>Ga0156014_1044_pt1 | contig 23206 bp, 22 predicted proteins | sample RifCSPlowO2_02_FD_107668 | JGI IMG/M metagenome (GOLD analysis project Ga0156014, IMG submission 107668) | Rhodocyclales bacterium RIFCSPLOWO2_02_FULL_63_24 | reverse complement strand
GCTACTTCCTGGTCGCGGCCAATGCCTCGAACAAGATCGCCGCGGTCGACACCAAGCTCGGCAAGCTGGCTGCGCTGATCGACGTCGCCAAGCTGCCGCATCCAGGGCGCGGCGCCAACTTCTCGCATCCGAAGTTCGGTCCGGTCTGGGCCACGGGCCACCTCGGCGCCGATGTGGTGACGCTGATCAGCACGCCGTCGGACAACAAGAAGAACGCCAAGTTCAAGGAGTTCAACTGGAAGGTGGTGCAGGAAGTCAAACACGTTCCGGGCAACCTGTTCGTCAAGACCCATCCGAAATCCAAGAACCTGTGGGCCGACTCGCCGCAGAATCCCGACAAGGAGCTTGCCGAGTCGGTGGCGGTGTGGGACATGGCCGACCTGTCGAAGCCGAAGAAGATCATCAACGTCGCCAAGGATTCCGGCCTGCCGGTGACCAAGGCCACCCGCCGTGCCGTGCATCCTGAATACAGCGCGGATGGTTCCGAGGTGTGGATCTCGCTGTGGGGCGGCAAGACCGACCAGTCGGCGATCGTGGTGTATGACGACAAGACGCTGGCGATGAAGAAGGTGATCACCGACCCGAAGATGATCACCCCGACCGGGAAGTTCAACGTCTACAACACGCAGCACGACATTTATTGATCTGAAATTGATCGGCAGCAAGGACAAGGGGGCGCAAGCCCCCTTACCATGTGGGCAACATGAAAACGCAGCGTCTGTGAAGGTCGGCGCCGGCTAGACGGCGCCACGCAGGAAACCGCAAAACATTACCGATGGCATAGGGGATAGTTTCATGGCAGACAACAAAGTATCAGGATTCCTGGCGATGATCCGGCGGCCGAGCGCAAAGTATTCGCTGCTGAGCTTGCTGGTGGTGGGCTTCTTCTCCGGGATATTCTTCTGGGGCGGCTTCAACACCGCCATGGAAGCCACCAATACCCTGGAGTTCTGCATCGGCTGTCACGAAATGCGGGACAACGTGTATCAGGAATACAAGAAGACCATTCACTACTCCAATCGCACCGGCGTGCGCGCCATCTGTTCGGATTGTCATGTGCCCAAGGACTGGACGCACAAGATGATCCGCAAGATCCAGGCGAGCAAGGAAGTCTGGGGCAAGCTCACCGGCGTCATCGACACCCCGGAAAAGTTCGAGGCGCATCGCTTGCAACTGGCGGAGAATGAATGGGCGCGGATGAAGGCCAGCGATTCGCGCGAATGCCGCAATTGCCACAGCTTCGACGGCATGGATGTCGAAAAGCAGAAGCTGCGCGGTTCGAAGATGCATAAGATCGGCATTGCCGAAAAGAAGACCTGCATCGACTGCCACAAGGGTATCGCCCACAAGAAGCCCAAGGGGATGAAGGAAGACGAGGACGAGTGAGTCGTTGTTGACGGACCCCAGACCAAATCGTAGTTCGCACTGTTCGAGAGGAGCATCAAAATGAGTAAAGCCATCGTTTCCACCGCCATTGCCGGCGCGCTGCTTGCACTCGGTTCGCAGGCGGTACTTGCCGCGCCCAACTGGGGCAAGGTGCCCAAGCGCGACATCCATGTCTTCCATGCCGGCGTCACGCCGATCGAATGGGCGACCAAGAAGTCCGATCACAGCGGTTCGGCCGGCATGCGCAAGGGCGAGACCTGCGCCGGTTGCCACGAGGAGAAGGGCGCGCTGAATTTCAGCTTCAAGCGTCTGGCCGACAAGGAACTGGAGCCCAAGGGTGCGCCCAAGACGATGACTTTTCCGGTCGGCTTCCAGGCCGCCTATGACAAGGATCATGTCTATATCCGCTTGAGCTTCAAGGCACCTGGCGGTGGCGCGGACAAGGGCGACAAGGACAGCGAGGTCAAGGCCGCTGTGATGTTCGCCGACGCCAAGGTGCCGCAGGCGGCGCAGTACGGCTGCTGGCAGACTTGCCACGCCGATGCTCGCAGCATGCCGGGCGCCGACGAGAAGAAGACCAAGTACAGCAAGGAAGGCGCCTACGAATTGATGCAGTGGAAGAGCGCCAAGGGTGCCAAGGCGGTCGATGGCAGCGTCGGCGCCGAGCGCAAGATGGAAGGCGGCACCGCCGGCGTCAAGGCCGAGGGTGCCAAGAGCGGCGACACCTACACGGTGACCTTCACCCGCAAGAATCCGGGAGAAGGCAAGGCGGTGCCGTTCGGCGTTGCGATTCACGCCGACCACGCCCATGGCCGCTTCCATCATGTCTCCCTCGGCTACACGCTGGGCATCGGCGCCGATGGCGACATCAAGGCCACCAAGCAATAAGGTCTGCCACGAGCCCCGCGATGTACACCGGCGGCAACAAATTGAAACGAGTGCCAGCCCTGCTGGCGCTCGTTTCTGTTATGTCGCCAGCGTTTGCTGGCGACGGTATCCCCTTGCGGGATGGCGCGTTCGCCCAGCAGACGGTGGAAGTGACGATTCAGAACTATCTATTTTCTCCGGCCGAAGTGCGCATCAAGTCCGGCGATACGGTGAAGTGGATCAACCGCGAAAAGCGCACCAGCCACTCGGTGTTGTTCCCGGCAGAGAACGGACTCGAATCCGAGCGGCTGTTTCCGCAGGAGTTCTGGCAGCGGACCTTCAGTCAGCCCGGGTCCTACCGCTATCGCTGCGGCCCGCACGAAGAAATGAAGGGAGTCGTCGTTGTCGATTAAACGCTGGACTCCCCTGCTGGCCAGCGTGCTCGCCGGCCTGGCGTCGGTGGCGCTGGCGGAGCCGTCGCCGGCGCGCCAGCAGGAACTGGTCCGCCTCGTCAGGCAGGATTGCGGCTCCTGCCACGGCATGACCTTGCGCGGCGGGCTGGGACCGGCGCTGCTGCCGGCGACGCTCGCCGAGAAGCCGGCCGAGGGACTGGTGGCGACCATCATCGGCGGCCGTCCGGGGACGCCGATGCCGCCCTGGCACCGCTTTCTGGCGGAAGACGAGGCGCAATGGATCGTCGCCAAGCTGATGGCGGGCTTTCCCGAATGAAGCGGATATCGCAACTGGTTGTGGCCGCGCTTCTGGCGCTGTTGTTGGGTGCCTGCGGCGGCGTGCCGCTGCGCGGCACGGGCGACCTCGGCCTGGTCATCGAGCGCGCCAGCGGCCACGTCACGCTGGTGAATACCAGCTCGCGCTCCGCCTATGCCCGCGTCGGCGGCCTCGGCGACCTGTCGCACGCGTCCGTGGTCTTCTCGCGCGACGCCCGTTATGCATTTATCTTCGGCCGCGATGGCGTCCTGTCCAAGCTCGACCTGCTCGAAGGCCGCATCGTCAAGCGCGTCATGCAGTCGGGCAACGCGATCGGCGGTTCGATCTCGCAGGACGGCCGCATCGTCGTCGCGCAGAACTACACGCCGGGCGGGATCAAGGCCTTCGACGCGGAAACGCTGGAACTGCTTGCCGAAGTCCCGGCCGAGTACGCGCCGGGACGCTTTTCCAAGGTGGTGGGCCTGGCCGACGCGCCGGGCAACAAGTTCGCCTATGCGCTATTCGACGGCGGCGAGATCTGGGTCAGCGATTTTTCGGACCCGAAGAAGCCGGTCACGCAGCGCTACCCGGCCGGACAGCAGCCCTATGACGGCTTGGTCACTCCCGACGGGCGGCATTACCTGGCCGGCCTGTTTGGCGAGGACGGGATTGCCCTGCTCGATCTCTGGCAGCCGGAAAAGGGCGCCCGCAAGATTCTCGAAAAGTACGGCCGCGGCGAAGAAAAGCTGCCGGTATTCAAGATGCCGCACCTGCGCGGCTGGTCGGTCGCGGCGGGCCGCGCCTGGCTGCCGGCGATCGGCCGCCACGAGGTGCTGGTGGCCGATGCGACGACCTGGAAGGAAACCGGCCGGGTGGCGGTCAAGGGCCAGCCGGTGTTCGTCATCGCCAGTCCCGACGGGCGCCAGGTCTGGGTCAACTTCGCCTTCCCCGACAATGGCTGGGTGCAGGTGATCGACACGCTGACGGGCCAGGTGGTGCAGACCCTGCAACCGGGCAAGGCTGTCCTGCACATGGAGTTCACGCCGCGCGGCGAGGCGGTCTGGCTCTCTGCGCGCGACGACAACCGGGTCGTCATTTACGACACGAAGACGTTCCGCGCCTTGGGCAGCCTGACGGCCGATGCGCCCTCGGGCATTTTCTTCACCAGCCGTGCCGCGCGCACCGGATTCTGACCATGGATTCGCCCCACAGCCCGCTTGAATTCGCGCTGCTCAATGCCTGGCAGCGGGATTTTCCGATCGTCGCGCGGCCGTTCGAATGGCTTGGCGCAAGAGTCGGCGCCGGCGAGACGGCGATTCTCGCCACGCTGGAACGGTTGCAGGCGCGCGGCGCCATCAGTCGCGTCGGCGCGGTGCTGGCGCCGCGTCGGGTGGGCGCGTCGACGCTGGCCGCGCTGGCTGCTCCTGCGGCGCAGATGGAACGGATCGCGGCGCTGGTCAGCGCGCGGCCGGAAGTGAATCACAACTATCAGCGCGAGCATGCCTTCAATCTGTGGTTCGTGGTCACCGCCGCCGACCAGGCCGCCCTGGCCGCCACGCTCGGCGCGATCGAGGGCGAGACCGGCTGCGCCGTGATCTCGCTGCCGCTGGAGCAGGAATATCACATCGACCTCGGCTTCGACCTCCAGTCGCCGCACAAGCATCACGCCGAGATCCCCGGCACGCCGGCGCGCGAGCCGGATGCCGCCGAGAAACGGCTGATTGCCGCGCTGCAACCCGGGCTCGAACTGGTGGCGCGTCCCTTCGCCCGCCTCGGCGAACGCGCCGGCATGAGCGAGCGCGAAGTGCTGAGCCGGATCGACGGCTGGATCGAGGAGGGCCTGATCAAGCGTTTCGGGGTGGTGGTGCGCCATCACGAACTGGGCTACCGCGCCAACGCCATGGTCGTGTTCGACGTGCCCGACGCCGAGGCCGACGCGATCGGCCGGCGCCTGGCGGCCGAGCCCGGCGTCACGCTGTGCTATCGGCGCCGGCGCAATTCGCCGCACTGGCCGTATAACCTGTATTGCATGGTGCATGGCCGTTCGCGGCAGGAGGTGCAGCCGGTGATCGAGGGTTTGAGCCGGCTGGTGGCGCTTCCCGCCCAGGCCTTGTTTTCGACGCGCCGCTTCAAGCAGTGCGGCGCCCGCTACTTTGCCGAGAGTCCCGCGTTGGCCGAGGCGGCGAGCAGCTTGAGCCATGCCTAGGGCGGCACTGCGCAGCGCGGCGGCGGCCGAGGCGCTGGACCAGACCGACCGGCGGCTGATCAACGCCCTGCAAGGCGATTTTCCCCTGGTGCCCGAGCCCTATCGGCAGGTCGCGGAGGGACTCGGCTTGAGCGAAGCCGAGTTGCTGCAACGCCTCGATGCGCTGCTCGCACGCCGCGTGCTGACCCGCTTCGGCCCCATGTTCCAGATCGAGCGGGCGGGCGGCGCTTTCGTCCTCGCCGCGATGCGTGTGCCGGAAGCCGAGTTCGAGCGCGTCGCGGCGCAGGTCAATGGCTTCCCCGAGGTGGCGCACAACTACCGCCGCGAGCACGCCCTGAACATGTGGTTCGTGCTGGCCACGGCGACGCCGGACGGGATTGCGGAAACGATTGCCGCGATCGAGGCCAGCACCAGCTTGCCGGTGCTGGCCTTTCCTAAAGAACGCGAATATTTCGTGGAGATGAAGCTGCATGCCTGAGCTGAAGCCGATCGTCGATCTGGATGCCACCGACCGGCGCCTGATGGTCGCCACCCAGGCCGGCCTGCCGCTGGTGTCGCGACCCTACGACGCGCTGGCGGAGCAACTCGGCATCGCCGCCGGCGACGTCCTGCGCCGCCTGCAGCGCATGCAGGACTGCGGCGTGATCCGCCGCATCGGCGCGGTGCCCAACCATTACGCCATCGGCTATACGGCCAACGGCATGTCGGTATGGGATGTCGATGATGCGCGCATCGATGAGCTGGGCCTGCAAGTCGGCCAATTGGAATTCGTCACCCACTGCTATCGGCGCCCGCGCCGCCTGCCGGACTGGCCCTACAACCTGTTCGCCATGGTGCATAGCCAGGATCGCGCCCAGGTGGCCGCCCGCGTCGCGCAGATCGCCGCCCTGCTCGGCGCTGCCTGCCGCTCGCACGACATCCTCTACAGCAGCGCGATCCTGAAAAAGACCGGACTGCGCATCGCGGGCTGACGCCGAAGCAAGATTCACAGTTTCGCATCCGAGTGAGCGTTGGCGGCGCAAGGCCGCCGGGACAGAACCGCGCACAATGCCGTAGCATGTGCAAACGGCGCTGGTGGCCCATTCCCTACCGGTAGGACGGTTTCGCCATGAGTTTCCATTTCCTGCAAAGCCTGTTCGATCCGCGCAGCATTGCCGTCATCGGCGCCAGTGCGCGTCCGCAACGGATCGGCAACGTCGTGATGCGCAACCTGCTCGCCGGCGGCTTTGGCGGCGTCATCATGCCGGTGAACCCGAAGCGGCAGGCCGTGGCCGGCGTGCTGACCTATCCCGATGTCGCCGCATTGCCGCAGACGCCGGACCTGGCAATCCTCTGCACGCCCGCGGCGACCATTCCCTCCCTGATCGAAGATCTCGGCCGTCGCGGCACCCGCGCCGCGATCGTCATGGCGGGCTATCTGGCGACCACCGTCAACGCCGATGGACGGCCGCTGGAGGCGGTCGTGCTCGAAGCGGCACGGCGCCATGGGATACGCCTGCTGGGCGGCAGCACGCTGGGAATCCTGGTGCCCAAAGCCGGAATCAACGCGACCTTTTCCCAGATGCGGGTGGAACCGGGCAAGCTCGGCTTCGTTTCGCAGTCCGATGCCGTCGGCACCATGGTGCTCGACTGGGCGCTGCCGAAGAAGGTCGGCTTCTCGCACTTCGTATCGCTGGGCGATGCGCTGGACATCGGCTTCGGCGAAGTGCTCGATTTTCTCGCCAGCGATCCGGACACGCAGGCCATCCTGCTCTATATCGAATCGATCCGCGACCGGCGCAGCTTCATGGCGGCGGCGCGCGCCGCGGCGCGGAACAAGCCGGTGGTGGCGATCAAGGCGGGCCGCGCGCCGCACGCCCGCCTGGCGGCAAGCGCGGAACCCTCGTTGCTCGGCGTGTCGAACCTGATCGGCAGCGATGACGTGTTCGATGCCGTGCTGCGCCGCGCCGGCATTCTGCGCGTCGAGCATCTCGACGAACTGTTCGGCGCCGTGGAAACCGTGGTGCGCTCGCGGCCGATGAGCGGCAGCCGCCTGGTGGCCGTCAGCAACGGTGGCGGCGGCGGCATCATGGCCGAGGACAGCCTGTATCTCGGCGGCTACACGATGCCTGCGCTCGAACAACCGACCGTGGCCAAGCTGCGGCGGATCCTGCCGCCGAGCTGGGATGGCTGCAATCCGATCGACATCCGGGTCGATGCCAGCGCCGCGCGCTACGAGGCGGTGCTCAAAGTGCTTTGCGAAGAGCGCGCAGCGAATGCCATACTCGTGATGCACACGCCGAATGCGCTGAGCAGCAGCAGCGAGATCGCCGAGACCGTGATCAAGGCGGCCAAGTCCATCACCTGCAACCTGCTGACCTGCTGGATCGGCGACGAAAGCGTGGCCGCCGAGCGTATGCGCTTCGTCGATGCCGGCATTCCGACATTTTCGACGCCGGGACACGGCGCCCGGGCTTTTCTGCACATCGACAACCATCGCCTGGCGCGCGAACTGCTGATGCAGGTGCCGCCGTCGATTTCCAGCAGCTTCATGCCCGATGTCGATGGCGCGCGCCGGGTGCTGCGCGAGGCGCTGGGTACGGGAAGAACGCAGCTGACCGAGGCGGAGTCGAAAGCGATCCTGTCCGCGTACGGCATTCCGGTGGTGGCGAGCCACGCGGCGGCGGACCCGGCGGAGGCGGCGCAAGTCGCGCAACGCATCGGCTTGCCGGTGGCGCTGGCCGTCATGTCGCGCGACCTGCGCCGCAAGTGGGACATCGGCGGCGTCGCCCTCAATCTGGAAACCGCCGAGGCCGTGGCCGCCGCCGCGCGCGGCATGATCGAGCGCGCCCGGACCACCTGCCCGGAGGTGACCATCAGCGGCTTCAACCTGCAATCCATGCTGCCGCGCGGCCATGCACGGCAGCTGCTGGTCGGCGTCACCACCGATCCGCTGTTCGGACCGCTGATCATTTTCGGCGAAGGTGGACGCGCGGCGGGAATCTACCGCGACATGTCGGTGGGATTGCCGCCGCTGAACCTGCCGCTGGCACAGGACCTGATCCGCCGCAGTCGCGTCGCGACCCTGCTCGAAGCCCACCGCGGCGATCCTGCGGCGGATCGCGAGGCCATCGCCCTGGCGCTGACGAAGGTCTCGCAATTGCTGATCGACCTGCCGGAGATCGTCGAACTCGACATCAATCCGCTGTTCGCCGACGACCATGGCGTGACGGCCGTCGACGCGCACATTCAATTGTCGGCGGCGCCCGCCAGCCCGCATCGCTTTGCGATCCAGCCCTACCCGAAGGCGCTGGAGCAGCAGGCGGTGCTGCGCAACGGCCGCCCCGTGCTGTTCCGCCCGATACGCCCGGAAGACGAAGCTGCGCACTATGTCTTCCTGTCGCACATGAGCGAGCAGGATCTGGTCTACCGCTTCTTCCACTATGTCAAGCAGATTCCCCGTCGCGACATGGCGCGCCTGACGCAAATCGACTACGACCGCGAGATGGCCTTCATCGCCAGCGCCGCAGGCGAAAGCGGTGAAGTGGAAACCCTGGGCGTGGTGCGCATCGTCGCCGCGCCGGACAACGAGACTGCCGAATTCGCCATCATCATCCGTTCCGACATGAAAGGTCAGGGTCTGGGCTCGGGGCTCCTGCGCAAGATGATCGACTATTCCCGCGAGTGCGGCATCCGCGTCTTCAGCGGCGACGTGATGTACGACAACCAGCCGATGCTGGATTTGCTCAAGGGTTTCGGCTTCCGTTTCGGCCGCAGCGAAGAAGCGGGCATCGTGCGCTGCACGCTCGATCTACAGCCCGCGGCGGACTAGCCTCCATCGCAGCGGCGCACCTGGGCGACTTGTACAGACAATCGGCGTCGCACTTCGGCCGCCATGAAGACTCGGGTGAATGGCGCGCCAGCAGGCAGTCACGGCGCGGCGCGTGCCACCCGTCCGCTCGCCCAACGCTCTATATGATTGTAAATTTGCCGCACGCCGTCGGTCAGTGCCGCCGGCCCCGGCTGCAGGATGTCGGTCGATTTGATTTCAAACAGTTGGCCATCGCGCACTGCTGGAATCTCACTCCAACCGTCACGGGCAGCCACCCGCTCGGGGCGAAATTTCTTGCCGCACCATGAGCCGAAGATGATGTCGGGAGAACGACGGATCAACTCGCCGGGATCGGCAAGGATGCGCCCCTTGGCGCCTTTTTCCGTGCGCAATTCGGGAAAGCACTCGACTCCGCCGGCCAACTCGACGAGTTCGCCCACCCAGCGTATGCCACTGATCAGCGGCTCATCCCATTCCTCAAAATATATTCGCGGGTGGCGCGGCAGGTGCGCGGCGGATTGCGCGATCTCGTCAAGACCGGCGCGCAATTGCGCGCTGAGCGCCGCCGCCTTGCCGGGTTCGCCGATCAGGCCGCCGAGCACGGTCAGCATGGCAAAGATCTCCGCGACACTGCGCTGATTGAACACATGAACGCTGACGCCCGCGCGAATGAGGGCGGCAGCGATATCGGCCTGCATATCTGAAAAACCCAGCACCAAGTCGGGTTCGAGAGCGAGGATCTTGTCGAGCTTGGCGCTGGTAAAGGCCGACACCCGCGGTTTCTCTTTACGGGCGCGCGTGGGACGCACTGTAAAGCCGGAAATACCCACAATCCGCGACTCCTCCCCCATCAGGTAGAGCGCTTCGGTGGTTTCTTCGGTCAGACAGACCAGGCGGCAGGGATAGTGGGTGGTCATCGCCGACACCATAAGGGGTTCTGTGCCGGATTGGAAGTCATCGGACGGAGCGCTGTTGGCGAAGTAGGGAGCTGATCGTTGCCGGCAACAGCCGCTGACGAGTATGCCTTGTGGGCAACTTGCGGCCAAGACCGGCGATGGCAGCCCCGAAAAACATGCTGCGCGAACGGCTGATAACTCATCTGATACCCGCCACTCGGCTCTTCAGGCGGTCGGCCCGATCATCGGCCTGTGCACCTTTGAGGAGTGGCGCCAACAAACCGGTCAATCACCTCGGCAATGTTGAGCCCGCATCGTGGGCTCCTTGACGTGATTGACCGCTCCACCATGAACACGCTGTTCAATCGGGAGGCCAAGCGATTTATCGATCATTTCCATCAACAGAATGCTGGCTGCACTTGTGTCACATTGATACAATGAAGCATATATGCCAATCCGATCAGACATCCAAGAATGAAGTGCTGTGTCGTCGGTATCCGTCGTTCTGGTGATGCAGTAAGCGAAAGCAGCGGCAAGGATGTTCCTACGGTATGGTTTCCATCCATGGCAACGATGGCCTCCGTGCTTTCCGAGGATAACCAGGCACTGCTTCGCGTCATTCGGGATGCCAAGCCAAAGACGCAGACCGAGTTGGCTACGCTGAGCGGGCGGCAGGTGCCGAATCTGTCGCGCACGCTGCGAATGATGGCGGGCTACGGGCTGGTTGAACTCAAACGTAATGTACGTGAGGTGGAACCGATTGCGTTGGCCACCAGCTTCAAGATTCTGATTGATTGAGGGGGCAGTGATGACCGGAGAGGCAATGCGAGAAGGCGTGATGACCGAAGCTGACACCTGTCGCGAACTCGTCACGCCCCGGTTGATCGAATCCGGATGGGCGGTCGCCCCCCATGCCATTGGCGAACAACGCACGTTCACCAATGGCCGCATCATCGTCGCCGGCGGCAAAGTTCGTCGTGGCAAGCAAAAGCGTGCGGACTTCTTGCTCTACTTCCGTCGCGACTTCCCCTTGGCTGTGGTTGAAGCCAAGGAAGTCGGTTTGCCGGCCGAAACTGGTGTGCAACAGGCCCGAGAGTATGCAGAGATTCTTGGACTCAAGTTTGCCTACGCCACCAACGGTCATCGCGTCATCGAAATCGACTACATCACCGGCACCGAGCGCGAGGTGGATCGGTACGCCACACCCGCCGAACTGTTTGCCCGCCTGACGGCGGAAACACATTTGTCGCAGGACACCGCCGCGCATTTGCTGGAGCCGTTCAACATCGTTTCCGGCAAGGTTCCACGCTACTACCAGCAAATAGCCATTCACCGCGTGATCGAAGCCATCCTGCTTGGCCAAAGGCGCATCCTCGCTACCCTGGCCACCGGCACCGGAAAAACCTGCGTGGCATTCCAGATCTGCTGGAAACTCTGGAACAGCCGCTGGAATCGAACGGGAGAATATCGCCGCCCGAAAACCCTGTTTCTGGCTGACCGCAATATCCTGGTTGATGACCCGATGGCCAAGATGTTCTCGCCTTTCGGTGATGCCCGCCACAAGATTGCCGGAAGCGACGTGAGCCAGAGCCGGGATATGTACTTTGGCATCTACCAGGCCTTGAGCACGGCCAGCGAGGACGTATTCCGCCAGTACCGCCCGGATTTCTTCGATCTGATCATCATCGACGAATGTCATCGGGGCTCCAGTCGTGACGAGAGCAGTTGGCGCGCCGTGTTGGACTACTTCGAGCCTGCCGTGCAGTTCGGAATGACAGCCACCCCGCTGCGGGAGGAGTCCCGCGACAGCTACGAGTACTTCGGCAATCCTGTCTATACCTATAGCTTGCGCCAAGGCATCGAGGACGGATTCCTGGCACCGTACCGAGTTCACCGCGTCATCACCACGGTGGATGCCGCTGGCTGGCGGCCCAGCAAGGATGAGTTGGACCGCTATGGCCGTGAAGTGCCCGACGAGGAATACCAGACCAAGGATTTCGAGCGTGTCGTCGCATTGCGTTCGCGCACGCGGGCAATGGCCCGCCATCTCACCGACTTTCTGAGAGGCACCGACCGCTTCGCCAAAAGCCTGGTGTTCTGTGTCGATCAGGAGCACGCTGCCGAACTGCGGCAGGAACTACTTAACCTGAATAGCGATCTGGTCAAGCAGTACCCGGACTACGTCTGCCGTGTTACCGCTGACGAGGGGTCCATCGGCCTGACGCATCTGGCTCATTTCCAGGATGTGGACAAGCCCACGCCCGTCATTCTGACCACTTCTCAATTGCTGACCACCGGCGTCGACGTCGAGATGGTCAAAAACGTAGTGCTGGCGCGTGTCGTCGGATCGCGTTCGGAGTTCAAGCAGATCATCGGGCGAGGCACGCGGCTGAAGGTCGACTACGGCAAGGAATACTTCAACATCATCGACTTCACCGGCACCGCCACGCGGCACTTCGCCGACCCGGATTTCGATGGCGAACCGGCACGCATCGAGGAAGTTACTGTCGATGAGACCGGCGAACAAGTCGAAGTGACCGAGATAGAGATTGAAACGCCGGCTGATGCGCTTCCGATTGAGTACGAATTACCGGAAGAGCAAATCGGACCGGATACAGGCATCCTGATCAATGAGCCACCGGTGGAACCGCGAAAGTTCTACATCGATGGTGGAGAGGTTGAAGTCATTGGTCACCTGGTCTACGACCTCGATACCGACGGCAAGAAACTTCAGGTCGTGCGCTACACCGAGTATTCAGGTCGTGCCGTGCGCACCCTGTACCCCACGCGCGATGCCTTGCAATCCGCCTGGGCCAACCCGGATACGCGCGCCGAAGTGCTGCGCGAACTGACAGAGCGCGGCATCAGTTTCGAGGAGCTTGCTGCAAGCAGCGATCAGCCCGATGCCGATCCGTTCGATATGCTCTGCCATCTGGCGTGGAATGCACCGCTGTTGACCCGCCGCCAGCGCGCAGAACTGGCCAGACGCCAGACGCAGGATCTATTCGCCCAGTACGGCGACACCGCACGCGAAGTTCTGGCGCTACTGCTCGATAAGTACATCGAGCGCGGTATTCTCCAATTCAATGTGCTGTCCGACCTGATGAAGGTGCAGCCCTTCGACCGCTTTGGTTCCCCTTCCGAAATTGCCACGCGGCATTTCGGCGGCGTCAAGGGTATGAAGGAAGCCGTGTCGCGACTACAGGCAGCCCTCTACCAATAACGAGAACCGACTTTCATGGCCCAATCTGCCAAACCCGGCCCCACCGAAAAGAAACCGCGCGTCACCCGCAAGGCCAAGGCGCCGCTCACTACCCGCGAGAACTTGTCCGCGTTAATCGGCTCCGCGCGCAAGATTCTTCGCAAGGACAAGGGGCTGAATGGCGATGTGGATCGCCTGCCATTGCTCACATGGGTAATGTTCCTCAAGTTTCTCGACGACCTCGAAGCCGTCCATGAAGAGGAATCCGAACTCGACGGCAAGCCCTACCAGCCCATCATCGATGCGCCTTACCGCTGGCGCGACTGGGCAGCACGCGAGGACGGCATTTCTGGCGACGAACTGCTTGCCTTCATCAGTCAGGAAGTCGCCATTCGCGCCAATGGAAGCAGCGGCAAGGGCCTGTTCGCCTACCTGCGGGGCCTGGCCGGCGAGGGGGAAAAAGGCAGCCAGCGCGAAGTCATCGCCAACGTCTTCAAAGGCGTACAGAACCGCATGGTCAGCGGCTATCTGCTGCGCGACATTTTGAACAAGATCAACGGCATTCATTTCAGCGCCAGCGAAGAAATTCACACCCTCTCGCACCTCTACGAATCGATGCTGCGCGAAATGCGCGATGCGGCGGGCGATTCCGGCGAGTTCTATACGCCGCGTCCGGTGGTCCGCTTCATGGTCCAGGTCAGTGACCCGCACTTGGGTGAAACCGTGCTCGATCCGGCGTGCGGCACCGGTGGATTTCTGGTCGAAGCCTACGACCACATCGCTCCGCAAGTGACCACGCCGGATCAGCGTCTGACCTTGCAGCGCGACACCCTGTACGGCCAGGAAGCGAAACCGCTGCCCTACATGCTGGTGCAGATGAACCTGCTGCTGCATGGTCTGGAAGCGCCGCAGATTGCCTATGGCAACACGCTGGATCGCCGGGTCAACGAAATCGGCCACAGCGAGCGCGTCGATGTCATCCTCACCAACCCACCCTTTGGCGGCGAAGAGGAAGTCGGCATCAAGGCCAATTTCCCGCCCAACATGCAAACGGCGGAAACCGCGCTGCTGTTTCTGCAATACATCATGCGCAAGCTGCGCGTGGCAGGCGCACCGGTGCCGGGCGGCAAACCCGCCATCCGGGGTGGTCGCGCTGCCGTGGTGGTACCCAATGGCACCCTGTTTGGTGACGGCATCAGCGCCGTCATCAAGGAGGAAATGCTCAAGGAATTTCGCCTGCACACCATCGTGCGTTTGCCGCAAGGGGTGTTCGCGCCCTACACCGACATTCCGGCCAACCTACTGTTCTTCGAGCGCGGTGGCCCCACCGACACCATCTGGTATTACGAACAGCCACTGCCCGAGGGGCGCAAGAAGTACAGCAAGACCGCCCCATTGCAGTTTGAGGAATTCGCCTCGGCCATGGCGTGGTGGAGCGCCCGCGAAGAAGGCCCGCAGGCGTGGAAGGTGGACTTTGCCGCCAAGCGTGCCGCCGCTGTCGAAGCCGCCACACCCCATTGGCAAAAGGCCGAAGCAGAACGCACGGCCGCGCTGGCACTGGGCAAGCCGATCCGCGAAGCCGAGCAGGCCATCACCTTATTTGCCAGCACTACTGGCAATGGTGAGAAAGCTAGGCTGCAAGAACGTCTGCGTGAACTCAAAACCCGGCAACAAGCCTTTGATCAAACCGCCAAGGCGGCGCAGGCTGAAGGCGATGCGCTCTACTGGCCGATCTACAATCTCGACCTGAAAAACCCCCACGCCAAGGCCGGGCTGGAACACGCCGACCCGAAAGACCTGATTGCGGCGATGCGCGGCCACGAGGCCGAGGTGATGCGGTTGTTGGGTGAGATCGAAACACTGGTAAATGAGGTCGAGTCATGACAGACCTGATTTCGACGGATTACGACGGCTTGCACGGCGAAATCGTCGCCTTGCTGGAGAGCAGCCGCCGTGCCGCGTCGCGTAGCGTTAACGTGGTGATGACCGCCACCTATTGGGAGATCGGTCGTCGAATCGTTGTCTTCCAGCAAGGCGGGCAGCAACGTGCCGTCTATGGCGAGGCGTTGATCAAGCGCTTGGGGGCGGACCTCAGTCGCCGTTTTGGGCGCGGTTTCGGATCGCGCAACGTCGCCCAGATGCGTGCCTTCTACCTGGCTTGGCCTGTTTCACAAATTGTGCAGACACCCTCTGCACAATCCTCGGCCCCCCAGATTGTGCAGACACCGTCTGCACTTTCGGCGGGCGCGAAGCTTGCCGAATCCCTGTCGCAGGACGTCATCGATTTTTCCAGGCTCGCCCAGGCATTCCCATTGCCCTGGTCGGCCTACGTCCGCCTGCTCTCCGTCAAGAACGAACAAGCTCGCCGCTTTTACGAAACCGAGGCCCTGCGCGGTGGCTGGTCGGTGAGCCAAATCGACCGGCAAATCGGCAGCCAGTTCTACGAGCGCACCGCGCTATCGCACAATAAGGCGGCGATGCTGCAAAAAGGCGAAGCCAGCGAACCCGGCGACGTACTCACCCCCGAGCAGGCCATCAAAGACCCCTTCGTACTGGAATTCCTCAACCTCAAGGACGAATACTCCGAATCCGATCTCGAAGACGCACTGATCCAGCATCTGGCCGACTTCCTGCTGGAACTGGGCGACGACTTCAGCTTCGTCGGCCGCCAGCGCCGCCTGCGCATCGACGACAACTGGTTCCGCGTCGATCTGCTGTTTTTCCACCGCCAACTCAAGTGTCTGGTGGTCATCGACCTCAAGGTCGGCAAGTTTAGCCACGCCGACGCTGGGCAAATGCATCTTTACTTGAACTACGCCCGCGAGCACTGGATGAAGCCGGGCGAGAACCCACCCGTGGGCCTGATCCTCTGCGCCGAAAAAGGTGCTGCCGAAGCCCATTACGCACTGGAGGGGCTGCCCAACAAGGTGCTGGCCGCCGAATACCAGATGGTGCTGCCCGATGAAAAGCTGCTGGCCGAGGAACTGGACAAGACGCGGCGGGAACTGGATGCAAGGCGCTTAGGCCGTGCTGGGGAAGCAGAGGGCGCGGAGTGAAGGCGTGGCCCAACGTAAAGCTTTCGGAGCTTTTGCAATTTGCCAACGAAGCCGTTCCTGTGCGCCGGGACCAGAGCTACCCTAATTTTGGCATCTACAGTTTTGCCAGAGGCCTGTTCGCCAAACCCGATATTGATGGTATGAAAACAAGTGCATCAACGCTTTATCGCGTCTGCGCTGGAAACTTCATTTACAGCAGGCTGTTTGCTTTCGAAGGCTCATACGGACTCGTAGACGAAGTCTTCGACGGGCACTACATCTCGAATGAGTATCCCAGCTTTACAATGGATCGAACCCGGCTGGAGCCAGGATTCATCAAGGCGTATTTCCAACTGCCGCGCGTCTGGCAGGCAATCGCGATGGGCAGCAAGGGCGTTGGGTCACGCCGCATTCGCGTTCAGCCAGATCAAGTGCTGGCCCACTGCATTCCGTTGCCAACTCTCGCCAAACAACAAACCATCGTTGCCCGCCTCGACGTGCTAACCGAGAAAACCCGGCAACTCGAAGCGCATCTGGATGCCGTTGAGCGCGATGCCGAACATCTGCTCGCTTTGCGTTTCCGCGACGCGATTGCCAATGTCCCGCTGCGAACGATGGCGGAAGTTGCGCCATTGATCAGGCGCGAGCAAAGCATCGACCTCAACAGCAGTTACCTGGAATTGGGCATCCGATCTTTCGGCAAAGGCACCTTCCACAAGCCGCCGTTGTCCGGCGGCGACGTTGGCACAAAACGCCTGTTCCGCATCGAACCCGGCGATCTGTTGTTCTCCAATGTGTTCGCTTGGGAGGGTGCCATTGCGATTGCCCAAGCCGAGGACGCAGGCCGGTTCGGCTCGCACCGCTTCATCTCCTGCGTGCCGGATCGCCGTCTCACCAGCGCCGACTTTCTGCGCTATTACTTTCTGACAGACGAAGGGATGCTGAAAATCGGTGAAGCTTCACCCGGTGGAGCCGGACGCAATAGAACACTTGGACTGGAAAAACTGATGGCCATCGAAATTCCAATGCCCTCGCTGGCGACCCAGAAAACCTTTGACTTTTTGCAGGCCGACATCGCAGCACTCAAAGCCAAGCATGCCGCCATCCGCAAAGCCAACGCCGCACTGCTGCCCGCGACGCTGGAGCGCGTATTCCAATCTGGAGTTGCCGCCCATGCCTGACGCGCCGCTGCAGTCCTCGCTGTTCGAGGAAGACTACCTGCTGCGCGAGCTCGGTCAGGTGGCCCACGTGCCGCAGGTGGCGCTGACCGAACTGGTGGCCAATGCCTGGGATGCGGGTGCGACGCGGGTGGACGTGGTGTTGCCCGGTGAGATCGAAGGTACGCTGACCGTTACCGACGACGGCCACGGCATGAACCCGCAGCAATTCCGGCGGCGCTGGATGACCTTGCGCTACAACCGTGTGAAGCATCAGGGCGAAAATGTCGAATTTCCTGCCGGTCGCCCGGCACGGCCGCGCAAGGCTTACGGGCGCAACGGCGTGGGCCGGCACGGTTTGCTGTGCTTTGCCGACGAATATCAGGTCGAGACCTGGCGCGACGGCCTGCTGGCAACATTCGTCGTCGGCACCGAGTCCGGCCCCAGTCCGTTTGTACTGCGCAGTGAAACGATTGGTAAACGCTCCGGCACTGGCACACGCCTTTCCGTGCGGGTAGCGCGCAAACTGCCCGATGCCGATGAAATCCTCACCGTGCTGGCGGCGCGCTTCATTCACGACCCGGAGTTTGAAATCCGCGTCAATGGCATGCTGCGCCCGTTTAGCGAAATCGATGGCAGGGTCAGCGAATCGACGCTCGATCTTGGTTCGGGACGCAGCGCGACCGTGATCGTCATCGACTCCACCCGCCTCAATCACTCCTCCGTGCATCAGGGTATTGCCTTCTGGGTGCAGCGCCGACTGGTGGGCACGCCGTCATGGTCCATCGGTCAGGTGGCCAATTTCGATGGACGCACCCGCTTCGCGCGGCGCTACAAGGTGATTGTCGATACTCAAGGATTCGAGGGGGCCGATGTCGAGCCCGACTGGACCGGGTTCCGCGCCACGGATGCGGTGCGCGAGCTGTACCGGGTGACGGCCGAACATATCGGCAAGGTCGCCTAGGAGCTGGCCAGCGAGATTGTGGAAGAAGCCTCGGCCGATGCCCTGACGCAAAACCGTAGCGAGTTGTCGGCACTGGGGCAGGGCGCGCGACTGGAGGTGGCCGAGTTCACCAAGGCCATCGCCCAGGCGCACCCGACCATCTCACCGGATTTTCTGGCGACCGCCGTCAAGGCCGTCATCAACCTCGAAAAATCCAAGAGCGGCGCGGCCTTGTTGCACAAGTTGTCGACCCTGCTGCCGGACGATGTCGACGGGCTGGATCAACTGCTGACCGAATGGTCGATCAAGGACGCGCTACGCGTGCTGGACGAGATCGACAGCCGGATCAGCGTCATCGAGACCATTCGCCGACTGGCCGATGACCCGCATACCGATGAACTGCACACCCTGCATCCGCTGATTTTGCGCGCACGCTGGTTGTTCGGCCCCGAGTTCGAGTCGCAGGAATACTGCTCGAATGCCACATTGCAGACTGTGGCACGCGAACTGTTCAATAACCGGGAGGCGCAGTTCATCAATGAAAAGAATCGCCCCGACATTGTGGTATTGCCGGACAAGACATCCTGCCAGCTAACCGGCATCGAGACCTTCGACCCGGCAGACCCGACACTCACGCAGTTGCAGAACATTCTGTTGATCGAACTGAAGAAGGGCGGTTTTGAACTGACCCGCAAGGAAGTCAATCAGGCCGACGGTTACGTTCAGGACATCGCGGCGTCGGGTGCCGTATCCGGCACCCCGTATATCTGCGCCTGGGTAGTCGGGCAGAAAGTGGCCGCTGGTGTGGCGAAAGATAAAACGCTGCGCAATGAAAGCCGGGACTACGGCCGCGTGCGGGCCACTACTTTCGGCACGCTGGTCGATACCGCCAACCGCCGACTTCTCAAACTGCGCGATGTGTTGGCGACCCGATACGGCAGCGTTTCAACGGATGCGCTGTTGAACCGTGTCTTTGCCCAGCCGGACCAAGGGAACATCGGGATTTGAACGGAGCTCGCTTACTGACACGGACGCACTGCATGCTGAATGGAACCGCGTCTGATTTTCGCTTCATTCTGTCAAGGAACCCTTCGACAGCAACAATGCGGACTACATCAAACGAAATATCCGCGAAAAGATCGATCGCTGCTCCATCACGGTGGTTTACCTCAGCGACAAGACAGCATCAAGCAAATGGGTAAATTGGGAAATCGAAGAGAGCCTCAAGCGAGGCAAAGAGGTAATTGGTGTCCATAAAGGCGATACGCCGCCAAAAACACCACCAGCATCCCATCAAAATGGATGCAAGACGGTGAAATGGGAGCACGCCGCGTTGATGAAGGCCATCGAGGACGCAAATTCCAAGCGCTGAGCGGACAAACGCGTGCAGCAATACTCACCGAACTACGCTCTTTAGAAGCCAATGCTGTTCGCTGTGAATGGCAGCTTCAGGATATGAAAGAGGCCATAGGAATACCAAAAGTCATCGGGCTGGTATGGGCACGTTGGAGCCAGTGGCCCAACAATTCCGAACGACGGCCTACCGGCTGCAGCAAGTCTTCGACTGCGGAAAACACGAGTTCCACGTCTGTCGTTCCTTGCAGTTTTGCGCCGAAAGAACTGCAACTTTCAGTTTATTTCTGTTCCTGGATCGAGGTCAGGTAGGCGAGGATGTCCTGCATGTCTTCCTCCTTCAGCGTGTTGAGCAGGCCGCCAACGCCTTCTTCGTCGTGGGGGCGTTCGCCCTTGACGTACTTGTCCATCTGTCGCTTCAGGTAGCTTGTGTATTGGCCGACCAGCATCGGGAACATGCCGCGTCCCATGCCGGTCTTGCCGTGGCAGGTAACGCACTGCTTCTGGTAGATCGCTTCGCCGTTGGCCAGATTGCCCGTTACGCGCGGAATGATCATGACGCGCTCGGTCAGGGTCAGGCGCGTCAGGGCGTCATCGCTGTCCTTGAACACGGGCCACTTGGTCGGGAGTTCGATCGAGGCCAGATAGGCGGCGACGTCCTTGATGTCCTCATTCGGCAGTTCCCGTTCCTGGGTGTAGGGATACATCGGGATATTCACTCGCGTGCGGGCGCGAAAAGCCTTAAGCTGGAACTCCAGGTATTTGACCTGCTGGCCGGCGAGGCGCGGGTATTCCCCGCGCGAGCCGCCCTGGCCGAATTCGCTGTGGCAACCGGCGCAGGTGCTGTTGATCTCCTTGCCCTTTTCCAGATTCTGGGCATGCCCAGGGCCGCTGAGGCACAGGGTCAGCAGGAGCGGTAGAAAGTAGAGTTTCATCTCGGTGGCTTTGAGAATTCTGCGATGCGACGCATTGTCGCAGCCTTCGGGCGAACTTTTCCTTGATCTGTATCGGATAATCCGCCGATGCTCGATGCCGTTCCACCCGACGACGTTTCCAACTTGCGGCTCAACCTGCGCCGCGTGGTCATCTTGCGCTGGTGGCTGCTGGCGGCAGTGTTGCTTGCCGTGGCGTCGGCGCCGACTCTGCTCGATATCGATTTGCCGGCGCTGCCGATGCTGACGGCCGTGGTGCTGATGGCGGGATTCAACGCTTATGTCCGCTGGCGCATGCGCAGCGACGAGCTGGTGGATGCGAACGAACTGTTCGGCCAGTTGTGCATCGATCTGACGGCCTTGGCGATTCTCCTCTATCTCTCCGGCGGTGCGGCCAATCCGCTGATTTCCTTCCTGCTGGTGCCGGTCGCCGTGGCCGCATTGTCCTTGCCCGGCCGCTTGACCGCCGCGGTCGCGCTGCTCGCGGTCGCCCTCTATTCGCTGCTGATGTGGCAGTTCCTGCCCTTGTCGGTGGCCGACGCCGAACGCGCTGCGCGCCTGCATCTGGCCGGCATGTGGCTGAGCTTTGTGGTTTCCGCGGCGATGATCGCCTGGTTCGTGGCGCGCATGACGGCGTCGATCCGCGAACGCGACAGCCGCCTGGCGGCCGCCCGCGAGCAGGCGCTGCGCGACGAGCGCGTGGTGGCGCTCGGCGCCCTTGCCGCCGGCGCCGCGCATGAGCTGGGGACGCCGCTGGCGACGATCGCCGTGGTGGTCGGCGAACTGGAGCGGGAAGTCTTCCAGAATGCCGAAGTGCACGCCGATCTGGCCCTGGTGCGGGAGCAGGTGGCGATCTGCAAGCGCATCGTCAGCGACATGGCGGCACGCGCCGGTGCCGTGCGATCGGAGCAGCTTCAGACGCAGGACGCGGCACTCTGGCTGCAGGGCGTTCGCACGCGCTGGCAGGCGATGCGGCCGCGCGCCGGCAGCCGCTTGACGTTGGCGGCCAACAGCCGTGCGCCGCGGATCGTGACCGAGGCGACGCTGGAGCAGGCGCTGGTGAATCTGCTGAACAATGCGGCGGATGCCAGCGACGCGGAAATCGAAATCCGGCTGTCCTGGGATGCAGAGAAACTGGAAATAGCGATCGAGGACGCCGGCCCCGGCTTCCCCGTCGAAGTGTTGCGCCAGGCCGGGCGCCAGCCGCTGGCTTCGCGCCACGGCGGTTCCGGCATCGGCCTGATGCTGGCGTTTTCGGCCGTCGAGCGGATGGGAGGGCGTATCGTGCTGGACAATCGGCCGGACGGCGGCAGGGTTCGCATCGAACTGCCGCTCGCCCACCGCACGGAGGCATGAGATGGCAAACGACATGAGCGACAGCATCCTGGTCATCGAGGACGACGACACCTTCAGCGCCACCCTGCTGCGCGCCCTGAAGCGGCGCGGCTACGCAGCGGAAGCGGCGAAGAGCGTCGCAGCGGCGCTGAGCCTGGCCCGCTCGCTGCTGCCGGCCAGGGTGGTGCTGGACCTGAATCTCGACGGGGCGTCGGGCCTGGTGCTGATTCCACAGTTGCTGGAACTCAATCCCGGCTGCCGGATCGTCGTCCTGACCGGCTACGCCAGCATCGCCACGGCGGTCGACGCGATCAAGCTGGGCGCCGTGCAATACCTGGCCAAGCCGGTGGATGTGGATACGCTGCTGCAGGCCTTCGGCGACGCCGCCGCGCCGGGCGATGTCGCGGCGGGTGCGCCGGCGGCCGTGCCGCATCTGCCGATGTCGGTCGAGCGCATGGAGTGGGAGCACATCCAGCGCGTGCTGCGCGAACACAAAGGCAATATCTCGGCCACCGCGCGGGCGCTCAATATGCACCGGCGCACCTTGCAGCGCAAGCTGCTGAAGCGGCCGGCCAGAAAGTAGGGATGTATTAGCGTCCCGTGTCGAAGCGGAACGGCACCGCAATGCGTTGCCGTTCGGTTTCCACGATGACCGTGGCGACCCAGGTCATGCTGCCGGAAACGCAGACCGGCAAGGAGGTTTCGCCGCGGTAGGCGCCGCCGGGGGAGGCGACGAGCTGGCTGCGGTTGTAGCCCATGTTCATGCTGGCGCCCGCAAAGTCCACTTCGACCTTTCTTGCTTCGACGCCGCTGACGCTTACCTCGATCCGCAAGGGCTGGAGATAAGGTATCGGCCGCGGTGTGATCGACAACTGCAGGCGTCCGCCCTCGCCGAAAGTGGCTGCGCAGGCCTGCCGCTGCAAGTCGCAGCCGGGCGCCGCGATGCCGGTCACATCGGCCTTGGGCAGCAGCAGCGGCGAGAACCGCTGACCGACGACCGCCACCGCGATCAAGGCGGCGATCATCGCCAGGTTGAGCAGGCTGGACTTGCTGATTTTCAGGGTAGGTACTCGTGGCAACGTTTATACCTTCATTCGGCGATTGAATCGAATCGGATTCGGGATGCATGTATTCAATTGATCCACATCAAGGTCGCCCCAGCTCCATCCGGCGTTAAATGTGCGACATATTGCCGCAGTGGCGAATTGTCGCGGCGGCGATCGGCGGTAAGGATGCATCGGAAGCTTGCCAATGAAGTATCAACCGGAATGGGAGCGACAATATGAAGCAGTTTAACAAGCAAGCCACCACGCTGCTGCTGGCGGCGGGACTGGGGCTCGCGGCGAGCGCGGCCTGGTCGGCGGACAGCCTGCAG
>Ga0156014_1054_pt1 | contig 23465 bp, 14 predicted proteins | sample RifCSPlowO2_02_FD_107668 | JGI IMG/M metagenome (GOLD analysis project Ga0156014, IMG submission 107668) | Rhodocyclales bacterium RIFCSPLOWO2_02_FULL_63_24 | reverse complement strand
GAATGCCTGCTGATTGATGATCATCACGTTGATGCCGGCATCCGAAGAAAAGCTCTCCAGATTGTGCGGGTGCTTGGAGTTGTAGACGAAGTAACGGATGCGCTTGCCATACTGCTCAAGAAAGTGCTCCGCCATGATCTCGAAGGACTTCAAGACGCCTTCGCGAATGGCGATGCTGGGCACCACGACGATGAACTTGCACCAGCCGTACTCGCGGTTCAACTCGAACATCGACTTGATGTAGCAATAGGTCTTGCCCGTGCCGGTCTCCATCTCGATGTCGAGATTCACGTCGCAGACCGGCGTCTTCTTCAGTTCCGGCGAAACGGTGAGGTTCTGCCGCCGCTGCACGCCTTGCAGGTTCTCCAGCAGCCGGGCGGGAGGTAACGCAATCTTGTCGTTCGCAAAGCCGTCGCCCTCGAAACCGGCAAGGGCCATGGAACTGCCTGCCGCAGCGCGGCCCGGATCGATGGCGTATTTGAAACCCCGGCTTTTCGGCTGGCCGGCGAAGCAATCCACCACCGCCTTCACCGCGTCCGTCTGGTAGCCCTGCTGCTTGAACTTGAGTTTCATGCCAATTTAAGCTCTTCTTCTATTTCCGCAACGGTGGGTAACTGCGCTTGCACGTCGAGCGGAATGTCCTTGGTAATGAATGAACTGACGCCCATCGGCTTCTGAATATCGCGCAACGCGTATTCGACATCGAGTTTGTCCTTGGTCTTGCACAGGATCAGGCCGATGGTTGGTTGGTCGCCTTCCGAGCGCAGCAGATCGTCGACGGCCGACAGGTAGAAGTTCAGCTTGCCGATGTATTCCGGCTTGAACTCGCCGGCCTTGAGCTCAACCACGATGTGGCACTTCAGGCGCGTGTGATAGAAAAGCAAGTCCAGAAAATAATCCTTGCCGTTGATGCTCATCGGCACCTGACGGCCCAGATACGCGAAGCCCTTGCCCAGTTCCAGCAGAAAGCGCGTGATCTGCCCGACAAGCTGGTTTTCGATGTCGCGCTCCAGCGCCTGCGGCCCCAGCGTCAGAAAGTCGAAAACATAGGGGTCTTTCAGCGTCTGCTGCACCAGTTCGGACTGCGGCATCGGCAGCGTCGTGGCGAAATTGCCCACCGACTTGCCCGCGCGCAGATGGAACTGCTGCTCGATCTGCCGCTCCAGCACGACGCGGCTCCAGCCATTCTCGACGCAGGCCCTGGCGTACAGCAGGGCAACATCCACATCCTTGATCTTCGCCAGCAGGGTGCGCACATGCCCCCAGGGAATTTGTCCCACGGCCTGTGGGACAAATTCATGCTGCGCGCCGAAGAAGACATAGAACTGGCGCATGGCGAACAAACTGGTGCGCGAAAAGCCCGCCATGCCGGGATAGGCCGACTGCAAATCCTTGGCCATCTGCTCCACCACCGCAGCGCCCCAACCCCGCTCCTGCTGCAAACTCGTCAAGGTTCGCCCGACATCCCAATACAAGGCCAGCAACTCCGCATTGACGGCCAGCACGGCACGCACCTGCGCCGCCTGGATACGCTGCTTGACAGTCTCCAGAGCTTGCCGATAGTCGCCGTGCGCAACAATCTCGTTCATGAGCAGTGTGCCCCTAGAGCGACTTCACTTCGGTGTCTGGGCTCAGCAGCTTGAATATCTGCACCACGTTGATCTTGGTACTGTCGCTGGCGTAACTGCTGTCGCGGAAAACAGCCCGCAGCGGCTTGCGCTTGGCCAGTTCCTTCACGAGGTCTTCGGTGACGTTCGGATCGAAGCAGGCCGCCAGCGCGTTGCCGTCCACGAAGAACACCGTCTTGCCGGCAATCATCTGCTGCTCGATGGGCAGGGCTAGGTCTACGCCCCAATCGACCAGCACTTGGAACAGCAGGTCTTCCGGTGTGCGATCTTCCTTGATGTTGTCGGTGTGAAGGGCCAGTTGATCCTGCTTGACTGCGTCCGGTGCGTAGTACACGTCCATCATGTTGGACGTGTCGATCTTCAGGACGCGGAAGCCGATGTCGAGGTCGGGGGCGGAAATGGTGTTTTCGTCCTTTATCTTGGCACCAGCGCGACGGATGCGCTCTTTCCCGATGTCCGGTATTAATCGATACCCAGCACGAAACGCGTCAGTACCTTCTTCGCACCGTTCTGGTAGCTGAACCATGATGTGGCGGCGTTTCCCACCATCCTCTCCGTTCATCGCCATTACAGCATGGGCCGTAGTGGCGGAGCCGGCAAAAAAATCCAGAACTATGTCGTCAGACTGAACTTGTGCAATGGTAAGGAGGTACTGCACCAACGCAGATGGCTTGGCGAAATCGAAAGGGATTCCAAGCGCAATCAGCTCTTTGGCGGCATGCCGATTCTCAAATTTCGTGATGAGGTCGACTGGAATTTGCCCTTCTTCTTGGCGATTGTTAAGCCAAATCTTGGTATATACGTTCCACTGCGATGGATTTCCCTTCTCGTCGATCAGTGGCGATGTTGATGTCCGCTTAAATTCGATATCACCAATTGCCCGCATGTCCAAATAGCCCTGTTCGACAACACGCCAACGTTTATTGGGCGGAGGAATACATTTGGACCCATCAGGGCACTCGATGAAGTATCGTGCATTCCTTGAGCGTTCAAGGGTTAAGGACGGCTGGTATAAACCCATCGTCCGATAGAACTCACCTTTTCGCGTCCCTTCGCGTTCGATTTGGTTGTAAACCTTATCAATCAAATCTTGACTCATCTTGTCCTTGAATCCAGTCGCAGTTTCGATATCTCGCGCATAAACAAGAATGAACTCAAGATTTGGCGAGAAAAACCGGCCATTATTTCCCCCGCGCTTCATGGCCCTACCAACCACGCCGATACGATTACTTTCTCCGAATATCTCGGAACAGATGAATGACGCAGAACCTATCTCTTCCTGGCCGATAGATAGAAACAGGACGCCATCTTCCCCCAACAGATTTCTAGCCAGCTTTATTCGCGGGTAGAGCATATTCATCCAGTCAGAATGAAATCTGCCATTGCTCTCAGTATTTGCAACTAATCGATTTCCAGATTCGTCCGCCTGATTCGAACGAACGAAGTATTCCTCCGCATCCTCCGCAAAATAGTCGTCGTAGATGAAATCATTGCCCGTGTTGTACGGCGGATCGATGTAGATCAGCTTCACCTTCCCGAGATAGGTCTCCTGCAACAGCTTCAGCGCATCGAGGTTGTCACCTTCGATGAAGAGATTTTTCGTCGTATCGAAGTCCACGCTCTCCTCGCGGTAAGGCCGCAGCGTCTTGGCAATCGGCGCATTGGCGGCCAGCAGCGCTTCGCGCTTGCCGGGCCAGTCGAGGTGGTAGCGCTCGCGCGGGCCTTCGACGATGTGGTCGGCGAGTTCCTGGCGGAGTTGGTCGAAATCGATCGCCCGCTTGAGTTGCCCGGTCTTCTCGTCGGCCGATTCGGTGACGCAGTTCGGGAAGAGTGTGGCGAGTTTCTCGATGTTCTCGGCGGTGAGGTTCGGCGTGTGCAGTTTGAGTTTTTCCATGGGAAGGACTTATCAATGTTGTAACGAGGCCAGCTCGGTGGCGAGCTCGCGCAGTTGCGCATTCAGCTCCACCTTGCGGTTGAATTGCTTCTCCTGGGCGAGCCGCGCTTCCAGTTGCTGCTGGGCCTTCCTCTTCGCCACCAGCGCATTGTAGCGGTCGACATGATCGGCGATGCCCTCGCCGGGTCGCGGCGACAGCGGAATGTGGCGGCGGACGATCTGTTCATAGAGGCCGGCGAGATCGAGCGCCACGGGCAGCGGCGGCCGTTCGGTATCCAGCGGCTGCGGCTCGGTTTGAAAGCTGGCCTCGATCACCCACTTCGACGCATCCGCCTCGCTGGGGCGCTTCCAGGAGGCGGCAAAGCGAACCTGCCCGTCGTACGTAAGTTGAAACACCAGCGGGAAGGGGACGGCCTTGTCGATGGCCTGAAGTACGGCCGGGTCGAGCTGCGGCGTTCTGAGCGCAATCTCGAAGACCTGAATTTCGTTGATGCCGTTGCGTGGCGGCAGCTTGATGGTTTCGCGTGACAGCTTGTACTTCCAGAGTATTTCGCCGACCTGGGCGACGAAGAGTTCCTTGACCCGCTTCGAGGGCCTGGCGTGCGCGTAAATCTTGGTCTTGGGCACGGCGCCATTGAACTCGGCTTGTTTCGGATAGGCGAACATGGGCCTCAGAGCACGACGTAGGCTTCGGCGCCGCCGGGGATCAGGGCGGCTTGGATGTGCCGATCCAGGGTGAGCAGCTTGCCCTGCCGGTGCATCGCCAGACTAAGCAGATAGTGGTCGGTCAAGTGCTTCGACACCGGCAAAGCCGGAGCACTGCGCAAGGACAGGTCGTCGGGCCAGAAGCGGTGTCCTTCATGAGCACAGAGCTGCTTCAGGATGGTGCATGCAGCGTCCGTGCTGCCCGGGCCATTCAGGTAACTGGGATGGCTGATGATGCGCACAAAACCGTTCTCCGTGATCGGACAGGTCGCCCAGCCGCGCTGGTGGTTGGCGAGAAAAAACGATTCCGCCTTGCCGTGGTGTTCGTGATCGGGGTCGGCCAGGGCAATCAGGATGTTGATGTCGAGCAGATACATACGCGCCGCTAGATGCCCTCGCGTTCCATGATTTCGTAGATGAGCTGACTGGTCACCTTGACGCCCCGCTTCTTGAGCATGGTCTCGATCACATGGCGCGTGGTGCCGCCATCCGTTGCCGAGGTGTCGTAAAACACAATGAACGCGATCAACTCGAAGTCGTCGAGGCCATGGATGGTATTCACCAGCGCGGTGGTCTTGCCGCCCGAGAACAGGCTGTCGATATCCTTCTCTTCCTTCAACTCGACCATGGAGCGAATGGCCTTGCCCAGCAGCTCCGAATAGGCATCCATGCGGCGGCCGTCCTTGGTGGCCTTGTTGAATGCCTGGTACACCTTGGGGATGGGCTCATGCCGCTCCTTGCAGGCGGCACGAGCGAGGTCGAGGAGCCGCTTGGCTTCCGTGTGATTGGCGACCACGGTGCCGTCCTGCGCGACATAGACGAGGTAATACGGGTGCAGCCGGTTCTGCCGGTTGATGTTCACGCCGTCGTTGCGGTTGCGCAGGGCAAAGATGGCGCCGGGCACCAGGCCCCGCTCTGGCGCGGCCGGCACGACGGCGTGCATGCCGTTGGGCAGGCTGGCCAGGTCGCCGTGGGTTTTGACGTAGTTGAGCAAGTCCATGCGGAAATCGTTCAAGCCGAGATCGGTGATGGAGATGCCGGTCTTGAGGTCTTCCAGCTCGATGACTTCTTCTTGCAGCCGTCGCAGTTGCTCCCGGCGGTAGGCGACGTCATTGGCGCGGGAATCGAGCGGATTGTCGTCGCCGCTGGCGGTGACGTCGGCGATGATCATGCGGTTTTCGACGCGCTCTTTGAGATTGATGTATTCGTCGAGCGTGATGTCGGGCCAGTAGTTCACCAACTGGATGCAGGCGTTTTGCGAGCCGATGCGGTCGATACGACCGAAGCGCTGGATGATGCGAACAGGGTTCCAGTGGATATCGTAGTTGATGAGGTAATCGCAGTCCTGGAGGTTCTGGCCCTCGGAAATACAATCAGTACCGATGAGCAGGTCAATCTCGCCCGGCTCCTTGGGCAGGATGGCCGCCTTTTCTTTCGAGCGCGGCGAGAACAGCGTGAGCAGCGATTGAAAGTCGTAGGTTTTCTTCAGCGTGCTTTTCTGATTATTGCCGCCGGTGACCTTGGCGGTGTGGAGCTGCTGTTGCGCCAGAAAGAAGGGCGCAAGGTGCTCGTAGAGGTAATCCGCCGTGTCGGCAAACGCAGTGAAGATGAAAACCTTCTTGTTTCCGATGTTGATGGGCGAGGCCAGCTTGCTGAGGATGGTGGTCTTGAGATGCTGGAGCTTGGCGTCGTCGGAAGGCGTGACCTTCTGCATCTCCGTCAACAAATCCTCGATGACGGCGAGATCGGCGCGCAACTCTTGCTCCCAGCGCGGGAGATCCATGTCGGAGAGATTGATCTGCACCTTGTTGCCGATCTGCTCGTCATCGGGACTCGGAAATTCGGTGTCGTCATCCGGCTCGGCATCGACGAAGGCGGGAGAGACATCGGCGAATGTGGCGTCGCGCCCCGTCTTCTGGAAGTCGGCGATCTTCGCCAGCGTTCGATGGTGATTGTCGGCCAGGCTCTGCAAGGTAAGGCGGAATGAATGCACCGAACTTTCCAGCCGCTTGAGAAGGTTCACGGTCATCAAGGCCTGGATGCCCTTCTCGCGACCCGTCTGCTTGAGGTTGCCGTGGCCCAGGTCCGCGTCGGGATCGTAGCGCGCCTCGTATTGGAACAAGCGGCTGGGCTGCACGTAACTCAGGGGCGCATACACGGCGAGCGTCAGCGCGCTCAAGCGCTCGAAGATTTCGTTGAAGCCGATGACATCCTTGCGGTGGGTGAGCTGGCAGTGGAAGGACAGCGGCTTGAGACGTTCCGGGAAGGTGCCGATGTCCTTGGTGTCGTAGTAGGTCTGAATGTGGCGACGGGAACGGGCAATCGTCACGCTGTCGAGCAGTTCGAAGAAATCGAAGTCGAGGGAGTTGAGAATTGCCACGGCGGTGCGATCCTGCGGCGGCAGCTCCGACCAAGCGTTGAAAGCGGTTTGGGCGCGGCGAAAGATTTCGTCGATATGCTTTTCGGACTTGAGCTTCGACGTAAGGTTTTCCGAGTCGCCTTCGTAGGCGAGCGCGAGCTGGTTCTTGAGGTCGGCGAAGCGATTGTTCACCGGCGTGGCGGACAGCATGAGCACCTTGGTCTTGACGCCCTGGCGGACAACTTGATTCAACAGGCGCTGATAGCGGGTCTCGCGCTCGCGATAAAGGTCGTTGTTGCGAAAGTTGTGGGACTCGTCGATCACCACCAGATCGTAGTTGCCCCAATTCACGCGGTTGAGCGGCATTCCGCCGATGGAGATACCACTTTCCCGAAGCAAGTCGGTATGGCAGAGCACATCGTAGCCAAAGCGATCCTTGGCAAAGATGTTGGTGACGAGGTTACCCCGGTAAGTTAGCCAGTTGTCTGCCAGCTTCTTTGGGCAGAGGACGAGCACGGAGCGATTGCGCAGCTCGTAATACTTGACGACGGCCAGCGCGGTGAAGGTCTTGCCGAGGCCGACGCTGTCGGCCAGGATGCAGCCGTTGTAGGTCTCCAGTTTGTTGATGATGCCGTTGGCGGCGTCGCGCTGGAAGTTGAAGAGCTTTTTCCAGACAAGGCTGTCCTGGTAGCCTGTACGATCATTTGGCAAGACATCGGCCGTGATGTCTTCCAGGAACTCACTGAAAATGTTGTAGAGCATCAGGAAGTAGATGCGCTCGGGCGAATTCTCTTGATAGACGGAGGCGATGTGTTCGCAGAGCTTCGCGGTGACGTCTTCGAGCTTTGCCGGATCGTTCCATATCTGATCGAAGAGCGAAAGGTAGGTAGCCGTCGTGGGCTGCTCGTCCACGCGATGGACGAAATTGGAGACGGCGTTGCCTTTTTCGTAGCCAAGGGCGACGGCCGTGAACCCGTGCAGGGGAAAGTAGACGGACTCCTTGCCTTCCGCGGTGACCGCAGCGAATTGCTGCATCGGGGCGCGACCGCGATTCGACCGGAAGATAGCCTTCTGCCGCATCCACTCCGCGCATTCCTTGGCGATGGCGCGTTGGGTGAGTTCGTTGCGAAGACGCACTTCGAACTCGCTGCCGTAGAGACTGCGCTCGCGCTCAAGCTTGGGGATATGGAACTCGCGATGTTCCTTGTTCAGGTGATCAGTGGTTTCACCGGGAACGAATGTCGGCGACGTAAAAATGAACTGGAGGGAATCGATCTTCTCCAACTCAGCCTTCAGTGCTTCGAAGGCATAGATCGAGAAACACGAAGCAGCTATCCGGAGCTTCGATCCGGGTTGAATGACCGGCTTCAAGTCATCGCCGAGGAGACGATTGATGTTATCGAGTATTTCCATCGTCCAATTCATCGCCCCCGAGGCGTTGCGCGAACTATTGTTGGTGCCGAGGAATCACTGTGTGCAGAAAGGTACCGAAACAATCACATCCCGATATCGCACACCATTGATCGCCAAAAATTGAACCATGGGCTCTAGGACCGCTTACTCCGCCTTGATTATATCCGATGCCATGAAACCTGCATGAATACTGGACTTCTGAGGATATGTCATTTGCCTTCATTGTCACGCTTGCGATCAATCGTTGATCGCTGGTGCTGGCAATCGTCAGCACCGATCCAGTTGCCCTACGACTTCCGAATATCAATCGCGGAATACGGATCCCTGATTCCCCGCAACCAAATTCTAGCGCCGCTGCGCGCTGATCACTCCGGGCACTTCGCGCAACTGCGCCAAGGCCTTCTGCAGCGCCGCGGTGCCTGACAGTTCGACCGTGAAGCTCATGTGGGCGACGCCTGCGCGGGACTGCGTCTTGACCGCCGTGACGTTGATCTTCTCGCGCGACAGGACATCGGATATGTCGCGCAGCAGCCCTTGCCGATCGCCTGCATCGACCAGCAAATCGACCGGATAGACGGCGCCCGACTTGAGGTCGGCCTGCTCGCCCCAGCCCCCACCCCACTGCGCGCTGATGACCCGCTCGGGATTGCGCGCCGCCATGTTGCGGAAGTTGATGCATTCGACGCGATGGATCGAGATGCCCTTGCCGCGCGTGACAAAGCCGATGATGGCGTCCGGCGGAATCGGCTTGCAGCAGGTGCCGACCTGGGTCAGCAGTTTGTCCACGCCGACCACCAGGATGCGGCTGTCGCCGGCGCGGCTCTTGCGCGTCTGGATTTCCGGTTCGGGCGGCAGCGCTTCGGCGCCGCCGCGCAAGGCCACGTCGATCGCCCGCATGCCGATTTCGCCGCGCGCCGCGGCGAGATACAGCGCCTCGGCGCTCTTCAGTCCGAGCTTGACCGCCAGTTCGTCGAGATTGGCCTGGGTCTGCCCTTCGCGCTGCAACTCGCGGGTGACCAGGCTGCGCCCCTGCGTCAGCAGTTCCGCTTCGTCCTGCGCCGCAAACCACTGCTTGACCTTGGACCGCGCGCGGTGCGTCGCCAGATAGCCCTGGGTCGGATTCAGCCAGTCGCGCGACGGCCCGCCGCTCTTGACCGCGACGATCTCCACCCGCTGCCCGTTCTGCAAGGCCGTGTTGAGCGGCGCCATGTGGCCGTCGATTTTTGCGCCGCGGCAGCGGTGACCGAGATCGGTATGCAGCCGGTAGGCGAAATCCAGCGCCGTGGCGCCGCGCGGCAGGTCGATCACCTTGTCCTGCGGCGTCAGCACATAGATCGTGTCGTCCAGCGCGGCGCGCTTGAACTGCTCCACCCATTCCGCCGAATCGGCGATTTCGTCACGCCACGACAACAGCTGGCGCAGCCAGGAAATCTTGTCCTCATAGGCGCCGCTGGCCTTCACCGAGCCGGACTCCTTGTAGCGCCAGTGGGCGGCGACACCCAGCTCGGCGTGCTCGTGCATCTCGCGGGTGCGGATCTGGACTTCCAGCGAACGGCCATCGGGGTCTTCCACTGCGGTGTGCAGCGAGCGGTAGAAATTGCCCTTGGGATGCGATATGTAATCGTCGAACTCGCCGTGAATCGGCTGCCACAGGTGATGGACGATGCCCAGCGCGGTGTAGCAGTCCTTGATCTCATCGACGATGATGCGCACCGCGCGCACGTCATAGACCTCGGCAAAGTCGATGTCCTTGCCGCGCATCTTGTTCCAGATGCTGAAGATGTGCTTGGGCCGGCCGTAGATTTCGGCGCGAATCCCGACCGCGGCCAGTTCGCTCTCCAGGCGCGCCACGGCGGCCTCGATGAAGTTCTCGCGCTCCGAGCGCTTTTCGTCGAGCATCTTGGCGATGCGCTTGTAGGTCTCCGGTTCCAGATAGCGGAAGGAAAGATCTTCGAGCTCCCACTTGACGTGCCAGATGCCCAGCCGGTTGGCCAGCGGCGCATAGATCAGCAGGCTTTCCTTGGCCATCTCGTCGCGCTGGCTGCCGGGCTGGTTGGTCAGGAAGCGCAGGGTCTGCACCCGGCTCGCAAGCCGCAGCAGGACCACCCGGATGTCATCGACCATGGCCAGCAGCATCTTGCGCAGGATTTCGGCCTGGGTCTTCACCTCGGCCACGCCTTCGCCAGCCGCGGCACGCGTCAGCGGGCGCAGGCTGCCGAGCCGGTGCAGCCCCGCCACCAGCCCGGCCACCGTGTCGCCAAAGCCGACTTTCAGGTGTTCGTTGCAGTCCTTGACGTGGTCGCTGGTGGCGAACAGCAGGGCCGCAATCCGCGCATCGGTATCGAGATCGAGCGAGGCCACGATCAGGGCCATGCCCAGGGCGTGCTGCAGGATGGATTCGCCGGTGCCGAGCAGCTTGTCGCCGTAGGCCTCGCGCGCCAGCGCCAGCGCCGAGCCGGCACGAGCCGCCGCTTCGGCGGGCAGGCCGCTGCACAACTGCGACAACACTTCGGCTTCGCTCGATTGCTGGAGGGAATGCACTACGGAGACCATGGGCCGATTATCCCATGCCGGGCATATCGCCTGGATACCGTCCCAGGCGCAAACGCACTGGGACATAATCGCCCTTCCATGAAAAAGCTACCGCACGTTTCCCCCTACCTCCTGCTGACCCTTGCCAACCTGTTCTGGGCCGGCAACTGGGTCGTCAGCCGCGCCTTTCGCGGCGAGCTGCCGCCGGTTGCGCTCGCCTTCTGGCGCTGGGTGGTGGCCCTGCTGTGCCTGCTGGCGATATCCCTGCCCCACGTCCGGCGCGACTGGCCGCAACTGCGCGCGGCCTGGCCCTGGCTGCTGTTCTATGGCGCGCTGGGCACCGGCGGCTACAACGTGCTGGTCTACGGCGGCCTGCAATACACGACGGCGATCAACGGCACGCTGCTGAATTCCTTCATTCCCATCATGATCGTGCTGATTTCCTGGCTGGTGCAGGGCAAGCGCCTGCACGGCCGCGAAACGGCGGGCATCCTGGTCTCCTTCGTCGGCGTGGTCGGCATCGTTGCCCACGGCGATCTGCAGCGCCTGCGTGAACTCACGCTGAATGTCGGCGACCTGTGGATCCTCGCTTCGGTGCTGGCCTGGTCGGCCTATACCCTGCTGCTGTCGCGCCGGCCGGCGGTGCATACGCTGTCCTTCCTGACGTCGATCACGGTCACCGGCCTGATCTTCCTGTCGCCCTTCTACCTCTGGGAGATGGCCCAGGGCCGCCATGTCATCGCGACACCGGGATCGATAGCCGGCATCGTCTACACCGGAGTGGGACCGGCGTTCCTTGGCTACATCCTGTGGAATCGCGGCGTGGCCGAGGTGGGCCCCACCCGCGCCGGCCTCTTCATGCACCTGGTGCCTGCCTTCGGCATCGTCCTGGCGATGATCTTTCTCGGCGAAACGCCCGCCCTCTATCATGCCGTCGGAATCGGCCTGATCTTCGCCGGGATCTGGCTCAACACCCGGCGCGTCACATGATCCGCAAGCTATTGGCCTGGTGGCGGCGGCGCCAGGGCGATCGTCTCGAAATCCCCGAGCCGCTATGGGCTCAAGTCGAACGCGGCCTGCCTTTTCTCGGCCACCTGAGCCCCGACGAGCGCAGCCATCTGCGCCAACTGGCGCGCCAGTTCATCGCCGAAAAGCAATGGAGCGGCGCCCAGGGCCTGCAACTGACACCCCGCATCCAGCTCGCGATCGCCTTGCAGGCCTGCCTGCCGATCCTGCACCTGGGCCTCGCCTGGTATGCCGGATGGGTCGGCATCGTGGTCTATCCGGGCGACTTCGTGATTCCGCGGCGGATGATGGACGAGGACGGCGTGGTGCATGAGTTCGACGACGAGGTGATGGGCGAGGCCTGGTACGGCGGCCCGGTGCTGATCTCCTGGTTCGAGCACGCGGAGGACGCCGACGGCATCAACGTGGTGATCCACGAGTTCGCCCACAAGCTGGACATGAAAAGCGGCGCAACCGACGGCCTGCCGCCGCTGCACTCGGGCATGTCGCGGCAACGCTGGATCGAGGTCATGGGCCGGGCCTTCGACGACTTCCAGAAACGTGTCGATAGCGGCGAGAACACGCCGCTGGATCCCTATGGCGCCGAACTGCCGGCCGAGTTCTTTGCCGTCGCCAGCGAAGCCTTTTTCGAGACCCCGGCATTGCTCAAGGGCGAATATCCGGAGGTCTACACGCAGCTCCGGCTGTTCTACGGACAGGATCCGGCTGTACTAGAATTTGGCGAAGTATCCGTTGATTCGCGATCGGCCAAGCCATGTTGAAACTGTCCCGCTTCCTGTTGCTCGGCGCTGCCGCCGCCCTGCTGTCCGGCTGCGTGAAGTTCTATATCGCCGGCCACACGGAGGACTTCGCCGATTACATCAGCGGCGAGGGCGAAGGCGACCCCTTCACCGGCTACGGCACCTCGACCATCGAATTCGCCAAGCTGAAGATCCGCTGCAGCGGCCCCTATCAGCCCGACGGCAGAAATCGCGGGGCGCGCGGCACAGTCACCTGCAGCGACGGCCGCCGCATCGAACTGGTCAGCCGCCTGAGCAGCATGGATACCGGCGACGGCAACGGCACCGACAATTTCGGCCACCGCGGACGGTTTGTATTCTCCACCAACGAGGCCTACGTGGAACGAGAGGGCGAGCGCTATCGCGACGAAGTGGCGCGCCGCAATCTTGACGTTGCCCATCTGCGCGTTGCAGCCGCCAGCAGCGTGGCTGCCGCACCCGTTTCGGCGCCCAGGCAGTCCGCGGCCGCAGCGGAAGCGACCGCAGCCGCGGTCGCCGTCGCGCCAGCGCCGACTCCTGCCCTGAATGCCGCCCCCGGCGGCGCGCCAGGCATGGCAGCGGCTGAGGCGAATCTTCGCCCGGTTCCAGCACCGGCCATGCCGCAAGGTGAAGGCAAGCTGGCGCTGGTGGTCGGCAACTCGAACTATCCCGGCGCGCCGCTGAAGAACCCGGTGGCCGACGCCCGCGCGATTGCCGCGAAGTTCCGCGCGCTGGGCTTCGAAGTCCTGCACGGAGAAAACCTCAGCCAGCGCGGAATGACCCGCCTCGTCACCCGCTTCGGCGAGCGGCTGCCGGGACGGCAGGTCGGCGTCTTCTACTACGCCGGCCACGGTATGCAGGTGCGCGGCCGCAACTACCTGATCCCGATCGACGCCCAGATCACCAGCGAAGCCTCGGCGCGCAGCGAATCGATCGACGTCGATCAGGTGCTCGATCATCTCGCCACCTCCGGCAGCGGCGTCAACCTGGTGGTGCTCGACGCCTGCCGCAACAATCCCTTCGAACGGCGTTTCCGCAGCACCGCGGGTGGGCTGGCCCAGCTCGATGCGCCGAAAGGAACGCTGATCGCCTTCGCCACCGCCCCGGGCAAAGTCGCCTTCGATGGCGAAGGGGTGCACGGCACCTACACCAGCGCCCTGCTGAGGGTGCTCGACGAACCGGGACTCAACATCGAGTCGGTGTTCAAGCGCGTGCGCACCGAGGTTTCGCGGATCACCGGCGACCAGCAGATTCCATGGGAAGCCTCGTCGCTGACCGGCGAGTTCTATTTTGTCCCGGGACGGGTCGCCGCCGAGGCACCCAGGGCAGCCGATACGGAAATGCTGTTCTGGCAGTCGATCAAGGACAGCAGGGACGCGGATGACTTCACCGCCTACCTGAAGCGCTATCCCGATGGCGCGTTTGCCGACATCGCGCGCAACCGCCTGCGCAAAGCCAAGCCGAATTGAACCGCAAGCCCCCGGCGCGCTCCCCCTCCTGCCGGGACCGCTACCCGGACGTGCGCACCGGCGCCGCTATGGTGTGTGATTTTCCCGCCGCCGGTCGATCTTGACCTCGGTGATCGGCGTCACCTCACCGCGTTCGTCCTGCTCTTCGAGCCTGACCGGGAAGCCCCAGAGCGTCGCCACATGTTTCAACATCGCGTCGCGGGTGTCGCCCAACGGACGCCCCTGGTAGCGGAAATGGCGCAAGGTCAGGGAGCGCTCGCCGCGCAGATCGACGTTCCAGACCTGGATATCAGGTTCCCGGCTGCCAAGATTGTATTGATCGGCCAGCGCCTGCCTGAGCGCCCGATAGCCCTGCTCGTCGTGGATCGCCTCGATGCGCAGCCTGGGCTCATCGGCGTCGTCGAGGATGTTGAAAAGGCGGAATTCGCGCATCAGTTTGGGTGACAGGTACTGGGCGATAAAGCTTTCGTCCTTGAAGTTGCGCATGGCGAAATCCATCGACGCGCGCCAGTCGCTCCCCGCCAGCTCGGGAAACCACTCGCGATCTTCCGCGGTGGGCTCCCGGCACATGCGCTGGATGTCGCGCCACATGGCAAAGCCCAGCGCATAGGGATTGATGCCGCCGAACTGCCTGCTGTTGAACGGCGGCTGGAACACGACGTTGGTGTGATGCTGGAGGAACTCCAGCATGAAGCCGTCGCCGAGCAGGTGCTGGTCGTAGAGATGGTAGAGCATGGTGTAGTGCCAGAAGCAGGCCCAGCCCTCGTTCATCAACTGGGTTTGCCGCTGCGGGTAGAAATACTGGCCGATCTTGCGCACGATGCGCACGATCTCCCGCTGCCAGGGTTCCAGCAGGGGTGCGTTCTTCTCGATGAAATACAGCAGATTTTCCTCGGGCTCCTCGGGAAAGCGTCGTTCCACTTCGGTCGCTTCCTTGGCCTGGCGCTGGGGCAGCGTGCGCCAGAGGTCATTGACCTGCGATTGCAGGTAGGTTTCCCGCTCCTTGCGGCGCTCGCGCTCCTTGACCAGGGACAGCTTTGGCGGCCGCTTGTAGCGGTCCACCCCGACGCTCATCAGCGCGTGGCAGGCGTCCAGCAGGCGCTCCACCTCGTCCTCGCCGTAACGCTCCTCGCACTCCGCGATGACGTTGCGCGCGAATACAAGGTAATCGATGATCGCCTCTGCCGACGTCCAGGTGCGAAACAGGTAGTTGCCCTTGAAAAACGAATTGTGGCCATAGGCCGCGTGGGCGATGACCAGCGCCTGCATGGGCAGCGTGTTCTCCTCCATCAGGTACACGATGCAAGGATCGGAGTTGATCACGATCTCGTAGGCGAGACCCATCTGGCCGCGCTTGTAACTCTTTTCGGTGGACAGGAAGTGCTTGCCGAAGGACCAGTGGTGATAGTAGACCGGCATGCCGATCGAGGCATAGGCATCCATCATCTGCTCGGCGGTGATGATTTCGAGCTGGTGGCGATAGCAGTCGAGGCCGTACTCGCCTGCAACGCGCCCGATTTCGCGGTCGTAGCGTTCGAGTGAGGCAAAGCTCCATTCGGATCCGGCAGGCAGGGCATGGGTCTTCTTGTTCATGGTGCGATCACGCCAGGCTCTTGCGGAACAGTTCACGGAACACCGGATAGATATCGGGCAAACCGGCGATCTGCTGCATGGCAAAGCGCTGCGGATGGTTTGCCTTGACTTTGGCATACTCGCGCCAGAGGTTCTGTGGCTCGCCGCCGGAGATCTCGATGTAGGCGTAGTACTGAATCAGCGGCACGATGCTGGCTTCCAGCATGTCCCGGCATTTCGGCGAATCGGCGTCCCAGTTGTCGCCGTCGGAGGCCTGGGCGCAATAGATGTTCCAGACATTGGAGGCATAGCGCTCGCGCACGACCCGCAGCATCAGTTCGAGCGCGCTCGACACCACGGTTCCCCCGGTCTCGCGCGAATGGAAGAAATCGTCTTCATCGACCTCCATCGCTTGCGTATGGTGACGGATGAAGACGATCTCGATGTGTTCGTAGGTCCGCGTCAGGAACAGGTAGAGCAGCATGAAAAAGCGCTTGGCGATCTGTTTCTTCTCGTCGTCCATCGAACCCGAGACGTCCATCACGCAGAACATCACGGCCTGGGTCGACGGCGCCGGGATGCGGATACGGTTGTTGTAGCGCAGATCGAAAGTATCGATGAAGGGCAAGGCCTCGATCCTGCGCAGCAGGCGGGCGATCTCGCTGCGCAGTTCGGCGGCCCGCTCGCTGTCGCCGTCGCCACACAGTTCCAGCTCGGCAAGCTCCGCCCTTAACGCGCGCAACGCCTTCTGATAGGGCCCGCCCGCCGCCAGGCGCCGCCCGGTGGCGCCGCGCAGGGAACGCACGACATTGATGTTGGCAGGCACCCCGGTCGAGGTATAGCCGGCGCGCACGCGCTTGTATTCGGCGATGCGGGCGAGCTGCGTCTTGACCAGGTGCGGCAGCGCCAGATCGTCGAAGAAGATGTCGAGGAATTCCTCGCGCGACAGCGTAAACACGAAATCGTCGAGTCCCTCGCCCTCCAGGCTGGCGCCGCTGCCGCGACCTCCAGCGCCCTCCTCGGGCCGCTCTATTTCGTCGCCGGTGACGAAGCGGTCATTGCCCGGCTGCACCACGCTCCAGCGTCCGCCGCGACCATGGCGGAACTGCGGTTCCGAAATGTCTTTCGCCGGGATGCCGACTTTTTCGCCGTTGTCGATATCGGCGATGTTGCGTCGGGCGATGGCCTCCTGCACCGCCTTCCGGATCTGGCCCTTGAAGCGCCGGATGAAGCGGTTGCGATTGACGGCGCTCTTGTTCTTGCTGTCGTTGCGCCGGTCGATGATCTGAAGCATGCCGACCTCCCGTTCCGTTTTTCCGCCCGCCGCGGGACAACCGAGGCGCGGCGCCGCCTGCGGTGCTCAGGATGACTTGCGTACGCGCAGATACCATTCGGCCAGCAGACGGACCTGCTTCTCCGTGTAGCCCTTGGCCTTCATGCGATCCACGAAATCCTGGTGCTTGCGCTGGTCGTCGGCACTGGCCTTGCTGTTGAAGGAGATCACCGGCAACAGTTCCTCGGTGTTGGAGAACATCTTCTTCTCGATCACGACACGCAGCTTTTCGTAGGAGGTCCAGGCCGGATTCATGCCGTCGTTCTTGGCCCTGGCGCGCAGCACGAAATTCACCACCTCGTTGCGGAAGTCCTTCGGATTGCTGATGCCGGCGGGCTTCTCGATCTTTTCCAGTTCGTCGTTGAGGGCGCTGCGATCGAGTATCTCGCCGGTGTTCGGATCGCGGAATTCCTGGTCCTGGATCCAGAAGTCGGCATAGGTGACGTAGCGGTCGAAGATGTTCTGGCCATACTCGGAATAGGACTCCAGGTAAGCCGTCTGGATTTCCTTGCCGATGAACTCGGCGTAGCGCGGCGCGAGGAACTCCTTGATGAATCCCAGGTAGCGCTGCTCCACCTCGGGCGGGAACTGCTCCTGCTCGATCTGCTGCTCCACCACGTACATCAGGTGCACGGGATTGGCAGCCACTTCGCGATGGTCGAAGTTGAACACCTTGGACAGTATCTTGAAGGCAAAGCGCGTAGATAGGCCCGTCATTCCCTCATCGACTCCGGCATAGTCGCGGTACTCCTGGTAGGACTTGGCCTTCGGATCGGTGTCCTTGAGATTCTCGCCGTCGTAGACCCGCATCTTCGAGTAGATCGCCGAGTTTTCGGGTTCCTTCAGGCGCGACAGCACGGCGAATTGCGCCATCATCAATAGCGTGTCCGGTGCGCACGGCGCCTTCGACAGCGAGGAGTTCGCCAGCAGCTTCTCGTAGATCTTGACCTCCTCGGAAACGCGCAGGCAGTAAGGCACCTTGACGATGTAGATGCGGTCGAGGAAAGCCTCGTTGTTGCGGTTGTTCTTGAAGGCCATCCACTCGGCCTCGTTGGAGTGCGCCAGGATCATGCCGTCGAAGGGAATCGCGCCGAAACCCTCGGTCCCCTTGTAATTCGCCTCCTGCGTCGCCGTCAGCAACGGATGCAGCACCTTGATCGGCGCCTTGAACATCTCGACGAATTCGAGCAGGCCGCGGTTGGCCAGGCACAGTCCGCCCGAATAGCTGTAGGCGTCGGGGTCGTTCTGCGAATACTCTTCGAGTTTGCGGATGTCGATCTTGCCCACCAGCGACGAAATGTCCTGGTTGTTCTCGTCGCCCGGCTCGGTTTTCGAAACGGCGATCTGGCGCAGTACCGAGGGCCGCAGCTTGACTACGCGAAAGCGGGTGATGTCGCCGTTGAACTCGTGCAGGCGCTTGACCGCCCAGGGCGACATGACCGTATTCAGGTAGCGCCGCGGAATGCCGAAATCCTCTTCGAGAATGGGGCCATCCTCCTCGGGCTTGAACAGTCCCAGCGGCGATTCATGTACCGGCGAGTCCTTGATCGCGTAGAAAGGCTCTTTCTCGATCAGGGACTTGAGCTTTTCCGCCAGCGAGGATTTGCCGCCGCCGACCGGACCGAGCAGATACAGAATCTGCTTCTTCTCTTCCAGTCCCTGGGCCGCGTGACGAATGTAGGCGACGATGTTCTCGATCACCTCTTCCATACCGTAGAAGTCGCGAAACGCCGGGTAGATCTTGATGATCTTGTTGGCAAATATTCGCGAAAGGCGCGGATCGAGCCGCGTATCCACCAGTTCCGGTTCGCCGATGGCGGCAAGCATGCGCTCGGCAACGCTGGTATAGGCTGTCGGTTCCTGTCGGCACAGCTCAAGGTATTCCTGAACCGACATGTCTTCTTCCTGAGCGGCTTCATAACGGCCTTGATAGCGGGCGAAGATCGACATGACGCGCCTCCTCTCTCTGTTATTGATGGGTGCGGAAGAACTCCTGTGATTGGATATATAAACGATCAAAAGATTTCATGCGTTGACTTCTTTTATCGGCCAAATTTCACGGTGAATCAAGTTCTACTCCGTCGGAAAGAAATTCGATACCCTGAGCAAGCGGCAGATCGCTCCCCCAATTGATCGTATTGGTCTGGCGACGCATGTAGGCCTTCCACGCGTCCGACCCCGCCTCCCGGCCGCCGCCGGTTTCCTTCTCGCCGCCGAAGGCGCCGCCGATCTCCGCACCCGAGGTGCCGAGATTGACGTTGGCGATGCCGCAGTCACTGCCGCCCGCCGCCAGGAATCTCTCGGCACGACGCAAATCAAGGGTGAACAGCGAGGACGACAAGCCCTGCGCCACAGCGTTCTGCATTTCCAATGCCTGGGCAAAATTTCGATACGGGATGACATACAAAATGGGCGCGAATGTTTCGCGCTGCACCACCGGCCATTCGTTCTCGGCGGCAATCAACGTCGGCCGCACGAAATAGCCGGCGCCCGCCAAGACGCTGCCGCCGAACAGCACCCGCCCACCGCAGGCCTCGGCTTCGGCAATCGCGGCGACAAACGCGCTGCGGGCGGGCGCATCGATCAGCGGCCCCATCAGCGTGCCTGCGGCCAGGGGATCGCCGACACAGACCTGAGCGTAGGCGGCAATCAGGCGTTCGACGACTTCGGCATAGCGCGATTCATGCACGATCAGGCGCCGCGTCGAGGTGCAGCGCTGGCCGGCGGTACCCACCGCACCGAACAGGATGGCGCGGACGGCAAGATCGAGATCGGCACTTTCATCGACGATCACCGCATTGTTTCCGGAGCATTCGAGCAGGCTGCGGCCGAAGCGTGAGACAACCACCGCCGCCACGCCGCGGCCGATGGCCGACGATCCGGTAAACGACAACAGCGGCAGACGCGGCTCGCCGGCAAGCCGTTCCCCCAACCCGGCATCGTCGGAAACCATCAGGCCGAACACGTCTTGCGCATCGTGCTGCCGCGCCACCTCGCTGGCCAGGCGCTGGATCGCCAGCGCCGTCAGCGGTGCCTTGGGACTTGGCTTCCAGAGCACCGTGTCGCCGCAGACCGCGGCAATGAAGGCATTCCATGCCCACACCGCCGCAGGGAAATTGAACGCCGTGATGATGCCGACCGGCCCCAGCGGGTGCCATTGTTCGAACATCCGGTGCCGCCGACGCTCGGAGTGCATGGTGCTGCCGCATAGCTGACGCGAGAGCCCGACGGCGAAATCGGCGATGTCGATCATCTCCTGCACCTCGCCGTCGCCTTCGACCTTGATCTTTCCCGTTTCGAGCGAAATCAGGGTGCCGAGCAGATCCTTGTGGCGGCGCAACTCATCGCCGAGCGACCGGATCATCTCGCCCCGCCTGGGCGCCGGCACCTCGCGCCACTTCAGGAAGGCCGCCTGGGCGGTCGCCATGCTCCGCTCATAGTCGGCGCTGGTGGTACGCCGAACGTAGGCGATCACCCTGCCGTTAGCCGGGTTTTCCGAACCGAAACCCTCACCCGCGCCAACGACATGGTCGGCGATGCCAAGCCGCTCCAGGATATCCGTCGCGTCGGCGGTTTTCATTCGAGGCCCCTTCAGGCCGCAAGCGGAAAACCCGCCACGATCCGGTCCAAGGTCGCGGCGATGCGGTCGATGCCGTCGTCGAGCTGGATTCGGTCAATGATCAGTGGCGGCGCGATTCGGATGACGGTGCCGTGCGTGTCCTTGCTCAACACGCCGGCATCGAGCAGTCGCAGGCAGGCGGTGTGCGCATCGACCACGGTCGGATCGAGTTCGATGCCGGCAAACAATCCACGCCCCCTGACTTCACGTATTGCCGGGTTGTTCAACTCACGCAGCCGCGCCAGCAGATGCAGGCCGAGTGCGGCGGAACGCGCGGGCAGGTCCAGTTCGACCAGCAAATCGAGCGCCTCCAGCGCCACCGCGGCAGCCAGGGCATTGCCGCCGAAGGTGCTGCCGTGGTCGCCGGGCGTGAATACATCCATGATCCGGCGGTCGGCCAGGAAGGCCGAGACCGGCAGCAGGCCGCCGCCCAGCGCCTTGCCCAGGATCACCGCGTCGGGCCGCACGCCCTCGTGCCAGGACGCCAGCAACTTTCCGGTGCGACCGAGGCCGGTCTGCACCTCGTCGCAGATCAGCAGGACGTCGTGGCGCCGGCAAATGTCGGCACAGCGCCGCAAATACCCGTCGGGCGGCACGATGATGCCGCCTTCGCCCTGCACCGGCTCGACCAGGAAGGCCACCGTATCGGGCGTGATCGCCGCTTCGAGCGCGGCGGCGTCGCCGTAGGCAATCCGCTTGAAGCCGGCGGGAAAGGGACCGAAGCCGTCGCGATACTGGGGTTCGGACGACATGCCGACAATGGCGATCGAACGACCATGGAAGTTCCCATTGCAGGCGATGATCTCGGCGCGATCGGCGGCGACCCCCTTGCTCCGATAGCCCCACTTGCGGGCCGCCTTGAGCGCGGTTTCGACGGCTTCGAGTCCGGTATTGACCGGCAACGCGGCCTCGTAGCCGAACAAGGCTCCCAGTCGCGCCAGCAACAGCGGCAGACGGTCGTTGAAATACGCCCGCGACGTGACCGCCAGGCGCTGCGCCTGCCGGGTCAGCGCGGCAAGCAGTTGCGGATGGCCATGACCGAAGCTTGCCGCAGAGTAGGCCGACATCATGTCGAGATAGCGGCGTCCGGCCGTATCCCAGACATAGACTCCCTCGCCGCGCACCAGCACGACGGGCAGCGGCGCGTAGTTGTGCGCGCCGTAGTGCTCCTCGATCTCGCGGCATTCGTCGCCGCTCGGCGACGTCAGGGACTCCAGCAACGTGGCGACCAGCGCCGCGGTTCTGCCGTCGACGTCGCGATCGGGGTTGTACTCGGCGATTTCGATGGCCGCCAGTTGCGGATTGCGCGCCACGCTGCGCAGTGCGGTCGCCAGCGCCGCCCCCTCCAGGCCGTCCGGACACGAGATGTTGACGCCCGGCGCATCGAGCGGATCGAAGGCATCGAGGTCGATCGAAATGCCGAAACTGCCGCCGCTCACATGCGTCAGCGCCTCGTCCAGCATGCACTGCACCCCACGCTGGCGAATCTGCTCCATGGTCACGATCCTGACGCCGAGTTCCTGCAGCAACAGCCACTCTGAATCTTCGTAGCTGCGCACGCCGAAGACGCAACTGCGGCTCGCATCGATCACCGCTTCTTGGCTGTCCCAAGGGTTGGGACCGCGCCCCAGCACCGCCGCCAGCGGCATCCCATGCGGATTGCCGCTGAGGCTGGTGATACTGGTATGCGCGTCGAGATGGGCATCGATCCAGAGCAAGCCTTGCCGCGTGCCCTTGGCGCCTGCCACGCCACGCCAAGTACCCACCGCCGTCGAATGGTCGCCACCCATCACGACGGGCAATGCGCCGCTGCCGACGCAGGCCGCAACCCGTTCCTCGATTGTCTGGCCTAACTGGCGCAAGCCGACGTCGCGCGGCAAGTCAGCCTTTGAGGATGGCGCGATGATCGCGTCCCACGCGCAATCAATCCCGTTTCGGCGAATTCCGGCACCGACGTCGGCAATCTCCAGCGCAGCGGCCGCCCGCAGACTCGCCGCCCGCGTCCGCTCAGGCACACCGAACGCGCAGACCACGCCGATGAGGCGCACCGCACGCCGCTTGAAGGAGAATGCCCTATCCATGACCGCCTCCCACCTTGCTACTAGAATGGTAGACAGAAAGTTTTGCAGGGCGTTCGCCGGATCGGCTGTCCCGAGCATTTGGCGCAAGTGCACGGCAACGCCGAGTGGATGGTGTTATCCGACAACATAGGCGCGGGACGGAGGATTGCTCATGCTGCGGCAGGCGATCAGGAACAGCTACCGACGCGAGGAGACAGTCTGCGTCGCTGCGCTGGCTCGCGAGCTGGAAGGCATAGGCGTGGACCGGCAGGCCGTTGCGAGCCATGCGCGCTCCCTCGTCGAAGAGGTAAGACGACAACGCCGGAAGGCGAGCGGCATCGATCACCTGATGCATGAGTTTTCGCTATCGAGCGAGGAAGGTGTCGCCCTCATGTGTCTGGCCGAAGCCTTGCTGCGCATCCCCGATGCGGCGACGGCAGACCGCCTGATCCGCGACAAGCTCAGCCACGGCGACTGGGAATCGCATCTGGGCGGCAGCCGATCCTTGTTCGTCAATGCCGCCGCCTGGGGCCTGATGTTGACCGGCAAGCTGCTTGCCCCCCACTTCCATGGCGCCCTTGCCGGTAGCTTGAGCCGACTGCTGATCGGGGGCGGCGAGCCGCTCATCCGCAAGGCGATCGACTTCGCCATGCGCCTGCTCGGCCAGCAGTTCGTGATGGGCAGGAGCATAAGCGCGGCACTGGCCCGCGCCGAGGCCAATGAAAGTCGCGGCTACACCCACTCCTTCGACATGCTGGGTGAAGCCGCGCTGACGACGGCCGACGCCGAGCGCTACTGCGATGCCTATGCAGCAGCCATACACGCCATTGGTCGGGCCGGCAACGGACGCGGCGTGGTCGCCGGACCCGGCATCTCGGTCAAGCTTTCGGCCTTGCACCCGCGCTATGTGCGCAGCCAGCGCGCGCGCGTCATGAACGAACTGCTGCCGCGCCTGAAGCGGCTGATGCTGCTCGCCAAGCAGTACGACGTGGGCCTGAATATCGATGCCGAAGAGGCCGACCGGCTGGAACTGTCCCTTGACCTGTTCGAATCCCTGGTCGCCGATCCCGATCTCGCTTCCTGGGATGGCCTCGGTT
>Ga0156014_1052_pt2 | contig 25587 bp, 32 predicted proteins | sample RifCSPlowO2_02_FD_107668 | JGI IMG/M metagenome (GOLD analysis project Ga0156014, IMG submission 107668) | Rhodocyclales bacterium RIFCSPLOWO2_02_FULL_63_24 | reverse complement strand
TGCCGGTGCTTTTGAGCGAGCGCACGATGTGCAGCAGGTAGGCGTAGTCGCCCTGCTTGGCCGGCGGCACGCCGAAGGTCTGGAAGCGGTCGTAGGGATCGTGTAGCGGGTCGAAGCCGGTACTCCAGCGCTTATCGGAAAACGGCGGATTGGCGACCACGTAGTCGAAGGTCTTCAGCGCTTCGCCATCCTTGAACTTGGGATCGGCCAGGGTATTGCCCTGCATGATCAGCGCGCCGGGGTTGTTGTGCAGGATCATGTTCATGCGCGCCAGGCCGCTGGTCGCCGCATCCTTTTCCTGGCCGTAGAGCGTGACATTCGCCGTGGCCTCAGCGCCGACTTTCAGCAGCAGCGAGGAAGAGCCGCAAGTTGGGTCGTACACGGTGGTGGCATTGCTGGTGCCGGCGGCGCCGATGCCGATGATCTTGGCCATGACGCGGCTGACTTCGGCCGGGGTGTAGAACTGGCCCTTGCTCTTGCCGCTCTCGGTGGCGAAGTGGCGCATCAGGTATTCGTAGGCGTCGCCGAGGATGTCGTCGCCCTCGGCGCGGTTCTTCGAGAAATCCAGCGCCGGGTCTTCGAAGATCGCGATCAGGTTGCTGAGCTTATCCGCCATCTCCTTGCCGCTGCCGAGCTTGCCGGCATCGTTGAAGTCCGGCATGTCGGCCAGCTTGTTGGCGTTGGCCAGCGGGGCGATGATCTTCTTGTTGATCCGGTCGCCGATATCGGGCTGGCCCTTGAGCGCCACCATGTCCTTGAAACTCGCGCCCGGCGGAATCTTGATCGGCGGAAACGGCATGTCGGCGTACTTGTCGCTGACGTATTTGATGAACAGCAGTACCAGCACGTAGTCTTTGTACTGGCTGGCATCCATGCCGCCGCGCAACTCGTCGCAGGACGCCCAGAGGGAAGAGTAAAGCTCGGATTTCTTGATGGCCATTGTTGTCGGTATCGCCGCCGCAGGCGCTGAATCTTAGCTCAAAGTCCGACCATTCCCCGGCGCATCCCGACCCAAATGCTCTGCATTGGCTTTGCCGGGCACCCTTGCGATGGCGATCGAAAATGACCCCATCCATAACAAAACGCGATAGCTAGTAGTGCGCGGCGCGGCTTGGCACGCCGCAGCCGTGTTGCCAGAATCGCTCCATCAATAATCGGTGGGGCACATGCGAACTTCCGTACCTGACACGAGCGCCCGGATTGTCGGCATCTCCTCGATGGCGACGCGCCTGGTGCTGGCCGAACTGGCCGCCGCGTATCGGCAGCAGGGCGGCGCCGGCCTGGCCGCCGAGGTGGCCTTCGAATCGGTGGGCGGCGTCGATGCGGCCAAGCGGGTGCAGGCCGGCGAAGCCTTCGACCTGGTGGTGCTCGCCGCCGAGGCGATCGACACGCTGACCGCCGCCGGGCGCGTGGTCGCCGGCAGCAGGACCGACCTGGTGCGCTCGGCGGTGGCGATCGCGGTACGCGCGGCTCAGTTTGACGGGCCGCGGCCGGACATCGGCTCCGAAGACACGCTGCAACGCGCCGTACTGGCCGCACGCAGCATCGGTTATTCCACCGGGCCGAGCGGCACGGCGCTGCTCAAGCTGTTCGAACGCTGGGGCATTGCCGACCACCTGCGCAGCCGCATCGTGCAGGCGCCGCCCGGCGTGCCGGTGGGCCAGCTGGTCGCCGACGGCAAGGTCGAACTCGGTTTCCAGCAGTACAGCGAAATGATGAACCAGCCCGGCATCAGCGTGCTCGGCACGATGCCGTCCGGCTGCGAGATCGTCACCACATTTTCCGCCGGCGTCTGTGCCGCCACAAAGCAGCCCGAGGCCGTGCGCGCCTTGCTCACCTTCATGCATTCTCCGGCCGCCGATGACGCCAAACGGTGCCAGGGCATGGAACCGGCGTGACCCATTTCCCCGCAGGAGCCCCGCAATGATCATCGACATCCACGGCCACTACACCACCGCGCCCAAGGCGCTCGAAGGCTGGCGCAGTCGACAGATCGCCGGCATCGGCGATCCGGCGCAGATGCCCGAGGCCTCCGAGCTGAAGATCAGCGACGACGAACTGCGCGAATCGATCGAGACCAACCAGTTGGCGAAGATGAAGCAGCGCGGCTCGGACCTGACGATCTTCTCGCCGCGCGCCAGCTTCATGGCCCACCACATCGGCGGCTTCAACGTGAGTTCGACCTGGGCCGCGATCTGCAACGAGCTGTGCTTCCGCGTTTCGCAACTGTTTCCCGACAACTTCATCGGCGCCGCGATGCTGCCGCAGTCGCCCGGCGTCGATCCGCGCACCTGCATCCCCGAACTCGAAAAGTGCGTCAGGGAATACGGCTTCGTCGGCATCAACCTCAACCCCGACCCCTCCGGCGGCCACTGGACCTCGCCGCCGCTGACCGACCGCCACTGGTATCCGCTCTACGAGAAGATGGTCGAGCTGGGCATTCCGGCCATGATCCACGTCAGCACCAGTTGCAACGCCTGCTTCCACACCACCGGCGCGCACTACATCAACGCCGATACCACGGCCTTCATGCAACTGATCCAGGGCGATCTGTTCAAGGACTTCCCCGAGCTCAAGTTCATCATCCCGCACGGCGGCGGCGCCGCGCCCTACCACTGGGGACGCTACCGCGGCCTGGCGCAGGAACTGAAAAAGCCCTTGCTGAAGGATCATCTCCTCAACAACGTGTTCTTCGACACCTGCGTCTATCACCAGCCCGGCATCGACCTGCTGACCAGGGTGATCCCGGTGGACAACATCCTGTTCGCCTCGGAAATGATCGGCGCCGTCAAGGGCATCGATCCCGAGACCGGCCACAACTACGACGACACCAAGCGCTACATCGAGGCGACGCAGAACCTCTCGGCCGAAGACCGCTACAAGGTCTACGAGGGCAATGCGCGCCGCGTCTATCCGCGCCTCGACGCGGCGCTGAAAGCGAAGGAACTCTGATCATGAGCATGAACAACCTCGGCATCGTCAAGCGCAACATCCTGCGCGCCGACAAGGCGGCGGTGGAAAAGCTGTCGCGCTTCGGCGTCGCCACAATCCACGAGGCCATGGGCCGCGTCGGCCTGATGAAGCCCTATATGCGGCCGATCTACACCGGGGCCTACGTCTGCGGCACCGCCGTCACGGTGCTGCTGCAACCGGGCGACAACTGGATGATGCACGTCGCAGCGGAACAGTTGCAGGAGGGCGATGTGATCGTCGCCGCCTGCATCAGCGACAACGAGGACGGCTTCTTCGGTGACCTGCTGGCGACCAGCTTCCGCGCCCGCGGCGGCAAGGGCCTGATCATCGACGCCGGCGTGCGCGACGTGAAGGACCTGACCGCAATGAACTTCCCGGTGTTCTCGCGCGCCATCAGCGCCAAGGGCACCATCAAGGCCACGCTGGGTTCGGTGAATATCCCGGTGGTCTGCGCCGGCGCCTTGGTCAATCCGGGCGACGTGGTGGTGGCCGACGACGACGGCGTGGTGGTGGTGCCGGCCGCCATTGCGCAAGCTACGGCCGACGCCGCCGAGGCGCGCGAGGCCAACGAGACCTCCAAGCGCGCGCGCTTCGCCGCCGGCGAGCTCGGCCTCGACATGTACAACATGCGCGAGGCGCTGGCCAAGGCCGGCCTCAAGTACATCGACTGATGGGCATGCCCGCCAACCCCCTGCAATGGTCCATCGGCCTCGTCGGCTACGGCGAGGTCGGCCGCATCCTTGCCGAGGATTTGCGCGCACGTGGCGTGACCAATGTTCTGGCCTACGACATCAAGTTCGGCACGGCCGATGACGCGCCGCTGCTGGCGCATGCGGCGCACTACGGCGTGCGTCCCATGAGCAGCCATGCCTTCCTGGCGCAAGCCGCCGACCTGGTCATCTCCGCCGTCACAGCGGATCAGACGCTGGCGGTCGCCGTAGCGTCAGCGCCGACTCTCAAGCCGGGCGCCTGGTTTCTCGATTTCAACTCGGCCTCGCCCGGCGCCAAGATCAAGGCCGCCGGCATGATCGATGGCGCCGGCGGACGCTACGTCGAGGGCGCAGTGATGACCTCGATGCCGCCCTATCGCAGCCGCGTCCCGCTCTTGCTCGGCGGCCCGGCGGCAGCTGAACTGGCGCCGCTGCTGAACGAACTGGGCTTCACCGCCAGGGTCGCCAGCGAGAAGCTCGGCGTCGCCTCGGCGACCAAGATGTGCCGCAGCGTGATGATCAAGGGCCTGGAAGCCATGGTCATCGAGAGCTTCACCGCGGCGCGCGCCTATGGCGTCGAGGACGCGGTGGTCGCATCCTTGTATGAAACCTTTCCCGGCATCGACTGGGAAAAGCAGGCTGCCTACTTCTTCCAGCGCGTCATCGAGCACGGCCGCCGCCGCAGCGAGGAAGTGCGCGAAGTCGCCGCGACGGTGCGCGAAGCCGGCCTCACGCCGTGGTCGGCGCAGGGCACGGCCGAGCGCCAGGCCTGGGTCGCCGACCTGGCCGATGCCGGCATCTTCGGTGCCAAAGGCAGCAAGGAATTTGCCCGCAGCACCGACTGGCGCATCGAGGCCGACCGCATTCTGGCCAAGGTCAGGGAATGACTATGGAATTCGAGAAAACGCCCGGCTGGCTCGACTGGTACGCCGTGCCGTCGGCGCCGACTTTCAAACTGCCGGCCGGCGCGGTGGACGCGCACTGCCATGTGTTCGGACCAGGCGCCGAGTTTCCCTTTGCCCCCGAGCGCAAGTACACGCCCTGCGATGCCTCCAAGGCGCAGCTCTATGCGCTGCGCGATCATCTCGGCTTCGCCCGCAACGTCGTGGTGCAGGCCACCTGCCACGGCGCCGACAACCGCGCCCTGGTCGATGCGCTGCTGCATTCAAAGGGCAGGGCGCGCGGCATCGCGACCGTCAAGCGCAGCATCAGCGATACCGAATTGCACGACATGCACGCCGCCGGCGTGCGCGGCGTGCGCTTCAACTTCGTCAAGCGCCTGGTCGACTTCACGCCGCGCGACGAGTTGATGGAAATCGCCGCGCGCATCGCGCCGCTGGGCTGGCATGTGGTGATCTACTTCGAGGCGGTAGACCTGCCCGAGCTGTGGGACTTCTTCACTTCACTGCCGACCACCATCGTGGTCGACCACATGGGCCGGCCCGATGTCGGCAAACCGGTGGACGGCCCCGAGTTCGAACTTTTCGTCAAGTTCATGCGCGACTACCCGAATGTCTGGAGCAAGGTCAGTTGCCCCGAACGGCTTTCGCTGACCGGGCCGAAGGCGCTCAACGGCGATGAGTATGACAAATTCGGTGCCTACCGCGACGTGGTGCCCTTCGCCAAACGCATTGTCGAGACTTTCCCCGAGCGCGTGCTGTGGGGCACCGACTGGCCGCACCCCAACCTCAAGGACCACATGCCCGACGACGGCCTGCTGGTCGATTTCATTCCGCATATCGCGGCCACGCCCGAGTTGCAGCGCAAACTGCTGGTCGACAATCCGATGCGTTTGTACTGGCCCGAAGAGAGGTAAATCATGGCCTTGGAAAAACCCTACCAGGACATCCCCGGCACGACGATTTTCGATGCCGAGCAATCGCGCCTGGGTTACCACCTCAACCAGTTCTGCATGTCGCTGATGCAGGCGGCGAACCGCGCCCGCTTCAAGGCCGACGAGCGCGCCTACCTCGACCAATGGCCGATGACGGAAGAACAAAAGCAGGCGGTGCTGGCGCGCGACCTCAACCGCTGCATCGCATCGGGCGGCAACATCTATTTCCTGGCCAAGATCGGCGCCACCGACGGCAAGAGCTTCCAGCAGATGGCCGGCAGCATGACCGGCATGAGCGAGGAGGAATACCGCGACATGATGATTTCCGGCGGGCGCTCGATCGAAGGCAATCGCCGCGTCGGCGAGGACGGCGACGCCCAGGCCCATCGCCAACCGCAGGGTAGGGCCGGACACCGGGGAGGTGGCTAGGATGAAAACCACCGCGATGTTGTGGCTGGTGCGCGATCGGGAGGGTGGGGCATTCTGCGCTGCTCATGTCCTCCGTCGGCGCCCTGCGGGCTCCTCCTCCCCCTTTACTTCGCTGCGCAGAATGCCCCACCCTCCCGATCCGGTGACGTCGACGCGGCCTTACGGTTGCAAAGCGCAAGCGTGCCCCGCCATCCTTGGCGCTCGCAAACCTTCGTCGCACAAGGTATTTCATCCATCGCAGGCGCACGCGATAACGGAGAGCAACTGACATGGCCCGCATCACTGCATCCGTGTATACCTCGCACGTCCCCGCCATCGGCGCCGCACTCGACCTCGGCAAGTCGGGCGAGCCCTATTGGCAGAAAGTGTTCAGCGGTTACGAGTTCTCCAAACAGTGGCTGCGCGACAACACGCCCGACGTCATCTTCCTGGTCTACAACGACCACGCCAACGCCTTCAGCCTGGAGATGATCCCGACCTTCGCCATCGGCTGCGCGGCGGAATTCGCGATTGCCGACGAGGGCTGGGGGCCGCGCCCGGTGCCGGCGGTGCATGGCCACCCGGAACTCGCCGCGCACATCGCGCAGTCGGTGATCCAGGACGATTTCGACCTGACCATCGTGAACAAGATGCCGGTGGACCACGGCCTCACCGTGCCGTTGTCGCTGATGTGCGGCCAGCCCGCATCTGACAAATTCGAATGGCCCTGCCCGGTGATTCCCTTCGCCGTCAACGTGGTGCAGTACCCGGTGCCCTCGGGCCGCCGCTGCTACAACCTCGGTCGCGCCATCCGCAAGGCGGTGGCCTCCTTCGACGCGCCGCTCAAGGTCCAGGTCTGGGGCACCGGCGGCATGAGCCACCAGTTGCAGGGTCCGCGCGCCGGCCTGATCAATCGCGAATTCGACCAGGCCTTCCTCGACCAGTTGATCGCCGATCCCGAAGCCCTGTCACGCAAACCGCATATCGACTACGTGCGCGAAGCCGGTTCGGAAGGCATCGAACTCGTGATGTGGCTGATCGCGCGCGGCGCCATGTCGGATGGCTTCCCGCGCGTCGCGCACCGCTTCTACCATGTGCCCGCCTCGAATACCGCCGTAGGACATTTGATTTTGGAGAACGCCAAATGAAACCCATCAAAGTCGCGCTGGCCGGTGCCGGCGCCTTCGGCATCAAGCACCTCGACGCGATCAAGCTGATCGACGGCGTCGAGGTCGTCTCGCTGGTCAGCCGCGAGCTGGAGAAGACCAGGGAAGTCGCCGCCAAATACGGCATCGCCCACGTCAGCACCGATCTGGCCGACAGCCTCGCACTCAAGGAGGTCGACGCGGTGATCCTGTGCACGCCAACCCAGATGCACGCGGCGCAGGCGGTGGCCTGCATGCAGGCCGGCAAGCACGTGCAGGTCGAGATTCCGCTGGCCGACAGCCTGGCCGCGGCCGAAGAAGTCGCCGCGCTGCAACGGCAGACCGGGCTGGTGGCGATGTGCGGCCACACGCGGCGCTTCAATCCCAGCCACCAATGGCTGCACAAGAAAATAGTCGCAGGCGAATTCAGGATCCAGCAGATGGACGTGCAGACCTACTTCTTCCGCCGCACCAACATGAACGCGCTGGGCCAGCCGCGCAGCTGGACCGATCACCTGCTGTGGCACCACGCGGCGCACACCGTGGACCTCTTCGCCTGGCAGACCGGCGGCGACATCGTCGCCGCCAACGCGCTGCAAGGCCCGATCCATCCCACGCTGGACATCGCCATGGACATGTCGATCCAGCTCAAGAGCAGCAGCGGCGCGATCTGCACGCTGTCGCTCTCGTTCAACAACGACGGCCCGCTCGGCACCTTCTTCCGCTACATCGGCGACAGCGGCACCTACATCGCGCGCTACGACGACCTGATCGACGGCAAGGACAACACGATCGACGTGTCCCAAGTCGATGTCTCGATGAACGGCATCGAGTTGCAGGACCGCGAGTTCTTCGCCGCGATCCGCGAGGGCCGCGCGCCGAATGCCAGCGTGGCCCAGGTGCTGCCCTGCTACCGCACGCTGCACCAGCTCGAACAGCAGTTGAACCGGAGTGCCTGAAATGCAGCAGCGCCGCCTCGGCGAGTTCAGCGTCTCGGCCCTCGGCCTGGGCTGCATGAACCTGAGCCACGCCTACGGCACGCCGCCTGCGCCCGAGGCGGCCGAAGCGCTGCTGCTGCGCGCGCTCGACTGCGGCATCAACTTCTTCGACACCGCCGCGCTCTACGGCTTCGGCGCCAACGAAACCCTGCTCGGGCGCGTGCTGAAGCCGCACCGCGCGAAGATCGTGCTGGCCAGCAAGTGCGGCATGACCGGGGTGGATGGCAAGCGTGTCATCGACGGCCGGCCGGCCACGCTCAAGCGCACCTGCGACGAGGCCTTGCAGCGCCTCCAGACCGATGTCATCGACCTCTACTACCTGCACCGCTGGGACCGGCAGGTGCCGATCGAGGAAAGCGTCGGCGCCCTGGGCGACCTGGTGCGCGCCGGCAAGATCCGCAGCGTCGGCCTCTCCGAAGTGTCGGCGCCGACGCTACGCCGGGCGCACGCCGAGCACCCGATCGCGGCGCTGCAAAACGAATACTCGCTATGGACGCGCAACCCGGAGATCGCCGCGCTCGACGCCTGCCGCGAACTGGGCGTGGCCCTGGTCGCCTTCAGCCCGCTGGCGCGCGGCTTTCTCACCGGCACCTTGCGCGATCCCGATACGCAACTCGAAACCCGCGACATCCGCCGCCAGATGCCGCGTTTCGAACCCGACAACTACGCGCGCAACCTCGACCTGCTGCCCGAGTACCGGCGCATCGCCGGCGAGGCCCGCTGCACCCCGGCCCAGCTCGCGCTGGCCTGGCTGCTCGCCAAAAGCGACACCCTCATTCCGATCTTCGGCACCCGGCAGCCGGAGCATCTTGACGACAACGCCGGGAGCGCCACCGTGAAGCTCGATCGCAGCCTGATCGATCGGCTGGATGCACTTATCAACCCACAGACAGTCGCCGGGCTGCGCTACAACGCGGCCACCCAGCAGGAGATCGACAGTGAAACATTCCGATTCGAGACCTAGGAGACGAAGCATGAATGGCGGCAAACAGAAACGGGTGATACCGGGCACCACCTTGTTCGACGGCGACATGGCGCGCAAGGGCTACGCGCTGAACAAGATGTGTTTTTCCTTCAACTCGGCGGAGAACCGCGCCGAATTCCTCAGGGACAAGGAGGCCTACTGCGACAAGTACGGGCTCAACCCGCAGCAGCGCGCGGCGGTGCTCAGCCTGCAGGTGCTGGACATGCTCGCGGCCGGCGGCAACGCCTACTACCTGGCCAAGCTGGGCGGCATCTTCGGCCTCGACATGCAGGACATCGGCGCCCAGCAGACCGGCGTCACCAAGGAAGAATTCAAGGCGAAGCTCGTCGCCGCGGGGAGAAATTGATGAGCCCCCCCACTTTGCGTGCATGGGATTCCGCTTCGCGGGCATGCAACGTTCGCATTCGCTCTCTGCCCCCCAAGGGGGCGTATGCCGCCTTCGGGGCGGCCCTTCAGGAGGCATGACATGGCCAAGATCGTCGGCGGCATCAACGTCACCCACGTGCCCTACATCGGCCGGGCCATCGCCAACAAGACGCAGCAGGACCCCTACTGGAAGCCCTTCTTCGACGGCTTCCCGCCGGTGCACGACTGGCTGGCAAAGCAGAAGGCGGACGTCGCCGTGGTGATCTACAACGACCACGGGCTGAACTTCTTCCTCGACCAGATGCCGACCTTCGCCGTCGGCGCCGCGCCCGAGTACCAGAACGCCGACGAGGGCTGGGGCATTCCGACCCTGCCGCCCTACCCGGGCGAGCTAGACCTTTCCTGGCACCTGATCGAATCGCTGGTCGAGGAGGAATTCGACATCGTGACCTGCCAGGAAATGCTGGTCGATCACGCCTTCACGCTGCCGCTGGAACTGCTCTGGCCGAACCAGCACCCTTGCCCCGTGCGCACCGTGCCGGTCTGCATCAACACGGTGCAGTTCCCGCTGCCGACGGCGGCGCGCTGCTTCAAGTTCGGCCAGGCCATCGGCCGCGCCATCGAATCCTGGGACAGCGCGGCGCGCGTCGTGGTGATCGGCACCGGCGGCCTCTCGCACCAGCTCGAAGGCCAGCGCGCCGGTTTCATCAACAAGGAATTCGACCTGATGTTCATGGACAAGCTGATCACCGATCCGCTCTGGGTGACGCGCTACTCGATCCCCGACCTGGTCGAACTGACCGGCACCCAGGGCGTCGAACTGCTCAACTGGCTGACCACACGCGGCGCGCTGCTGGGCGAAGTGGCCAAGGTGCATGCCAACTACCACGTGCCGATTTCCAACACCGCATCGGGCCTGCTGGCCATGGAAAACGTCTGACCGGCCCGACCCCAACAGAGAGAAAGCAATGAAAACACAAGTCGCCATCATCGGCGCCGGCCCCGCGGGACTCATCCTCGGCCAGTTGCTGCACAAAGCCGGCATCGACGCCGTGATCCTCGAAGCGCACACGCCGGACTACGTGCTGGGCCGCATCCGCGCCGGCGTGCTGGAGCAGGTCGCCGTCGACCTGCTCGACGAGGCCGGCGTCGGCGCCCGGATGCACGCCGAGGGCCTGCCGCACAACGGCATCGAACTGCTGATCGGCGGCGTGCGCCACCGCATCGATTTTCCCGGCCTCACCTGCGGCAAGCAGGTGATGGTCTACGGCCAGACCGAACTGACCAAGGACCTCATGGAGGCCCGCGCCGCCACCGGCCTGGCGACGTTGTACGAGGCGAAGCAAGTCAGCGTGCATGACTTCGACAGCCAGCGTCCGCGCGTGCGCTACCTCAAGGACGGCACCCGGCACGAGATCGAATGCGACTTCATCGCCGGCTGCGACGGCTTCCACGGCGTCTGTCGCGCCAGCGTGCCGGACACTGCCATCCGCAACTTCGAGCGCGTCTATCCCTTCGGCTGGCTCGGCCTGCTGTCCGAAACGCCGCCAGTGTTCGAGGAACTGATCTACGCCAAGCACGAGCGCGGCTTTGCGCTGTGCAGCATGCGTTCGCACACGCGCAGCCGCTACTACCTGCAAGTGCCGCTGACGGAGAAGGTCGAGGACTGGTCCGACGCGCGCTTCTGGGACGAGCTGCGCCTGCGCCTCGATGCGCCGGCCAACGCCGCGCTGGTGACCGGCCCCTCGATCGAGAAGAGCATCGCCCCGCTGCGCAGCTTCGTCGCCGAGCCGATGCGCTTCGGCCGCATGTTCCTCGCCGGCGACGCCGCCCACATCGTGCCGCCCACCGGCGCCAAAGGGCTGAACCTGGCCGCCTCCGACGTGCGCTACCTGTCGCGCGCCTTCATCGAGTTCTACGCCGGCAGCAGCGCCGGCATCGACCACTATTCGGATCGCTGCCTGCGCCGCATCTGGAAGGCCGAGCGCTTCTCGTGGTGGATGACCAAGCTGCTGCACAGCTTCCCCGACACCAACCCCTTCGACCAGAAGGCGCTCGAAGCCGAACTCGACTACGTCGTGCATTCCGTCGCAGGCAGGACGACGCTGGCGGAGAACTATGTGGGGCTGCCGTTTGAGGATTGACGCCGGCCCGCGAAGCGGAATCCCCGGCGCGCAGAGCGCAGGCAGCGGCGCGATGCGGCCCTGATCCCGGTCATGAGTCGGCGCTGATGAAGCAACTGCGCTACAAGGCGGTCGAGCAAGAAACGCTCTCCTCGCCGTAGCGGATGACGATACGGCGGACACACCGCCCACCGCCGCAGCGCGTTCAGCTATGCAGTTTCTCCTGCAACCAGACCTTGATCAGCGACTGGTAGGGCACATCGCGCGCATTGGCAGCGGCCTTGATCGAGTCCAGCAAGTGCTGCGGCAGGCGCAGCGAGATCGTCTTCGTCGTCGGCTTGAGATTCGGCAGGACGACCCGCTTCGCTTTCGACCAGTCGACATACGCCGTCGAATCCTGGCTTTCCCAGAACGCGCGCTCTTCGGCCTCGCTGGCGAAGCGGGGCATGGTTTTAGTCGGCTTGCTCATAAATCGTTCGCTCCTTGCGATGCATGTCGCGGGCCGAGATCACTCGGATCAGACTGCCGGCCTTGCGCAGGGTGAAAGTCAGGTGAAGCAAGCGGCCTTCGTCCGTCCGGCCCAAGGCATGGTGCCGGGCCTCACGCTGGCTGTGCTTCTCGTCGTCCAACAGCAGCAACGGGGCGTTGAAGAAAACCTGCTCGGTTTCCGCCATCGAGACGCCATGCTTCTCGTTCTTCCGTGCGTTGCCGTCGTCCCAGTCGAAGCCCGTAATTCCGGCGAGATCAATCATGGATGTATATTAGTATCATATACGTTCGCTTGCAAGCCATTCCCAGGCGTCACGTCCGGCCCGCAAAGTCGGCGCTGGCGATACGACGATTGGTGATGCCATGAAAATCATTGCGACGCTGACCCCAAATCACTCAGGTTCAAAATCAACTTGAGCTTGAAGTGAGTCTCCGCGCCGCTATTGAGCGTCAGAAAGGACCATCAAGATTATTGAGATCAACCATTGAGTCCAGTTTTTCCTGCCTTCGAAATAGCCTTCTAAGGGCTTTCTGTTGCCCTTCATCGCAAACCTCGATCATTGCCGAAAGAGTCTCTTTGGCATCTCCCACCATGCCTGTATTAACTATCCGGTCTTCAATGATGGTCCCGATGTCGTCAGACTTCATGGCAACTAGAACTAAGACACCTCTCCACCACGGGTCAGGCAAACGCACAACAATTTCTGCTTGACGGTTCGTATAGAGCTCGTCAGCGGCCAGATATTCTTGGTAGCTTAAGTGGCCGAAACCTAATGCATCGTCTACGTCTCTAACAAGAACATTGCATGGCCGTTCAAGCTCATCAAGAGCTACTTCGACGACTTCCTGACGGTACTTTTTGGCAAGCGTAGTAACGACGTGTTTGCGAATGTCACTCCGGTGAGCAGACCTAAGGCGCCTGAAGTGCAGGTAATAGGCAATCTTCTTGCTCACGTCCTCCAGGCATCCACGTGATGACTTGACCCGACGCAATTGCTTTTTGGCGTCATATGCCCCCCAAAGCAATTCGAATCTCTCCTTATACAGCGCGTTTTTCGTTTCAGGCAACACCACACCGTTGCGAGCAAGTACGCAAAGAATGGTGGCCATTAGCGGTGTTTGCGCAACCGAAAACAGAGTTGGATTTGATTCGAGATGAGCAATCACCTCACTCGCTAGCACAACCTCATTCCGCAAGAAGTCACTGACAAATCTGATGACCTGCTCACGACTGAACGGGAGGAGTACGAGATTAAATAGCCCGATCTCCGCCAATTCTGGCACCGCAAAACGCGATGACGCAATAACCTGCAACGCCTGCCCTTTACGAATTCGAAGCTCAGTAATCAGGTCAACGATCCAGCGAGTCAAGCCTTCGGCTTCATCAATACCGTCCATAACAAGTACAAGCTTCTTTGATCCGTCGATCTTTTCTCTGACAAACTGTGAAGTGACGCCTCGCTGTCCGGACCGAAATAGACGTGCCACTTCATCGCATAGCCTGGCTACAGGGGTTTGCTGGCCATCCGCGTTGTCAGTGGCTCCGAACCGGGCGAGTGGCAAGAACAAGACCTCTTCGTTTGCTGCTCGCGCCGAGTACCGTTGGCGGGCAAACATCTCAAGGGTGGTGGACTTTCCAGCGCCGGCGTTTCCTGTAACCAGAACATCCACACCCGAGTTCAACAGTCCTAACACGCATGCGCCAAGGCGATAGTCGTCCAATTCACCCCTTGAGCGCGGCACAAGTATTTCGGAAAGTTCTTCAACAGATGAGAAGGCGTCGATTGCGAACAGATACTTCCTCGTGTCCTCAAGGAGATTTCTAGCGTAGCCACGATCGGATGCTATGCGCGGAGACTTGAATCGCTGCCAAAGAGATTCTGTATGTCCCTGCAAGCGCAGCGCAAAAGTTTCGAGGTCGAAGTCCAATTCAATACTTTCCACTTGCACAATCCCCTTTGCCTGCGCCATCAATCTCTCTCCGCGGGCCTGCAGGTCACGGGTGTTTTCTAGCTCTCTAGCAATGGTTCGATCCAACTCAAAAAGGGGGCTCAGACTGTCATGCTCCAAGCCATCGGCAACGACTCGATTCGAGAGGGTATGAATTTGTGCTGCCAACCTATTCAGAGTCTCGTGCAGTTGCGCTAGTCTCAGACAAATTTCCGTTACACCATTCTGTACATCAAGATTCCGGTGGAACTGTGAAACGCAATCCTCCAGTGGTTTGCAGGCATCTTTCGCCTCAATTGCCAAGTCGAATGCTTCATCAATACTTAGTTCGGTTGCGTGGTCCCGTCGCCCCTTGCGCACGCGTCGGTCATTCAGTTCGATGGCCTTGGCCCCGAATTCTTGGGCTATATCGACGATCCAACTTCCAATTTCTGTCACGCCATTTTCTAGAGTCTTCAGCCGCTGAATGTTGGATGTTGTGTTCGCCTTCTGGCTGCGCTTGGCGTGGGCCTTTTCTAGCTCTACCCGTGGTACGCAGAGTATCGTTCCGATCAACTCCTCCATTGTTCGAATTGCGGCGAAAACGCCTTTCCACGATGCCTCTCTGACGTAAAAGTTGCTAACAGTCAGCGAGGGTACTAGCGATAGCGCTTTAGAGACGGTTGTAGCACCGACAGCGGCGTCAAGTTCAGTAAATATCGATTCGATATCTGTTAGTTCATTGCTGTTCAACGCATGGAGGAGTGGAAGATTGGTGGGATTGAGACGAAGAAACTCCGAGGCATCAAGCTTCGTTTGTAGAAGTTGCTCGGCGATATCTTGTCGGTGTTTGATCAACGACGTGGCAATCTCTGTTCCGTTGATGAATCTTGCCCCTTGAGCAAGGCAGGCACGGAACCCGTCGGGACTGGAGGTTAGTACGTCATACGATGGATTGTCCGCAAGAATTACGAAAACTTGGTCAGGACACTTCTTTGTACCATCCCAACGTAGGACTTCATTTCTCAGCGCTTGGTGCACTTGCACCAAGATGACCGGAAGTCCCGATGAATCAGAGGAAGTCTTCGACAATTTGTCGGTCTTCACGACGGCAACTATCAGATCTCTTTTTTCAAATCCTGTGTCTCTATAAAAGATCAAATCCTTGCCAACTTCAGTATTGCCGTGATGAAAGTCGATGAAGTGGTATCCCTCGGCCTCTAGAACTGGTATGACCACGCTTCTGGCGTAGTTGGGTTCCTGCATCTCCAAGAACTTCTGGACTAACTTCTCTTCCGTGGTGTCATTCACTCGGGCTGCGGGGTTTCGCCCCTTGTTTTTCTTATCTAATGACATTGGTAATCCCCCAATATTCCCAACCTCCAACAGACTATAGTATCGGTGATTTGAGACATATTCAGGGACAGGCCACGATTTCGCAACGACCTCCCAGCAGCATCGTCATCGCCGCCGAGTCGACAGCCATTTCTCGAACGATCCTTGACTCTCGCCGGACCGTTTGCCAAGCAGCAGTCCTTCTATGCTGATGTCTTCGTCGATATCGTCCCAGTGGATTCCCGAGCCTTGCCCGATTAGTCTCCAATGTTCGCGTTCCTCGGGCGTGGCGTTGGCAAGCCGGGGATACCAGCCGAGCGGAGCGGACAGCGTTCTGCCGTCTTCCAGGTCCACGGTCAGAGCGTTCTCGGTCACCGATACGTGCTGAGCATTCGGGATAGCGATTTCAGTTTGCGAAATAATCATTCCAGCCTCCATCAGGGCATACGGTGTTCAGCGCCGCATTACCAACCGCCGTTCCGCCGGCGCCGACTCTTATCTGAATGGCCATCAATTGTAGAGACAACGTTTCATCCCGCCACTTGCGCCGGCAGGAACAACAGCAGCGGATTATCCGGCGCGACGACAAAGCCGAAGCGCAAGTAGTAGCCAGCGGCTTGTTGGTCCAGCGCATCGACAAACCGGCCGATGCCGCCTACCTCCTGGCAGATCGAAGCTGCCCGCTTGAGCGCGTCGATCAGCAGCAGCTCGCCAAGGCCCTTGCCCCGATAGACCACGTCGACAGCCACGCGTCCCAGGCGCACGCCCGGAATGCGGCGCAGCAGTTTCTTGCGCCGCGCGGTCGGCAAGTGACGATTCTCGCGTTCGGCCAGCATCAGGGCGCAGTAGCCGCAACGGCCTTCCGATGGCGCTTGATGGCGGCCTTGAGCCGGGCGTTGGGCTTGGGCGGATTTTCCATCAGGTCGAGCAGCCAGTTCCAGTCGCGAGTGGAAAGCCGAATCACCTCTTCCCGCTCGATGACGACCTGGGCTTCTTTCAGTGCGGCTTGTATCAGGAATTGGTTGACGGTGGCGCCGGATAATTCGGCGGCGCGGCACAGCGTTTCATAGACATTGTGAGGGACACGGGCACCGATACGGTCCTGCTTGGGCCGGGCGGGTTCCATGATTTCCTCCTTGTCGATCGATTTCGGCCAGCGTAGCACTGTCGCCAAAATGGCGCCATGGCGAATTCTGGCGTTCAACGATTCCGGGGCTGCGTCGGATTGATTTTCCTCGCGCCACAAATCGCCTTGTTCCGCGCTTGCTTCGGCGCGCCGCCAGCGCCGACTTCCTCAGTCGCTTCGGCGGTCGTCGATGCGCCCAACCTCAGGCACCCTCGCGTTCCGCAAGGCGACGCAGGACGAGGGGAAATGCGCCGGTCAGGAAGCAGGCGACGGCCGACACGATCAGCGCCCAGCCGGCCATGTCGTCGCCAAACAGCGGATGAACGCCCTTCAGCATTCCCGCCAGCGCAGCGGCGCCCGCCAGCAGGCAGATGGCTCCGAGCAGGGTGAAGACGATGAAGGTCCAGGGCCAATGGTGCGGTTTCATGCTTCACTCCGGGCAGAACGGGGCGGAGTCATATTGATCTCAAACACGAAGCTCATCCCCTCGGCCCGAAAACTCAGCCCGGCGCCGCGACCTGGGGTTGCAAACCGAGACGGCGGGCGGTCTTGGCGTAGCGGGTGTCGAATGTCGCCAGGCCGGCGCACAGGCCGGACTGGGCCAGATGCAACGCATCGGAGAAGTCCAGACCCTGGCGATACCAGGCAAGCGCTTGGCTGACCGCGGCGGCGCGGTCGACGGTCAGGTTCTCGACAGCAAGCATGTCCTCGAACACTGCCGCGATGTCTTCCGACGGCATGCCGTAGGCGCCGCGCAGCACCCATTCGAGTTCTTCGATCACGGTCACCGGCACGAAGAGTTGCCGGCCCGACGACAGCAGGGCCTGGGCGCGCTTTCTTTGCGCCTTGGTCGCCGCGTCGGCGTCGAGCTCTGCCGCGATGGCGCGGGCAAGGACATTGGTGTCCAGCGCAATCACGGCTTGCCTTGCTTCTTCGCCACCGCCAGTCCCTGCAAGTCCTCGACGGAAAGCGGCTTGCCGCGACGGGCTACGCGGTCGAACAGGACCGAGGCCGGCTTCTTTTCCGCGGCGCTGTCGGCGCGCACCAGGATGCCGTCTCCGTTCGGCGCCAGCTCGACACGGACGCGGGCGCCCGGCGCAAGCGACACCTGCCGGCAAAGCTCGGCGGGCAACACGACTTGCCGTTTGCCTGAAAGAGTCATGATGCTCATGGCCGCCTCTTGATGTTCATGGATCGCCAGTATGAGCCAGTTGCCCGCCTCGTTCAACCGCGTTCAACGGCGCGCCGAAATCCGCGACCAAGGCGCGGGCGATCTCAGGCGGCCAGTTTTGCACTCGCCAGTCGATTCAGGCTGACGCCCTGTTCGGCGGCCTCTGTCGCCAGGGCGCGATGCACCTGCGGCGGAATGCGCACACGGAACTCGCCGCTGTAATGCTTTTCCGCCAGGGGTACGGGAATCTCCTCTCCCGCCGCCTGCATGTCGGCTACCGCTTCGGAAACGACCCGCCGGATTCCTTTTAGCGCGGCTTCCGGCGTCTTCGCCAGCCACGACAGCGACGGAAATTCGGCGCACAGGCCGACGTGTTCGCGGTCCTCGGCCGACCAGGTAACGCGGTAGGTGTAGTGATCAACGCTCATTGCGCAGTCCCTCCAGTTTGTCGATTGCAAGCAGCACCTGCCTGACCTGATACGCCTTGGCCTTGCCTTTATCGTCCTGAATGTTGATCCGCGGATCGCCCACCCAGGGAGTCTTGAAGATGGCGTGACTGGTGCCTGTCTGGCGCGGCTTCCCGAAATACGCCTCGCAAAGCTTCTTGAGATCGCCGAACCGCACGTTGCTTGGTTCGCGTCGCATCTGGTCGAGGATTTTTCGAGAGGACGGCATGGATTCATGGTACCAATAGTGGCCCCTACTTTCAACAGAAACGGCCGGTCGGGATGCAATCGAAAGTGGTGGACGCCAAAGTAAAACCATTCCGTTAATCGGCATGGGTGCAGAAGTGGGCTGGCGAGGCGCTTTGCACCGCTCATGTCCCCCGACGCCGGCCTTCGGCAGCCGCAGCGAAGTGAAGGAGGAGGGACGGGCGTCACCCGGCCCGGGGAGCGTAGGCAGGGTTTCGCGGAGCACCGCTCCGCGCTGCCGGAGCCGGCTTGCCATGCCGGGCAAGCCGTGGACCATGAGCAGCGGTGGCCACCCGTCGCCCTCGGCGCGCAGACATTGAGCGCGCCAGGGTTTTGACTTCTCGTCAATCACTTTCGATTGCTCCCTCACCCGCGCGGACTCTTGCGGAGGATGCATAGATGCGCCAGCATCACCGCATCACATCACGCTATTGGATGCGCATCATGCGAACCACGCTGGAAATCGAGGACGATGTTCTGCTTGCGGACAAGGAACTGGCCCGTCGCGGCAGTGGCGGAACGTCTCTCCGCTGCGACGGCGACCGCGCATCACGCCTTCTGGCCGGACGCCGTCAGCATGCTCGATGCCGGACGCATTACGTGGAGCGCCGTGCTCGGCGCCCGCCAGGTGACCGATGTTTACCTGCTGGCGCTGGCTGTCGAACAGGGCGGACGGCTGGTCACGCTGGATCGCGCGGTGCCGCTGAAGGCTGTGCCCGGCGCCAAAGCCCGGCATCTTGCGGTGATCTGAGTTACGTCGTGCATTCGCGGGCCGGCAGGACGACGCATTGATTTGTGAGACGCGCCCTTGGGCTAGCGCGCGGCCTCCAACTCACGAACCACCTCCTTCTGGTAACGATCGACCAGACCTTCGGCCTTCATTTTTCGCAGGGTCTCGGCAAGCCGGGGCGCCAGTTCCGAACGACTTTTGTGAACATAGGGATATAGCGGCAGGCCCAGGTTCAGATCGAGCACCTGGCGATAGCCGGTCTCCCCCTTGAAGGACGGCTCCAGCAATATGCCCATCACCGCAAGATCGAAATCGCAGTACAGGTCGGTGCGGCCAGCTTTGAGTTTTTTCAGCCCCTGCTCGATGTTGGTCACGTCGGAAAGCAGTTCTGCGGGCACCACAGGCGTTAGGGTCTTCTCGCAAATTGCGACGCCGCGCCTGTATTCCACTCGCCAGGTGCCGGCCGCCAGATCTTCAAGCCGCCGTGGATCACCGGATTGCGACGCGAGGCCGAAGGCGTGAAGGACGAGGCGTACGTTGTGCACCGACTCGTCCACCCGCAACTGATCAGGATGAGCGTCCGCGTAGGCGAACACCCGACTGGCCTGACCATCGATATTGCCTTCATCAGCGATATACGTCAGCCGTGCAGTCGGAGCAGTGACCAGCGTCAGCGGTACTCCCATGCGCTTGAATGCTTCGTCGTAAATACGACGATACCATTTCCCCGTGAACGTTCTTTCATCGGCATCGGTGCCCATGACGAAGGGCTCTGAAGCCGCGACGTGCGCCGGAAAAACAATTGCGCTCAACAGGCTCAAGAAGAACACCAACAACCAGTGGGTATGGTTACGACGTCCCGTCTTCCTGTCCATTGCGCCAGCAACTCCCATGCGCGTTTTCCTCATGTTTTGCCCGTGCCCAGTCGCACGGCTTCACGTTGTCCTCAGGATATACATAGGACGCCGCGAGGGCAATCCGTGGGAAAAGCGTTGTTGCGAGTTCGTGATCTGTCTGGTTGTCATAGTGCCCCGAAGGGGGAATGAGAGGCAGACGGTCTTGGCGAAACGGCTATCGAAAGTTGCAAGTCCGGTGCACAGGCCGGACTGGAATTGCCGGAGGCGTTCAACGGCGTTCAACGATTTCGGGTCTGCGTCGGATTGATTTTCGTGGCGCCGCGAATCGCCCGGCCCGAGAGTCGGCGCTGGCGTCACGGCGATCCCGGCGTGCACCGCGCCGCCTCTTGTATGCTTCGCCTGTTTCGTCACCGAGCCCCGCCCGCCATGCCACTGCCCACCGCCGCCCGCACCACCGCCCAGGAACTGATCGCCTTCATCGACGCCAGCCCCAGCCCCTGGCACGCAGTGGCGAGCATCGAGCAACGCCTGCAGGCGCACGGCTTCAGCCGGCTGGAGGAAGGCGAGCGCTGGCAGCTCGCGGCGGGCGGGCGCTATTACGCGGTGCGCGGCGGTGCCTCGCTGATCGCCTTCGTGCTGGGCAGCCTGCCGCTGGCAGCAAGCGGCTTTCGCATCGTCGGCGCCCATACCGATTCGCCGGGGCTGCGGCTCAAGCCGCGGCCGGCGCTGGCGGCGGACGGCCTGCTGCGCCTGGGCGTGGAAGTGTATGGCGGGCCGATCCTGGCCACCTTCACCGACCGCGACCTGAGCCTGGCGGGGCGCGTCGTGCTGCGCACGGCGGCCGGTGCCGAGACGCGCCTGCTGCGCTTCGAGCGGCCGCTGCTGCGCCTGCCCAACCTGGCGATCCACATGAACCGCGAGGTGAATGAGCAGGGCCTGAAGCTCAACAAGCAGACCGAACTGCCGCTGATCCTCGGCCTGCTGGGCAAGGAGGAGGACGCGGAAGCGCGCGTGCGCACGCTGCTGGCCGATGCCGTGCAGGGCGCCGCGGCGGACTTGTTGAGCTGGGAGCTGGCGGTCCATGACGTGCAGCCGGGCTGCCTGTGGGGCGCGGACCTGGAGTTCGTCGCCAGTCGCCAGCTCGACAACCTGGCGTCCTGTCATGCGGCGATCGCCGCTCTGACGGCGACGCAGGCGCCGGCGGCGACCTGCGTGGCGGCCCTGTTCGACCACGAGGAAGTCGGCAGCGAGAGCGCGGCCGGGGCCGGCGGCAGCTTCATCGGCGACGTGCTGGCGCGCATCGGCCTGCAGACGGGCCTCGACGACGAGGACCGGCGCCGCGCGCTGGCGCGCAGCTTCTTCGTCAGCGCCGACATGGCCCATGCCTACAACCCGAATTTCCCGGCTGCCTACGAACCCGAGCACAAGGTGAGGGTGAATGGCGGACCGGTGATCAAGACCAACGCCAGCCAGCGCTACAGCACGCAGGCGGAAACGGCGGCCCGCTTCATGGGCCTCTGCGAGCAGGCCGGCGTGCCCTGCCAGCAGTACGCCCATCGCAGCGACCTGGGCTGCGGCAGCACCATCGGCCCGATCGTCGCCGCCGGCCTGGGCATCGCCAGCGTGGATGTCGGCGCGCCGATGTGGGCGATGCACAGCGCGCGCGAGAGCGCCGGCGTGCACGACCACGCCTGGATGATCGCCGCACTGGCGGCGGCATTCGCCAGCTGAGTTGGCGGCTTTCTAAGGTTCTTGGCGACCCGTGCCGGCCCAGGCTTCGTAGCGCGCCCGGGTTTCCTCGTTGGGCGGATAGAGGCCGGGCAGGGGCAGGCCGGCGGCGACCTGCGTCATGATCCATCCTTCCAGCCTTTCCTGCTCGACGGCGGCGGCGATGACGTCGTCCAGCAATGCCACCGGTATCAGCACGGCGCCGTCGCCGTCGGCCACCACGACATCGTTGGGGAACACGGCGACGCCGCCGCAAGCGATCGGCTCTTGCCAGCCGACGAAGGTCAGCCCCGCCACCGACGCGGGTGCCGCCGTGCCCTGGCACCAGACCGGCAGCCCGGTGTCGAGCACGCCGGCCAGGTCGCGGATCACGCCGTCGGTAACCAGCCCGGCGACGCCGCGCTTCGCCATGCGGGCGCACAGGATGTCGCCGAAGATGCCGGCATGAAGCCGTTTGCATTCGTCGCCACGGATGACCATCCACTTACCTGGACGCAGCGGCCCGTCACTGAAGAGTCGGCGCCGGCGCTACGGCGAACCGGGCGCAGGCCCGGCTTCCGGCCGAAGCCGGATTCCTTCAGCAAGCCGCCGGTGCCTGCTGGTCGGCGATCGCCTCGCCGAGGTAGACCCGCCTGATCAGGTCGTTGCCGCGCAGCTCCCAGGCGGCACCTGCGGCGATGATCTCGCCGTGGCCGAGGACATAGGCGTAGTCGGCGACCTTGAGCGCCTGGAACACGTTCTGTTCCACCAGCAGCAGGGTGGTGCCTTCCTTGTTGATCCGGCGCAGCGCAGCGAACATTTCGTCGACCATTTTCGGCGCCAGACCGAGCGAGGGTTCGTCGAGCAGCAGCAGGCGCGGCCGGCTCATCAGGGCGCGGCCGATGGCCAGCATCTGCTGCTCGCCGCCGCTCATGGTGCCGGCCGCCTGGTCGTAGCGTTCGCCGAGGCGGGGGAAGATGCCGGTCACGATGGCGAGCATTTCCTCGCGCTGGCGGCGCGCGGCGAGGTAGCCGCCGAGTTCGAGGTTTTCGCGCACGCTCATCTCGGGAAACAGGTGACGGCCCTCAGGCACCAGCGCCATGCCGCGCCGCACGCGCGCGGCCGGCGTATCGGCGGACAGCGCCTGGCCGTCGAGCAGCACGCTGCCGGCGGACGGCGGCATGACGCCGGCCAGCGTTTTCAGCAGCGTGGTCTTGCCGGCGCCGTTGGCGCCGACCAGCACGCTGATGCGCCCGGCCGGCGCGCACAGCGAGATGCCGTGCAACACCGGCAGGCCGCCGTAGCCGGCGCGCAGATCGCGCACTTCCAATTCGAGTCCTGCCGTCATGCCGCCGCCTCCGGACCATTTTCTCGATTCCAAATGCCACACTGTCGGCGGATTGCAGCACTCGCGGTCGGTCGCATCCCCGCTGCGCGGGTCCCCTGCTTCCTGCTCATGCTGCAGCCCGATCGCCGAGATAGGCCTCGATCACCTGCCGGTCGCGGCCGACCTCGGCCGGCTTGCCGTCGGCGATCTTGGTGCCGAAGTTGAGCACCGCAACGCGATCCACGGTGCGCATCAGGATGTTCACCGCGTGCTCGATCCAGATCACGGTGAAGCCGTGCTCGCTTCGCAGCGCGCGGATCAGCGCGGCGATCTCCTGGACTTCGGCCTCGGTCAGGCCGGCGGCGACTTCGTCGAGCAGCAGCAGGCGCGGATGGCTGGCCAGGGCCATGGCGATCTCCAGTTGGCGCTGCCTGGCCGGCGGCAGGCTGCCGGCGTGGAACGCGGCGTAGCGTTCGAGGCCGACCCGTTGCAGCAGACTGGCAGCGGATTGGGCGGCGGCGCAGGTTGCCGACGAAGTCGAGCGCGAACTGCACGTTCTCCGCCACCGTCAGGCTGCCGAACACGCGCGGCGTCTGGAAGCTGCGCGCCATGCCGGCGTGGGCCAGCACGTAAGGCGGGGCGCCGGTGAGATCCCGGCCGCAAAAGTGCAGCGTGCCTTCGGTGGGCTTGAGCAGGCCGCTGATGGCGTTGAAGAAGGTGGTCTTGCCGGCGCCGTTGGGGCCGATGATGCCGATGAATTCGCCTTCCTCGGCAACCAGATCGACGGCATTGAGCGCCGTCAGGCCGCCGAAGCGGACGCTCAGCCGGCGAATCTCAAGGAAGGGCTTACTCATGCGGCGGTTCCACTGCCGGCGCGGCCTTGAACCACCGGCGCGCGACGCGTGTGCACATCGCGCGCCAGTCGTGGCCGGCGATGCCGTCGGGCAGATAGAGCACCGAGACGATCAGCAGCACGCCGAGCAGGATCATGTAGAGGTAGGGCAGGGAGAGCCGCAGAAACTCGGAGAGCAGGCTGAACACCAGCGCGCCGAGCAGCGGCCCGCCCACCGTCAGCGGGCCGCCGACCATCGAGATCAGCACGGTCTGGAACACGATGAAGGGGTTGAACACGGTGTTCGGATCGATGTAGGTCCAGCGCACCGCCATTGCCGCGCCGAGCGCGCCGGCGAACCAGGCCGAGAGGCAGAAACCGGCCAGCTTGACGCGCATCGGATTGACGCCGAGCGTGGCGGCGCGCTCCTCGTCGATGCCGATGCCGCGCAGGGCGTGGCCGTAGCGGCTGGCACCGAAGCGGACGTAGGTGACGACCGCGAGCAGCGCGATGAGCAGCACGCTCCAGTACACGACGTTCGACGAGGGCGTCTCGGTCATGACGCGGCCGACGGTGCCGGACCAGGTTTTCTCGACATGGGTGATGGTGTGCTTGACCAGTTCGCCGAGGCCGTAGGTGATCACGGCGAAGTAGGCGCCGCGCAGCTTGAGCACGACCAGGCCGATGAGGAAGGCGAACAGCGTCGCCGCGAGGCCGCCGGCGATGACCACCAGCGGCCAGGGCAGGTGGGCGAGGCCGACGGCGGTGCAATAGGCGCCGAGGCCAAAGAATGCCGAGGTGGCGAGCGAGAGATAGCGCGTCGGGCCGCTGAACAGCGACCAGCTCACGGCCAGTCCGGCATACATCAGGCAGCTCAGCGCCAGCGACTGGACGAAGGGCGCATCGAGCGCGGGCAGGGCGGCCAGCAACAGGGTGGCCAATGCGGCCGCGACGAGGAAGACGTTGTCCTGTTTCATCTGGCGAAGAGTCCTTTCGGCCGCAACAGCAGGACGCCGACCAGCACGCCGTAGCTGATCAGGATTTTCAGTGAGGGACTGGTGTAGTACATGCCGAAGGTTTCGACCAGGCCCAGCAGCACGGCGCCGGCGATGGCGCCGGGGATGTTGCCGAGGCCACCCAGGGTGATCACGATCAGCGCCGAGATGGTGTAAGGCTCGCCCATCGCGGGCGTCAGTTCATAGACCATGCTCAGCAGGCCGCCGGCGAGTCCGGCCAGGGCCAGGCCGAGGCCGAAGCAGGCCGGATGCAGCGTGCGCGTATCGATGCCGACCAGCATGGCGCCCAGCGGCGCCTGCAGCATGCCGCGCACCGCCTTGCCGAGCAGGGTGCGCTTCAGCACCAGCACCAGCGCCAGGCTTGCGGCGGCCACGACGACCAGCACCAGCAGGCGGTTGGCGGCCACCGTCACCTCGCCGAAATGGACCGCCTGATCGAGGTAGGGCTGGCCGCTCATGCCGCCGCCCCAGGTCAGTTGTGCGGCGTTCTGGGCGATGAACATCAGGCCGAAGCCGACGATCAGGCTGCGCGCTTCCATCGCCTCGGCATTCGGCGAGGTCTCCGCCAGGCGGCGGAAGATCAGGCGATGCAGCAGCAGGCCGAGCAGGAACAACACGAGCATCATCGGCGCAATGAACCACAACGGGCTCAGGCCGGTGAGCCTGACCATCGTGTAGGTCAGGTAGGCGCCGAGCATGAGGAACTCGCCGTGGGCGATGTTCATGATGCGCATCAGGCCGTATTGCAGATTCAGGCCGAGGGCGACCACGGCGTAGATGCCGCCGGTTACCAGGCCGGCGACGACGAGGTCGATGAACAGGTAGGCGTTCATT
>Ga0156014_1036_pt2 | contig 27419 bp, 27 predicted proteins | sample RifCSPlowO2_02_FD_107668 | JGI IMG/M metagenome (GOLD analysis project Ga0156014, IMG submission 107668) | Rhodocyclales bacterium RIFCSPLOWO2_02_FULL_63_24 | reverse complement strand
TGCGCCAGAGGCCCGCCTATCTTGCGGCCATGGACGGCGCAGGTGCGCCGTCCGCCAATCCGAGGAGATTGTCATGAACCCAAGAACACGATGCATCAGCATGATCGCCACCACGCTGCTGGCCTTGGCCGGCATGACGTCCCCGGCGCGCGCCGACGACGAGCGCAGCGCATGGCGCGAGGACAGCCGCGAAATTCGCCAGGACCGGCGCGAACTGCGCGGCGACTACCGCGAGCTGGCCGCGGACGTCGCCGATTACCGGCGCGAAAAGGCCGAAGGCGACGTCGCCGGCATGCGCCGCGAACGCATGGAAATCCGCCAGGACAAACGGGAGATCCGCGGCGACCAGGCCGAGCTGCGCCACGACCAACGCGAAGCCCGCCATGAATACCGCCAGGAGCGCACCCAGGGGATGCCGGCGCAAGCCGTGAATTGGCAGGCGCGCAGCCAAGCGCAAGCAAGCCCGGCGGCCAGCAATGCGCAGCGGAATAACGGTCGCCACATCGGCTGGCAGCAGGGGCGCGGCAACCCTCACCGCAGCTAGCAGCCCTCAAAGCGAGCGTGGCACCAGATGCTCGCGCAGCCAAGCGGCGAACTCGGGTTCTTCGAGTTCGCCCACGGCCGCTCTTATGCGAAACGTCACTTGACGCCCTGAAAAATAAGCTAGAATCCGCCGCAGAGCGCCATTGCGAATTCCCTTTCTCGCCGAGCAGGGATGCCGCCGAAGGCGGCGCGGTGGGTGAAGGTTCAAGGCCGGGCGACCTCGTCTTGGCACCGACAAAATTGGATAAAGGGGCAATCTCATGCGCGGCCTGCTTAAATTTTTTCTCTCGCTGATGGTGCTGTTCGCGTTGCCGCTTTCCAGCGCGATCGCCGCCTCGGCCTACGTGCACGACCTCAAGGGCACGCTCACCGCGTCGGTCGGCAACGGACCGGCCCGGCCGCTCAAGATGGGCGACACCTTCGATGCCGGCGTCACGCTGGCCACCAGCAAGGACAGCATCGCCGTGGTCAAGTTCGAGGACGGCCAGGTCGTGACGCTGTCGTCGGATACGCGCTTCGCCGTGCAGGAATACAACTACAACAAGAAGTCCGTGAAAGACAGCAACATGGTCTTTGCGCTGCTGCAGGGCGGCCTGCGCTTCGTTACCGGGGTGATCGGCGCGACCAATAACAACAAGTTCAAGCTGGCCGTGGGCACCGCCACGATCGGCGTGCGCGGCACCGACGGCTGGGCGAGCTACGTCGAGGGCGTGATTCTCGCCGCGGTGAATCAGGGCGCGCTTAGCTTCACCACGCCGCAGGGCACGCAAACGATCCCCGTGATGTCCTCGGCGGTCACGAGCGCAGGGATGACGACAACATTTGTGGCACCATCGGCGCAATTGGCCCAGACGCTGAGAGCGCAGGGCACCTCAATTGGGAGGTCTCTCGCGAATTTGGCCCAGGTCCGATCCACGGTCCAATCGCAGATCAACAACGTGACCATTCCCATCAACACGCCGGTGGTAGTGGCAGCGGCAGCGCAGGCGGCGCAGGTTGTCGCCACGGCGCGTGTGGCGCAGGCCCTGGCAGCGGCGGCCACCAACAACCTCGCCGCGGCGAAGACGGATGCCGAGAAGGCAGCGGCCGCAACGGCCAAGCGGAACGCCGACGCCGCGGCCGCGAAGGCGACCGCGCTGGCCACGGCGGCGATCGCCACAGCCCAGCAGGCGGCGGTCCAGGCCTTGAATGCCGCCGTGTCCGCTGGCGCTTCGCTGCCCACGGCACCGCCGCCGACACCGGCTGCGACGCCACTGACTGCGGTCGTGCCCAGCCTCACCACGGCGCAGGTTATTCAGCAGGCTGCGGTGCTGGAGACCAGCGTTGTGACGCAAACGACCACCCTGCAGACGACGCAGACCACGCTGGGCCTGCCGGTGACGTCCACCTCGACGATCCAGGAAGCGGCGCCGACGACTGAAGCTGCGCCAGCGCCGACGGGAACGGTGATCGACATCTACGTCCCGCCGCCGGCGCCGGCGAGCCCGAGTTGATCGCCTCGCCCGCCGTATCGACACCGATACGGCGGGCCGTCGCATTACTCGCAACTCTCGTGGTTTCCTCGGCGGGCTCGGCCCGCCGCCTCGTTTCCTGAGCTTCCAGGCCTCCCCTCAGACGTGACTTCCTGGTCCCCGCCGCATCGGGAAAGGGCGCCGGGGCAGCAGGCGGCAGCCCAGACCGGCGGTTCGCAGCCGGGCAGCGGCCGTCTTTGGACCGGCAATTGGGCCGCGGCAACCCGCAGGGCAGGACGACGCCGACGGCATCGCCGAGCCGGGTGAGTTCGAGGCCGGGCCGGCGATTCCGGCGCGGGCATAAGCGTTCTTACACCGCGCCTGAGCCCTGCCGGTTTCAAGCCTTGTTGAAGCTCAAGACCCCCTTGCTGGCACCCACCTTGATGCGATCCTTGGCGCCGACCGTGCCGTCGAGAATCAGCCGCGACAGCGGGTTCTCGATGCGTTCCTGGATCGCCCGCTTCAAGGGTCGCGCGCCGAACACCGGATCGAAGCCGGCTTCGGCGATCAGCGCCAAGGCCGCATCGGACACGTCGAGCGTCATCTCCAGCCGCGCCAGGCGCTTTTCCAGATACTTGAGCTGGATGCGGGCGATGCCGGCGATGTTCTTCTCGTCCAGCGCGTGGAACACCACGATCTCGTCGATGCGATTGACGAACTCGGGGCGGAAATGCGTTTTCACCTCGCCCATCACCGCCAGCTTGATGATCTGGTAATCCTCGCCCGACATCTGCTGGATCATCTGGCTGCCGAGGTTGGAGGTCATCACGATGACGGTGTTCTTGAAGTCGACGGTGCGGCCCTGGCCGTCGGTCATGCGGCCGTCGTCGAGCACTTGCAGCAGCACGTTGAAGACGTCGGGGTGGGCCTTTTCGACCTCGTCGAAGAGGATCACCGAATAGGGCTTGCGCCGCACCTGTTCGGTCAGGTGGCCGCCCTCCTCGTAGCCGACATAGCCCGGCGGCGCGCCGATCAGGCGTGCCACGGAGTGCTTCTCCATGAACTCGCTCATGTCGATGCGGATCAGGTGGTCTTCGGCATCGAAGAGGAATTCGGCCAGGGCCTTGCACAGTTCGGTCTTGCCGACGCCGGTGGGGCCGAGGAACAGGAACGACCCATACGGCCGGCTTTCTTCCGACAGCCCGGCGCGCGAACGGCGGATGGCATCGGACACCAGGCGCACGGCTTCGTCCTGGCCGACCACGCGGCCATGCAGCTTGTCTTCCATCTTCAGCAGCTTGTCGCGCTCGCCCTGCATCATCTTGCTCACCGGAATGCCGGTGGCGCGCGAAACCACCTCGGCGATCTCCTCGGTGCCGACCTGGGTGCGCAGCAGCCTGTTCTTCGCCCCATGTTCACCTTGGCCAGCGCCAGCGCTCTGCGTTCCTGCGGAAACTCCCGTGGCTGCGGAGTCGGCCGCCTTCAACTGCGCTTCGAGCTTGGGCAGGGTGCCGTATTGCAGCTCGGCGAGCTTGTCGAAAGCGCCCTTGCGCTGCAATTCGGCCATCTGCCCGCGGATCTTGTCGATCTCTTCCTTGATGTGCGCCGAGCCCTGTACCTGGGCTTTCTCGGCGCGCCAGATCTCGTCGAGGTTGGCGTACTCACGCTCCAGCTTGGCGATCTCGTCCTTGATCAGGACCAGGCGCTTCTGCGAGGCCTCGTCCTTTTCCTTCTTCACCGCCTCGCTCTCGATCTTGAGCTGGATCAGGCGGCGGTCGAGCTTGTCCATGACTTCCGGCTTGGAATCGATTTCCATCTTGATGCGCGCCGCCGCCTCATCGATCAGGTCGATCGCCTTGTCCGGCAGGAAGCGGTCCGTGATGTAGCGATGGCTCAACTCGGCCGCGGCGACGATGGCCGGGTCGGTAATATCCACGCCGTGATGCAGTTCGTATTTCTCCTGCAGGCCGCGCAGGATGGCGATGGTCGCCTCCACGCTCGGCTCATCCACCTGCACCTTCTGGAAGCGCCGCTCCAGCGCCGCGTCCTTCTCGATGTACTTGCGGTATTCGTCGAGCGTGGTGGCGCCGATGCAATGCAGCTCGCCGCGCGCCAGCGCCGGCTTCAGCATGTTGCCGGCATCGATCGCGCCCTCCGCCTTGCCGGCGCCGACCATCGTGTGCAGCTCGTCGATGAAGAGGATGATGCGGCCTTCGTCCTGCGCCACTTCCTTGAGCACCGCCTTGAGCCGCTCCTCGAACTCGCCGCGGTACTTGGCGCCGGCCAGCAGGCCCGCCATGTCGAGCACCAGCACGCGCTTGTTCTTCAGCGTCTCCGGCACCTCGCCATTGACGATGCGCTGCGCCAGGCCCTCGACGATCGCGGTCTTGCCGACGCCGGGCTCGCCGATCAGCACCGGATTGTTTTTCGTGCGCCTTTGCAGGATCTGGATCGCGCGCCGAATCTCGTCGTCGCGGCCGATCACCGGGTCGAGCTTGCCCTGACGGGCGCGCTCGGTGAGGTCGAGACAGTACTTGTTGAGCGCCTCGCGCTGGCCCTCGGCATCCTGCGAACCGACGTTCTCGCCGCCTCGCACCGCCTTGACCGCATCTTCCAGCGCCTTGCGGTTCAAACCCGCATCCTTGAGCAGACGCCCGGCCTCGCCCTTGTCCTGGGTCAGCGCCAGCAGGAACATTTCGGAGGCGATGAACTGGTCGCCGGCCTTCTGCGCCTCCTTGTCGGTGACGTTGAGCAGATTGGCCAGGTCGCGGCCGATGCTGACCTCGCCGCCGTGGCCCTCGACCTTGGGCAGGCGCTCCATGGCCTTGCCCAGCGCGGCTTTCAGCCCGCCGACATTGACGCCGGCGCGCGCCAGCAGCGACGTGGTGCCGCCGTCATCCTGATTGAGCAGGGCCAGCAGCAAGTGCGCCGGCTCGATGAATTGCTGGTCGTTGCCGACAGCCAGACTCTGGGCGTCGGAAACCGCCTGCTGGAACTTGGTCGTAAATTTGTCGAAGCGCATCAGAGTTGCCCCAGGAAATTGTCACTGGCCAAAACATGGGGATTGCCATGGGAATTTCAATACATGCGTGAAATGATATGGTTACGGCTTCGCCCTGCCCATCGCAGCCCTCGTGACCCCGTCTCCAAACCCGCAGTCCGTCCTGCCTTTCCTGCTCGGCAAGCACGCGCCGGCGATCTGGACCTTGCCCGCCCTGCTGATCGGCGTGATCGGCCTCCAGCTGGGCTGGACTACCTATCAGGACTACCAGAACACCCTGGCGCAGGAGTACCGCCTGCTTGAGGCGCAAGCCCATGCGGCGGATGCCAAAATTGCCGGAGCGATTCGCGGCATTGACCTGCTGCTGCAGCGCGTGGTCGAGGATCGGCGCCACCCGTCGCCCGCGAAGGTCGCCGAACTCGAAGGCTTGCACCAGGAAAGGATGAAGCCCTTCCCCGAGATCCGGTTCCTGCTCACCACCGACAGCAAGGGCCGCGTCATCACCGCGAGCGGCAACATCGACCCGGCCATCGCCAACCGGATTCGCGGCATCGACGTCTCCCGCCGTGAATATTTCGCCACGCATCGCGACGCCACGGGAGAGCAACGCGACCGATATGCGGTGTCCCGCCCGATTACCACCGCGGTCACCGGAATTACGACCATCGTCATGTCGCGGGCGATTCGGGGCGCGAACGGCCGCTTCGAAGGAGTTGCCGTGGCGACGCTGGCGCCGAAGTACTTCCATGCCGTACTCGAACCCATTCTGCCGAGCGATGCCGGGCAGGCACTGCTGGTGAATACCGACGGCGACATTCTCTATGCCCTGCCCGATCCGGCATTTGTCGGCCAGAGCATTGCCAAAGGACCGGCGTTCAATGCGCATATGCAGGCCGCGCAACGCGTCACGCGCCACATGAATCTCACCGCGCTGACCGGGACCGAGCGCGTCAGCGTCTTGCGCCGACTGGAGCATCCGGCGCTGCTGGTCATCGTGTCGCGCGATACCGATGCCGTGTTCAGCCTCTGGCGCCGCAACGCGCTGCTACGCCTGGGCATGTTCGTCGTGGTTGCCGGCATCACCCTGCTCCTGGCCTGGCTGGCCCACCGGCGCCAGCGCGAGGCATTCACCGCCACGGGCTTTTCGGAACGCCTGATCGAGACCGCCAACGTGATGGTGGTCGGCCTCGACATCGAGGGCAACGTGAGCATTTTCAACGAGGCCGCCGAGCAGATTTCCGGCTACCGCCGCGACGAAGTGCTTGGCCGCAACTGGTTCGAACTGGTGGTACCGAAGGCACGCTACCCTCAGGTATGGGAGATCTTCAGCAAGCTGCAGGCGGAAGGCGAGCTGCCACGCACCTTTGAAAACCCGATCCTGACCAAGGACGGACGGGAGCGCATCATCGCCTGGCAGAACAACGTCGTAACGGATCCCAACACACCTTCGGCGACCGTCTCCTTCGGCATCGATATCACCGAACGCAAGCATTCGGAGGAGGCGCTGGCGCGATCCGAGGCCACCTTGCACCGGGCGCAGAAAGTCGCACACGTCGGCAGCTGGCAGCTCGATATCAATGCCAACCGTCTCGAATGGTCGGATGAAACCTACCGTATTTTCGGCATGAGCCGCGGCAAGCCCCTGACAGCCGAAGATTTCGTCGCGGCAGTCCATCCCGACGATCGGGATTTCGTGATCGCGGCATGGAACGACGCGTTGGCAGGCAAACCCTACGACATCGAGTATCGCAGCCTGGTGCAGGGGCAGGTCAAATGGATCAACGAGAAAGCCGACCTGATCTTCGACAAGAACGGTGCACTGGCCGGCGGCATCGGCACCGCACAGGACATCACGGAGCGGAAAGCCGCAGAGGACAAGATTCGCCAGGGCGAGAAATACCTGAGGCAGCTGATGGACGAATCGCCACTGCCGATGTTGGTGCTGTTTGGCGACATGCAGCGGATCGAATTCGTAAACCGCCGCTTTACGCAAACCCTGGGTTACACCCTGGAGGACATACCCGATGCGGACCACTGGTGGCCGCTGGCCTATCCTGACCCGGACTACCGTCGGCAAGTGGCCGCCAACTGGGCGCGACGCGTCGAGGAAGCCAGGCAAAACGTCGCCGCCATAACGCCGGCGGAAGTGTCCGTCACCTGCAAGAACGGCGAGCAACGCACCTTCGATATCCGTTTGACCACCATCGACGAACGCAGTCTGGTGGTGTTCATCGATCTCACCGAACACCGTCACATCGAGCAGGACCTGCGCGCCGCCAGCGAAATGGCGGAAAGTGCCAACCGTGCCAAAGGCGAGTTCCTGGCCAACATGAGTCACGAGATCCGCACGCCGATGAACGCCATCATCGGACTGTCGCAACTGGCGCTTGCCGAATCGCTCGATCCGACGCTGGAAGACTATCTGAAAAAGATCCATGGCTCGGCCCGCGCGCTGCTCGGCATCCTCAACGACATCCTCGACTATTCAAAGATCGAGGCCGGCCGCCTGCACGTCGAATCCATAGCGTTTCCCCTCGACCAGGTGCTGGACAACATTTCGACGCTGTTTTCGCTGAGTGCCGAGGAAAAGGGCCTCGCACTGGCGATGACGGTGGCGCCCGATGTGCCCCGGCAACTGATCGGGGACCCGTTGCGGCTGACCCAGGTGCTCTGCAACCTGGTCAGCAACGCCATCAAGTTCACCGAGCGCGGAGCGGTGACCGTCGAGGTCAGCAGCAGCGGCCGGACGGACGGCATTGCCCGACTGCGCTTCACGGTCAAGGACAACGGGATCGGCATCGGGCCGGAAACGCTGGCCCGCTTGTTCCAACCCTTCGTTCAGGGCGACAGCTCGATAACACGGCGTTACGGCGGCACCGGCCTGGGCCTGACCATCACCCGCCGGCTGGTGGACCTGATGCGCGGCGAAATGCGCGTCAAGAGCACGGAAGGCGGCGGCAGCACTTTCACGGTGGAAATCGCCTTCGGCCTCGCGCTGCCGACCCCGGCGACGCAGGAAACGCCCGCCGCCGCACATGAAATGGCGTTGGCCGGCGCCCACGTCCTGGTCGCCGAGGACAACCTGATCAATCGCCAGGTGACCACCGAATTCCTGCAGCGCAAGGGAATTCGGGTCAGCACCGCGGAGAATGGCGCTGCCGCCTTGCGCCTGCTCGACGTCGAGCGCGTCGATGCCTTGCTGATGGATGTGCATATGCCGCTCATGGACGGCCTCGAAGCGACCCGCCGCCTGCGCCTCGATCAACGTTACGCCAAGCTTCCGGTCATCGCGCTGACGGCGGCCGCCATGGCCGAAGAGAAGGCGGCCTGCATGGAGGCAGGAATGGACGACTTCGTGGCCAAGCCAGTCGATGCCGAGCAACTTTTTGCTACGCTTTTGCGCTGGCTGCCAAATCGATGTCAGGCTGCACCAAACCGGCACGGACCTGCGGCGCCGGAATCATCCGCATTGTCCTCGATAGCTCGAATCGAGGGGTTCGACGCGTTCCGTCTGCAGGAAATTACCGGCGACGATCCGGACTTGCTGCGCAGCCTGCTGCAAGCATTCCACGACGATCATGCCGGCGCGGTCGACGCGATCGAAGACCACCTGGCAAAAGGATGCCGCAACGAAGCACTGCAAATGGCCCACTGCCTCAAGGGCTCCTCCGCCAATCTCGGCGCCATGCGACTCTCGCAGGCGGCCCAGGCGCTCGAATCCCCGCTCCGCGCAGGGGCCGACGCCGCCGGGCTGCGGCCCGCCATCGACCGCTTGCGCCATGAGTTGGATGCTGCCCTCGACGCGGCGACAGACTTTGTCCTGCTGGCTGGCCCCGAGAATCCGCCACCACAGACACTGGATCAGCCGGCAGCACGGGCGCTGTGCGCCCGGCTGTCAGCCGCCATCGACGCCCAGGAACTCATCGCGCCGGCGCCACTGGCTGCGTTGAAATCGGCGCTGGGCGGACGCGCCGAGGCCACCATGGAAACACTGGAAGCAAGCCTTTCGCGCTATGATTTTTCCACTGCGCAACAGGCGCTGGCGACGATCGAACGGGAGATTCAATGAATTTCGGGGATACACCCACGGCGGAAGCGGAAAGTACTCTCGGCGCACCGATCATCCTGATCGTGGACGACCAGACCAGCAATATCAAATTGCTGGCGGCGATCCTGGGCGACGACTACCGCATTCGTGTTGCCACCAACGGCCCCGATGCGCTGAAAATGGCCGAAAGCCAGCCGCAACCCGACCTGATCCTGCTCGACATCGTGATGCCGGACATGGACGGTTACGAGGTCTGCCGCAGACTCAAGGAAAACTCCGCAACGCAAAACCTTCCGGTCATTTTCATCACCGCGCTGAGTTCGGAAGCCGATGAGGAACGCGGGCTCAATCTCGGCGCCATCGACTACATCGCCAAACCGCTCAGCGCACCGATCGTGCGCGCCCGCGTGCGCAACCACGCCATCCTCAAACGCAAGGCCGACCTCCTGGAATCGCTGGCCCATGTCGACTCCCTGACCAACATCGCCAACCGGCGTCGCTTCGACCACATGCTGCAACTCGAATGGCGCCGCTGCCAGCGTGCTGGCGTACCGTTGGCCTTGCTGTTGATCGACGTGGACGCTTTCAAGGCCTACAACGACCACTATGGCCACGGCAAGGGCGATCTTTGCCTGACCACGATAGCCAACACGCTGGCGACCGGCCTGCTGCGGCCGGCGGACAGCGTCGCGCGCTACGGCGGAGAAGAGTTTTCGGTACTCCTGCCGGAAACGAATCGCGCCACCGCGGCCCTGCTCGGCGAACGCCTGCGCGAGCGGATCGCCGCCAAGCAGATACCGCATGCGCCGGCACAGCCCTGGGCGTCGGTCACCATCAGCGTCGGCTGCGCCGCGATGCTGCCGACTGAATCCCATACGCCCAGGGAGCTGATCGACACGGCGGACAGGAAGCTTTACGAGGCCAAGAAGGCCGGCCGCAATCGCGTCTGCGCCTGAGCCCCTGGTTCAGGCCGCATCGATCGCCACGATCAGCCCCTGCAACTGCTCGCGCAGCGCGATCAGGTCTGACGCGGGAATTCCGATTCTTCCCAGCAGGGTTTCCGGCACGCACTTGGCGCGGACTCTCAAACGCCGGCCAGCGGCGGTCAGCGCGACGAACACGCGCCGCTCGTCCTCCACGTCGCGCTCCCGCGTCACCAGACCGGCCGCCTGCAGCCGCTTGAGCAAGGGCGTGAGCGTGCCGGAGTCGAGGAACAAGGCCGCGCCGAGCTCTCCGACGCTGCGCCGGTCGCGCTCCCACAAAACCAGCATCACCAGGTACTGCGGATAGGTCAGCCCCAGTTCGTCCAGCAGCGGACGATACAGGCGGATCATCGCGTTGGCCGCCGCATACAGCGGAAAGCAGATCTGGCGGTCGAGCCGCAACGCCTGATCGTCAGGCATTTGGCGACTGCGGGCGGCGTCCGCTCTGGCTTTGGTAGTACACCACTTTACGCGCGCGCATGACTTCGCCCAGCGGGCGGTTCGCCATCAGCGCATTCCAAGGATCGAAAGCGGCCGACTCGATGGCCGCCGCCAGCGCCTGGCCTTCCCCGCTCAGCGCATCCTGCACCGGCAAGGTAAGCACGCCGACGGTGACATAGGGCGCGACGTCTTCCGCCCAGTCCTGCGAGGCGTCCTCGATCGGCGTCAGGGTTTCGTCCACGAAGAACTGCAATTGCAGCGCGAAGCGCAGCGGACCGTGGTCCAGATGGGAGCGGAAGTTTCCCGCCCAATCGCCATCGGCCCCCGGTTTCACCTGGTCGCTCGCGGCCAGCATGCGCACCCGCGCGGCATACGGGCCGCAGGCAATCGGCACTGCGGAATAGAACGACTGCGTAGCGAATCCGGTGAAGGGCGTTTTGAAGGTCTTGACGAAGCGCTTCATCAAGCCCAGGGCGCCGAGCAGACCATAGCGGGATACCAGGTAGCCGAACAGCGCCCCCGGACCCCGGACCATGTGCTTCACCAGGCCGACAAATTCGTCGGCTCCCGCAAAAGCGAAGGCCGGATGATTGATCAGCAGGAAGTCCTGGCTCGCGGCAGGTCCCGCGCCCAGCGCGCCGGGACCGCTTACGCCGCGCACCTTGATGGCGAAGCCGCGTATATCCGGCTTGCGATCGGCCTGGCGATCGGTGCCGCCGTTCGACAGCCGAACCCAGGTTTCATACACGCCGGGCGCGGCGAACAGCCCGTGCCGCGCATGCTCGGGCAGATCGGATAGAACCTCGAAACTGCCATACAGGCCCAACTGCTGCTTGCGGTGCAGCGCCCGGCCGTTGCCGTATTTCGCCGACTTGATCGCCTGGATCTGTTCGAAGTCGCGCGCATAGCCGGCGTGGCGCTCGGCTTCGTCGGGAGCAATGCGTTCTTGCCATTGGGTACTGGGGGCCGCCATTTCGTCTCTCCTGAATTCAAATTGCCGCAAAGACCCGCGCCGGCTTGCTGACCGCCAAGTCATTGGCGACGGCACGAGCAACGCCGACCATTATATGCGTTATCCTATTATATTGTGTGCAATATATTGTAGCGGCAAAACGGGCGGAAGCGCCTGTCTTGCCGCCTCGGCAAGAGTCAGCCTGCCAGCAGGACTGCCAGTGCCAGCAGCGCCGGACCGCCTTGCACATAAAGTATGGTCTTCTTCACCGTCAGGCCGCCATAAATTCCCGCCACCATCACGCAGGCAAGAAAGAACGCCTGGATATGGACGCCTGCGACCGCGCCCGGATAGAGCAAGCCCCACACCAATCCGGCGGCGAGAAAGCCGTTGTACAAGCCCTGGTTGGCCGCCAACACCTTCGATGCCGCGGCACGTTCCGCCGTGTTGCCGAAGATTTTGAGGCCCTTGGGCTTGGTCCACAGAAACATCTCCAGATAAAGAAAATACGCATGCTCCAGCGCTACCAGCAGCACCAGAACCGTACTCAGCATCTTCATGATTCCTCCGTTCTTGTCAGGGCAAACCGGGTCCAGTATGGTGCACGCGCAGTCGTGGAACAACAGCCGGAGCCCACGCAATGCCGATTGATTTGCGTCAGAGTCTGGTAAGCCATTGGTGGTAAATTGCTTTTTGTCAGACAACTCACAGGAGATAATCATGGCAGGCAAGATCGAACACTTCAGCGAACTGCACCGCAAGAACATGGAAGCCGCCATGCGCATGGCACAACTTTCCATCGAGAATTCCCAGCGCATCATGGCGCTGCAATCCGAATTGGCCAAGGAAATGTTTCAAAGCGGCGTGGAAAGCGCCAAGGCGCAAACCGGAGTGCAGGATCCGCAGGAGATGCTGCAATTGCGCACCCAGTACGCGCAGGAAACCACCCGGCGCATGGTGGCGGTAGCGCAACAGATCGCCGAGATCAGCAACGCCGCGCGGGCCGAGTTTGCCAAGCTCGTCACCGAGCAGCTGGCCTCCGGCAGCCAGGACATGACGGAATCCATGCAGGCGTTCATGAAAAGCCTGCCCGGCCAGACGCCCAACATGATGGAATCGTTCCAGCAGGCGATCGCCACCGCCAACTCGGCCTTCGAGCAGATTGCGAAAGCCTCCACCACCGCCATGGGCAGTGTCGGCGAGACGGTCAAGAAGGCCGCCGGCGGCGCCAAGCGCAAGTAAGCGCGGCACCTCGGCACGGCTGATCGCGCGAGCGATCAGCCGTTTTTTTCGCTGTCGAATCCCGAATCCCCGAGCCACGCGAATGATTTCGCGACACCTTCGTTTTATGCCTGGGTTATTATTGCGCGCCCGATCGAAGAACGGCTTCCGCAACGCGGCATGGCGCCGTACCCCGGTTTGATGCCTCAGGAGAACACATGCAACGCTACTTCCGCTACGCCGCCAAGATTTGTCGCGCGATACTCCTGCCCTGCCTCGCGCTGATCGTTTCCACCCCCGCATACCCGGACGCACGCAACCTGGCCCCCGGCTTCACGAACCTCCCCAAGAGCGCCAAGGTCGTGATCATGCCGTTCGACGTGGAACTGTTTTCAATTTCGGGAGGCGGCGTTGCGGAACCCAAGGCGGACTGGACCGCGGCAGCCCATACCCACCTGCACGCCGCCTTGAACGGCAGGACCGCCGAACTTGCCCTGCAGACGCAGGAATTCCCGGAAAAGGATGCCGACGAACTGGCGGAAATCAGCACCTTGCACGCCGCGGTGGCGCGATCGATTGCCTTCCACCACCTGGGGGTCGGCAACTTCGCGCTGCCGACCAAGAACGGGAAACTGGACTGGTCGATGGGCGATGCGGTCAAGCCGGTGCTCGAAAAATCGGCAGCCGACTATGCGCTGTTCATCTGGCTGCGCGACAGCTATGCCAGCTCGGAACGGAAGGCAGCGATGATTGCACTGGCCTTGTTCGGGGTCGGCGTTCCCGGCGGCGTTCAGACCGGATACGCCTCCCTGGTCGACCTGCATACCGGTCAGGTAGTCTGGTTCAACCGGCTGATGCGCGCCGAGGGCGACCTGCGCGAGGCCGAACCGGCGGTCGAAACGGTAAAAGCCCTGCTCGAGCGCTTCCCGGACTCGAAATGAAGCGGCGGCAGGTACTCGCTGCCGGCTGCGCCTGCTGCGCGAGCATGATCGCCCCCCGTACCTGGGCGCAAACGACGCCGGACTACAGCGCGCCGCAGCGCTTTCAAAGACCCGACATTGCCTCTGACGAAGGCGGCTTGTGGGCCATGATGGACAGGGAGGAAAAGGCGCTGCGGCGCAGTCCTTTGGTGTTGCGCGACGCCCGGCTTACCGGCTACGTGCAGGATCTTGCCTGCCGTCTGGGTGACGGGCATTGTCCGGATATCCGGATATTCCTGGTGCGCACGCCGCTGTTCAACGCCAGCATGGCGCCCAACGGCATGATGCAGATATGGACCGGTCTGTTGTTGCGCATGGAGAACGAGGCGCAACTCGCGGCGGTGATCGGTCATGAAATCGGCCACTATCTCCAGCGCCACTCCGTCGATCGCCTGCGCGACATCAAAGCCAAGGCTGCGGCCAGCCAGGTGCTGGCGCTGTTCGGCCTGGCCGGCGCGATCGGGCAGTTCGCCGTAATGGCCAGCACCTTCGCCTATGGCCGCGACCACGAGCACGAGGCAGATCGCATCGGTGCCTACCTGATGCACCGTGCCGGATACCAGGTCGCGGAATCGGCTGTCGTCTGGAACAACCTGCTGGACGAAACCCGGGCCAGGGAAGGCAACGAAACCAGCGAGACCAGCCCGCTGTTCGCCACCCATCCGGCACCGCCGGAACGGCGGGACAACCTGGCGCGACTGGCTGAACTGCTGCCCGGCGGCACAGCCGGGAAGGACCCGTTCGCCGCGCATACCGCGCACCTGATCGACGAATGGCTGCAGGACGAAATCAAGCGCGGACAGTATGCGGAGAGCCTCGTCCTGCTTTCGCGCCGGATCAAGACGGGCAGCAACCCCAAGCTGATGCAGTATTACCGGGGCGAAGTCCATCGCCTGCGCGGCCAGACCGGCGACCACGACCGTGCGCTGGACGATTACCAGGCCGCGGTCGCCGGCGACCAACCGCCGCCGCCGGCATTCCGTGGCATCGGTCTGGTCGCCCGCCAGCGGGGCCAGAAACAAGACGCCCGGCAAGCGTTTGCGCGCTACCTCGACCTCGCGCCGGACGCGCCGGATTCGGCACTGATCAAATCCTATCTTGCGGAACTCGACTCATGAAAAACCTGCTCGTCCTTGCCATCGCATTGCTGCTCACGGCATGCGCATCCGTAAAGAAAGTCGAATCCGGAGCGAATCTGGTCGGTGAGCGCATGTCGATCAACGTCGACGGCAACTGGAATCACTTTGACTTCCCCGGCAGCAAGCCGGCACAGGTGTGGACCATGGAAGGCATCACGATCGACGAGCTCCTGGTCTATTCCGGCATCCGTGACGGCCAGGTCATGCATCAGGAATCCTCTGCCGGGAGCAGGCAGAAGGACTTCGCGTTCCGCAAAACCATGCAAACCGAGGAAATCGTGTCGATGCTGGAGGGCGTCCTGAGTCGTGACGGCTCCACGTTCAAGCTGCTGAAGCTCGAACCCTTTGCCTTCGGCGGCAAGAAAGGCTTTCGTTTCGAATACGAGCGAATTCGCAAGATCGACAATGTGCAAATGCGCGGCGTCGGCTTCGGCGCGGTGGACAAGGAAGAACTTTTCGCCCTCGTTTACCAGGCTCCGCGCCTGACTTTCTTCCCGCGGCACCAGTCCCGCATCGAAACCATCGCAAAAGCCGTCAGCATCCAGTAGCTTGCGGCCGACGCTCAATCGCCGTCGGTAGCCCAGCGCCCGGCCGCGTGGTCGTCGCCCTCGCGGGCGTCGACCCAGCGCCCGCCTGCCGGGGTTTCTTCCTTCTTCCAGAACGGCGCCCGCGTCTTCAGGTAATCCATGATGAATTCGCAGGCGGCAAAGGCTTCGCCGCGATGGGCCGACGCAACCGCGACGAAGACGATGCGGTCGCCCGGCAACAGCCTGCCAATACGATGGATCACGCGCACACCGTAGATGTCCCAGCGTCCGCGCGCCTCGTCGACGATGGCGGTCAGCGCCTTCTCGGTCATGCCGGGGTAATGCTCCAGGGTCATCGCCTGCACCGCCGAATCGCCAGCGCCGACTCCTGCGGCGGACTTATCCGCCCGCACCAGGCCGACGAAGCTGGCCACGGCGCCGACCTCGTCGCGCCCGGCCGCCAGTGCGGCAATCTCGGCGCCGGCATCGAAGTCGGCTTGCTGCACGCTGACGCTCATTTCAGCCTCCGGTTACCGGCGGGAAGAAGGCCACTTCGTCGCCGGCTTTGACCGCGGCATCAAGACCGAGCATTTGCTGATTCACTGCGGCACGCAGATTCTTCGTCGTCGCCAAAGCCGTCCACGGCTCGCCGCGCGCCGCGAGATGATCGCGCAAGGCGCCCACCGTGGCGATGCCAGCCGGCAGCGCCAGCGACTCGGAGCCGGTGCCCAGCGCCTCGCGCAGACCGGCAAAAAATAGGATTCTCACGTTCATGGCTTGACTATAGCAGTTCGGAAAACGGCAGGAAACGCACCATGTCGCCGCGTGCGACGGCCTGCCCCGGCGGATTGTCGATCAGCCCGTCGGCCCAGGTACAGGAGGTCAGCACGCCCGAACTCTGATTGGCGAACAGCTCCAACCCGCCCGCGTCGTTGATACGGGCACGCAGAAACTCGCGGCGCGGATCTCCCTTGCAGGCGAAATCGGCGCGCAACGCCTGCGCACGGGGCGTCACGGCCGACGCACCCTGCGCCTTGAGGATGAAGGGCCGCACCAGCATGAGGAAAGTCACGAAGCTGGAAACCGGGTTGCCCGGCAGGCCGATGAAGGCCGCCGCGGAGCCGGCTCCGCGGCGAACTGTGCCGAACGCCAGCGGCTTGCCCGGCTTGATCGCGATCTTCCACAGGTCGAGCGAGCCTTCCGCCTCGACCGCGGGTTTGACGTGGTCCTCCTCGCCGACCGAAACACCGCCGCTGGTCAGGATCAGGTCGTTGCCGGCCGCCGCCCGACGCAGCGCCTCGCGCGTCGCATCGCGCCGGTCGGGCACGATGCCGCAATCCTCGACGACGCAGCCCGCTCCTTCGAGCAGGGCACGCAAGGTGTAGCGGTTCGAGTTGTAGATGCCCCCCGGCTTCAGCGCCTCGCCCGGCATCGCCAGTTCGTCGCCGGTCGAAAACAGGGCCACGCGCAGGCGCCGGAAAACCGTCAGGCTTGCCGCGCCGACCGAGGCGGCGACGCCGACATGCGCGGCGGACAAGCGCGTCCCGGCCGCCAGCACTTCGGCCCCGGCGGCGATGTCCTCGCCGCGGCGGCGGATCCACTCGCCGCTATGCGGGACATGATTCACTGTCACGGTATCGCCGGCGACGGCGCACAGTTCCTGCATCACCACGGCGTCGGCCCCGGCCGGCAGCGGCGCCCCGGTGAAGATCCGCGCCGCCGTGCCGGGCGCCAACAGATGCCCGACGCTGCCGGCGGCGATGCGTTGCGCCACCTGCAACGGCGTGCCGGCAAGCGGCACATCGGCGCAACGCAGCGCATAGCCGTCCATCGAGGTGTTGTCCAGCGGCGGCACGTCGATCGTCGAGCGCACGCCTTGCGCCAGAATCCGTCCGGCCGCCGCCTGGGTCGCCACGGTCTCGGTTTCGTGCACCGGGCTGGCGCCGGCCAGCAGGCGTGCCAGGGCTTCTTCAAAGGTAAGCATGGTGGGCATCGCCTTGCGCGCCGGCGGCGTCGAAATCAAGCATCTCTGAATCCCAGGTGACGAAGAATGAAATCGGCGATGGCATCGCGATCGTTGAGATTGAGTATTGGCAACCCGGTCGGCAGGCCGCTCAGCCGTGCCACGATGTCCGGCTCATCGGTCGCCACGGCGACGATGGTCTCGACCCCGCTGCCGGCGATCAAGGGCTTGCCGACGGACGGTCGATGCACTTCCAGCTTCGGAATCGGCGTCTGCTTGAAGCCCTCGACCAGCACCAGGTCGCATTCGGAAAAACGCGCGATCTGTTCGTCGAACGAAGGCTCCGGCGCGCCGCGCAGTTCGTGCATCAGCACCCAGCGATGGTCGGACACCAGCAGCACCTCGGAGCAGCCGGCCTCGCGCAGGCGGTAGGAGTCCTTGCCCGGCTGGTCGATGTCGAAGCGGTGGTGGGCGTGCTTGATCAGCGAGACGCGCAGTCCGGCCGTCGTCAGCCGCGGGATCAGGGATTCCAGCAAGGTGGTTTTGCCCGCGCCGGAATAGCCGGCCAGTCCAAATATCTTCATGTCTCTAGCGCTAGCGAGGGCACCGTCAGCACCGGCGCGAAGCCGCCGCCGGGCGTGCGGAAGTTGGTGGTCTGCCCCTGCCACAGGCGCGCAGCGATCAACTGCACATGCCCGGCATAGACGTAGTTGCGCAGATCGAGCTTGAGTTCAACCGGCGCTTCGCCCACCTGCAGCGTGCGCGAGGACGGCGGCACCAGCGCCTGGGCGATGTAGTTGCCGGCCAGCACTTCGTCGAAGACGCGCTTGGTGATCTTGTCGCCGCGATACGCGGCCTTGGAGCCGTACCCGGCCGCCGGCTTGAAGAACAATGCCTTGCGCCGCGCCCACAAATCATCGGCATGCGCGGGCAGCGCCAGTTCGGTACGCGGAATCTTGTTCGTCAGCGTGCTGCGTGTCTCCGCATCGAGGCCCCAACTCGCCAGCAGGGCGGGATCGGACAGCGCCACCAGGTTGCGCTTGTCGGCATACAGGGCATGGGCCTGGGGATGCGGCGTGACCACCGCCGCGTCGGCCAGATAGGCGGCGCGCAGGGCGCTGCTGGCCGGGGTTTCGAGCGCGAAATCGGTAAGCCGGTTATAGACCAGGTCGATGCGCATCGCGCCATGCCACAAAGCGCCATCGCGAAACTCCAGCTCCCGCGGGTCGCAGATCACAGCCTGGATGCCGGCATGCTCGAACAGGCGCCGGAACAAGACGAACTCGGGGTAGAGGTATTGCGTCTGCGGCGCCTCGTCGACGATGGCCACCTGGCGCGGCGTGTCGCCGGCGCCGACTCTGGTGCCAAACGCGCGCCACTCGGCGCGGAACATTTCTAGAAACAGGTGCTCCGGCGTATCGCCGCCGAGGTCGCCGGGCAGCAAGGCCTCGACGTCCGCGCAGCAGGCCTTCTGCGCGCGCGCCAGCACGGCGTTGAGCAATCCGCCGCCGGCATTGGTGTTGATCTCGATCAGTTGCGGGCCGGTATTTCCAAGGTGGAAGTCGTAGCCGAGGAACACGCCGCGCGCCGCGGTCGAGTGCCGGGCGATCTCCGGCGCATAGGCCAGCACATGGTCGCGATAGGCCGGCAGCGCGACGACGCGTTCCACCGCAGCGACCAGGCGCGCCATGCGCTGCACGTCTTCGGCGCCGACAAAGGCGACTGACGACGAAAACAAATGCGGCCGCCCCGCCATCACTTCCTCGTGAAAGCCCGGGCTGACGCGCTCCAGTTCCACGCCCAGTCCCTCGCTATCGAGCGAGATGCATTGGCAGCCGGCGTTCAGCCGGTCGGCCAGTTCGATGCCGGATTGCTTATCCATCCGCCGATTCTACCGATTCGGCAAAGAAGCTTTCGACATCCGTCACGTCGCGCGTCCGGCGCATCGGCGGCAGCGAGCGCCAGATCGCCTTGCCGTAGGGCTTCCCGGTCAGGCGCGGATCGCAGATCATCAGCACGCCGCGGTCGTCCTCGTCGCGGATCAGCCGTCCGGAACCCTGCTTCATGTTGATCACCGCGCGCGGCAACTGATACTCCATGAAGGGGTTGCGTCCCGCCGCACGCAGGCGGTCGATGCGCGCCGACAGCACCGGGTCGTCGGGCGGGGCGAAAGGCAGTTTGTCGATCACCACCAGCGACAAGGCCTCGCCGCGAACGTCGACGCCTTCCCAGAAACTCTGGCTGGCGACCAGGATCGCGTTGCCGAGAAAGCGGAAGCGCTCCAGCAGTTCGGTGCGCGAACCCTCGCCCTGCATCAGCAGCGGCAGATCGAACCCTTCGCCTTGCAGTTTTTCCTGCAGCAGTTCGCGAATGCGGCGCATCGCCCGCAATGAAGTACAGAGCACGAAAGCCCGCCCGCCCGAGGCGCGAATCGCCGGCCAGGCAGCCTCCGCCACCGCCTCCTGATACATGGCGCTGTTCGGATCGGGCATGCCCGGCGGCGCGTAGAGCAGCGCATTCTTCGCATAGTCGAAGGGACTGCCCCAGACCGCGGTATCGGCCGCCGCCAGCCCCAGCTCGCCGCAGTAATGGGAAAAGTTGCTGCCCACGGCGAGCGTCGCCGAAGCGAAGATCCAGGCGCGCGGATGGCCTTCCATCTGGCGCTGGAAGATCGGCGCGATGTCCAGCGGCGTCAGATTGAGCGACATCGCCTGCGAATAGACCTCGACCCATTTCACGACCTCATTTTCCAAACCCGCGCCGCCGGAGACTTCCAGATCGGCACTGCCGCCGCGCCAGCGCTTCAGGCCCTGCGCCAGTTCCTGCGTGCGCCGCAGGCAGTTGGCCAGGCCTTCGCCGCGCTCGGCCTGGGTGTCGAGGTGGCGCCCGAGTTCCGCGACCGCAGCCGCCAGGCCTTGCAAGGCCGCGGCGAACTCCGCTTCGCTCTCCAGCTTCGCCGCCGGCAGGCGCAGGTTCTCGCCCTTGACCGCCAGGCGCAGATCGCGCGCCGCCTTGTCCAGCGCCAGCGCCGCCTCCTGCAGCGGCGGATAGTCCTTCGCCGCAACGATGGCCTCGTTGCGCGTGTCGCGCGCCAGCTCGATGATCTGGCTGGTGGACACGCTCTCGCCGAAGAACAGCCCGGCCACCTCGGGCAACTGGTGCGCCTCGTCGAAGATGATGGTGTTGCAGGCCGGCAGCAGCTCGCCCATGCCCTCGTCCTTGAGCATCACGTCGGCGAAGAACAGGTGGTGATTGACTACCACCACGTCCGCCGCCAGCGCACTCTGCCGCGCCGCGAGGACGAAGCAGTCCTTCACGTCCGGGCATTCCTGGCCGAGGCAGTTCTCGCGCGTCGAGGTCGCCTGCGCCCAGGCCCCGGAATCCTCCGGCACGTCGATGCATTCGGCCTTGTCGCCGCTCCGCGTGCGTTCGGCGAAGCGCGCGATCTTGCGCAGGTGCGCCGCCTCCTCGCGCGACGCCAGGCGGCCGGCGCTCATCGCGCGTTCCAGGTGATAGGGGCAGACATAGTTGGCGCGCCCCTTGAGCAGCGCGATCGAGGCGCCGACCTTGAGCGCATCGCGTACTGTCGGCAGGTCGCGGTTGAAAAGCTGGTCCTGCAGGGTCTTGGTGCCGGTCGAAACAATCACCTTGCCGCCCGAGAGCAGCGCCGGCACCAGGTAGGCGAAGGTCTTGCCGGTGCCCGTGCCGGCCTCGGCCACCAGCGCCAGGTTGCCGGCGATGGCGGCGGCGATGCGCTGTGCCATCTCAAGCTGCTGCGGGCGCGGACGAAAGCCGGGAACGGCGGCGGCGAGCGGCCCCTCGGGGGCAAAGATGCGGTCAAGATCGGACATGGCGGGCGCGGCATGGTAGCACGCGGCGATAATCCAGGATTCAAGAGTCGGCGCTGACGGGACGGCGACGGGAAAAATCCGAAGGGGCATCGGCGAGCAACTGCAAGCCGCCCTGGCGCCCGTGGCGGATCGGCTGGTATGGGCCTTTGTCTACGGTTCCATGGCCAAGGGCTCGGATCACGCCGGCAGCGATATCGACCTGATGCTGATCGGCGAGAACCTTGGCTACGGCGACGTGGTGGAGCGCCTGTTGCCCGTGGAAGAGCGCCTGGGCCGCCGCATCAACCCGACGATTTATACCCCAGCCGACTGGCTGGCGAAGACGGCCGCCGGCAACAGCTTTGTCCTGCGGGTGTCGGAACAGGACAAGATCAACCTGATCGGCGGCCCGCCGCCGGAAGAGCCAGCGCATGAGCAGTAAGGACAACCTGGAAAACCTGGTGCGCAGCGGCGGCCTCAAGGCGGAGCCGCCCGACCGCAAGGAATGCACAGGCTTGCTGCGTTCCGCCATTGACCGCTTGAACGATGCCCACAACCCGGCGCTGTCTTTCGCCAGCCGCTTCGATCTGGCCTACAACGCCGCCCACGCGCTGGCGCCGACGGCCTTGCGCTTGCAGGGTTACCGCTCGGACAAGCGCTACCTGGTGTTTCAGTGCCTGGTGCATACCCTCGATGCAGGCAAGGCGCAGGTCCGCCTGTTCGCGCTCTGCCATAAACCAGGAACATGGCCGAGTACGAAGGCTATATGGACGTGGACGAGGCCTTGCTGGCCGATCTGATTACCGCGACCGATGGCCTGCTGCCGCAGGTGCGGCGGGCGATGTCCGCTACAAAATAGATCTGATCGGGCGGTAAGGCAAGAGTCGGCGCTGGTGGTACGGCGCCGTAGCAAGGGTCAGCCGTGATAAAGCACGCCGATAATGGCGCGCGCGCTTGTCACGCTTCGGAATCCCTTGTGCGGTTTGCCGACGGAAAGAACTTGGGAGGAACCGAGACCTCCAATGCTTTCGAACTGCCGCAAGTGAGCTAACTCGCTTGGAAGCGCGGCACCTACACGTTTGAAAATGCTTGACCCATCATCAAGCGTCAGCGCGACAAGCGCATCCTTGTATTGTCCGAGTTCATCGAGTTCAATGCGGCCAGCGCCAAGCACCACCTGCTTTTCCAAAGCGAGAGGAACCGCGCTGTCGTCGACCACGCGGAAGGCAATCTCGATGCGTTTCAAAACGTCGCCTACATCGACCGGCGCCGCTTCATCCCGGCCCTGCGGAACCGTCAAGGAGTGATCGAAAATGATCCCGACAACTTGATGAATGGCAACTTCCGCCTCGGGGAGAAGGATCGTCTTTGGCGTTCTTGTCCGGGGATCGGGGACTTCTGCGGTGAGGTGTTAACGGTGTCGGATTTCCGTAGAAATCTGGCGGCGACGAATTGTCTTGGTAGCGAGCAGGGCAAGCCGGGGTTGATTTTGGGTTTCATGATTAGCCACCAAGTTCAGCTCGTCATTCCGGCGAAAGCCGGAATCCAGTGGGGCGCCGCACTGGACACCGGCTTTCGCCGGTGTGACGAGGAAAAGTGAGCGACGTGTGCGCAACTCAATGCTCGGCTGAACATTGTGGCTAATCAGGTGTGTGCAAGAGTCGGCGCTGGCAATACGGTGCCACGACGGGAACGATTTGAAAACACGGGCACCGTCACAGGATCACCCTGCCTTCAACTCCCTTAGCAAATCCGGATGCCGGTCCAGCAAGCGGAACAGATTGATCACCGCCGCCACCGGCTTTGCCTGCCCGCGCTCATAACGGGAAAACGCGTTCTTGCCCCCTCCCGCCAGAATGGCGGCTTCCTGCTGGGTCAGGCCCAGCTTCTTGCGAATACGCGCCAGCTCGGCCACTTCCTCGGCATCCACGCGGTCGCGGAAGGCCGCCCATGCGGCCTCTTCCCGCGCGTCATGCTCCGGGAATCCATCGCTGCAATGATTGCAAAAGGCGCCCTTGGCCGCGTATTGATAGGCGCGACCGCGGTACTCAAGCTGCTGCTTGCGCTTTCCGTCGTGCAATGTTCCCTCGAAGCACAGGGGGCACTTCTTGCCGTTCCATTTCGATGCCATGTCACAACTCCTTGAAGGAAACCACGAAGTATTCGCCGGCCTGCTGGAACTTCACGTAGAGGCCCTTGCCGCGCCACGCGGCTTGATATACGTCCTGCCAGACCCGATGATCCTTGTGCGTGGTCATGCTCTTGTAGAAGTCGGAACGGGAAAGACCCCGCACCACTTCCAGCGCCTCCGCTTTCACCATCCCCGCCGCCCGGATTCCGTCTTGCGCCGACAGAGTCAGATTCATCATCTCGACACTCGTCATCTGCGCCAGAATCCCGGAAAGACGGTAGTGGGGAGAGCGCTTTTCCATGGGCTTAGATTACCCTATTAGGGGATATGCAGCAAGAGAATCGGACCGGCCCTGGTAACTCCTCGACCTTCAGCAAGAGTCGGCGCTGGCACCACGGCGATTTGTGTTGCCGCAGAAGCCATGGGTACAGGGTGATTCTCTCGCCTTTCAGCGATCAGATCACTCTTATTCTGACGGCGCGGGGCGCCGGCGCAAGGCCGATTCCACGGCTTCCAGTCCGATCTCCCCTGGCCGGCGGAAGGCCGAGGCCACCTTGTCGCAGTCGACAGCCGACACCCCGAGATCTTCAAAAAATATTCGCCACTCGCGTGTGACGCGGGCAATGCGGTCGATGATCGCCGCAGCATCCTTGCGCAATAATCCGAAGCTGCCATGCGCCTCAAGCAGGTTGTCCAGGGTGGCCAGCCTTCCCTGGGGTCCCACCGACAGATGCAGATACCGCTCATGGGCTAGCTGCGGCCGCGGCACCACGTCGTACATTGGCGAAAGCCGCCAACCTTTGCCGCCCCCATCCCATACGAATGCATGATTGCGCAAATGGTCGTCGTCGTTGGAGACCAGTATGTTGAAGGCGATGCGGCCATACAGCTCGCCGCGGTCCGCCTTGACGCCGGCATCGACGCCAAGCTCTCCAATTTTTGCGGCGATGTCTTCATAGGGCGCGCCGAGCGACTCGGCTTCATGCTTGGCCAACAGCGTCAGCGCGCTCACGCAATGTCGTCGATGAAAGGCATCACCGGTTGCCCGTCTGTCGAAGCGCTCGATGAGCATGACCTGCCGACCGTCTGCCAGTGTCTTGATGTCGGTCGGGGGCACATCCAGACCGGCTTTCCGGGCCAGTTCCAGGCAGGCACGCTCCACGGCGGGCACGTTGAAGCCGTCCTTGATGGCCGGAAACTTCGCCAGGTATTGCTCGCCGTTATGGATCACCAGCGCCTTGGGGCGCGCACCGCCCATGGACCCCGCAAGAAAAATCTGCTCCAGTTGTGCCGGAATGGGCGCGCCGGCCTGGATGCGGTCGGCCGCCTCCAGCAGGTATTCCAGTTGCGTGAGTGGCGGCAGCAGACCGGGGGCCTCGGGACTTGCCAGGTCGGAGCGGAAATCCAGAGCGCCGAAGCGATGCGGCCCGGCCTGGAGCAGATAGACCGATTCCGGCATGGAGTCCGGCGGCACCTTGAGCCTGGCTTCCAGGACCCGGCGACCCCAGAAGTCCGGTGCGGCATCCCGCACGGCGCCGAACAAGGGCGGAAGGACCGGCGTATAGGTGAGTTCGTCACCAGGCCGGCAGGTAAGCGGCAAGCTGAGGGGGGCGACGGGTACCGCGTCAGGTCGTTCGAGGTAGCGGCGACCGTAACCGAAAATGCTGGTCGTCGATTCCACACCCTGCTCCACCAGTTCGAGGGAGCCCGCGGGCACCGCGACGGCCTTGCCCGGCAGATAAATGAAAACCCAGCCGTTCCAGCTCATGTGAAATCCCTAGAAATCGTACTTGTCCGCCGTGGCGACGCTCGGCCTGGCACGTTGCCGCGTGGTGGCTGCCGCCGCCCCCAATCGAGTCGGCTCTGTCACCAGGCTGAGGGTGTCGAGCAGCCCCAGGCACTCCAGCGCAGACAGCCAGGACCCGAGGCTTATCGAGACGTCACCGCGCTCGATTTTCATCCAGGTATACGGGCTCATCTTGGCTCTTGCGGCGGCCGCCTCCTGAGTCATGTTTCGAGTCAGGCGCGCCGTCCGAATGATCGGTGCCATGCGGCTCGCAGCGGACTTGACCTGCGCGGAGGCAAACTTCTCTTCTTTGCGTCTCATATTGCTTACTCTTGACCTAATTGCATTAGCCTATGTAATAAGCAATCTAATGTCAATAGTAAGCAATAACCGCTAGTTCCATCCACCCTTGCCATTTTCCTCGAACTTCTCGCGGTCGCGGCTGAACAGTTCCTCCAGCTCTTCGCGGCCGGCCTTGGCCACGCTCAGCATGCGGTTCTCGTCGTGGAAATGCGGGATCAGGCTTTCCATGGTGACGACGTTGTGGCGGCGGAAGGCGTCGGCCATTTCGCGCGCCCGGTAGGGATCGACGCCCAGCGCTTCGAGTACATGACGGCCGGTCTTGAGCGCGGCTTCGAAGGTCTCGCGCTCGATCACCTCGACCTGGCGCGCGCGCAGCTCGACGTAATGGCGCACGTTGCGGGCGCGGGCGACGATCCTGAGTTGCGGAAAATGCGCGCGCACCAGGTCGACCAGGGCCAGGCTGTCATCCACGTCGTCGATCGCATTTACCAGCAGCCGGGCCTTGCCGGCATCGGCGGCGTGCAGCAGGTCGAGCCGCGTCGCGTCGCCGTAGAAGACCTTGTAGCCGAACTTGCGCAGCATCTCGATCTGGTCGGGATCGTGGTCGAGCACCACCGCGCGCATGCCGTTGGCAAACAGCAGGCGGCCGACGATCTGGCCGAAGCGGCCGAAGCCGGCGATCAGCACGGCGCCGTCGGCGGCTTCGTCGATGGTGTCGGCTTCGCGCTTCTGGCTGGCGGCGAAGCGGTCGACGAGGCGATCGTGGATCATCAGCAGCAGCGGCGTGCAGGCCATCGACAGCGCCACGGCCATGGTCAGCAGGCCGCCGGTTTCGCGGTCGAGCAGGCTGGCGTTCTGCGCGGCGGCAAACACCACAAAGGCGAACTCGCCGCCTTGCGAGAGCAGCAGGGCGAACAGGCCGCGCTGGCGCGGTGTGATGCCGATCAGTCGCGCCAGCAGCCACAGCATTGCGGTCTTGATCGTGAGGAAGCCGGCCAGCAGTAGCGCGACGCTGCCGGGGCGCGCCAGCAACAGGCCGAAGTCGATCGCCATGCCGACCGAAATGAAGAACAGGCCGAGCAGCAAGCCCTTGAACGGCTCGATGTCGGTTTCCAGCGCGTGGCGGTATTCCGAACTCGCCAGCAGCACGCCGGCGAGGAAGGCGCCGAGCGCCATCGAAAGGCCGACCAGCGACATCAGTTGCGATATGCCCAGCACCAGCAGCAGGGCGAAGGCGGTGAACACCTCGCGCGTGTCGGCCGCCGCGATCAGCCGCAGCGCCGGCCGCGTCAGGTAACGGCCGACCACGATGATGCCGCCAATCGCCGCAACCGCCTTCAGCGCATCGAGCCCCGGTGTGGCCGTCGCCGCCGCATGCGTGGCGAGCAGCGGGATGGCGGCCAGCAGCGGAATCGCCGCGATGTCCTGGAACAGCAGGATGGCGAAGGCGCTGCGCCCGGTCGGCGCCGGCAACAGATTGCGTTCGCCCATGGTCTGCACCGCGATGGCGGTCGAGGACAGGGACAGCGCCAGCCCGGCGATGATCGCCAGCTTCCAGTCGAAGCCGAAGGCGGCGCCGGCCACGGCCAGCAGCACGGCGCAGGCCGTCATCTGCAGGCTGCCGTTGACGAAGACTTCGCGGCGCATGGCCCACAGTCGCTTGGAGTCGAGTTCGAGGCCGATCAGGAACAGCATCAGCACCACGCCGAATTCCGAAAAGTGCCTGATCGATTCGACATCGCTGACGAAACTCAAGCCCCACGGCCCGATCAGCGTGCCGGCGATCAGGTAGCCGAGCACCGAGCCGAGCCCGAAGCGCTTCGCCAGCGGTACGCAGATCACCGCAGCGGCGAGGTAGATCAGGGCGTCGCGCATCATGGCACCTGCCCCGCCTTGCCTGCGGCGTCCGCCTGAAGCGCACGCCATTGCTCCAGCCGATCGCGCACCAGCCGGGCATGGGCCGCGAGTTGCGGTGCTTCAATTTCGTTTGCGCCGTGCAGGATGCAGGGCGCAAGCCAGTTCATGCCGCAGAACAGCGCGGTCTCTTCGAGCGGCGGCGTGAAGTCGGCGAAGGGGCGTTGATGGATCCCCGCCGCCGAATAGGCTTGCGGCGTGCCGCC
>Ga0156014_1034_pt1 | contig 27866 bp, 21 predicted proteins | sample RifCSPlowO2_02_FD_107668 | JGI IMG/M metagenome (GOLD analysis project Ga0156014, IMG submission 107668) | Rhodocyclales bacterium RIFCSPLOWO2_02_FULL_63_24 | reverse complement strand
GGTCGCGGTAGAGCTGCCCGACCTGCTCCTGGCAGGCGATGTAGGAGGCGTAGTCGGCGAGCAGCAGGTAGTGGTCGCCGTGGTAGGTCAGGGCGTCGAACACGGGCTTGTAGCGGTCGCGCTGCTCGGGCGAGAAGAAGCCGTCGCGCAGCATGTCGAGGGTCTGCTTGAGTTCCGCGTTGCCGTCGTAGTGCAGCCACGGGTTGTAGCCGGCGGCGTAGGTCTGGGCCACCTCGTCGGCGGTGAGGCCGAAGATGAAAATGTTCTCCGGCCCTACCTCGTTGCGGATTTCGACGTTGGCGCCGTCCAGCGTGCCGATGGTCAGCGCGCCGTTCAGCGCCAGCTTCATGTTGCCGGTGCCGGAGGCTTCGGTGCCGGCGGTCGAGATCTGCTGCGAGAGGTCGGCGGCGGGAATGATGATCTCGGCGTTGCTGACGTCGTAGTTGGGAATGAACACCACCTTGAGCAGGCCGCGCACCAGCGGGTCGTTATTGACGATGTCGGCGACGTCGTTGATCAGGCGGATCACCAGCTTGGCCATGCGGTAGCCGGGCGCCGCCTTGCCGCCGAAGATCACCGTGCGTGGCGGCGCGTCGGCGCCGGCGCGCAGGCGGTTGTAGAGCGTGATGACGTGCAGCACGTTGAGCAGCTGCCGCTTGTATTCATGGATGCGCTTGATCTGCACGTCGAACAGCGAATCCGGATCGACGCGGATCGCCAGCCGCTGGCGGATCACTTGCGCCAGGCGGACCTTGTTGTCGCGCTTGACGCGCACGAAGGCGTCGCGAAACGCGGCGTCGGCGGCCAGCGGCGCCAATTGCCGCAGTTGGTCGAGCTCCTTGATCCAGCCGCGGCCGATGTGGCGTGTGATCAGCGCCGACAGTGCCGGGTTGGCCTGGTTGAGCCAGCGCCGCGGCGTCACGCCGTTGGTCATGTTGACGATCTTGTCCGGCCACAGCCGGTGGAAGTCGGCAAAGATGGTTTCCTTCATCAGCCGCGTGTGGATGGCGGCCACGCCATTCACCTTGTGGCTGCCGACGATGGCCAGGTGCGCCATGCGGATGCGCTTGCCCTTGGCCTCGTCGATCAGCGACATGCGCTGCCACAGTTCCGGATCGCCGGGATAGTGGTGCATCACGTCCTTCAGGAAGCGGTGGTTGATCTCGTAGATGATCTGCAGGTGGCGCGGCAGCACGCGCTCGAACAGCGGCACCGGCCAGGTTTCCAGCGCCTCGGGCATCAGGGTGTGGTTGGTGTAGGCGAAGGTGCGCGTGGTGATGTCCCAGGCGCGCCCCCACTCGAAGTGGTGCTGGTCGATCAGGATGCGCATCAGCTCGGCGACGGCGATCGAGGGGTGGGTGTCGTTGAGCTGGATCGCCACCTTGTCGGGCAGCCCGTCGAGCGCCGTGCCCGACTTGGAGTAGCGGTACAGCATGTCCTGCAGCGAGGCGGAGACGAAGAAGAACTGCTGCTTGAGGCGCAGCTCGCGTCCCATCTCGGTGGTGTCGTCGGGGTAGAGCACCTTCGACAGGTTCTCGGAATCGTTCTTGTCCTCCACCGCGGCGATGTAGTTGCCCTCGTTGAAGTACTTGAGGTCGAAGTCGCGGCTCGACTTGGCGGCCCACAGCCGCATGTTGTTCACGGTGCCGGTGTCGTAGCCGGGGATCGGGTAGTCGTAGGCCATGGCCATCACGTCGTCGGTATCCACCCACTGGTAGTTCTTGTGGCCGTACTCGTCGGCGTAATCCACCACGCGGCCGTGGAACTTGACCTGGTAGAGCACTTCCGGGCGCGGGAACTCCCAGGGATTGCCGTAGCGCAGCCAGTTGTCCGGGTGCTCCACCTGCTGGCCGTTCTCGATGCCCTGGTGGAACATGCCATATTCGTAGCGGATGCCGTAGCCGTAGCCCGGAACGCCCATGGTCGCCATCGAATCGAGGAAGCAGGCGGCGAGCCGGCCGAGGCCGCCGTTGCCGAGGGCGGCGTCCGGCTCCACCTCGCTGATGTTCTCCGGCTTGAGCCCCATGTCGGCCAGCGCCGCAAGGGCGTCGTGGAATTCCTTCTCGGCGCAGATGTTGAGCATGCTGTTGGTCATGGTGCGGCCCATGAGGAATTCCATCGACAGGTAGTAGACCCGCTTGCGGTCTTCCACGTAGTAGCTGCGCATGGTCTCCATCCAGCGCTCGATCAGGCGCTCGCGCACCACGGCCGCGGCGGCGTAGAACCAGTCGCGATCGGTGGCGGTGATGGGATCCTTGCCGATGGTGTAGATCAGGCGGTTGTACAGCGAGCGCCGGATCGATTCGGCGTCCAGCGTGGGATGGTCGAGCTCGGGCAGGGCGGCTGGCTTTTTTATCATGATGCGCTCCGTTGCGGCAGACGCCTCGCATGATACTCGCGGCGCGGCCAAGTGCCGCGCGCAATGCCGCCGGAGGCTAGGCGCCGACCTGCAGCGCGGCGCGCCAGCGCGCGAGCTTTTCCTCGAAGCGCATGCCGGCGTGGGCCGGGCTGGTCGAGGGCAGCACCAGGGCTTCGAAGCCCAGCGCTTCGACTTCACGGACGCGACGCGCGGCCGTGCGGCCGTTGAAGCAAACTCGGCGTAGCGCCGGCGCCGACTCTTGCAGGGCGGCCAGGGGATTGGGCAGCGCCTCGCGAATCGCCGTATCGAGGCTGCCGGCCCGCTGGCAGGAAGCGAACACGTCCCAGATGGCGATGCCGGCGGCCTGCACGGCGGCGATGCGCGCCGCGTAGTCCAGTTCCTGCAGCGGCTGGCCGATGACTGCGCCGAGGATGCGCCAGAACTGGTTTTGCGGATGGGCGTAGTACTGCTGCGCGGCCAGCGAGGCCGTAGACGGAAACGAGCCCAGGATCAGCACCCGGGCTCGTACGTCGATGACGGGCGCGAGGCCCGTCAGTTGGGCAGCATCAGGAACCGCTCATCTCCAGCATCAGCTGATTCATGCGCTTGACGAAGGTCGCCGGATCGTCGAGCTGGCCGCCTTCGGCCAGCAGGGCCTGGTCGAACAGCACGGCGGCCCAGTCGTCGAAACGCTTGTCCTCGTATTTGAGGCGCAGCACCACCGGGTGATGCGGGTTGATTTCGAGAATGGGCTTCGAGGCCGGTGCCTGCTGCCCGGCGGCCTTGAGGATGCGCGCCAAGTTGCCGGAGACGTCGTGTTCGTCGGCCACCAGGCAGGCCGGGCTGTCGGTCAGGCGATGCGTGACGCGCACTTCCTTGACGCGATCAGTGAGGCTCTTGGCGATCTTCTCGGTGAGCTCCTTGAACTCGCCGGCGGCCGATTCCTGTTCCTTCTTCTCGGCTTCGTCTTCGAGCTTGCCGAGGTCGAGGCCGCCCTTCGCCACTGACACCAGCTGCTTGCCTTCGAACTCGGTCAGGTGCGACACCACCCACTCGTCCACCCGGTCGGAGAGCAGGATGACTTCGATGCCCTTCTTGCGGAAGACTTCCAGGTGCGGGCTGTTCTTCGCCGCGTTGAAGGTCTCGGCGGTGACGTAGTAGATCTTTTCCTGCTCGGGCTTCATGCGGCCGATGTAGTCGGCCAGCGAAACGGTTTCGTCGGGCGTGTCGGCCAGGGTCGTGGCGAAACGCAGCAATGCGGCGATCTTGTCCTTGTTGGCGTGGTCCTCGCCCATGCCTTCCTTGAGCACCTTGCCGAATTCGCCCCAGAACTTGGCGTATTTTTCCTTCTCTGCGGCGTCCTCGCTGCTGGCGAGGCTTTCCAGCATGCCGAGGACCTTCTTGGTGCAGCCGTTGCGGATCGATTCGATGTCCTTCGATTCCTGCAAAATTTCGCGCGAAACGTTGAGCGGCAGGTCGGCGGAATCGACGATGCCGCGCACGAAGCGCAGGTAGAGCGGCATCAGCTGCTCGGCGTCGTCCATGATGAAGACGCGGCGCACGTAGAGCTTGACGCCGTGGCGGGCGTTGCGGTCCCACAGGTCGAAAGGCGCGCGGGCGGGGACATACAGCAGTTGGGTGTATTCGGTCTTGCCCTCGACGCGGGCATGGGTCCAGGTCAGCGGGTCCTCGAAATCATGGCCGACGTGCTTGTAGAACTCCTTGTACTGTTCGTCGGTGATGTCGTTCTTGGCACGAGCCCAGAGCGCGGAGGCCTGATTGACGGTTTCGTCCTCGTCGGTGGCGACCTGCTGGTTCTTGTCCTTGTCCCACTCCTCTTTCTTCATCACGATCGGCTGCACGATGTGGTCGGAGTACTTGCGGATGATCGAACGCAGCTTCCAGCCGGAGAGCAGGTCGTCCTGGCCTTCGCGCAGGTGCAGGGTGATTTCGGTGCCGCGCGTCGGCCGCTCCGCCATCTCGATGGTGAATTCGCCGGCGCCCTCGGATTCCCAGCGCACGCCCTGGCTGGCTTCGACGCCGGCACGGCGGGTCAGCACCGTGACGCGGTCGGCGACGATGAAGGAGGAATAGAAGCCGACACCGAACTGGCCGATCAGGCTGGCGTCCTTCTGCTGGTCGCCCGACAACTGGGAGAAAAACTCGCGCGTGCCGGACTTGGCGATGGTGCCGAGGTTAGCGATCACTTCCTCGCGGCTCATGCCGACGCCGTTGTCGGCGATGGTCAGGGTCTTGGCTTGCGGGTCGAAGGCGATGCGGATCTTGAAGTCGGAATCGCCTTCGAACAGACCGGCATTGTGCAGCGCTTCGAAGCGCAGCTTGTCGCAGGCGTCGGCGGCGTTGGAAATCAGCTCGCGCAGGAATATCTCGCGATTCGAGTACAGCGAGTGGATCATCAGCTGCAGCAGCTGCTTGACCTCGGTCTGGAAGCCGAGCGTTTCGCGCGAGGCTTGCGCGGTCTGGGTGTCAGTGGTCATCGGGAATCCTCTTGGAACGACAATCGAGAGGCGGATATGGGGGCGCTCAAAGCTGTTTCAAGAGCAGGGACAAGCCGCCGAACCAGGCACTGGAAACATACCCGACTGAAAGCGTAGGATAAAGGGCCGCAGTTCACGACGGAGGCAGCGCATGGGACTCGATACCGATCAGACAACACTGGCCGCGGCGCGGCGCGTGGTCCTGCTGGTGGCCACCCGCAAGGGCGCCTGGCTCTACCACGGCGATCCGGCACGCGGCAGCTGGCGTGTTGACGGGCCGCATTTTCTCGGCCACATCATCAGTCATGTGCGGCTCGACCCGCGCGACGGCCGGACCTTGCTCGCGGCGGCGAAGACCGGCCACCTCGGGCCGACCATCTTCCGCTCGACCGATCTCGGCCGCCACTGGAAGGAAGCCGCAAAGCCGCCGGCCTTCGCCGCGGCCGCTGCGGGCGCAACGGGTGAAGTGGGCCGCGCCGTCGACCACACGTTCTGGCTGACGCCGGGCCCCGCCGCCGAGCCGGACGTCTGGTACGCCGGCACCTCGCCGCAGGGCCTGTTCCGCTCGGACGACGGCGGCATCAGCTGGGCGCCCTACTCCTGCCTCAACGACGATCTGCTCTACCGCAAGTGGATGGGCACCGTACAGGACGGCACGCCCGACGGACCGAAACTGCACTCGATCATCGTCGATCCGCGCGACCCGGCGCACCTGTACATCGCGATGTCGGGCGGCGGCGTGCATGAGTCGACCGACGCTGGCCGCAGTTTCCGCCCGCTGATCGACGGCCTCGACGTGGTCGAGGGCTTCGACCGCAACGATGCGACCTTCCACGACCCGCATTGCCTGCGCCTGGCGCCGAGCCGGCCGGACCGCCTCTACCAGCAGAACCACTGCGGCATCTACCGCCTCGACCGGCCGGCCAGCACCTGGCAGCGCATCGGCCGCAGCATGCCGGCCGAGGTCGGCGACATCGGCTTTCCGCTGGTGGTGCATCCGCGCGATGCCGATACCGCCTGGGTGTTCCCGATGGACGGCAGCACGGTCTGGCCGCGCACCAGCCCCGGCGGCAAGCCGGCGGTGTATGCCACGCGCGACGCCGGCGACAGCTGGCAACGGCTCGATGCCGGCCTGCCGCCCGAAGAGGCCTGGTGGACCGTCAAGCGCCAGGCCATGACGGCGGATGCGCAGGACCCGGTCGGGCTCTACTTCGGCACCACCAGCGGCGAACTGTGGGCCAGCGGCGACGAAGGCCGGACCTGGCATTGCATCGCACGCCACCTGCCGGAAATCTACGCGGTCGAGGCGGGCGAAATCGCCGAATGAAAGTGCTGATCCCCAGCGCGCTGCGCTCCTACACCGAAAGCGGTTGGGCCGAGGCCAGCGGGGCGACGCTGGCCGACGTGCTCGCCGATCTCGACCGGCGCTACCCGGGTATCCGCTTCCGCATGATCGACGAACAGAACCGCATCCGCCCCCACATCCGCTTCTTCGTCGGCGGCGTGCAGGCCAGCGACCTGTCGCAGGCGCTCGACGCGGACGCCGAACTGCTCATCGTCCAGGCGCTGAGCGGCGGGTGATCCGTGTTTACCGAGGGCTGGCGCAGCCGGATTTTCTCGCCGACCGAAAATCCTGACAGGCCGTGATCCTCAAGCGCATCGTGATTGGCGAGCCAGCATGCTAGATCGCCGTGGAATTCCCCGAATTCGCTGCGCCGCGCCCTGACCTACGCTAGCCGGGCAGCGGAATCGGCATCATGGTGACGATGCCGGTCGCCGCATAGGTAGCGCAGCGTTCGGCGAATTCCTGCGTGCTCTTGGGCATCGGCACCCGCGCCCGGGTGATGTGGAAAATCAGGTCGCGGCCGTTGCAGATGAGCTGGGTACCGAAGGACGCCACCCGCTGTTCGTGTTCGTCGTCCGGATTGCTCATCAGAGGTCGAAAGTTGGCGAGGCGTTCGCCGGCAGTGACCATTTCGGCCCAGATGTCGAAGATTTCCCGGTCGGTGCGCAGGGTTTCCACCTTGTCCCGCGCCGCACCGGCAAACTCGCGGATCACCGGCTCGATGCCGGGGAACATCGGCGTGTCGAAGGTGCGCAGCATGGCCTCGGCCACCTTGTCGATATCGCGCATGGCCTGCGCCATCTTCACGTAGCGGCCCTCGTAGAAGTCTTCGAGCGGAATCGAGAAGGCGCGGAAGGGTTCGCCCCACAATTCGTCGATGCCTTCCTCGCCGCTGCGGTGGAGCACCAGGCGGCACAGCGCAAGGGCATCTTGCAAACACCTGCCGCATTCCCGCATCAAGTCGTTGCTGGAGGAAATTTCCACGCCCATCGATTGCAGTTCCACCAGCCGGGTGAAGATGTCGGTCGCCCGGTTGAACATGGCGCCGGCATACATCGCGCCCTTGATCCGCTTCTTGCCGGGGTTGCTCTCCGCCTCATAGGCCTGCTTCGCTTCGGCCAGGCGATGGCCCGGAATGTTGAGGCCGTGCTCGGTGTGGTTGAACAGGCGCCGGGTCAGCGCTTCGATCAGGCGACGCTTGGCCCGCAGCGTGTCTTCCGGCACCGGGTAGGTCTTGATCCAATAGCCGTCGGTATATCTGCGCTCGCAGCCGTCGATGCTGCGAAGAGTGCCGTTGGGAATATCCTGATCCATGATGTGCGGGATGGTGGTGAGCGATGGGAGTGCGCCTGGGCGCACCGGGCGTATCTTGCCCCAGCGGCCCGCCCAAGGCTAGCCGCACGCGTGCTTCAGCCGCTGAGTGCAGCCGAAACGTCCACTTTTGCCGCCATGCGGCGCAATTCCGGCAGGCAGGAGCCGCAGGAACTGCCGCACTTGAGCTGCGCCTGAACTGCCGCCAGATCGAGGCCTTGCGCGAGCAGCGCCTTGATTTCGGTATCGGTCACGCCAAAGCAGTTGCATACCGTGCGGCCGGCCGGCGGCAAGGCCAGGGGCGGCTTGGCCACCGGGGCGAACAGCCAGCGGCGCAGCTCGCCGAGCGGGCGGCCGCTCGTCATCAGATCATGCAGCCAGTCGGCAGCGGCCGTCTCGCCGGCCAGCAGCAGGCCCTGCAACTGGTCGCCGGCGGCGTCGATGCGGGCCATCTTGACGATGCCGCGGCGCGGGTCGCGATACACGGTGCACTCGCCCAGATCGAGCAGGGCGGCCATCGCCGCCAGCCGGTCCTCAGTCACCGGCTGCGCGCAGGCGACATTCAACGCCAGCAGCGGATGGTCGCGCCCGGCCAGGGTCAGTGCCGCATAGTCGAAATCCGGCAGCAGCCGCGCCAGGCGCTCGCGCCAGAGCAGCACTTCCTCTTCCGGCGTCGTCGACGCCCTGAAAGAAGTCCCCTTGGGGGACGAGGCGGCGCGCAGCGCGACCAGGCGCCAGGGCAGTTCGGCGCGCTCGATGCGTATCGCGGCGTGCTTGAGTTCCGGCTGTTTCGACACCGGATCGGCGAGCGGCAGCGTCAGTTGATTGACGCCGGCATGCGACAGCGAACGCCCGCCCCAGTGCATCGCGGCGAAGGCCTGGCCCGGCTTCAGTTCGTCGCTGGCGGCGACGGGCAGCACGATTTCGCCGCGCCGGCTACTGATGCGCGCCAGATCGCCCTCTTTGAAGCCGCGCCGCTCCAGATCGGCGGGATTCAACAGCAGGCGCGGCGCCGCTTCGTGGGCGCACAGCCGCGCCGCACGACCGGTGCGGCTCATGCCGTGCCACTGGTCGCGCAGGCGGCCGGTGCTCAGGCGCAGCGGAAAACGCGCATCGGGCGCTTCGGCGGTGAGATTGAAAGTCAGCGGAACGAAACAGGCGCGGCCGTCGGCGGTGGCGAAGCGCCGATCGCCGTAGAGGCGCGCCTGCCCCGCCGTGGCGCCTGCCGGATAGGGCCACTGCTGCGGGCCGTCGCGTTCCAGCAGGGCGTGACTCAAGCCGCCGATATCCAGGTCGCGGCCGCGCGTGGTGGCGACGTGTTCGGCGAATACCTGGGCCGCATCGGTGAACTCGAACAGCCGCGCCGTATCCCCCAAGGGGACTTCTTTCAGGGCGTCGCCAGCGCCGTCCGCGTGGATACCGCTACGCATAACTTTCGGACCCAGCCGCCGCGCGAAATCCGCGGCAATTGCCCAGTCCGGCCGGGCCTGGCCGGGCGCCGCCACTGCCGCGCGTACCCGTGAAATTCGGCGCTCGGAATTGGTTACCGTGCCCTCCTTCTCGCCCCAGCTCGCGGCCGGCAGGAAGAGGTCGGCGTAGGCGGCTGTTTCGATGTCGGCGTAGGCGTCCTGCACCACGACGAATTCGGCCTGTCGCAAGGCCTCGCGCACGCGGGTCTGGTCGGGCAGCGAATGCGCCGGGTTGGTGCAGACGATCCACACCGCCTTGATCGTGCCCTCGCGCAAGGCGTCGAACAGTTCGATCGCGGTCTTGCCGGGTGCCGCCGGAAGCGACGGCACGCCCCACAAGCGGGCCAGTTCCGCGCGGTCGTCCGCATCGTCGAGGCGGCGATGTCCGGGCAGCAGATTGGCCGCCGCGCCCACCTCGCGCCCGCCCATGGCATTGGGCTGGCCGGTCAGCGAGAACGGCCCCATGCCGGGCCGGCCGATGGTGCCGGTGGCCAGGTGCAGATGGATCAGCGCGGCATTGTTGGCCGTGCCGTGCGCGGACTGGTTGAGGCCCTGGCACCACATCGACAGCGGCGCCTTGGCGGCGCCGAACCAGCGCGCCGCGGTGACAATGTCGTCGGCGGAGATCCCGCAACTGGCGGCCGCTGCGGCAGGAGTGAGTTCCCGCACTTGCGCCCGCAAGGCCGCGAAGCCGCTGGTGTGCGCGGCGATGAAGGCATCGTCGACCAGGCCCTCCCACAGCATCACATGCAGCATCGCGCTGTAGAGGATGGTGTCGCTGCCCGGCGTGATCGCCAGGTGCAGGTCGGCCATCGCCGCGGTGTCGGTGCGGCGCGGATCGACGACGATGATTTTCAGCTCGGGATTCTTCGCCTTGGCGTCCTCGATGCGGCGAAACAGCACCGGATGCGCCCAGGCCGTGTTGCTGCCGGCCAGCAGGAACAGATCGGCCAGGGCGATGTCCTCATAGCAGCCGGGCACCGCGTCGGCGCCCAGGGTCGCCTTGTAGCCGGCCACCGCCGAGGACATGCACAGCCGCGAATTCGAGTCGATGTTGTTGGTGCCGACCAGGGCGCGCGCCAGCTTGTTGAAGACGTAGTAATCCTCGGTCAGCAACTGCCCGGAAACGTAGAAGGCGACCGCATCCGGCCCATGTTCGCGGATGATCGCGGCGAAGCGCCCGGCCGCCGCATCGAGCGCGGCATCCCAGCTCACTCGTTGACGCGGCGCGCCGCGTGCGGCGCGGTACTCGGGCACCAGGGCACGGCCCGTAAGCCCGGTGGTCAGATGCAGGCTGGCGCCCTTGCTGCACAGGCGGCCGAAATTGGCCGGATGGTCCGGGTCGCCGCGCACATCGACGATTTTCGCCGTCTTGCCAGCGCCGACTGTTTCGATGATCACACCGCAGCCCGTGCCGCAATAGGGACAGGTGCTCCGCGTTGCGCTCACGATGGATACCGTGCTTCGCAACAAGCGACGGCGGAACCCCCCGCCCGGCGGGGGGACGAAAGGGGGGTGCCCATTCTTGCCGCACGCGGCCCGCGCGCAATATGCGGGCCGCAGCCCGTGCCGCAATAAGGGCAGGTTGAGCGCGTCTCGCGCCGCGGGGGATCGGCGGCGTCAACCGCCGTTTCCGGACTCATCAGAGGGCGAGGAAAACCTCGCCGTCCTCCACCCGCGTCTCGTAGCGCCGGGCGCAGCCATGGTCGGGCGCGCAGACCTCGCCGCTGGCGAGATCGAGGATCCGGCCGTGCAGCGGACAAGTCACGCGATGGCCATGAACGATGCCCTGCGACAGCGGGCCGCCCTTGTGCGGACAAACATCGTGCAGCGCAAATACCTGATCGTCGGCGGCGCGGAATACCGCTATGCGGCTGTCCTGATGCGATACCACGCAACTGCCGCGTCGCGGGATCTCGTCGAGGCGGCAGACTTTGGCCCAGATGGACATGTGGTTTTCCCTTGATAGCGGCCGATACCGGCAGCGGCACGAATGCGTCGCCGGCTACATCTTAAACAGATCGCCGTGCCCGGGCAAAGTTCAATCGCCTCAGTGATATCCTTTGCGGACATTGGTGTGAAATGCACTGGTCGTCGCTAATGGAGATGGCCATGGGACGTCGCGAGATCATAGAGTTGGCAATGCAACTGGAACTCGCGGAGCGATTCGAGGTGGCCGAAGAGCTGTTGCGCAGCGTAGAGCAAGCCGATCCGGAAATCGATCGACTCTGGCTTGAGGAGGCGGAACGTCGACTTGCCGCCTATCGAGCAGGCAAGGTCAAGGGCATTCCTGCCGAAGATATCTTCGGCAGTTTCTGATTGCTGTATTCGGTGGAATCCGACCACGTCTATGTCATCGCGCTCGCGCATCGCCGCCGGTCGCCCGATTACTGGACAAATCGCCTTGAGTCCTCAAATGGAACTTCCTCCGGCGGGTAAGCCGTGACTGCCCTCACATTCGGTGACGGTCAAACGTCGCAATTGCATTCCGCACGTCCAGCAGCGAGTCGCACCAGAAGTCGGCGCTGGCGACACGGCAAGCAGGGTGGCACGCAGCCAAGGTCGGGCTGGCGACAAGTCCGGCACGACGCCGGACGCATCTCTATGACGCAGAGATCTCCCGCCCGGCCCAGTCGAGCACGGAGTCGATCAATTGCCGCGCCTGCTGCGGACCAATCAGGCTCAAGTCCTCGTCATCGTAACGCAGCGTTACCGCGTAGGGATTCAGCACCGCCAACTCGTCCGGAGAGTGAGACGTGGACACGCCCGCCGCGTTGAGTTCGGCGGCGAGAGCCAGCAGATTGTGGGTGCGGCCCGGCACCAGGCCACGCGCCGTCATTACGGCTTTCAGCGCCTTTTCCGCAGCCTGCTGGACAAAAAAGTACGCCGCCGCCGGCCGCAGCCCCGGTCCCTGCTACAGCCAGGCAAACGCATCGCGATCCGCTGTCGCCAAACTCAACAACCGCCGCGCTTCCTCAAGCCGCGGCGTCAAACAGCACCTTGCCTTCCCGCCGCGCCCAGTAGGGCGTCGTCCCCGGTACCGCGCTGCGCCGTTCGAACTCCTGCTCGGAATAGACCAGCACGTCCACGCCCTTGCCCACCCAGCCGATGGCGCGATTCAGGCGCAACATTTCCTCACCCTTGCTCGGAACGTCGCGCTCGATGACCATGAGGTCGAGATCGGACCCCTCATCCGCATCGCCGCGCGCGTAGGAGCCAAAGACGATGACGCGCGACGGCGCATGCGCCGCCGCAACCGTACGTCGGACGACTTCTTCGATGGCTTGCTGGCTCAACATGGACTCTTACTCCGGAGGGGCTGTGACACTCGCGCAGGCGCTGCGGCTACCTGACTGATTGTACGCAAGTATCGGGGAGCGGCAAAACCCTTGCCGCCCGCCCCCGCCGTCGCTCGCCGGCCTAATGCCCATCCGGTACCACGCCGAGCTGGGGCATGTTAGCCAGGCCGGTCTCGCGGGCATGCTCGACGAAACCCTTGTTGCGCCAGAAGAAGGCGCCGGGCATGGTGGTGGGGATCACCAGCACGTAGAACAGCGCGCGGCCGAGGATCGCGGCGGCGACGGCGGCGAGCGCCAGCGGGACGAAGAGCGCGGGATTGCCGCCCAGCGCGATGGTCACCGCCAGCAGCAAGCCGGCGCCAAGCAAGCCGTTGCGCAGCCAGTAGGGGTAGCCGTAGGTGGTGGTCTGCTCGTAGAACGAGGCCACTCCTTCGCTGCGCGCGGCGGTCAGGGCGCGGGCGTGGGCCACGAGGCCGATGCCCTCCAGCGCCAGGCCGAGGCTGACCGACAGCGCCAGGAGGCGCGCCAGTTCCGCACTGAGCACGCCGAAGCCGAGCGCCAGCAGGGCCAGCAGCAAGCCGCCGAGGCTGAAGGCGGTGCCGACGAAGGCGGCGTTGGTATGCCAGTGGTTCCAGAACGGCCGCGCCTCGATGCGGTAGAGCTTGATCATGTAATAGCTGCCGAAACCCAGGCCGAGCAACCCCGCCGCCGCGCTGGCCGGCTTGAGCAGCGCGGCGAACGGGAAGCCCGGAAACAGGTTGCAGAAGCCAAAGCCGGCCAGGCCCCCGAAGAACAGCGAGACCCCGGCGATTTCGCGGCTCACCGGCGACAGCCGCCAGTTGTTGAAGCCGCGATAAAAGCGCAGCGGCTTGCCCAGGTGCATGTTGAGGCGGAACAGGCCGAAGCTGGCCAGCGCCAGCATCGTGCCCAGAGTCGGCAGCCAGGCACCGCTCGCGGCGTACTCGGCGACCGCCGCCAGGCCCAGCCAGCCGCCCAGCACCAGCACCAGGAAGGCGCCCATTACCGCCTGCACGCTGAGGGTGAAGGCGATGTGCGCGTTCTCGTGCGAGCCGAGCAGCTTCCTGAGATTCCACTGGCGCTGGAAGCCGTGCTTGGGGTCCAGCTCCGGCGCGAAGCGGCCGGTGCTGTCGTCGCGGTGATACTTCAGCGGCGTGCTGTCCAGCCGCCGCATCTCGCGCTGGGTGACGCGGGTCTGCTGGAAGCGGATGTTGGGATGGGTGATGTCGGTGCGCGGAAAGCCGGGGATCTCGGTCTTGGCCTGGCTGCGGCCTTCGGGGATGTTCTCGATGACGCCAAAGTCGAGCGCCTTGCCCAGGCAGGCCGAGACGCAGGCCGGTTTCAGGCCCACTTCCAGGCGATCCACGCACATATTGCATTTGGATACCTGGCCCTTGACCGGGTCGAGCTGCGGCGCGTTGTAGGGGCAGACCCAGGTGCAGTAGCCGCAGCCGAAGCAGATCTCCGGGTCTTGCAGCACGGCGCCATATTCGGCGAACTTGGTGTAGGCCCGCGTCGGGCAGCCCTTGAGGCAGACCGGGTCGTCGCAGTGATTGCAGGCCATCGAGATGTTGAGGCGCTGGGTGTTCGGGTAGCTGCCGCCCTCGACGAAACCGACCGAGCGGAAGGCCAGGTGCGGCGGCACGTCGTTCTTTTCCGAACAGGCCGACTCGCAGGCGTGGCAGGCGATGCAGTTGTCGGCGTTGAAGAAGAAGCCGTGCTGCTTGTAGCGGTTGGGGTTGGCGCCGATGGCGGCGTCACCGTTGATGTTGAGGCTCGCGCCGCGCAGCGGGTTGCCTTCGGGCACGGTCTCGATCGACAGGCCGTAACGGTTGAGGCTCTGGCAGGCGGGATCGTTGAGTAGCGCGTAATCGGGTTCGTTGGGGCGGATGGGGAACATGGCGACCTCGTCAGAACTTGCGCATTTCCATGGACAGCATTGCCGCTGCCTTCTGGTCGGCGATCTTTTCGATGCGGATGGCGGACTGCTTGTAGGCCGGCTGGCGCGAATGCGGATCGAGCAGGCCGAGGGTCAGGCGGTTGGCACAATCGTGGAAGTGGAAGGGCAGGAAGACCATGTTCTTCGGCACCCGCTGCGTCGGCTGCGCCATCGCCACCGCGTCGCCGCGACGCGACACCATGCGCACGTATTCGCCGCGCTGGATGCCCAGTTCCGCCGCCAGCGCGGGGTTGATCTCGATGAAGGGGATGGGACTGAACTTGTTGTTGTTGCCGATCTTGCCGGTCTTGGTGCGCCCGTGCCAATGCTCGATGAGCCGCCCGGTGTTGAGCCAGATCGGGAACTTCTCGTCCGGCACTTCGTTGTTGTCGATGAAGGGCAACGGAATCAGCTTGGCGCGGCCGTCGGCGTGGCTGAAGGTGGTGTCCGCCGTGTAGAGGCGCTTGCCGCCCCTGGGCGGCGCCTCGCCGCGCGCGGCCTGCGCGGCGGTGTAGGGCCACTGGATGCCGCGCTTCTGTTCGATCAGCTCGTGGGTCATGCCGGAGATGTCGGCCAGGCGGCCCCTGGAGAGGCGGCCCATTTCGAGGAAGATCTCGCCGGCCGTCTCGGGAAACGTCACCTTGCCGTCCTTGTTGAAGCGCTCCGCGACGCGGTTGAACACCCACAGGTCGGGCTTGGCCTCGCCCGGCGGCAGGGTCACCGGCTTGACACGGCTGATGCGGCGCTCGGTGTTGGTCATCACGCCGTCCTTCTCCGCCCAGGTCCCGGCCGGCAGAAAGACATGCGCATACTGGGCGCTCTCGGTGTCCTGGTAGCAGTCCTGCACGCAGCAGAATTCCAGTTGCTCCATGGCGCGGCGGATGCGCGCGGTATTCGGCAAGGATGACATCGGGTTGGTGGCGATCAACCACAGGCCCTTGATCTGCCCGGCCTCCATGGCCTGGTAGATGTCGGTCTGGGTCATGCCGCGCTTCTTCGGGAAGAACTCCGGATCGACGTTCCAGGCCTGGGCGATTTCCGCGCGGTGCTCGGGCACTTCCAGGTAGCGGTAGTTGGGCAGGCCGGAACAGGACGACCATTCGCGCGTGCCCATGGCGTTGCACTGGCCGGTGATCGACAGCGAGGTGCCGCCGGGCTTGCCGATGTTGCCGGTGATCAACGCCAGGTTGTTGATGCCGACCACGCCGTCGGAGCCGTGGGTGGACTGGTTGATGCCCATGGTCCAGATCTGCATCGCGGCGGGTGCGCGTGCGAAGGTGCGGGCGACGACGCGGATGGTGTCCTCGTCGATGCCGCAGATCTTCGCGGCGCTGACCGGATCGTACTTCTCGACTTCGGCCCTCAGCGCCTCGATGCCGTTGGTATTGGCGTCGATGTAGCGCTGGTCGTGCAGGTTCTCTTTGAAGATCACGTGCATCAGCGCGTTCATCAACACCACGTCGGTGCCCGGCGTGATCGCCAGGTGCATGTTGGCGTTCTGCGCCAGCATGGTGACCCGCGGGTCCACCACGATCAGCGGGAAGCCGGTCTTTTCCTGGGCCTCCTTCATGCGCCAGTAGATGATCGGATGCTGCTCGGGCAGGTTGGAACCCCAGGCGATCAGGCAGCCGGTGTGCTCGAAGTCCTCGTAGCTGCCGGGCGGGCCGTCGGAACCGAAAGAACGCTTGTAGCCTGACACGGCGGAGGCCATGCACAGCGTGGTGTTGCCGTCGTAGTTGTTGCTGCCGATCAGGCCGCGCGTGAGCTTGCCCAGGGTGTAGAACTCCTCGGTCAGCAACTGGCCGGTGGAGATGATGGCGAAGGAATCCGGGCCGTGCCTGGCCTGGATGCGCCGGATTTCGTCGTGCAGCTTGTCCAGCGCCGTGTCCCAGCTCGCCGGCCGCCATTCCTCGTGCCAGCGCTCGCGCAGCAGTGGTCGCGTGCCGCGCCCGGCGGAGGAGAACAGTTCATGCTCGAAGATGCCCTTCAGGCACAGCTTGCCGCGGTTCACGTCGGCATCGGCGACGCCGCGCGAGGACACCGGCGTGCCCTCGGCGTTGAGCCCGACCTCGATCGAACAGCCGGTGGAGCAGTAGCCGCAGGCGGCGTATTTCCACTCGACGACGCCCTTGTCGGCGAGCTTGATCGGGTTCTTCCTGCCACGTCCAAACAACATACTCGTTCTCCTCAGGCCAGACGCAGAAAGATCTGGCCGTCTTCCACCTTGCTGTCATAGGTGCGGGCGCAACCCTTGTCCGGCAGCACCGCCGCGCCGCTGGCAAGGTCGATCTTCCAGTTGTGCATCGGGCAGGTCACCTGGCCGCCGTGCACGATGCCCTGGGACAGCGGGCCGCCGCGATGCGGGCAGTGATCCTTCACGGCATAGACCTGGTCGGTGGCGGTGCGGAAAATGGCGACGCGCGTGGCTTCGCCGGCTGGCCCAAGCTCGACCACCCGCGCACCCTGGCGCGGAATGTGGTCGAGCTTGAGGATTTCGATCCAGTCGCTCATATGTTTTCCTTCAGGCGTGGGCGGCGTCGGCCGGCACGCGCACCGGTTGGAACTCGTGCGCCTCGACCCCCTCGGTGCGCTCCAGCCAGGGATCGACGATGCCCTGCAGGGCATACAGCAGGCGCTGATGCAGCGCCTTGCGCTGCTCCGCGTCGTCGACCACGCGCTGCTTGATGCTGTCGAGGCCGACCCGTTGCACCCAGTGCACGGTGCGTTCGAGATACCAGGCCTCCTCGCGGTAGAGCTGGAGGAAGGCGGCCGAATATTCGAGCACCTCCTCGCGCGTGGCGACCTTGCAGAAGAATTCGGCAACCTCGGTCTTGATCCCGCCATTGCCGGCGACGTAAAGCTCCCAGCCGGAATCCACGCCGATCACGCCGACGTCCTTGATGCCGGCCTCGGCGCAGTTGCGCGGACAGCCGGACACTGCGAGTTTGACTTTATGCGGCGACCACATGCCGAACAGCATCTTCTCCAGCTCGACGCCCATGCTCATCGAGCGCTGGGTGCCGAAGCGGCAGTGCTCGGCGCCGACGCAGGTCTTCACCGTGCGAATGCTCTTGCCGTAGGCGTGGCCCGAGGGCATGCCGAGATCCTTCCAGACGCCGGGCAGGTCTTCCTTCTTGATGCCGAGCAGGTCGATACGCTGGCCACCGGTGACCTTGAGTGTCGGCACCTGGTACTTCTCCGCCACGTCGGCGATGCGGCGCAGCTCGTCGGGCGTGGTCAGCCCGCCCCACATGCGCGGCACGGCGCTGTAGGTGCCGTCCTTCTGGATGTTGGCGTGCGCCCGCTCGTTGATGAAGCGCGACTGCGGATCGTCCTGCGCCTCGTGCGGCCAGGTCGAGATCAGGTAGTAGTTGAGCGCCGGGCGGCAGCTCGCGCAACCGTCCGGGGTGCGCCAGTCGAGCGCCTTGAAGGCGGCGTCCATCGACAGCAGTTTCATCGAGCGGATCGCCTGGCGCACTTCGCCGTGATTGAAATCGGTGCAGCCGCACATCGGCTTGGTGCTGCGATCGGCGGCCTGGTAGGCGCCGCCGATGGTGGAGGCGAGAATCTGCTCGACCAGGCCAGTACAGGAACCGCAGGAGCTCGACGCCTTGGTGTGTTTCCTGACATCTTCGAGCGAGAACAAACCATGCTCGCGGATCGCCTTGACGATGGTGCCCTTGCACACCCCGTTACAGCCGCAGACCTCGGCCTCGTCGGCCATCGCCGCCGCCTTCGAGCCGCCGGCGTGGCCGGCGTCGCCGACATGGTTGTTGGCGAAGGCATCGCCGAACATCAGGCGATCGCGCACCGCGCCGATGTCGCGGCCTTCCTTGAGCAACTGGAAATACCAGCCGCCGTCGGCGGTGTCGCCGTACAGCACGGCGCCGATCAGTTTGTCCTTCTCGATCACCAGGCGCTTGTACACGCCGCCGCTCTTGTCGTGCAGCACGATGTCCTCGGTGCCGTCGCCGCCGCTGAAATTGCCGGCGGAAAACACGTCGACACCGGTGACCTTGAGCTTGGTCGAGGTCACCGAACCCTGATAGCGGCCGATGCCGTGCTGCGCCAGGTGATTGGCGCAGACCTTGGCCTGCTCGAACAACGGCGCGACCAGGCCGTAGGCGATGCCGCGGTGCGCCGCGCATTCGCCGACCGCGTAAATTTTCGGATCGAAGGTTTGCAGCGTGTCGGAGACCACGATGCCGCGATGGCAGTGGAGGCCGGCCGACTCGGCCAGCGCCGTATTGGGACGGATGCCGGCAGCCATCACCACCAGGTCGGCCGGGATCTCCGAACCATCCTTGAAGCGCACCGCGCCGACGCGGCCCTCGGGCGATGCCTTCAGCATTTCGGTGTGCTTGCCGAGCAGGAATTTCAGGCCCTTGGACTCCAGCGAGGCCTGCAACATGTCGGCGCCGGCCTGATCCAGTTGGCGCTCCATGATCCAGTCCATCACATGCACCACGGTCACGTCCATGCCGCGCAGGCGCAAGCCGTTGGCGGCTTCGAGGCCGAGCAGGCCGGCGCCGATCACCACCGCATGCTTGTGGTTCGCCGCAGCGGCGATCATCGCCTCGGTGTCGGCGATGTCGCGGTAGGCGATCACGCCGGGCAGGTCGTTGCCGGCGACGGGCAGGATGAAGGGCGTCGAACCGGTGGCCAGCAGCAGACGGTCGTAAGCCGCCTCAGTCAGGTTCCCCTTGCCATCATCGGCGATCACCTTGCGCTTGACGCGGTCGATCTTGGTTACCTTTTTGCCGACATGCAAGGTAATGCCGTTGTCCTGATACCAGCCGAGGTCGTTGAGCACGATGTCGGCCAGCGTCATCTCGCCCGCCAGCACCGGCGAGAGCAGGATCCGGTTGTAGTTGCCGTGCGGCTCGGCGCCGAACACGGTGATGTCGTAGAGCTCCGGGGCGAGCTTGAGCAGCTCCTCCACGGCGCGAATGCCCGCCATGCCGTTGCCGACGACTACCAGTTTCCGCTTCATCATCTGCCATCCTTTGCGAAGATCAGTGGGCTTCGAAAAACTATCAGCAAGGCGTGTGCCACCGCCAAAACCGTGCAAACAGGCACTATTCCGTTCGCCACCCTGGTGCGTGCGCACCAGGTCGACTCACTCATGCGGCGCAACGCACCGCGAGTGTGCGTATGCATAACTTTCGGCTGGCACCGCAACTGTGCAATTCATCAAGCGATGCCCGCCTGGCAATCGTTTGCACGGATTCCCCATGACGTGGCACAGGCATTGCAAAGCATCCGCCATTCCCACAAATGGAGCATTCCATGCTGAAGAGCGATTTCCTCAAGGCCGGGCACACACCGACCCTGTTCGCCGCCTTTCTCTACTTCGACCTCGCCTTCATGGTGTGGGTCATCCTCGGCCCGCTCGGCGTGCAGATCGCGGCCGACCTCAACCTGACGCATGCGCAGAAAGGCCTCATGGTGGCCACCCCGGTACTGGCCGGCGCCCTGCTGCGCCTGGTGATGGGCGTGCTGGTCGATCACCTGAAGCCAAAGCTGGCCGGCGCCATCGGCCAGGTCATTGTCATCGCCGCGCTGTTCGTCGCCTGGCGCTACGGCATCCACAACTACGAGGAGACGCTGATCCTCGGCCTGTTCCTCGGCGTCGCCGGCGCCTCGTTCGCCGCCGCCCTGCCGCTGGCCTCGCGCTGGTATCCGGCCGAACATCAGGGCACCGCGATGGGCATCGCCGGCGCCGGCAATTCGGGCACCGCGCTGGCCGCCCTGATCGCTCCCAGCCTGGCGGTGGCCTACGGCTGGACCAACGTTTTCGGTCTCGCGCTGATCCCGCTGATCATCGTCTTCATCGTCTATCTGACGCTGGCCAAGGACGCCCCGGAATGTCCGGCGCCGAAGTCGCTCGCCGAGTACTTCGCGGTACTCAAGGACAAGGACGCCTGGTGGTTCATGTTCTTCTACTCGGTGACCTTCGGCGGTTTCGTCGGCCTGGCGTCCTCGCTGACCATCTACTTCAACACGCAATACGGACTGGATGCCAAGACGGCCGGCTTCTTCACCGCCGCCTGCGTTTTCGCCGGCTCGCTGGTGCGCCCGATCGGCGGCAACGTCGCCGACCGCATCGGCGGTGTCAAGTCGCTGTCCGTGATGTACCTGTGTGCCGCGGTCTTCCTCGCCCTGGTCAGCTTCGGCCTGCCCAATGCCTGGCTCGCGCTGGCCGGCTTCGTCGCCGCCATGCTGAGCCTCGGCATGGGCAACGGCGCGGTGTTCCAGTTGGTGCCGCAGCGCTTCCGCAAGGAAATCGGCGTCATGACCGGCCTGGTCGGCATGGCCGGTGGCGTCGGCGGCTTCTACCTGGCCTCCAGCCTGGGCTATTCCAGACAGGTAACGGGCAGCTACCAGGCCGGCTTCCTGATCTTCGCCACGCTGGCCGTGCTGGCCCTGGTCGGACTCACCGGAGTCAAGCGTCGCTGGCGCACCACCTGGGGCGCCTCGCACCTGACCGCCGCGAAAATCTAGAGAACCACGGAGCATCTCGCCCCAAATCTGCATCCCGTTTCGCGCTAAGCTGCCTTGGTGAAAAATCCCAAACCTTCCCTGCTCCGCATCGACCTCGGTCATACCTCGTTGCGCGGCCCGCGCCCGCGCAACGAGGACTATTGCGCCGGCGCCACGCCCGAAGGTCTGGAGCTGGAAAACAAGGGCATCCTGGTCGCCGTCGCCGACGGCGTCGGCGGTCACGCCGACGGCCGCGAGGCCTCCGAATACTGCGTGCGCAGCCTGCTCGCCGACTACTATTCGACGCCCGACACCTGGAGCGTGCCGCAGGCGCTGGACAAGGTCATCGTCGCCCTCAACCGCTGGCTCTACGCCCACAGCCGGCGCGCGCCGGACACCGCCGGCATGGCCACCACGCTCTCGGCGCTGGTGCTGCGCGGCCGCCGCTACGTCATCGGCCATGTCGGCGACACGCGCGTCTATCGTTGGCGCGACGGCGAGCTGACGCAACTCACCAGCGATCACGTCTGGGAGCATCCGGAACTCAAGAATGTGCTCTCGCGCGCGGTCGGACTCGACGCCGGCCTCGCCGTCGACTATGCCGATGGCGATCTGGCGCCGGACGATGTGTTTCTGCTCGCCAGCGACGGCGTCTGGGGCACGCTGGGCGCCCCCCGCCTGGCGAAGCTGCTGAACTTGAACGAGAGCGCCGACGTCGCCGCCGCGCGCATCGCCAACGCCGCCACCGACGCCGGCGCCCAGGACAACTGCACCGCGCTGGTGCTGCGCGTGCTCGAACTGCCACCCGACGGTCTGCGCGACACCTTGGCGCGGGTCAGCGCCCTGCCGCCGCCGCCGCGCCTCAAACCGGGGCAGGTGCTCGACGGCCTCGAAGTCGCCGAGGTGCTGCACGAATCGCGCGTCACCCTGCTCTACCGCGTGCGCGCGGTCGCCAGCGGCCAGGATTTCGTACTCAAGACGCTGCGCCCGCTGGGTGAGGGGGCCGACGCGGCCGATACGGCGGCGCTGGCGCACGAGGAATGGCTGGCGCGCCGTATCGCCAGCGCCGACTTTCCGCAAGTGGTGAGCTGGCCCGCGCGCCGCTATCTCTACTATCTGATGAGCTGGCACGAAGGCGCCACGCTGGCGCGTCATCTCGAACAGGGCCGCCGCTTTACCGCGGTCGAGGCCGCCGACCTGACCACGCGCACGCTGAAGGCCCTGGCGGTACTGCACCGGCTGGCGATCGTGCATCGCGACATCAAGCCCGACAACCTGCATCTCGGCGCCGACGGCCGCCTGCGCCTGCTCGATCTCGGCGTCGCCGCCTCCGACGGCCAGGACGCGGCCGAGGTTTTCAACGAAATCAATAATCCGGGCACTCCTTCCTACATGGCCCCCGAACTCTTTGCCGGCAAGCCAGCCAACGAGTCCAGCGACCTCTATGCTGTTGGCGTCACGCTGTATCAGCTGCTGACGCGTAAATATCCCTACGGCGAAATCGAACCCTTCCAGACCCCGCGCTTCGGCGACCCGCTGCCGCCGACACGCTATCGGCCGGACATTCCCGACTGGCTCGAATCGGTGATGCTCAAGGCCGTCGCACGCGAACCGGCCGACCGCTTCGAGACCGCCGAGGAATTCCTGCTGGCGCTCGAACGCGGCGCCCAGCGCCCGCTGCGTGTGGCGCGCCGCACCCCGCTGCTGCGCCGCGACCCGATGCTGGGCCTGAAGCTGCTGGCGGTCGCCTCGCTGGTGCTGAACGCCTTGCTCATCTTTCTGCTGCTCGTCCGTTGAACGGCCGGCGGTCAATGCTGATCGCATTCTTCGAGGAAGGTGATGAGGCTCTCGCGCAGTTCGTAGTACATGGGATGCGCGAGCAGTTCGCGGCGGGTGCGCGGGCGTTCGAGCGGAATGTCGAGAATCTTGCCGACCCGCGCGTTGGGCCCGTTGGTCATCATCACGACGCGGTCGGCGAGCAGGATCGCCTCGTCGACGTCGTGGGTAACCATGATGGCCGTGACCCGGTTGCGGGCCCAGACCTCCATCAGCACTTCCTGCAATTCCCAGCGGGTCAGCGAGTCGAGCATGCCGAAGGGCTCGTCGAGCAGCAGCAGCTTGGGCGCCAGCGAGAAGGCGCGGGCAATGCCGACGCGCTGGCGCATGCCGTTGGACAGATCGCCGGCTTGCTTGTCCATCGCGTCGCCGAGGCCGACCCGGGCCAGGTAATAGCCGGCAATCTCGCGCCGCTCGGCCTCGGGCACATGGGCAAACACGCGATTCACCGCCAGCATGACGTTTTCATGGGCCGTCAGCCAGGGCACCAGGCTCGGCGCCTGGAACACGATGCCGCGATCCGGCCCGGCCGCATTCACTTCGCGGCCGTCGAGAATGATGCCGCCTTCGGAAATGTCGGTGAGGCCGGCCACCATCGACAGCACGGTTGATTTGCCACAACCGGAGTGACCGATGATGGAAACGAATTCGCCGCGGCGCAGCTTCAGGTCGAATCCATCGACCACCTTGAGCGGACCGTTCCTGGTCGGGTAGATCTTGGAAAGCTGCGTGAAATCGACAAAACGCTCATCGCCGCGATGTGGCTCAACCGACGTGTCCAGACGTACCGGTTGCGCCGATTCGGCCACTGCGGCGGCTTCCATCCGCTCGATCTGGGCGGCGTGGCGCATGCGCAACAACGACGCCGGCGAACGACGGTGGCGCTCAACGCGCGGCACTAGCGTCGGCGCCTCGATCGCCTGGTTGGCTTCGGCACCTTCCACACGCTGACGTCCGGCTTCGATCAACCATTCGGTGATGTCGTGGCGCAGGTGGCGGAAAGTCGCGTCGTGGTTCATTGCCCGGCGGTCGCGCGGCCGCGGGATATCCACGCTGAAGGAAGGGCCCAGCGAGGCTTGCGGTCCGATTTCGAGGGGAATGATGCGGTCGGCGACCATCAGCGCTTCGTCGACGTCGTTGGTAATGAGCAGCACCGTCTTCTTGTCTTCGCTCCAGATGCGGACGATTTCATCCTGGAGCTTGGCGCGGGTCAGGGCGTCCAGCGCCGACAGCGGTTCGTCGAGCAGGAGCACATCCGGGCTGGCAGCCAGTGCGCGCGCCACCGATACTCGCTGCCGCATGCCGCCGGACAGTTCGGCCGGACGACGATCCAGCGCATGCGAGAGGCCGACCATATGCACGTAATGCAGCGTGCGCTCGCGCCGCTCCGCCTTCGACAACTGCGGGAATACCGCGTCGACCGACAGTTGCACGTTGTCGACGACATTCAGCCAGGGCATCAGCGTGTAATTCTGGAACACGATGCCGCGGTCGGGGCCGGGACCGGTGATCGGCCGCCCCCGCTTCAGCGCGTGGCCGACGTCGGGCGCGACGAAGCCGGCCAGCAGATTGATCAGCGTGGTCTTGCCGCTGCCGGAAAAACCGACGATGGCCAGAAATTCGCCTTCCGCGACCTTCAAGTCAATATTGTGCAGCACCTCGCTGCGGGCGCCGGCGGGGCCGAAGCCCTTGCTGACGCCGCGCAGTTCGAGTGCCGGCGGAAGCGCACCGCCGGTCGCCGCGGCGGAAGTCGGCGCCGGCGCAACGGCGGCAGTGGCCGACCGCGCGATCGGGCGCGACAAGGGCGGGATTTCCAGCGTCTCCGCGGCGTTGAAGAGGGTTGCGCTAGCGCTCATGAGGAATCTCCGTTCAGCGGCGGGTAGCCAGCGATTGCAGGGCCATCATCAGGCGATCGAGCAGAAAGCCGATGAAGCCGATGGTAAAGACCGCGACCATGATGCGGCCGAGGGAATCCGAGCTGCCGTTCTGGAATTCGTCCCAGACGAACTTGCCCAGTCCGGGGTTCTGCGCCAGCATTTCGGCGGCGATCAGTACCATCCAGCCGACCGAAAGCGACAGGCGCATGCCCGTGAAAATGTAAGGCAGGGCCGACGGCACGATGATCTTGCGAACCTTGATGCCGGCCGGCAGTTGCAGCGCCCGCGAGACATTGAGCAAGTCACGGTCGACCGAGCTGACGCCGATGCCGGTATTGACCAGCGTCGGCCACAGCGAACAGAGCGTGACGGTGATTGCCGAGATGAGGAAGGATTTCTCGAACATCGGTTCGCCGGTGGTGACGTAAGCCGCGCTGACGATCAGGGTGACGATGGGCAGCCAGGCCAGGGGCGACACCGGACGGAAGATCTGGATCAGGGGATTGAGAGCGGTCTGCACCGTCTTCGACAGGCCGCAGAAGATTCCCACCGGCACCGCGATCAGGGTCGCCAGCAGGAAGCCGACGAACACCGTCTTCAGGCTGGTGAAGATTTGATCGATGTAGGTCGGCTTGCCGGTCCAGTCAACGGTGCGAACTTCGGCATTCGGATCCTCGGCCAGCTTGGCGCGGTTGCGTTCTTCCTGGCGCACATGGAATTCGTGCTCCATGGCGCGTTCGGCAAAATGCTCGGTGACCAGGCCGCCGGCCAGGTTGAACACCGCCATCGGTCCGGGCACCGCGCCCAGGCTGGTCTGCACCCGCGCCGCGGCAAAGGACCAGAGGGCGAGAAAAATCGCCATCGCGATCGCCGGCACCACCACCGCCCGCACCGCGGCGCGCAAAAACTCGGCAAATGCCGCCTGCGCCACGCTGCTTCCGTTCATCGTCTTTTCCATTGCTCGCTCCTTTTGCATGACGCCGGCGGCGCTGGCCGCCGGCGGGTTGCATCGATTTACTTGTTGCCGATCTTGAACTGCTTGAGGTAGGCGTTCGGCTTTTTGCCGTCATACGGCAAGCCGTCGATGAAGCCGCCCTGGACGCCGCGGAAGCCGTCGGTCTTGAGCGGAAAATCGGTCGCGCGCGCCTTGCCGTCGGCGACCAGGGCGAGTGCCGCGGCCTTGTACACGTCGGGCTTGTAGACTTTCTTCGCGGTTTCCAGATACCAGGAATCCGGCTTGCTCGAATCGATCTGTCCCCAGCGGCGCATCTGCGTCAGGTACCAGATGGCGTCGCTATAGAAGGGATAGGTCGCGTCGTTCTTGAAGAAGATGTTGAAGTTAGGCATCGGTCGCTTGTCGCCCTTCTCGAACTCGAAGGTGCCGGTCATGCTGTTGGCGATCACCGCCTCGTTGGCGCCGACGTAGTTCGGTTTCGAGAGGATCTTCGAGGCCTCGATGCGGTTCGCCATGCTGGCGTCCAGCCACATGCAGGCGCGAATCAGGGCCTTGACCACGGCGATATGGGTGTTTGGGTTCTTTTCCGACCATGCCTTGGAAACGCCGAATACCTTCTCCGGATTGTTGGGCCAGATCTGTTCGTCGGTGATCACCGGCACGCCGATGCCCTTGAACACGGCCTGCTGGTTCCACGGTTCGCCCACGCAGTAGCCGTTGATGGTGCCGGCTTCCATGGTCGCCGGCATCTGCGGCGGCGGGGTGACGGAGATCAGGGCGTCGGCACCGGTGTTGCCGTTGATGTCGCTGGCGGTGTAAAGCCCCGGGTGAATGCCGCCGGAGGCCAGCCAGTAGCGCAGCTCGTAGTTGTGGGTGGACAGCGGAAAGACCATGCCCATCTTGAAGGCCTTGCCGTCCTTCTTCATGGCATCGACGACCTTCTTCAGCACATCAGCCTTGATCGGATGCACGGGCTTGCCATCCTTCATCGGCAGGTGTGGCTTCATCGCTGCCCAGATTTCATTGGAAACCGTGACCGCGTTGCCGTTCAGGTCCATGCTGAAAGCGGTCACCACGTCAGCCTTGGTGCCGATGCCCAGTGTGGCGCCGAGCGGCTGGCCGGCCAACATGTGGGCGCCGTCCAACTGACCGTCGATCACGCGATCGAGCAACACCTTCCAGTTGGCCTGGGCTTCCAGGGTGACGAACAGTCCTTCGTCCTCGAAGTAGCGCTTTTCGTAGGCGATGATCAGCGGCGCGCAGTCGGTCAGCTTGATGAAGCCGAGCTTGAGCGACTCCTTTTCCAGCTTGAGCTTGGCCTGCGCGCTGGCCGGCAGTCCGAGCAACGAGGCGCCGGCAAGCGCGCCCGCGCCGGCAAGAAATTCGCGACGACCGATCACGCGGGAAGCGTTCTTTGAATTGGTGGACATGGTTTCACCTCGATGGGCAAGAGTTGATGGAAAGAAAATCAGGCATGGATGGCAAAGCCGGCGGCATAGCGCGCAGGATCGGAACCGTCCCACACGGCGCCGTCGGCCAGGCGATGCGAACGCAGTGCGTTCGCCGGCACACCGACGCCGACTGCGGACGCCGCGTCAGCGTAGATATCGGTGCGATTCACTTGGCGCGCCAGGGCCAGATAGTCGGGGTCGCGCCCGAGCAGGCCCCAGCGGCGGAACTGGGTCAGCAACCACATGCCGTCAGACAGCCAGGGAAAATTCACGGCGCCGTCGTCAAAGAACTTCAGGCGCAAGGAATCGGTCCAGCTCCGGCCGCGGCCGTCCTCGTAGTGGCCGAGCATGCGGCCGACAATGACCTCGTAAGCGGTATTGACGAAGGCCGCGCCAGCCATGAGTTCGGCGGCGCGCCTGCGGTTGGCGTCGGCAGCGTCGATCCAGCGGCTGGCATCGAGCACCGCAGCGACCAGCGCACGGGCCGCGTGCGGATTGGCCTCGGTCCAGGCCGCGCTGGTGCCCAGTACCTTTTCCGGATGGTCGTTCCAGATGTCCTGCGAGGAGGCCACCGAAAAGCTGACGCCATCCACGATGCCCTGCTGGTTCCACGGCTCGCCGACGCAGAAGCCGTGCATGGTGCCAGCGCGGCAGGCGGCGATCATCTGCGGCGGCGGCACGACGATGCTCTTGACGTCACGCATGGGATGGATGCCATTGGCCGCCAACCAGTAATAGAGCCACATGGCATGGGTGCCGGTGGGGAAAGTCTGGGCGAAGGTAAAGCTGCCGGCGGGACGGCTGGCGACCAGACGCGCGAGCGATGCTCCATCGACAGCGCCCAGCGTTTCCATCTGTCTGGCGAAGGAGATGCCCTGGCCATTATGGTTGAGGGTCATCAGTACGTTCATGTCCTGCTTCGGGCCACCGATTCCCATCTGCAATCCATAAACCTAAAAAACGCATTTGACTGCGTGCAAAGTAGCCACAGGTCAGGCAGGCTGTGGGCTTGATCGGTCTGCGGGG
>Ga0156014_1007_pt2 | contig 28664 bp, 30 predicted proteins | sample RifCSPlowO2_02_FD_107668 | JGI IMG/M metagenome (GOLD analysis project Ga0156014, IMG submission 107668) | Rhodocyclales bacterium RIFCSPLOWO2_02_FULL_63_24 | reverse complement strand
GGCCGGCCTGTCGCGGCCGGGGGAGCTACGCGAGTATCTCTTTCAACGCCGCCACCAGCGCCGCGCCCTGTTCATCCGTTCCCACCGTGATGCGCAGGAACTGCTCGATGCGCGGCTGCTTGAAATGGCGCACGATGATGCCGCGTTGGCGTAGCGCCAGCGCCGACTCCTGGGCATCGTGCTGCGGGTGGCGGACGAAAATGAAGTTGGCCGCCGAGGGCAGCACTTCGAAGCCGAGTTGTTCCAGGTCGTGCACGAGCTTCTCGCGCGAGGCGATGACGGCCCGGCAGGTCTTCTCGAAATACTCACAGTCCTCGATGGCGGCTACCGCGCCGGCAATCGCCAGGCGGTCCAGCGGATAGGAATTGAAACTGTTCTTGACCCGCTCCAGCGCTTCGATCAGATCGACGTGACCGACCGCGAAGCCGACCCGCAGCCCGGCCAGCGAGCGCGATTTGGACAGCGTCTGCACCACCAGCAGATTCGGGTACTTGGCGGTCAGCGGGATCGCGCTTGCGCCGCCGAAATCGACATAGGCTTCGTCGATTACCACCACCGAATCGGGGTTGGCCTGCAGCAGGGTTTCGATCTCCGCCAGCGGCACCAGACAGCCGGTCGGCGCATTCGGGTTGGGAAAAATGATGCCGCCGCATTTTTCACCAAGGGGCCTGGCATAGTCGCTCAGCCGTATCGAAAAATCCTCGGCGAGTGGAATGGTTTCGTAGTCCACTTGATACAGCCCGCAATACACCGGATAAAAGCTGTAGCTGATGTCGGGGAACAGGATCGGCCGCGCCTGCTTCAGCAAGGCGAGAAAGACGTGGGCCAGAACCTCGTCCGAGCCGTTACCGACGAAGACATTTCGCGTATCGACGCCGTGATGCCTGCCGATGGCCAGCTTGAGCTGTTCGGCGTTCGGGTCCGGGTAAAGCTTCAGGGATTCCCCGGTCGCCGCGCGGATCGCATCGAGCGCGCGCGGCGAAGGTCCGTAGGGATTCTCGTTGGTGTTGAGCTTCACCAGATTGGCAAGCTTGGGCTGCTCGCCCGGTACGTAGGGCGTCAGCCCCTTGACGACGTCGCTCCAGAAACGGCTCATGGCTAGGCGGGATGGCGGTGGTAGTGGTGATCGGGGTTCGGGCATGGCGTACAGCCGACTAGGCCGATGGTATCATGCGCCTCTCGACCCCTTGCTTGACCAAAGACTGCCATGCGGCAAGCCGAAATCACCCGCAACACCCTCGAAACAAAAATCCGCGTCGCCCTCGATCTCGATGGCGCTGGAGTTTCAAAACTCGCCACCGGCGTCGGTTTCTTCGACCACATGCTGGATCAGATCGCACGTCACGGCTTGATCGATCTGACGGTCGAGGCGGCGGGCGATTTGCATATCGACGCGCATCACACGATTGAAGATGTCGGCATCACCATCGGGCAGGCGCTGGCCAAGGCTTTAGGCGACAAGAAGGGCCTGCGCCGTTATGGCCATGCCTATGTGCCGCTCGACGAGGCCTTGTCGCGCGTGGTGGTGGATCTGTCCGGTCGTCCCGGCCTGGTCTTCAACGTGCCTTTCACGCGGGCCACCATTGGCGAGTTCGATGTCGATCTGGTGCGCGAGTTTTTTCAGGGCTTGGTGAACCACGCCGGGATTACCCTGCACATCGACGCCCTGCGTGGCGACAATTCCCACCATCAGGCCGAGACGGTGTTCAAGGCCTTTGCCCGCGCGCTGCGCATGGCGGTGGAAGCCGATCCGCGCGCGGCGGGCGCCGTGCCGTCAACCAAGGGCTCACTCTGATTCCAGCATGAGCACGGTCGTGGTGGTTGATTACGGCATGGGTAACCTGCGCTCGGTGGCCAAGGCCATCGAGCACGTTGCTCCTGAGGCCGAGGTCCGCGTCAGTTCTGCCGCGTCCGAGATCGCCGCGGCGGATCGCGTAGTCGTTCCAGGTCAGGGGGCGATGCCGGACTGCATGCGCGAACTGTCCGCACGCGGCCTGCGCCAGGCCGTGATCCGCGCCGCCGCCGAGAAGCCTTTTCTCGGCATTTGTGTCGGCTTGCAGATGCTGTTCGGCCATGCCGAGGAAGGCGACGTCATGGGCCTCGAAATCCTGCCGGGTCGTGTGCCGCGCTTTCCCCACGAGGCCATGGTGGCGCCCGACGGTACACGGCTCAAGGTGCCGCACATGGGCTGGAACCAGGTGCAGCAGGTCGACGCTCATCCGTTGTGGGACGGCATCGAGGACGGCGCGCGCTTTTATTTCGTGCACAGTTACTACGTCGAACCGCAGACGCCGGACGTGATTGCCGGCTCGACCGACTATGGCATCCCCTTTACCAGCGCGGTTGCGCACGCTAACATCTTCGCTGTTCAATTCCACCCGGAAAAAAGCGCCCAGGCCGGGTTGCGATTGCTCGGCAACTTCATGCGCTGGAATCCCTGATCCGATCACCTCCAGGCATTTCTTCTTCTCGACATCTCCCTATGCTGCTGATACCCGCGATTGATCTCAAGGATGGTCACTGCGTCCGCCTGAAACAGGGCGCAATGGACGATGCAACCGTATTTTCCGAGGAACCGGCGGCGATGGCCCGCCACTGGATCGAAAATGGCGCGCGCCGCCTGCATTTGGTCGACCTCAATGGCGCCTTTGCCGGCAAGCCGAAGAACGAAGCCGCGATCAAGGCGATTCTCAAGGAAGTCGGCGATGAGATTCCGGTGCAACTGGGCGGCGGCATTCGCGATCTGGATACCATCGAGCGCTGCCTCGACGACGGCGTTACCTACGTCATCATCGGCACGGCGGCGGTGAAGAACCCCGGCTTTCTGCACGATGCCTGCGGCGCCTTTCCCGGCCACATCATCGTCGGCCTCGATGCCAAGGATGGCAAGGTCGCGGTCGACGGCTGGTCCAAGATGACCGGTCACGATGTGGTCGACCTGGCAAAGAAGTTCGAAGACTATGGCGTCGAGGCGGTCATTTATACCGATATCGGTCGTGACGGCATGTTGTCGGGCGTGAATATCGAGGCGACGGTGAAACTGGCGCAAGCGCTGCGCATTCCGGTGATAGCCAGCGGCGGCATCGCCAGCATGAAGGATGTCAAGGCGCTGTGTGCCGTGCAGGGTGAAGGTATTTCGGGCGCCATCACCGGCCGCGCGATTTACGAAGGCACCCTGAACTTCAGCAAGGCACAAGCCGAAGCCGACAAGCTGTCCGGCCGTTAATGCTTGCCAAACGCATCATCCCCTGTCTTGACGTCAACGCCGGCCGCGTGGTCAAGGGCGTCAATTTCGTCGAACTGCGCGATGCCGGCGATCCGGTGGAGATCGCGCGGCGCTACGACGAGCAGGGCGCCGACGAAATCACCTTTCTCGACATCACCGCCAGTTCAGACGATCGCGACATCATTCTGCACATCGTCGAGGCGGTCGCCTCGCAGGTCTTCATTCCGCTCACGGTGGGTGGCGGTGTGCGCCAGGTCGAGGACGTGCGCCGCCTGCTGAATGCCGGCGCCGACAAGGTCAGCATGAACACCGCGGCGGTGAACAATCCGCAACTGGTGGCCGACGCCTCGGCCAAGGTCGGCGCCCAATGCATCGTGGTCGCGGTCGACGCCAAACAAACGGCGCCCGGGCGCTGGGAAGTATTCACCCATGGCGGGCGCAAGAATACCGGACTCGACGCCATCGATTGGGCACGCAAGGTGGAAAGCCTCGGCGCCGGCGAGATTCTCCTGACCAGCATGGATCGCGACGGGACCAAGGCCGGTTTCGATCTGCCGCTGACGCGCGCCGTGGCCGAAGCCGTGGGTATCCCGGTGATCGCCAGCGGCGGCGTCGGCAACCTCCAGCATTTGGCGGACGGGGTTACGCAGGGCAAGGCCGACGCCGTACTGGCGGCGAGCATCTTCCATTACGGCGAATACACCGTGCGCCAGGCCAAGGAATACATGCGCGCCCGTGGCATCGAGGTCAGGTTGTGAATGCGCCGGAAAACAGCCAATGGCTCGACGACATACTCTGGGACGAGCAGGGCCTGGTGCCCGCGATTGCGCAGGACGCGGCAACGGGCGAGGTACTGATGTTCGCCTGGATGAACCGCGAGGCGCTGGCGTTGACCGTTGAAGCCGGTCATGCCGTGTATTGGTCGCGTTCGCGCGGGCGGTTGTGGCACAAGGGCGAGGAATCGGGCCACAGGCAGAAGGTGATCGAGTTGCGTGTCGATTGCGACAAGGATGTGGTGCTGCTGAAGATCGAACAGATCGGCGGCATCGCGTGCCACACCGGAAGGCGCAGCTGTTTCTTCAACCGGCTTGAAGCCTCGGGCTGGCGGGAGGTCGAACCCATCCTCAAGGATCCGAAGGAGATATACAAGTAGCCGCCGCCGGGCCGCCCCAAGGCGGCTCAAGCCAACCATGGAGCGGGCGAAGCCCGCGAACCATCGTCACCCCCTTCCTGGGGAAGGGGGCTGGGGAAAGGGAGTCATAGATGATTGATCTCGAAGTCATACGCCGGGTTCAGGCGACATTGCTTGAACGCAAGGGAGCGGCGCCGGATTCATCCTACGTCGCCAGCCTGTATGCCAAGGGCACCGATGCGATTTGCAAGAAGGTGGCCGAGGAGGCCGCCGAGACCATCATGGCGGCCAAGGATGGCGATCGATTGCATCTGGTGCGCGAAGTGACGGATCTGTGGTTCCACAGCATGGTCCTGCTGACCCAGTTCGGCATCGGGGTGGATGACGTGATGGTCGAATTCCGGCGCCGGGAAGGCATTTCCGGCATCGACGAGAAGAACAGTCGGAGCCCTGGACAATGAGCGACTGCATTTTCTGCAAGATTGCGCGCGGCGAGATTCCGGCGAAGAAGATTTACGAGGACGAGGAAATTTTCGCCTTTCACGACATCAATCCGATTGCGCCGGTGCATTTCATGATCGTGCCGAAACTCCATGTGGCATCGCTGATGGACGTCGACATGAGTCATCAGATGGTGCTCGGGAGAATTCTCGCCAAGGCGAACGAACTGGCCAGAGGCCAGGGGCTCAACGAGGGCTTCCGCACCATCATCAACACCGGCCGGATCGGGCATCAGGAGGTGTATCATCTTCACGTTCATATTCTGGGTGGCCCCGAGCCTTTGGGGTCCATGCTAAAGCGCAAAGCGCCCTGAGCATTCACCGAGCACGAGGAGAAAATACAATGGGATCTTTCAGTATCTGGCACTGGCTGATTGTGCTGGTGATTGTCATGCTGGTGTTCGGCACCAAGAAACTGCGCAACATGGGGTCGGACCTCGGCGGCGCGGTCAAGGGCTTCAAGGACGGTATGAAGGAGGCGTCGGCTGACAAATCCGCCGACAAGCCGGCAGAGCCGCAGCAGGTTAGCGGTCACACCATCGACGTCGAGGCGCGTCGCGAACAGACCAAGTCCTGATTTTCGCGGGTGCGGCGGTCTGCGGGTTCCCGCGCAGCCTCCGCCGGCCCGGTCTGTCATTTCATTTCCCACTTCCCAACGAACCCATGTTCGATGTCGGCCTTACCGAGTTGATGGTCATCGCCGTGGTGGCGCTGGTTGTCATCGGCCCGGAGCGCCTGCCCAAGGTGGCGCGCACGGCCGGCCTGCTGCTCGGTCGCCTGCAGCGCTATGTCAGCGACGTCAAGTCCGACATCAACCGCGAAATTCAGCTCGACGAGCTGAAAAAGCTTCAGCAGCAGGTCACCGATCAGGTGACGAACCTGGAGGCTTCGGTGACTCACGAAATGCGTGAGGTCGAGTCCTCGGTGAGCAATGTCGTCGCGCCCTTGACCTCGGAAGCCGCCGTGTCGCCGGCGCCGACACTTGAGGTTGCCGACCCCGTCGCGGCGACGTCCGCTCCGGCTGCCGACGCGCAAAAATCCTGATGGCCGAAGAGCAGGAGACTTTTCTCTCGCACCTGGTCGAATTGCGCGACCGCCTGATTCGGTCGCTCGTCGTGGTTGGCATCGCGTTCGTGCCACTGGCCTTCTACGCCCGCGAACTGTATTCGGTGCTGGCCGCGCCCTTGCTGGCAACTTTGCCCGCCGGTGGACAGATGATCGCCACGGACGTGGTCGGCGTGTTTCTGGTGCCGATGAAGGTGGCGCTGACGGTGGCTTTTCTGATCGTGCTTCCTTACGTGCTGTATCAGATCTGGGCCTTCGTCGCGCCAGGGCTTTACGCCCACGAGAAGAAGCTGGCGATGCCGCTGCTGGCGGCCTCGGTGATCCTGTTTTTCATCGGCATGGCCTTCGCCTATTTCGCCTTTTTCCCGATGGTGTTCGGCTTCATGGCGCAGTTCGCGCCCGAGGGCGTGGCCTGGATGACCGATATCGAGAAGTACTTTTCTTTCGTCCTCACCATGTTCCTCGCGTTCGGCGTCACCTTCGAGGTGCCGGTGATCGTGATCGTCCTGGTCAAGATCGGCGTGGTCGACGTGGCGAAGTTGCGTGAATGGCGCCCCTACGTGATCGTCGGTGCCTTCGTGGTCGGCGCCGTGTTCACGCCGCCTGATGTGATTTCGCAGTTCATGATGGCGGTGCCGTTGTGGCTGCTCTACGAACTTGGGATTGTGCTGGCAAGCTTCATCGTCCGTCCGGTTGCGGAGACTGCCGGCGAGTCGGACTATCGGCCGCCCACCGACGACGAAATGACTCAGGAGCTCGATCGCGCAGAGCAGCATTCGCGCGACCAGCAGACCTGAACGCCAGACCGTGGCCGGACCCGTTCCTGCACGGCTTTCCAGTGACGCCGAGGTTCGCAGCCTCGCCGCGTCATCCTTGCTCAAGTTGTTCGACAGCCTTTACGAAGGCGCCGTGGTGATTGACCAGGAGGGCCGCATTACCTGGATCAACGACAAATACAAGGCGCTGATCGGCTGGAATGGCAGTGAAGCAATCGAAGGCCGCGCGGTCGAGGAAGTATTGCCGAACAGCCGTTTGCGCCATGTCATGGAGACCGGGCAGGCCGATCTGCTCGACGTCCTGAGCCTGGGCAAGCGCCAGATGGTGGTCTCGCGCATCCCCTTGCATGGCGAGGCGGGCAACGTGATCGGCGCTCTGGGCGTGATTCTTTACGATCGGCTACAGGCGCTCAAGCCGATTGTTTCCAAGTTCCAGCAGATGCAGAGCGATCTCGCCACGGCGCGCAAGCAACTGGCGGAAGGCCGCCAGGCCAAATACCGTTTCAGCCAGTTCGTCGGCGCCAGTCGTCTGGCGGTGGACACCAAGGAACAGGCGCGGCGCGCGGCGGAGCGCGAAGGTGCGGTGCTGCTTCTGGGAGAAACCGGGACCGGCAAGGAACTGCTGGCTCACGCCATTCATGCCGCGAGCCGCCGCTGCGAGGGGCCGCTGGTCAGCCTCAACGCCGCGGCGATTCCCGAAGCCCTGCTGGAGGCCGAGTTGTTTGGGGTCGAGCCCGGCGCCTATACCGGTGCCGGAACCAAATCGCGCAGCGGCAAGTTTCAGCTGGCCGATGGCGGCACCTTGTTTCTCGACGAAGTCGGCGATATGCCGCTGGCGCTGCAGCCAAAACTGCTGCGGGTATTGCAGGAGGGCGAGGTCGAGGCCCTGGGCGGCAATCAAGTGCGACCGGTGAATGTGCGGGTGATCGCTGCGACCAGTCGCGATCTCAAGGCGATGATGGAGGCGGGTAGCTTCCGCGCCGACCTGTACTACCGTCTCAATGTCTTGCCGATTCGCCTGCCGCCGCTGCGGGAGCGGCGCGAAGACATTTCCATGCTCTGCGAAATGCTGCTGGAGCAGATCGCCGAGGAGGGAGGCGACGCTTCCTGCACCCTGTCGGCCGACGGATTGGCGCGGTTGGTGGCGTTCGACTGGCCGGGCAACGTGCGCGAACTGCGCAACGTGCTGGAACAGGCGGTCGCACAGTCGGACAATCGCCGTCTCGCCGGCGCCGACTTTCCCATGTTGCCGGAAGCGCTCACTGTTTCCGGGGTGGTGCGCGGGTCCGTCGCCAGCGCCGGCGTGCCCGCAGTCCGTCCCTTGCGCGAGGCCGTCGCTGCCGCCGAGCGGGTGGAAATCCTGCGCGCGCTTGAGGCAACCGGCTGGGTCAAACTGCACGCAGCGAAGCTCCTCGGAATCAGTCGCGCCCAGCTCTATGAGAAGCTTGCAGCGCTCGGCATCGCGTCCGAAGAATCGGACACCAAAGAGTCTGTCTGATTTTATGGACAGTATTTAATCTATATTATTATCAATTTGTTGCTTGAATTTGCTGCCCTGACTGTCCGGACATCAAGACAGATTTGGAGGTGTTATGGTCTGTAATTTTCGGTCATATGCAAGACTTGCCAGTGTTTTCGGGGCCTGGCACATCTTCTGCATAAGTGATTGTTGCACCCGTTCGCGCGGGGAATTACTTCATAGACGGAGGACCAGACATGAAATTCAAGACATTGGCTCTTGCAGGCCTGGCGGCGACAGCCGTAACCCTGACCGCGCCGGTCAGCGCGCAGGAACTCAAGATCGCTCTGATTGCCGGCAAGACCGGATTCCTCGAAGCCTACGCCAAGGAGACCGAAACGGGCTTCATGATGGGTCTCGAATACCTGACCGGCGGCAAGATGGAAATCAACGGCCGCAAGATCAAGGTCATCGTCAAGGACGATCAGAACAAGCCAGACGTGGCGAAGGCCGCCTTGGCAGAAGCCTATGCCGATGACAAGGTCGATCTTGCTGTCGGCACTACGTTCTCCGCAGCTGCTTTGGCAATGTTGCCGGTGGCCGAGGAGTACAAGAAGGTGCTGATTGTCGAGCCTGCAGTCGCAGACGACATTACCGGCTCCAAATGGAATCGTTATGTTTTCCGCACAGGACGAAGCTCCTCGCAGGATGCAATCGCAGGCGCCTATACCCTGCAGGGGGATGTGACCATTGCCACGCTTGCTCAGGATTACGCCTTTGGCCGTGATGGCATCAAAGCTTACAAGGACGCCTTGGCGAAGGCCAATCCGAAGGCCAAGATTGTCCATGAAGAATACGTGGCGCCAGCAACCACCGATTTCACGGCTGCGACGCAGCGTTTGTTCGATTCGCTGAAGGATAAGCCGGGCCGCAAAGTTCTGGTGATGATTTGGGCGGGCGCCCATCCGATGACCAAAATCGCTGACCTCAAGCCGGAGCGTTACGGTATCGAACTTGCGCCGGGCGGCAACATTCTGCCCGTAATGAAGAATTGGAAGGGCTTCACTGGTGTGGAAGGCAGCATTTATTACTACTATGCCTTCCCGAAGAACAAGATCAATGACTGGTTTGTCGGAGAGCACCAGAAGCGCTTCAAGTCGCCTCCAGACTTTTTTACAGCGGGAGGGTTCGCCGCGGCCAGTGCGGTCGTCAGTGCACTGACCAAGGCTGGCTCCAGCGATACTGAAAAGTTGATTGCAGCGATGGAAGGAATGGGTTTCGACACGCCGAAGGGCAAGATGATTTTCCGTAAGGACGATCATCAAGCCATGCAGTCGATGTTCCATTTCCGCATCAAGAAAGCCCAGGCCAACGACTTCGACTTACTCGAACTCGTGCGAGAGATTCAGGCGAGCGACCTGTCGGTGCCGATCAAGAACAAGCGTTGAGACTCGTCCCGGGGCGGGTTGTCCCGCCGGCAACGCAGCAGGGGACCGGGGCCGGCGCGGTCCGCCCCCCGGCGCGGCTTCCCGCGACCGTCTTGGTGATCTCCAGCTCATGAACAACGAACATCCCGTCCTGTCGACGCATGGCCTCAGCATCCGCTTCGGCGGGCATGTCGCGGTCAATAACGTCAGCTGTGAATTCCGGCCGGGGACGTTGACCGCGATTGTTGGTCCCAACGGCGCGGGCAAGACGACCTACTTCAACCTGATGTCGGGCCAGCTGCCGCCGACCTCGGGTACGGTGCGGCTGTACGGCGAAGACGTCACCCGCCTGGGGGCGCCGCAGCGCACCAAACGCGGTATCGGCCGCGCATTCCAGCTGACCAACCTGTTCCCCAATCTGACGGTCCTGGAAAACGTGCGTCTGACGGTTCAGAGCCGGGCTGGGCTCGGGCTCAACATGATCTCGATGTGGGGCAGCCATGTCGAGCTGATCGAGAAGGCCGAGCATTACCTGCACGCCACGGCGCTTACCGAACGCCGCGACGAACTGGCATCCGCCCTGTCGCACGGCGACAAGCGCAAGCTCGAAATCGCCATCCTGCTGGCCCTCGAACCGGACATTTTCATGTTCGACGAGCCGACCGCCGGCATGAGTGTGGACGAAGTCCCGGTGGTGCTCGACCTGATTCACCACATCAAGGCCCAGGGCGACAAGACCATCCTGCTGGTGGAGCACAAGATGGATGTAGTGCGCTCCCTGGCCGACCGCATCATCGTCCTGCACAACGGCTATCTGGTGGCCGACGGTGATCCGGCCGAGGTGATGGCCTCGCCCATCGTCCAGGAAGCCTATCTCGGCACGGGGATGGCCGACCATGTCTGAACCCCTGCTCGAACTCGACGGGGTGCACACCCACATCGGCCAGTATCACATCCTGCAAGGCGTCGACCTGGTCGTGCCGAAGGGCGGTATCACCGTTCTGCTCGGACGCAACGGCGCCGGCAAGACCACCACCTTGCGTACCGTCATGGGCCTCTGGCATGCGTCGCGCGGCACAGTCCGTTTCGCCGGCGGCGATATTACGCAAAGTCCGACGCCGGACATCGCCACTGCCGGCATTGCCTATGTGCCGGAGAGCATGGGCATCTTCTCCGACCTGACCGTGCGCGAAAACCTCTTTCTTGCGGCGCGCAGCGTCAAGAATGCAGACCGGATGGACGAGGCGCGCCTGGAATGGATTTTCGGTTTCTTCGGCGCCCTCAAGAAGTTCTGGAACCAGCCTGCCGGCACCTTGTCCGGCGGCCAGAAGCAGATGGTGGCGATCGCCCGCGCGATTGTCGAGCCGAGAAAACTGCTGCTGATCGACGAGCCGACCAAGGGCCTGGCGCCGGCCATCATCCAGGGCATGATCGCCGCGTTTCGCGAACTCAAGCAGAGCGAGACCATCCTGCTGGTTGAACAGAACTTCAGCTTCGTCAGCGCGCTGGGCGACTCGGTGGCGGTCATGGATGGCGGGCGCATCGTGCATTCCGGCGCCATGGCCGAGCTGGCCGACGACCGCGACCTGCAGCACAAGCTATTGGGCCTGTCGCTCGATAACCACCAATAGGAGCCGACATATGACGACGATATCGCCTGTCGCGCCGCAGGACTCCACCCTGCCGAAGGTTCGGGTGGACATGCTGCCGCTGCTGCTGGTGCCGGTGTTGGCGCTGCTCATGCTGCCGCTGGTGGGCAGTTTCCCAACCTGGGTGACGCTGACCGTGGCCGGGCTCGCCATGGGCATGATGGTGTTCATGATGGCCAGCGGCCTGACGTTGATCTTCGGTCTGATGGATGTGCTCAACTTCGGCCACGGCGCCTTCGTCTCGGTCGGCGCCTTCACCGCCACGCTGGTGCTGCTGCCGATGAAAGGCTGGGTCGAGGCGGATTCGATCCTGATGAACCTGTCGGTGGTCGGTCTGGCGATCCTGCTGGCGATGCTGGTCACCGGCATCCTCGGCTGGGCCTTCGAGCGCATCATCATCCGCCCGGTGTATGGCCTGCACCTCAAGCAGATCCTGATCACCATGGGCGGCATGATCGTCGCCGAACAGCTGATCCACGTCATCTGGGGCGCCGAGCAGATTCCCCTGCAACTGCCGACCACTTTCCGTGGCGCCTTCATCTTCGGCGACGCGGCGCTGGAAAAATATCGCCTGATCGCAGTCGGCGTTGGCCTCACGGTGTTCGTCACCATGTTCCTGGTGCTCAACCGCACCAAGGTCGGCCTGCTGATCCGCGCCGGCGTCGAGAACGGCGAAATGGTCGAGGCGCTGGGCTATCGCATCCGCCGCCTGTTCGTCGGCGTTTTCATGGCCGGTTCGGCGCTGGCCGGCCTCGGCGGCGTGATGTGGGGCCTCTACAAGGAGACACTGACCGCGGCAATCGGCGGCGAGATCACGGTGCTGGTGTTCATCGTCATCATCATCGGCGGCCTCGGTTCGGTCGGCGGCTGCTTCATCGGCGCCATGCTGGTGGCATTGGTGGCGAACTATGCCGGCTTCCTGGCGCCCAAGGTGGCGCTGGTATCCGACATCCTGCTGATGGTCACCGTGCTGCTGTGGCGGCCGCAGGGCCTGTATCCGGTGGCGAAGCGCTGAGATCATGATCAGGAACCTGCTCTCCGGTGATCTGCCGCGCAGCCGCCTGCTTTCGGCGATGCTGCTGGTGGTGTTCTGCGGCCTTGCTTTGGCGCCCTTCCTGGTGCCCGGCGCCCGCTCGCTGAATGTCGCTGCGACCATCTGCGTGTTTGTCGTGCTGGTCGCTTCCTACGACCTGCTGTTGGGCTACACAGGCATCGTGTCCTTCGCTCACACGATGTTCTACGGCATCGGCGCGTATGGCGTCGGCCTGGCCTTGCACGGGATGGGGCCGAGCTGGTGGGCGATTTTCGTCGGCACCGCCGGCGCGCTCTCGTTGTCGCTGGTGCTGGCGCTGGTGATCGGCCTGTTTTCGCTGCGGGTGCGGGCCATCTTCTACGCCATGATCACGCTGGCCGTTGCGTCCGCGTTTGCGGTGCTGGCCTCGCAGCTGTCCGACCTCACCGGCGGCGAGGACGGCCGCACCTTCAAGGTGCCGGAGATCCTGCAACCGGGCTTCCGCCTGTTCGATGCCGAGATCCTCGGTCGCGCCATCGACGGCAAGCTGATCACCTACTACCTGGTGTTCTGCTCTGCCCTGGCGCTGTTCCTGTTCATGCTGCGCATCGTCAATTCGCCCTTCGGCCGAGTACTGCAGGCGATCCGCGAAAACGATTTCCGCGCCGAGGCGCTGGGTTACCGCACGGTCATCTACCGCACCCTGGCCAACTGCCTCGGGGCCCTGATCGCGACCCTGGCCGGCGTGCTGATGGCGCTCTGGCTGCGCTATGTCGGACCGAAGACCATGCTCTCCTTCGAGGTCATGACCGACATCCTGCTGATCGTGGTAATCGGCGGCATGGGCACGATTTATGGCGCGGTGATCGGCTCGGCCTTGTTCATTTTGGCGCAGAACTACCTGCAGTTGCTGATGGCGCAGGCCTCTGCGGCGATGTCAGGGGCGCCTTTGCTGGCCAACCTGTTCCATCCCGACCGCTGGCTGCTGTGGCTGGGCGTACTGTTCGTGCTCTCGGTGTATTTCTTTCCCACCGGCATCGTCGGTCGTCTGCGGACCAGGGCGCTGTTGCGGAGGCTGCGATGAGCCTGGTGAGGATCGAGCGCAGCGCGGACGTGGCGCGCGTGGTCCTGTGCCGGACGGGCATGCACAACGCGCTGGTGCCGGAACTGCTGGCGGAATTACTCGGCGCGCTGGCCGAGTTGAAGAGCGATGCCGATTGCCGGGTCGTGATCTTGGCTGCCAGCGGGCCGGCTTTCTCGATCGGTGGCGACATGCGTCGCTTCCAGCGCGAAAGTGAACTGGGCGCGTTGCGCGCCTACGGTGACGCGTTGGTCGGGCAATTGAACCAAGCCATCCTGGCGCTGATCGACTTGCCGCAACCTGTGGTGGCAGAGGTGCATGGCATCGTTACCGGAGGCTCGATCGGCCTGGTGCTCGCTGCCGATCTGGTGTTGCTGGCGCCGCAAACGGTATTCAAGGCGCACTACGCCACGGCAGGCTTTGGCCCGGATGGCGGCTGGACCGCGCTGGCCAGCCGCCTTGCCGGGCGGCGGCGTGCGGCCGCGGCGCTGCTGTTGAATCGCAGCATCCGTGCCGACGAGGCCGTGGCCTGGGGCTTGGCCAGCGATATCGTTGCCGCGGATGCCTTGCAGGAGTCCGCGGCGGCCGCGGCGCGCAAGATGGCGGCCTATCCGCAAGGCACCCTGCGCGCGGCCAAGCGCCTGCTCTGGGGTGACCGGGCGCAGCTTGCTGCCGACCTGGAGGCCGAGCGCGTCCGCTTCGTCGAATTGATCTCCGCGCCGGAGGCGCTGGCGGGTATCGATGGCTTTTTGCGCGACTTCGGCAACTACCCGGATTCATTGGATGAGACGGAGGCCACATGCTGATACCTGACTGGCTGGTCAAGCACGCCGCACAGTTTCCGCGGCAGATAGCGCTGGTCGATCTGCACAGTTCACGCGCGGTCACTTACGCGCAGCTCAATGAGCGCGCCAGCCGCTTTGCCGAGTTCCTGCGCGAGCGCTGGCAGATCAAGCCTGGCGACCGCGTCGCGGTGCTGGCCCACAGTTCCTCCGACTACGTCGAGATGCTCTACGGCTGTGGCAAGCTCGGCGCCATCATGGTCTGCCTCAACTGGCGCCTGGCACTCGGCGAACTGACGGGAATCGTTGCCGATGCCCGGCCGGCGGCAGTGATATGGGGCGAAGAGTTCGATCAGATCGGCACGGCGCTGGCCGAGGCCTGCACGCTGACGCGACGGATGGTCACCGGTGCGCCGCGGCCCGGGATCGCCGGCTATGAAGCGGCATTGGCCGAAATGTCGGGCGCAACCCTCGCGATGCCTTGGCGTCAGCATGACGACGTCTGGTATCTGCTGTACACGGCGGGGACCACCGGCAAGCCCAAGGGCGTGCCGCAGACCTGGGGTATGGCCTTCACCAACGCAGTCAACGGCATGCTCGCGACAGGCTTGCGGCGCGAGGACAAGATGCTTTCGGTACTGCCCTACTTCCATACCGGCGGACTGAATCTCTACCTGAACCCGACGATCATGTGCGGCGGCACCACGCTGATCATGCGCCAGTTCGACGTCGACCAGACCATGGATCTGCTGGAGCGCGAAGCGACCGTGATGTTCGGCGTGCCGGCCATCTACCTGTTTCTCAGCCAGCACCCCCGTTTCGCCGGCGCCGACTTCTCACGAGTGCGCAGCTGGGCCTGCGGCGGCGCGCCGATACCGAAAACCCTGCTCGAGCAGTATCTGGCCAAGGGCGTCACCATCTGCTTCGGTTTCGGCATGACCGAGACCGGACCGACCGCATTTCTCACCGACGAGGCGACGGCACGCCAGAAAGTGGGTACCGTCGGCAAGCCGGTCATGTACGTCGAGGGCAAGATCGTCGACCCGGCGACGCGCGAGCTGCTGGGCGCCAAGCAGCGTGGCGAACTGCTGCTGCGCGGTCCCGGCATCACGCCCGGCTACTGGCAGCAGCCGGAGACGACCGCGAAGGCTTTCGAGGATGGCTGGTTATGTACCGGCGACATCGCCTATTTCGACGATGACGGCGACTACTACATCGTCGATCGCTCCAAGGACATGTACATCTCCGGCGGCGAGAACGTCTATCCGGCGGAAGTGGAAAACGTGATCTTCCAGATGGAAGGCGTGGCCGAGGCGGCGGTGATCGGCGTGCACGACGCCAAGTGGGGCGAGGTGGGCAAGGCCATCGTCGCCCTGAAACCCGGCGTGCAGGCGACGGCCGAGGATGTCATCGCGCACTGCAAGGGCATGCTGGCGAGCTTCAAGGCGCCCAGATATGTGGTCTTCGTTCCCGCTGTGGCGCGCAATGCGGCGGGCAAGCTGGACAAGCCGGCGTTGCGCAGGCAATTTGGCGATGCTGGCCAATGAGCGGCTACCAGCGCGTCCTGCTGCAGGACGATTTCAACCGTTTCGCCAGGCTGACCGGCGACGACAATCCGATCCATTGCGATCCTGAATTCGCCAAGAAAAGTCACTTCGGCGCCACGGTTGCCCACGGCATGCTGCTCTACAGTTGCATCTGCAAGGCGCTGACGGAGCAGATTGGGCCGGGAGTGGTGCAGTTGGAGCAGTCCCTGATGTTTCCCAATCCGACCTATGTGGGTGATCGGCTGCGGGTCGACCTGCATGTCGCTGCGGAATCCGACGGCTTGCTGGACGTCCTCACCGAGCTGACGAAAGTCGGCGCTGGCGCGACGGCGGTGGCGACGGCGACCGGCCGTTGTCGCGTCGTTGCGCCCGATGCTGCATTGCCGAGTATGGGTCCTGCAGCACATCCAGCTGAACCGGGCGACGCCGAACTCTACGGCCTGCGGCGCGGCATGAGCGCCTGCAGCACGCGCACTTTCGGTACCGCCGATGTCGACGAATACGGCGACCTGAGCGGTGATCGCAACCCGATCTTTCGCGACGACGCGGAAGCGCGCGCGCGCGGCTTCAAACGAAGGCTGGTACCCTGGCCGCTGCTGGCCGGGATGTTCTCCGACCTGCTCGGCACGCAATTGCCGGGACGTGGAACCGGCTGGATGAAGCAGCAGCTGCGTTACCTGTCGGCTGCGCATCCGGGCGAGACGCTCACCGCGACGGTCGCCATCACGCGCCTGCGTGCGGAAAAGGAACTGGTCAACCTGGCGACCCGGATCAGTGCCGCCGACGGCCGCGTGGTCTGCGACGGCGAGGCGCTGGTGCTGGTGAAAAACCTGGAAAACAAGTCGGGACCGATGTTCCTGTGAACGATATCGGCATCCTCGGCTACGGCTTGTATCTGCCGGCGCAGCGCATGAGCGCCGCGGAAATTGCCGACGAAACCCGCGGTCGCTGGTCGGCGGCCGCGGTGCGCGAAAAACTTGGCATCGTCAGCAAACGGATTCCGGGCACGGACGACGGCACCCAGGAAATGGGCGCCCGCGCCGCGCTCGATGCCTTGGCACGCACCGGGCTCGATCCCATGGACATCGACCTGGTCCTGTGCATGGGCGAGGAGTGGAAGGAATATCCGCTGACTACTTCGGCGATCCACATCCAGGAGCGCATCGGCGCCCGGCGCGCCTGGGGCATCGACCTCCAGCAACGCTGCAACACCACGGTGGCGGCGATCAAGATCGCGAAAGACATGATGACCGCCGATCCGGATATCGCCACCACGTTGATCGTCGGCGGCTACCGCAACGGCGACCTGATCGACTACACGGACCCGGACGTGTCCTTCATGTACGACCTCGCGGCCGCGGGCGGCGCCCTGATCCTCAGGCGCGGCCTGGGGCGCAACGCGGTACTCGGCAGCCACATCATCACCGACGGTTCGTTCTCGCGCGACACCGGGGTGCGCTATGGCGGCATCGCACAGCCGATCGAAACCCTGCCCGAGGACCAGTTGAGGGAACTGCGCGCGCACGGTAACCGCAGTCTGTGCGTGTTCGATGCCGAGCATATGAAGGCGGGCCTCAACGCAGTCTCCATGCCCAACTGGCTAAGTTGTATCGACCGTGCGCTGGCAAAGAGCGGGGCGACGCGCGCCGATATCGATTTCCTCAACGTGCTGCACTTCAAGCGCTCGATGCACGCCGGCTTGCTCGAAACTCTCGGTCTGGAGGCCAGGCAATCGGTCTATCTGGAAGACTACGGTCACGCCGGGCAGGTGGACTTCGTGATCTCCCTGCACGAGGGCTTGCGCCAGGGAAGGCTCAAGGATGGCGACCTGATGGTCGCCATCGCCGCCGGCATCGGCTATGTATGGGGCGCCACGGTGGTGCGCTGGGGATCGTCCGGATGAAATTCATCGCGCGCCGAGCGTTGCTGTCGTAGTGTCGGAGGCGCGCGACCTCAGCTTCGTCCGGCGGAGTCGACGAAATAGCAGATGCGCTTGCGTGGACTCAGGTAGTCGTGAATGGGATCGGGCAATACTGCCGGACGCAAGGTGCGCTCGATCGAATCGTCCAGGTCGCGCTTCAGGTTGACGACCGCCGCGGCGTCCTTCGGAATGGCTGGATCGTAGATCATCAGATTGGGATGCAGCAGGTCATCCGAATCGACCGACATGACGATGCCGACCTTGCCGCTGGAGAGCTTGACGACGGTTCCCGGCGGATAGATGCCCAGCGCCTTGATGAACGCCGACAGCGCCGCCCGGTCATACTTTGCCGAGTCGTTCTTGTACATATGGGACAGCGCTTCCGAGGGCGTCTTCGAACGCTTCGCCACGCGCTGGTTGCACAGGTTGTCGTAGGCGTTGGCAATGGTGACGACACGCACCGCCTGATCGACCGTGTCCGCCTTGATGCCCTTGGGGTAGCCGCTGGCGTCGACCATCTCGTGGTGGAACAGGATGATTTCGCGAACCCGGCCCGGCAGCGTCGGCACCGACTGCATCAGCTTGATGCCGTAACCGGGATGCATTTGCAGCAGCTTGGTTTCCGCCGCAGTGAGATCCTCGTCCTTGAGCAGGATCTGGGTCGGCAGCATGGCCTTGCCCACGTCGTGCAGAACCGCGCCCTGGGCGATGTCGCGCATCGTTTGCGGGTCATCGAGGCCAATCGCGCGCGCGAGGATCAACGACAGGACGGTGACGTTGAGGCTGTGAAAGTAGGCGCTCTCATCGGCGACGTTGTCGCCCATCAAATGGATATAGGGATTCTGCTCGGCGAGAAACACTTCGGCCAGTTCGTCGGCGACTTCGCCGGCCATCTGTGCCGCGTGTCCGGGATTGTTGTTGGCCTGGCGCATCACGTTCTTCACGCCGTTTGCCGTCTTCACATATTTGCGTTCGGCGGCGCGAATGCGCTCGCGCTCCAGGTTCAGGGTTTCGATGCGCGCTTTCTTTTCGCGCATCATTTCTTCGAGCTCCGGCGCTTCCTGGTCCGGGGCAGTTTCGCCTGCCAGTTCGGTGCCCGCCTCTGGCTGGGGTATCGGCGCGGGACGCGTGTCGCTTTTTTCGGGCAGATACTCGATCTCGCTCAAGCCCATTGATTTCAAGGCGGCGATCTGTTTTTCGTCCTTTATCTTGAAGCTGCTCAACAGGAAAGGGTGGCCAAGCCAGCTGTCGAGCCGGATATGCAAGCCGACGCGGACCTGGTCGATCCTTATTCTGTGACGCGCCGGGCTCGCATCCGCCATTGCCTCGCCTTCGTTTCGGATTTACTACGGTCCGCGGCCACTTCCGCGATTTTGCTCAGCAAATGCCGGATCAGGACGTGCTTGCCGTCGCATGCCAGAGCCGCAGCTTGTCCAGGGAAACCCGATCGGCCTCGGGCAGCACCATGCGGGCGCCATCGAAGTTCTCGTTGATGGTGTAATCACTGACCGTGATCACCGTCGGGATCCCCGCCGCCAGCGCGGCTGCCAGGCCGTGCGAGGAGTCCTCCACGGCGAGGCAGTCGCGCGCCGGGAGATTGAGCTGCTTGAGGGTCCACAGGTAGATTTCCGGCGACGGCTTCTTGGCCGCGGCGACGCTGCCGGAGGCGATGGCATCGAACCAACTGTCGGCGTTGGGACCGAGATTGGCGCGCAACAGGCCGACAACGTTTTCCAGCTTCGAACTCGACGAGATTGCCAGCCGCACGCCTTCGGTACGCGCGTCGCAGATCAACTGGCCGATGTCCGCGCGTAGCGGAATCGCACCGGCCGCAAGCAGCCGCTGATAGTTCCGCGTCTTGATGTCATGCACGCGATGCAGCAGTTCGTCGAAATCGGGCCGCGCCCGGACCGCCGGGTCGAACTTCTCGGCGTAGTAGCGAATGCGCTCCAGGCCGCCGGCCACGTCCAGCAGGGTGCCATAGTAGGCCTCGTCCCAGTGCCAGGGCAAACCCACTTCGGCAAAGGCCGCGTTGAACGCCGGGCGATGTCCATCGCGTTCCGTGTTGGCAAGGGTACCGTCTACATCGAAAATCAGCGCACGCAGGGCCATGATGAGTAACCACCTGACAGGGAATGAAGTGTAAAGACTAGCCGATTTTTCGCTTCAGAGAAAACCCACCCGCGCATATTTTTTCCCGCAAGGAGCCGCGCCGGTTTTTTGAGGCTGCAGACGATGATAAAGTGCACAAATGGGCATAGGCGTTTCGCTAATGCTCCTGGCGCAGCACACAGTGACTGGAGATTCCGCGCACGTGAAACCGACAAACATCGGCGCCCACGACTATTTTCACAAGGTCGTGGATTGTCAGTGGGCCTGTCCGGCCCATACCCCCGTCCCCGAATACATCCGGCTGATTGCCGCCGGCCGCTACTCGGAAGCCTACCTGATCAACTGGCGCTCCAATGTCTTCCCGGGCATTCTGGGGCGCGTCTGCGATCGGCCCTGCGAGCCGGCTTGCCGGCGCGGCCGGGTGGACCAGGAGCCGGTGGCCATCTGCCGCCTGAAACGCGTTTGCGCCGATCTCAAGGACGACATCCAGGACCGTCTGCCGCGTGCGCCGGAAAACAAGAACGGCAAGCGCATCGCCTGTGTCGGCGCCGGTCCGGCCTCGCTGACCGTGGCTCGCGATCTGGCCGTGCTCGGCTATCAGGTGACCGTCTTCGACAACGGCGCTGCGCCTGGCGGCATGATGCGCAGCCAGATACCGAAATTCCGCCTGCCCGACAATGTGATCGACGAGGAGTGCGGCTACATTACCAATCTCGGCGTCGAAACCCGCTATAACCAATGGGTGGATAGCCTGCGCAAGCTGGTCGACGGCGAATGGGATGCGGTATTCGTCGGTACCGGTGCGCCGCGCGGGCGGGATGCCGACATTCCGGGGCGCAAGGAGGCGGCAGCGCACATCCAGATCGGCATCGAATGGCTGGCCAACGTCGCCTTCGGCCACACGACCAAGATCGCCAAGCGCGTGATCGTGCTTGGCGGCGGCAACACGGCGATGGACTGCTGCCGTTCGGCGCGCCGCCTGGGCGGCGAGGACGTCAAAGTGGTGGTGCGCAGCGGCTTCGAGGAAATGAAGGCTTCGCCCTGGGAGAAGGAGGAGGCGATTCACGAGGGCATCCCGATTCTCAACATGCTGGTGCCGAAAGAGTTCGCCCATGACAACGGCAGGCTGACGGGCGTGCTGTTCGAGAAGGTACGCGCCGAATACGACGCCAAGGGCCGGCGCAGCCTGATTCCAACCGGCGAGCCCGACCTGTTGATGGAATGCGATGAGGTACTGGTCGCCATCGGCCAGGAGAACGCCTTTCCCTGGATCGAAAAAGACATCGGGCTCCAGTTCGACAAGTGGGACATGCCGGTGCTCGATCCGGTGACCCTGCAATCGACGCTGCCCAAGGTATTTTTCGGCGGCGACGCCGCGCTCGGCCCGAAGAACATCATTACTGCTGCGGCGCAGGGCCACCAGGCGGCGATCTCGATCGACCTGTTCTGCCGTGGCAAGACCCTGCTGGAGCGTCCGCCGCCCATGGTCAATCTGGTGAGCCAGAAGATGGGCATCCACGAGTGGAGCTATGACAACCAGGTGTCCGAGGAGGAGCGCAAGAAGGTGCCGGTCAAGGCGCTGGAGAAGACCCTCAAGGACATCAAGCTCGAACTCGAGCTGGGTTTCGATCCCTACATGGCCTGCGCCGAGGCCGAGCGTTGCCTCAATTGCGACATAGAAACAGTATTCACCGTCAAGACCTGCATCGAATGCGATGCCTGCGTCGATATCTGCCCGACCGAATGCATCACCTTCACCAGCAACGGCGAAGAGGATGACTTGCGCGGCCGCCTCAAGGCGCCGGCGAAGAATCGCGACCAGGCGTTGTACGTGTCGGATGTGCTGAAGACGGGGCGCATCATGGTCAAAGACGAAAACATTTGCCTGCATTGCGGCATGTGCGCCGAGCGTTGCCCGACCGGCGCCTGGGATATGCAGAAATTCTTCCTGCAATGCGCCGAAGCCGGAACCGAGGTGAGAAAGACATGAGTGCCACCAAGCCAATCCAGAGTTGCAACGATTTCGTCATCAAGTTCGCCAACGTCAATGGCTCGGGTTCCGCCTCGGCCAACGAACTGTTCGCGCGCGCCATCATGCGCATGGGCGTGCCGGTGGCGCCGCGCAATATCTTCCCATCGAACATCCAGGGCATGCCGACCTGGTACGAAATGCGCGTTTCGGGCGCCGGCTGGCTCGGCCGCCGCGGCGGCTGCGACCTGATGGTGGCGATGAATCCGCAGACCTGGGACCGCGACATCGCCGAGATCGCCCCTGGCGGCTACCTTGTCTATGACTCGACCAAGTCGCTGCCGCGCTCGCGCTTTCGCGAAGACATCACGGTGCTGGGCATTCCCCTTACCGAAATCTGCAACCGCGAATACACCGATCCGCGCCAGCGGCAGTTGTTCAAGAACATCATGTACGTCGGTGCGCTGACCGCGCTGCTCGACATGGAATTCGCCGCCGTCGAGAAGCTGATTGCCGACCAGTACCGCGGCAAGGACAAGCTGATCGGCGCCAACGTCAACGCCCTCAAGCTGGGCTACGATCATGCCAAGGCGGACCTGTCCTGTCCGATCGGCTTGCGGGTGGAACGCGCCGACGGCGTCGGCGACAAGATTTTCGTGAACGGCAACGATGCCTGCGGTCTCGGCGCCGTGTATGGCGGCGCCACGGTGGCCGCCTGGTATCCGATCACGCCGTCGACCTCGGTGATCGAGGCCTTCGGCGCCTATTGCCGCAAGTATCGCACCGACCCCGACAACGGCATGGCGCGCTACGCGATCGTGCAGGCCGAAGATGAGCTGGCCTCGATCGGCATGGTGATCGGCGCCGCCTGGAACGGTTCGCGTGCCTTTACCGCCACGTCCGGCCCCGGCATCTCGCTGATGCAGGAATTTTTCGGCCTGGCCTATTTTGCCGAAGTGCCGGTGGTGGCCTTCGATGTGCAGCGCGGCGGGCCCTCCACCGGCATGCCGACGCGGACCCAGCAATCCGACCTGATTTCCTGCGCCTACGCATCGCACGGCGACACCAAGCATGTGTTGTTGTTTCCGGAAGACCCCTATGAGTGCTTCACGCTCGGTGCCCAGGCCTTCGACCTGGCGGACCGCCTGCAGACGCCGGTTTTCGTCCTGCTCGATCTCGATATCGGCATGAATGACCGCCTGTGCCAGCCTTTCGATTGGGATGATCAGCGCCGTTACGATCGCGGCAAGGTGATGAGCGCCGGGGACCTGGAAGCCGGCAAGAATTTCGGCCGTTATCTCGATGTCGATGGCGATGGCATTCCTTGGCGCACGATTCCGGGCACGCATCCGACCAAGGGCGCTTTTTTCAGTCGCGGCACCACGCGCAACGCCTACGCCAAGTACAGCGAGGCGGGCACCGACTATGTCTATAACATGGAACGGCTGCGGCGCAAATTCGAGACGGCCAAGAAGCTGGTGCCGGCGCCGGTGGTAAAACACGCGTCGCAGCCGAGCCGCTTCGGCGCGATCTACTATGGCTCCACCAGTCCGGCCATGGCCGAGGCCTCCGCCCTGCTCGAAGGACAAGGCATCCATGTCGACACCATGCGCGTGCGCGGTTTCCCGTTTGCCGACGAGGTGATCGATTTCATCAACGAGCATGATCACGTGTTCGTCGTCGAGCAGAACGAAAGCGGCCAGTTGCGCATGCTGCTGATCAACGAGGGCGAGGTCGATCCGAAGCGACTGATCCGCGTTCTGCACTACGACGGCACGCCGATTACCGCCCGCTTCATTTCCGGCAAGATCGCCGACACGCTGGCCGAGCGCAAGGTGACGCCGATTCGCAAACAGGTGGCCTCATGACCTATCTCGCCAAACCCAAACTGCTGCGCGCCGATGCCCCGAAGAACACGCTCGGTTATACCCGCCGCGATTACGAAGGAGCCATTTCGACGCTGTGCGCCGGCTGCGGCCACGATTCGATCAGCGCCGCCGTGGTGCAGGCCTGCTTCGACCTCGATATCGAGCCGCACAAGGTTGCGAAACTCTCGGGTATCGGCTGCTCGTCGAAGACGCCGGACTACTTCCTCGGCGCTTCCCATGGTTTCAACACCACGCACGGTCGCATGCCGTCGGTGCTTACCGGGGCCGCGCTGGCGAACCGCGATTTGACCTATCTTGGAGTCTCCGGAGACGGCGATTCGGCCTCGATCGGCATCGGCCAGTTCGCGCACGCCATGCGGCGCGGCGTGAACATGACCTACATCGTGGAAAACAACGGCGTCTATGGCCTGACCAAGGGACAGTTCTCGGCCACCGCGGACAAGGGCTCGAAGAGCAAGCGTGGCGTGGTGAACAACGACACGCCGATCGACCTGGTCGCCCTGGCGCTGCAACTCGGCGCCAGCTATGTGGCGCGCAGCTTCTCGGGCGACAAGGAACAGTTGATTCCGCTGATCAAGGGTGCGCTGCGCCATCGCGGCCCGGCCTTCATCGATGTCATCAGCCCCTGCGTAACGTTCAACAACCATGCCGGCTCGACCAAGAGCTACGATTACGTGCGCGAGCACAACGATGCCGTCAATCGCCTTGACGTGATCCTGCCGCGTGACCAGATCAATACCTCCTATCCACCGGGCTCGTTGCGCCGCATTGTCCAGCATGACGGATCGATTCTGCATCTGCGCAAGCTGGACACGGATTACGATCCATCGGATCGCGTCGGCGCCATGAACCATTTGCAGGAAAGACATGCCTTGGGCGAGATCGTTACTGGCCTGCTCTATGTGGACAGCAGTGCCGAGGATCTGCATCGGCATCTGAACACGGTGGAAAAGCCGCTCAACCTGTTGGGCGACGCCTATCTCTGCCCTGGCAGCAAGGCACTGGAGGCGCTCAACGCCTCTCTACGCTAGCCGTTGTCGCGTGGGAGCCCCGTAGCCGGGGTTCCGCTACTCCTTGGGCGGCTTCGGTCGCTTGCCGATGGTGACATCCACCGACGCATCGCGCCCGTCGCGCTTCAGATCGAAGCGGGCGGTGCTGCCCGGTTGCAGGGCGGCGATCAGTTCGAGCATGACCTGCGCGTCTTTTACCGGCTTGCCACCGACCTGGATCAGGATGTCGCCGGGCCGGATGCCGGCCTTGTCCGCAGGGCTGCCGCGCATGACGCCGGCAATCAGCGCACCTTCGGTGCCGGACAGCTTGAAGGATTCGGCGAGTTCCGGAGTGATTTCCTGCACCTCGATGCCGACCCAGCCGCGCGTGACGCCGCCGCTCTTGACGATCTGCTCCATTACGTTCTTGGCCAGCGAAACGGGAATGGCAAATCCAATGCCCATTGAGCCGCCGCTTTGCGAATAGATCGCGGTGTTGATGCCCACCAGATTGCCATTGGAGTCGACCAGGGCGCCACCCGAGTTTCCGGGATTGATCGCCGCATCGGTCTGAATGAAGTTTTCGAAGGTATTGATGCCCAGATGCGAGCGGCCGAGAGCCGAAACGATGCCCGAAGTGACGGTCTGGCCGACGCCAAAGGGATTGCCGATGGCCAGCACCACATCGCCGACGCGCAGGCTGTCGCTGCTGCCGAAGGCGATCACTGGTAGCTTGTGGTCGGCGGGAATGCGCAGCACTGCCAAGTCGGATTCGGGGTCCGAACCGACCACACGTGCCTTGTATTTGCGGCCGTCGTTGTGGGCGACCTCGATTTCATCGGCGCCGTCGACGACATGGAAATTGGTCAGGATGTAGCCCTCGGGCGAGACCACCACGCCGCTGCCCAGCCCCGAGCGGCGCTGGGACAATTCGCCAAAGCGATCGCCGAAGAAGTGACGGAATATAGGATCGGTGACAAAGGGATGGCGCGACCCCTTCACCTCCTGGCTGGTGAAGATATGCACGACGGCTGGAACTGCCTTTTTTGCCGCATCGGCATAGGAACCCGGACGATGCAGGTCGCTGGCGGCAGGCGCTTCGAGCACCGTGGCCACGTCGCCGACGCCGTCGTCGGCGCTGGGGAGGTGAGTCAGCCAGTCCGGCTTGAGCGTCTTGACGACAAACAGGAGAGCAACGCAGACCGTCACGGTCTGGGCAAAAATCAGCCAAAGGCGGCGCATAATTTGGTTTTTTTCGGGGCGTAAGTGATGCTTGGAGATGCCGTATTACGTGAGGATCTTCGCGCCTATTTGGACTCTCTGCTGGAGTCCGCGCGCTTTCGCGATTATTGCCCAAACGGCTTGCAAGTGGAAGGCCGCGAGCGGGTTCGGCGCATTGTTTGTGGCGTGACCGCCAGCCAGGCGCTGATCGAGACCGCCATCGAACGCGGCGCCGACGCCCTGCTGGTGCATCATGGCTGGTTCTGGAAAGCCGAGGACGGCCGCGTCACGGGCTTTCGCAAGCAGCGCATGACGCGCCTGCTGGCGCATGACATCAACCTGTTCGCCTACCACTTGCCGCTGGACGCCCATCCGGCGCTGGGCAACAACGCGCAACTGGCATTGCGCCTCGACTGGAGCACCACGGGCCGCTTTGGCGAGCAGGACATCGGCTTTGTCGGCGTGCCGTCAGCGCCGACTTCCGTCGGCGAGCTGGCGCTGGGCATCGAACGATTGCTGGGCCGTACGCCCCTGCTGATTGGCGATCCGGCGCGCAAGGTGGCGTGCGTCGCCTGGTGCAGCGGCGGCGCGCAGGGCTATTTCGAGGCAGCGCTGGCTACCGGCGCCGACGCCTTCGTTTCGGGCGAGATTTCCGAGCAGACCGTGCATCTCGCGCGTGAAACGGGCATGGCCTATATTGCCGCCGGCCACCATGCTACCGAGCGTTACGGCGTGACGGCGCTGGCGGCGCACCTGACCGAGCAGTTCGGCATCGCCTGCGAGTTCGTCGATATCGACAACCCGGTCTGAGCGCCTGGCCCACGCCATCACTGCAAGCGGAAGCTCACCGGGAACAGGGTCTGGCGCGGGTTGCCGGGCAGGGCGCCGATCCGTCGCGCGGCGTCGAGTGCCGCCTGGTCGAGCAAAGCATGGCCCGAGCTGCGGGCGACGGTGGCTGAAACCAGCCGACCGCCCTCGGCGAGGGTCAGCAGCAGGATGACTTCGCCTTCAAGCCCCTGCGCGATGGCCTCAGCCGGATAGAACAGATGTTCGGACAGCGCAGTTTGTGCGCGACGCAGGGAACGGCCCTGCAAAGCGTGCAGCGGGGCGTCAAGGGGCGGCTTGGCTTCGGTATCGGCGGCTTCGGTGCTGATCGACTCGGCCAGGGGCTGCGCTGGTGCGAGCGGCACCAGTCGTGCTTCGATGCTGGGCGTCGGCGCCGGAGTGTGCTTGGGCGCCGGCCAGGCGGGGGCGATGATCAGGGCGGCGTGCAGGGCCAGGCTGAGCAGCAGGGCGAGGTAAAGTCGCATTGGAACGATTCTAGTTCCGGCAGCAGCGCTTGCGATCAGTAGCGTCTTCATTCGGCCTGGCTGAAACTTTGTCCGGGGTTTCGCGTTCGAACCGATTCCTATCCAACTGCGGACCGCGATCTGTGCTCCAAAGGACGGCAGACATATACTTCGTGTCATGCGTATCCTTTCCTTTTTGCTGATGCTGCTGATCACTGCCGCACCCCTGCGGGCGGCGACCTTGCCCGATGCGGCACGATTTTCCGTTGCGATCGAAAGTGGCGATCTGGCACGTGCGCGCGAATGGCTGGATGCCGGACTTGATCCGGATTTCGAGGGCAAGCTGATCGGCACCGGGGTGATGATCGGCGCCTGGGAAGGCAACGTTCCGATGATGGAACTGTTTGTTGCGCGCGGCGCCGATATCAACAAGACCAATGCGTTCGGCGAACAGGCGCTGCTGCACGCGGCGTGGAAAGGGAAGCTGGCGGCGGTGCGCTGGCTGGTGGAGCGCGGCGCGCGATTGAATCGCCAAGGCAAGGAATGGGCGGCCTTGCACTACGCGGCATTCGCCGGTCACGAGGAGGTGGTGCGCTACCTGCTCGAACGTGGCGCCGACATCGACGCGCTGTCGACCAACGGCTCGACGCCCTTGATGATGGCCGCCCGCGAAGGCAAACACGCGGTTGCCAAGGCCCTGCTGACTGCGGGCGCCCGCCGCGATATCGTCAATGAGCGGGGGGATGACGCGTTGCGCTGGGCGATGCGCTACAACAACCTGCAAATCGCCCAGGAAATTGCCGGCAGCGAAAAGTTTGCCGTGGCCGCCGCCGCGCCCGTAGCCTCGTGGAATGTGCCGGTGCGTTCGCAACCCGTGCCGGATCGCGCCGAACTGCTGCTGGCCCAGGCGCACAAGATGGAGGCGGTAGGGCGGCGCGACGACGCCCTGAAGCTCTATCGTGCGGCCTTGGTCGCAATCCGCCAGGCCGAGGCGGTCGCAAAAAAGGCAGCCGGGCCGGTCCGCGCGGTAACTGGAATGGTGATCAGCGCGCGGCGGGACAAGGTTGCCGCGCAGACGGCAACGCTGAGTTATGCGACGCCGGCGGCCGGAGTCGAGAAGCCGGCAGTCGGCGCTGGCGCTACGGCGAATCGCGCCTCCGCGGCATCGGCGGACAGCGTCGTCGACGACTTGTTTCGCCGCGCTCGCGAGTTCGAAGCGGCCGGCCGCCGCAAGGAAGCGCTGCAGACCTACCGCCAGGCCGCGGCGGCCCTGCGTAGTCCCGGCCCAAGTTCAAGCCCCAGCCCCAGCCCCAGCGCAAGCGCAAGCCCTCAATACTCCCCAATCCATCCTTGAACCTGGCCGGATGGGCGCGGCCCGCACCATTTGACAGTTAAAGCTGTTGTATATTACGATAAGTAAAATCGAATTACGACAAAGTGAATTGTTGATCCCCCAAGGAGCTTGCATGAACGAGAAGAAGTTTGCCTCCCACGCCGACCTCGAACAGAAACAAGTCAGTTTCGAGAAGCTGTCCGACAACGCCTATGCCTACACCGCTGAGGGCGATCCGAACACCGGCGTGATCATCGGCGCGGACGCCGTGATGATCATCGACGC
>Ga0156014_1025_pt2 | contig 29235 bp, 29 predicted proteins | sample RifCSPlowO2_02_FD_107668 | JGI IMG/M metagenome (GOLD analysis project Ga0156014, IMG submission 107668) | Rhodocyclales bacterium RIFCSPLOWO2_02_FULL_63_24 | reverse complement strand
AATAACAGGCCCAAAAATCCATAAATCCTTCAGTAATAACAGATGGTTGCCGCTGCCTTTGTAAGTACGGCAGCGCGGAACTTCAGGCTAAAAGCTGACGTGGAAAGCCGAATCGGCTTGTCGCAATAAGAAACGGGCTGCCCGGCAAATGCCGGGCAGCCCGTTTTGTTTTGGTCGATTGCGTTTCAGTAACGCTTCTTGTTGCACTCGATTAGCGCATAGGCCGAGTGATTGTGGATGGATTCGAAGTTTTCGCTCTCGACCACATAGGCGTCAATGCGCGGGTCGGCATTGAGCGCGCCGGCCACGTCGCGTACCAAGTCTTCGACGAATTTTGGATTGTCGTAGGCGCGCTCGGTCACATATTTCTCGTCAGGGCGCTTCAATAGCCCGTAGAGCTCGCAGGAGGCTTGGGTTTCCGCCATGCGGACAATATCCTCGATCCACACCAATTGGTTGGTGGTGGCAGTGATGGTGACGTGCGAGCGCTGGTTGTGTGCGCCGCGCTCGGATATCTTCTTCGAGCAGGGGCACAAGCTGGTCACCGGGACGATGACTTTGATGGTTTGCCGGTAGCGGCCTCCCTCGACGATTTCGCCTATGAAGGTGACCTCGTAGTCCATCAGGCTCTTGACCCCGGAAACAGGCGCCACCTTGTTGATGAAGTAGGGAAAGCTCATTTCCAAGTGGCCGGTTGCCGCTTCGAGGCGCGCGACCATCTCGCGCAACATGGTCTCGAAGCTTTCGACCGAGATTTCCTCCTCGTGGGAATTGAGAATCTCGACGAAGCGCGACATGTGAGTGCCCTTGAAGTTGTGGGGCAGCCCGACGTACATGTTGAAGGTGGCGATGGTGTGGCGCACCCCCCCGCTCTTATCCAGCACCTTGAACGGATGTCGGATGTCTTTGATGCCGACTTTGTTGATCGGCAACTGGCGCGAGTCTGCGCTGTTCTGTACGTCTGCGATGGCGGTTTGTTCAGGTGGTGCCATGGGATCCCTGCAATTCATATCTCTTCTCGACGGTTGTATTCAATCCAACAACCAACTATATCATTATCCGACAATTTCACTCAACTATTGTTTTTCGCGGCAAGCCAGGCTTCCACGCTGCGTACTATGCCGCTATCGTCAAGGCCGACTTCTGCCAGCAGCAACGCCGAATCGCCATGATCGATGAACCTGTCTGGCAAGCCGAGACGCAACAGCGGGGTGCTCAGTCCTGACGCTTCCAGGGCACGTGCCACCTCGGCGCCGGCGCCGCCGATGAGGGCGTTTTCCTCGATGCTCACCAGCAAGTCGTGGCGTCCGGCAAGTTCGCGGACCAATTCGGCATCCAGCGGCTTGACGAAGCGCATGTTCGCGACGGTGGCGTCGAGTATTTCTGCGGCCTTGAGCGCCGGTGCCAGCATGGCACCGAACGCCAGCAGGGCCACTCGCTTGCCCTGTCGCCGCAATTCCCCCTTGCCTGGCGCCAGCGTCTCTAGGCCCTCTTCTATCGCGGTCCCCGGCCCGCTGCCGCGCGGATAACGCACGGCGCTGGGGCCGTTGAGCGTGAACGCGGTCGAGAGCATCTTGCGACATTCGTTTTCGTCGCTGGGCGTCATCACCACCATGTTCGGAATGCAGGTCAGGTAGGAAAGATCAAATGCACCGTTGTGCGTTGCTCCGTCGGCACCGACCAATCCGCCGCGATCTATGGCGAATACCACAGGCAGGTTCTGCAAGGCGATATCGTGAATCAATTGGTCATACGCGCGCTGGAGAAACGTCGAGTAAATCGCGACCACCGGCTTCATGCCTTCGCAGGCCAAGCCCCCGGCAAAGGTCACTGCGTGCTGTTCGGCGATGCCGACGTCGAAGTAGCGCTGCGGGAATTCCTGCGCGAAACGCACCATGCCCGAACCCTCTCGCATTGCGGGAGTAATGCCGATCAGGCGCTGGTCGGCTTGCGCCTGATCGCACAGCCAGTCGCCAAATACCTGCGTGTAGGTCGGGCGGCCACCACCCTTGTTCTGCTCGATGCCGTTGGCGGCATCGAACTTGCCGACTCCGTGGTAGAGAATCGGATCGGCCTCGGCGAGCTTGTAACCTTGGCCCTTTCGGGTAATCACGTGCAGGAACTGCGGTCCCTTCAATTTGCGCAAATTCTGCAGGGTTGGAATCAGGGCATCAAGGTCGTGGCCGTCGATGGGACCGATGTAGTTGAAGCCGAATTCCTCGAACAGGGTGCCCGGAGAAATCATGCCCTTCACGTGCTCCTCGACGCGATTGGCGAACTCCAGCACATTCGGCATCGAGGCCAGCACCTTTTCGCCGGCGCGCCGCGCGGCGTTGAACGTACCTCCGGACAGCAGGCGCGCCAGATACTTGTTGAGGGCGCCTACCGGCGGCGAAATCGACATGTCATTATCGTTGAGAATGACGAGCAGGTTGGCGTCGATCACGCCTGCATTGTTGAGCGCCTCAAAGGCCTGACCGGCCGACATCGCACCATCGCCTATGATTGCCGCGACACGTCGCTCCTCGCCCTTGTTGCGGGCAGCGACGGCCATTCCCAGTGCCGCGGAGATCGAGGTCGATGAGTGCCCGACGCCAAAGGTGTCGTATTCGCTCTCGCTGCGGCGCGGGAATCCCGAAACGCCATCCTTCATGCGCAGCCGCTTCATGCCGGCGCGTCTGCCGGTGAGTGCCTTGTGCGGGTAGGTTTGATGGCCGACGTCCCATACCAGCCGATCGGCGGGTGTGTCGAACACGTAGTGCAATGCGACGGTCAACTCTACGGTGCCGAGGTTGGAGGACAAATGTCCTCCTGTCTTTGACACCGAGTCGAGCAGAAATGCACGCAATTCATCGGCAAGCTGGGGTAGCTGATCGCGCTCAAGTGCGCGCAGATCTGCCGGAGATTGAATGCAGTCGAGCAAAGGATAAGTCATCAGAAAGTCCGCTCGACGATGAAGTCGGTGAGTTCGTGCAGGCGCACGGCGGAATCGCCGAACGGCGCGAGTGCGTCGTGCGCGTCATGTCGCAGTTTGCCGGCCATGGATTTTGCTTCGCTCACGCCAAGAATATTGACATAAGTCGGCTTGTTCTGCGCCGCGTCCTTGCCGGCGGTCTTGCCCAGCGTTGCAGTGCTCGCTTCGGCATCGAGAATATCGTCAACCACCTGGAATAGCAGGCCGATGCGATTGGCAAAACGCCCAAGATGCTCCAGGGCATCAGGCATGGCTTCGCCGCAGTGCGCGCCGAGCAGCACCGCGGCGCGGATCAGTGCGCCGGTTTTGTGGATATGCATGAATTCCAGCTCGCTGATCGTCAGTTGCTGGCCAACCGCGCCCAGATCGATAGCCTGGCCGCCTGCCATGCCGCGCGATCCGGAGGCCACCGCCAGCAGTTGCAACATATCGAGTTGGCGGGTCGCGGTGATGCCGGCCAGGCGATTCGACAGCGTCTGGAAAGCCAGACTCTGCAGGGCGTCGCCGACCAGAAGCGCGGTCGCCTCGTCGAACTCGATATGGCACGTCGGTTTTCCCCGGCGCAACACATCGTCGTCCATGCAGGGCATGTCGTCGTGCACCAGCGAGTAGGCATGGATCAGTTCGACGGCGATGGCCGGGTGGTCGAGCACACGGCTGTCGGCGCCAAAGATCGATCCAGCCGCGTGGCACAGCAGCGGGCGTACGCGCTTGCCGCCGCCAAGCACGGAGTAGCGCATTGCGTCATGCAACCGCGCTGGGGCGAGCCCGGCTAAGGGCAGGACCGCCTCCAGGGCCGACTCGGTACGTTGCTGGATGCCGGCCATCCAGGTAGAAAAATTCATCTGTGTTTCAGCCTTCCTGGCTGCCGCCTGCCTCGGGGTCGAAGTCGCGCAATCCATTGGCGTCGAGGACGCGTATCTGCTGTTCGGCCGCTGTCAGCGTTTCCTGGCATTGGCGCAGCAAAGCCACGCCTCGTTTGTAGGCGTCCAGTGCGTCCTGCAGCGGCATGTGGCCGGCTTCCATCGCGGCGACGATAGCTTCAAGCTCGTCGAGCGCGTTCTCAAACGAAGGAGGAGAGCCGGTGTTTGCCGATTCGACGTGTGCAGCAGTGTTCGGGATAGTGGCCATGAGTGAAGCCTTGGCCGAAAGCGGTGACCAGCGGCAAGGGAAAACCGTAAAAATAGCCTAAGGTGCGCCCTCCGGTCAAATTGGCTACAATTGTCCTGCCGGTCATGAATCGGCGGATTGTCTGTCCTGGCGGTTCTTTCCGTCCGTTTCCGGTTTCCGGGTAAACCCTCTTGGAGGTTGGGAATCATGTCCGATGTCGGCTCGCGTACGCTCCTCTCGCCGGGAGCGTCGCAGTTTCCGGTTGAGTGGTATTTCGACGAAAAGCTCTTCGAATTGGAGAAGAAGCTGATCTTCGACGCCGGCCCGGGCTATGTCGGCCATCAACTGATGGTTCCCGAACTGCATGACTATCGGTCGCAGGAGTGGCACGACCACGCACGAATGCTGGTCAACCAACCTGATGGTTTCCACGAGATGTCGAATGTCTGTCGTCATCGGCAGGCGATCATGCTGCAAGGGGCCGGCAACGCGAAGAACGTGGTCTGCCCGATTCATCGCTGGACCTACGATGCAGGCGGCGAACTGATCGGCGCGCCGCATTTCCCGGCGAATCCCTGCCTCAATCTGGCCAAGCAGAAACTCGAAAACTGGCAAGGCCTGCTGTTCAAGGGGCCGCGCTCGGCCAACGCCGACCTGGCCGGCATGAAGGTCGCCAGCGAGCTCAAATTCGACGGCTACAAGCTCGATCACGTCGAACTGCACCAGTGCAACTACAACTGGAAGACCTTCATCGAGGTCTATTTGGAAGATTATCATGTCGTGCCCTATCACCCGGGGCTGGGCGGCTTTGTCACCTGCGACGACCTGACCTGGCAGTTCGGCGACTGGTACTCGGTACAGCGCGTCGGCGTCACCTCGCTGGCCAAGCCCGGCTCGGCGACTTATCAGCGCTGGCACCGGGCAGTGCTGGACTATTACAACGGCGACCTGCCCAAGCACGGCGCGATCTGGCTCACCTATTACCCGAACATCATGGTCGAGTGGTACCCCCATGTGCTGGTGGTGTCCACCCTGATACCGCAGGACGTGGACCAGACGCTGAACGTGGTTGAGTTCTACTATCCCGAGGACATCGCCCTGTTCGAGCCCGAGTTCATCAAGGCCGAGCAGGCAGCCTACATGGAAACGGCGATCGAGGATGACGACATCGGCGAGCGCATGGATCGCGGCCGCCGCGCGCTGCTGAAGCAGGGACGCAGCGAAGTCGGCCCCTACCAGTCGCCGATGGAAGACGGCATGCAGCACTTTCACGAGTTCTACCGGCGCGTGATGGCCGACCACATCTGATCGAGGAGACCCGCTACGGGCGCCAGTGAAGTACTGGCGCCCGTGGCATTTGCATGCAGTCACTCTGGATGATCGCGGCCAGTCTGCTGTTCGCCTGCATGGGCGTCTGCGTCAAGCTCGGCGCTGCGCAGTTTGCCGCCGCCGAACTGGTGTTCTGGCGCGGTTTCATCGCCACGCTGCTGATCGGGTCCTACGTTCTGCTGCGCCGCCTGCCGCTCGCGACGCCGCATGCGCGAACCCATGTGGTACGCGGCTTGGCGGGGTTCGTTTCGCTGGTGATGTACTTCTATGCGATCAGCCTGATTCCGCTGGCCGCGGCGGTGACACTGAATTACACCTCGCCGCTGTTCCTGGCTCTGCTGTTGGCGCTGTGGCTGAAGGAGCCGGTGCGCCGCGGTTTCTATACGGTACTGGTCGCCGGTTTCGTCGGGGTCATCTTCCTGCTGCAGCCGACGCTGGCCCGCGATCAATGGCTGGGCGCGGTATTCGGCCTCGGCTCCGGGATCATCTCCAGCATCGCCTATCTCAACGTGCGCCGCCTGGGCGAACTGGGCGGCCTGCCGTGGCTGCTGGCCGCCGAACCCGTCCATGCCATCAATCTGCGCGGTGGGCCGCTGCTGTTGGGCGTGGGCGGTTTCGGCGTGCTGGCGCAACTGTGCATGACTGCTGCCTACAAACACGGCAAGACACTGGTTTCAGCGAGTCTTGCCTACAGCACAGTGATCTTCTCCAGCGCATTCGGCATGCTCCTGTGGGGCGAAATTCTGCCCTGGGTCGGCTGGCTGGGCGTGATCCTGATTGTCGCCAGCGGCCTGCTTGCCACTGTGCTGTCGCGACGGACGGATACCGAAGTGGTTACTGACTGAAGTCTGTTGGCGCCTGCCCTTTTCCGGCGCAAGCTCGGTAATCGGGCTTGTCGTATCGCGCGGGCTCTTGGCATTGGCTATGCATGAAGTCCCAAGGTGCCGTAACATGACGCGCTGATCCCCAGCGCGAGTTTTTCCTTTTCATGTCGCCCGGCATAGATTCCGATCCAACATCCAACATCAAGCTGCTGGATCGCTTCTATGGCACTTTTGTTGCGGTGGGCGTCGCCTTTCTGCTCGTCGGCGTTCCCTTTGTCTTCTATCGCAAAGTTGCTTCCGCTGCCGCCTGTGTGGTCCTGCTCGGATTGGTCGCTGTCGCGTGGCAGATCAGCCGCGCGGGACGGCCGCAAAAGTCCCTGAAGCTGTTTGCGGGCGGCTTGTGGCTGATCCTGGTGGCGCTGACTTTTGCCGGATTGCCGCCGATCACCGCGGCAACGATGCTGGCCGTCGCTGTCATGCTTGCCGTGGTTGTGAGCATGAAGGCGGGAGTGCTTTACTGCACCACATACATGCTGGCCTGGCTGGCCTACGTCGTGCTGGGCATGCTTGATGCGGCGCCGCCGCCCTATTTTGCGGCGAAGCCCCTCGCGTTGTGGTTCATCGGGGCCACCGCCATCTGGCTGGTGCTATTGCCTTTTCCGACATTGATACGCAACATGCAAATGGCGCTCGCCCTGCAGCGCTCGACGCTGGAGGCGGCATCCGATGGAATTCTGGTGATCGACAACGCCAATCGGATGCTGACCAGTAACCATCAATTTGCCGGCCTTTGGCGAATTCCCGCTGACGTTTTGGCCACAAACGACGGCGAAAAATTGATCGACTTTTTCGCGAGCCAAGTTGAAGACCCAGGGTGGTTCGCTGAAACAATGAAACAGCTCCAGGCGCGCCCAGAGGAGTCTTCCGCCGACACCGTGCCGCTCAAGGACGGGCGGGTGTTCGAGTGTTACTCGCAGCCCCAGTGCATGGCGGGCAAGATAAGCGGGCGGGTATGGAGCTTTCGCGATATCACCCAGCGCAGGACGGCAGAACGGGAGCGCTACGAGAGCGAAGCACTGAAGACTTCGGTGCTGACCCATGCTCCGTATGCGATCATCGCCACCGACGCGCAAGGTGTCATCACGGTTTTCAATCCCCGTGCGGAAGCCCTGCTCGGCTATCGATCGGACGAATTGATCGGCAAGCAGACGCCGGCCTTGTTCCATGATCACGATGAAATCCGGCGGCGTGCGGACGAACTGTCGAATGAATTGGGAGAGATCGTCACCCCTGGCGTGGATGTCGTCGTTGTCAAAACACGTCATACGCACATGCCCGACGAGAACGAATGGACATATGTGCGCCGGGACGGCCAGCGGTTTCCAGTGCTGCTCTCGGTGACCGCGATCAAGGATGCGGATGGGCAGATTTCCGGCTACCTGGGCGTCGCGACCGATATCACTGAGCGCAAACAGGCAGCGCAGAGGCTGGCCGAGAGCCAGCAACGCATGGAACTGGCGCTGACGGGGGCCGATCTGGGCTTGTTGGATTGGGATATTCCCAGCGGCAGATTTTCCCAGAATGCGCGCTTCCTCGAAATGCTGGGCTACGCAAGGGGCGAAGCGCATATCGATGCCCGGTCATTTGCAGAGATGATTCATCCGTCCGACCGGGATCATGTGCGCAAGGCGATAGTGGCTCACCTGAAGGGGGATACGCCGGGCTATGACGTCGAACACCGGACGCGCCACAAGAGCGATCGCTGGGTATGGATACTTGCCCGCGGCAAGGTGGTCGAGCGGGATGATTGCGGTCGCGCCTCACGCATGGTGGGCACGGTACTCGACATCACCGAGCGCAAACACAGCGAGGAAGCGCTGAAGGCGCGCGAAACAAGGCTGGCCAACCTGATCGGATCGATCCAGGAACTGGTCTTCGTGCTCGACACCGAGGGCCGGATTATCGAGTATCACCTGCCGCCGTCGTTTCGTTTTCCGGTCAGTGCCGAGGCGGCGCTGGGGCGCTATTTCCCAGAGATACTGCCGGAGCAACTGTCAAGCTTCGTCGCCGAGGCGATGGTCGGCATTTTTGCCGACGCACAGGTGCGCACGGACGAATTCGCGCTTGTAGTGCAGGACAGGGAATGCGTGTTCCAGGTCACGATGAGCCAGTTGTCCGGCTCGGGAAAGTACGCCAGCGGCTTCCTGACCCTGGTCAGGGACATCAGCGAGCGCAAGCATGCCGAGCAGGAACAGCGCATCGCCGCAATCGCCTTCGACGCGCAGGAGGGCATCGTGATTACCGATGCCCAAAGCGTGATCCTGCGAGTGAACAAAGCGTTCTCCGAGATAACCGGTTACAGCGCAGGGGATGTTGTGGGACACAAGACCAAGCTGCTCAAGTCGGGCCGTCACGACAAGGACTTCTACGCCATGATGTGGAACTCCATCCAGCAAACCGGCACCTGGCAGGGAGAGATATGGAATCGGCACAAGAGCGGCGAGATCTATCCGCAGTGGCTCACCGTCACCGCTGTCAGAGCCGACGACGGAACGGTCACCCATTACGTCGGTACGCAGATCGACATTACCGAACGCAAGGCTGCCGAGGCGGAAATCGTGCGACTGGCCTATCAGGATCCACTTACTCGGCTTGCCAACCGAAGACTGCTGCTGGATCGCCTGCAACATGCCATGGCCTTCAGTGCCCGCAGCGGCCGGGAAGGGGCGCTGCTGATTCTCGACCTGGACGAGTTCAAGGCGCTTAACGAAGCTTTCGGCCACGCCAAAGGCGATCTCTTGTTGCAGCAGGTCGCGCAGCGGCTGATAGCCTGCGTCCGCGAGGCCGATACGGTGGCGCGCCTGGGGGGCGACGAGTTCGTGGTGATGCTTGAAGGTCTGAGCGACGACCGTACGATAGCCGTCAGGCAGGCCGAGGGCGTCGGCCGGAAAATCCTTGCCGCGCTCAACCAGCGCTATGTGCTTGGCGGTGATGAATGCGACAACACTCCCAGCATTGGCGGGACCCTGTTCTTCGGTCACCGGAACACGGTGGATGAACTGTTGCAGCAGGCCGATCTGGCCATGTATCAGGCCAAGGCCGCCGGGCGCAATGCTTTGCGCTTCTTCGATTCAAACGTCCGCAAGCAGTAGCCGGCGGCGGCAGGCAGAATTGCAGGAGGCATTCGATGAATGCACCGTTACGGCCTGCTGGCAAAAAAGCGGGAGCCGCCGCGTGATTCATGCGACGACTCCTGCGGTTTGACGCAGGTCGGTTGCTCAGTCGATCACGAGCGACGTCGTTGGCTTCTTCGGCGTGGACTGCTTGCTGTCGTCGGCAGCCTTGTCTCCCGGACAAGCCCAGACCGATGCGGTTGCAAGGGAAAACACGATCGCCATCAGGGTTGCAATGCCTTTCATGTATTAGCTCCGTGGGGTGGTTGCGGAGGTTTCAATCTAGCCCGGCACGCGGAATATTTCAAGAACAATATCGGCTGCGTGGAACCGGTCGGCGCCACTCATCCGGTGATCTTCCGCCGTAGCGCGCGGGTCACCATGCGCAGGCGCTGGGCGAGCGGGAAGCGCTTGAAATTGGTCTTTACCGCGCCCAGCGTAAACGCCGTGCGTTTGGAATAGTCCATCACCAGATCGACGATCACCGGCCGTCCGGCGGCGGCGATTTCCCGTGCCCGGGCGATGGCTGCGGAGACGTCGGCATTCGCCGCCACCGGGATATAGTCGGCCCCGGTGGCGATTGCGACGCCGCTGAAGTCGATCGCCCCCAGCGCCGTGCAGGGCTTGCGATTGAACGGAATTTCCTGGGCCTGGGCGATTTGCGAGAGTTCGCCGTCGTGGAACACGTAATAGACGAGGCCGATACCCAGGCGTGTCGCGGAAACGATTTCCATGCAGGTCATGGTGAAGGCACCGTCACCGACGATGGCGAACACTTCCCGCTCCGGATTGGCCAGCTTGGCGCCGATCGCGGCCGGCACGGCGTAGCCCATGCTGTTGAAGTCGGTCGGCACAATCAGCGCCTTGGATTGCCTTACCGGAAACAGTTCGGCCGTCAGATAGGTGTGGTTGCCGTCATCCACCACGGCAATCGCATCGTCGGGCAGCGCGGCGCGCAGTGCATTGAAGAACACCGCCGGGTTGACCTTGCCGCCGCTGTCGTGACTCAGCCATTCGTTGTTGTAGGCCGCCTTGTCTTGCTGTATGCGGGCGTGCAATGCGGTATTCGCCGTGCGTCCGGCGCCGACTCTTTGCAGTTCGTCCAGCAGCGCGGCCAACACCGCGGCGGCATCGCCTTCGAGCGCCACCGCGGCCGGATAGTTGGCATTGAACACCTTGGGATTGATGTCGGCGTGAATCAGATTCGCCGGCACCTTGACGCCGAAGCTGCCGGTGGCGATTTCCGCAAAACGGGTGCCGACGGCCAACAGGCAGTCGCAGTCGGCAAAGGCGTTGCGCGCCGCGGGCACCGCGGCGGCGCCGAAGCTGAAGCCGGTATGCAGCGGATGGGCGGCGGAGAACACCGACAGGCCTTGCAGGGTGGTCGCCACCGGCGCCTGCAGGAACTCGGCGATGGCCCGGGTCTGCGCAAAGGCATCGCGCGCGCCCCAGCCGAGGAACAAGGCGGGATGTCGTGCCGCCAGCAGCATTTCCACGGCGCGCCGGATCTCGGCGGCAGGCGCCCGCTGCGGCTTGGCGATGACGGGAAGAGGCGGCAGATCATCCGATTCACCGGGGAACATCTGCAGATTGACCGGGATTTCGACGAATACCGGTCCCGGCTCTGCCGAATGGGCGATCTCCCACGCCTTGAACAGGGTGGGAACGATTTCCGCATGGCTGGTCACGAGGAAGCTCGCCTTGGTCAGCGGCTTGAGGAAGGCGTGCTGATCCAACTCGTGCAACTGGTAGCGCTTGTCCAGATCGGTGCGGATGCCGCCGCAAATCACCAGCATCGGAATGCCGTCCAGAAAGGCCTCGCCGATACCGCTGGCGGCGTGGGTGGCGCCAGCGGCAGGAACGATCACCAGCGTGCCGGTTTGCCCCGAGGTGCGGCTCACGCCGTCGGCCATGAACGCAGCGCCGCCTTCGTGGGTCACCAGTATCGGCGTGATCTGCGCCGAGCTGTTCAGTTCATCGTACAACTCCGTGTTGTGCACACCGGGAATGCCGAAGGTGTACTGGATGCCCAAGGCTTCGAGGGCTCGTACCGCGAGCCAGGCGCCGGTTTGTTTCATACGGATTTCCTCCGGGTTCTTGTTGTGGTCTTCAGGTGGCTGCCGCTGCCGCCTGGCCCGCGATCCTGCCGCTGAGCACGCAGCCGCCGAGGAAGCTGCCTTCCAGGGCGCGCAGGCCGTGCATGCCACCGCCGCCAAATCCCGCGGCTTCGCCCGCCGCATAGAGCCCCGCCATCGGCCGGCCGGCGTGATCCAGCACGCGGCTTTGCAAATCGGTCTGGATGCCGCCCAGGCTCTTGCGGCTGATGATGAATTCGCGCACGGCGATCAGCGGTCCAGCGTCGGGATCGAGGATCTTCTGAAACTTGCAGGTGCGGATCCGATCTCCCTTCCAGTGCCGCACGTAGGCGATGCGCCGCAACTGCTCGTCATTGTGGAAGCTCTGGCCGCGGTCGATCTGGGCATCATAGCGTTCGGTCGCGGTGCGCATGGCCTCCAGGTCCACTGCGTCGTCACCCTGCAGCGCGTTCATCTTCGCCACCAGCTCCGGCAGGTCGCGGCCGGTCACGAAGTCCTCGCAGTCGCCGATCATCTGGTCGTAGAGCCACTGGTTGCCAAAAATCAGGTCGCGCAGGAAGGCAAGTTTTTTCTTGTCGCGGATCGACGGGTTGAACTCGGCGCCGGATACCGCGAGTTCCTTCAGCGCGATGCGCCGGTTCATCAGCTGCCAGGAATACTGCCGCTCCTGGGCGCAGACCTGCGCCACCAGGTCGCGGGTATCGAAGCCGGTCACCAGCGGCATCGGGCCGATGCGCTGGCCGCGCCAGTTGAGCCACAGCGCCGAGCGCGGCGGCACCAGCGACAGGCCATGGCCCGGCTTGCGCGGCCGCGGATGATGCACTCCCGCGGCGTAGTTCCACATCGCATCGAGATGGGTCAACTGGCCGCCAATGGCGCCGACCGCGTCATGCAGGCGGCCGTCGGCAAAACGATGGGAACCGTTGAGGATCACCGGCGGCGGCGTGCCCCAATCGCGGTGCCAGTGTTGGCGCACCCGCTCGATGTTGCCGTTGAAGCCGCCGGCGGCGACGATCACGCTGCCGGCATGAAGTTCGAACGGCTGCCCATGCTCTTCGCTTACGCCCTGGCAGCCGGTCACCGCGGCACTCGATGTCAGCAGACTTTCCACGCGGTGACCGAAGCGGAGCTCAAGCTTCGCACGCTGCGGATGGTGTTCCAGTTGATCGATCAGGCGCAGCGCAAGTTCGCGCCCCGTGCCCCAGACGATATGAAAGCGCGGTACCGAGTTGCCGGGCGTATACAAGCCGCGCTCGACCCAGTGCGGCGCCGGCAAGAAGCCGATGCCGCGCTGTCGCAGCCAGCCGCCGACATCGTCGCGGCAGCGATGCACGTAGGCCTCGGCCCAAGCCTGCGGCCAACGATCGTCGGCGTCGAGTTCGCCGAAAGCCCGCCAGTCGGCCAGTGCCAGTTCCGGCGTGTCGCGAATGCCGGCGCGTCGCTGCTCCGGCGTGCCGACCAGGAAGATGCCGCCAAAGCTTTCCTTCGCCAGACCGCCGAAATTGTCCGGGTTGTCGCGCTCCAGCATTACCACCCGGCGTCCCGCGTCGAGCAGCTCCAGCGCGGCGCAGATGCCCGCAATGCCGCCGCCGATGACGATGACTTCACTCATTGTCTGTCGCCTCCCCCGCAATTCGGCAAAGTTTAGCCCGAACCCGAGCCGCATCCGCAATTGCCGGCAGCATGGACGCCGGAAGATGCAGATGTTCCCGCAGCTACTCCGTGGGTCCTGCCGGGTCCGGCATGGTGATCAGATCTTCTACCGAAAGCGGCTTTCCGTTACCGGTCCAGGAGCGCGCCAGATTGATGAGGGTCCTGGCAGTCTCGGCCTTCATCTTCATGTGCCCGGAGAGCAAATCGAAGACATCGAGTCCAAGCAGGGCGCAGAGTTTCTCCAGCGACTGGAAATCCATGTCGCTCATGCCGTGCTCGAAGCGGCCAAGCCGCTCGGCGTTTATGCCGCAGCGCGCAGCCACCGTATTTCGTTCCAATAGTGCGTCTTTTCGCACCTGGCGCAGCTGCTGACCCAGGGCAAGAAGGGTCTCGGACTTTCCCGACATATCGCGCAAGCCCTGAAGATCGGCTTGGGTGAACAATCCGGTGGCAAATGACTGAAAGCTCACGATGCACTCCTGACAGGTGTTGCGCCGGCTTCGGCGCCGAATTCATGTAGCAAAAGACTACCACACGACGCTGGACTTTCAGGGGCCTGCGCAAGAGACGTCCAGGGGCATGGCGGGGGCGGCCGCGATGCGACTCCCCGGCCGATGACGAAATGGCGGATACCGATGGAACCCGTTAAGCTGCCGCCTCGAAAGGAGTACCCGATGCATATTCGAAGCTGGCCGATTCTCGGCCTCATGCTGATCCATGCGATAGTCCCGGCGCAGGCCGCGGACGCGCTTCCCGCGCCGTCGCTGGATGACGCCCGCGCCCTGCGCGCCAGAGCCAAGTCGCTCAAGGACGAGGCGGGGAAAAACTACGAGATCGACAAAGCGGCTTGTCAGGCCATGTTGATCGCCCTGAACTGCATGACTGCGGCGAAACAGCGTCGCGCCGAGGCCTTGCGCGCGGCCGATACGCTGGCGCGGGAGGGCCGCGGGATCGAGCGCGAGATCAGCCGTCTGGAGGCCGAGGCCAAGGCCGCCAAGCGCGAGGCCGAGGCGCCGGCGCAAGCCGCCAGAGAGCGGGAGGAAGTAGAGCGCTTTCGCCAGAAGGAAGCTCAAAAGGCCGCCGAGCGCGAGCGCAAGTCAGCCGAGGAGGCAGGCAAGATCGAGGGTCGCCGGGCCAAACTGGCGGCGGAGCAGGCGGCGCGGCAAGAGAGGATGGAGCGGCGCCGCCAGGAAGACGCGAAGCGCGCGGAGCAGGCGCCTGAACGCGCCAGAAAACGCGCGGAACGCGAACGCCAGCATGCCGAACGGGTGAAGCGGATCGACGAGCGGGCGCGCCAATATGCCGAAAAGCTCAAGCAGCGCGAGTCGGTGGAGAAGGCGCGCCAGGCTGTCCAGCCGGTGGGCGAGGCGGCGAAGTGAAACCGGGCCGGCATCGAAAATCCCGCACGAAGGAATCCGGAACGTGGGCCGGGCATATGGAGGGGAGGGGCGGCGACCGCCCGTCGCGGGCCCTACTGGCCAGCGAAGAAGTCTTGCCAGTTCTCCCATTCCTGCAGGCAGGACGGGGGCACTTCAGTCAGCGGCAGGACGGCCAGGCAATCGAAGGGCGCCAGACGTTGGGCAGCGCGCGTTGCGTGCGCCAGGCATTCGCCCCAGTTGCGATGATCCGTCGATTTTCCCGCCACGGTCACCAGCACAATCTCGGGGAACGAGAACAGTTGGAGATAGTGCTCGGAGACAAGGCGGATCGGGCAGGGAAAGAGTTCCCGCTGGGCGCGTATCTTGGTCAGTGGATCGCTGTGGCCGCAGCGATCGAGGTATTTCGCCATCAGCGCCGGATAGGTCTCCGAAACTGCAAGCCAGCCGATGCTGGAAACCAGTCCGGCGGCGAAGGCGTCGTCGGCCATCGTCTCCGGAATGTCGAACTCCGGCATCAGGGCGCGCATCGCGCTGCCGGTCGCGATCGCGTTCATCCAGTAGCCGCGATAGTCGAATGCCGCGCAGCGTCCCTGGCGATAGCGCATCATCATCGACGCGATGAACACCACGCGCTGGACAAAGCTCATCCCCAGACGTTGCACCGCCTTCAATATCGATGATGTCTTGCCGCCGCCGGCAAACTTGGCAGCGTTGGCGTAATTGATCAGCGATGCGGCGATCACCGGATCGGATTGGAGCAACTTGGCAATCTTGCGCGCATCGCCGTCGGCAACCGCGCTCTCGACCTGACGGAAGATGGCGCTGGGGACCGGCAGGTTGCTGTGCGATTCGATTGCATCGAGGAACTCGGTCGCCGTCGGCGTTTCCTCCAGGGAACCGGGAGGCTCGACCACCGACGACAGCATCTCCAGGGCAACCTCCCCGGTCGCGCCGGTTTCGGCGAGGAAGGCGTCGATACCGTTGCCGGTCCTGAAGCGCTCGAACTCGATCTCGGCAACCACTGGCGTCGGGCAGCCGCCCCAACGCGGCATCACCTTGGCGAAACGGCCCCAGGCATCGATGGCTACGCAGCAGATGTCCTTATCGGGAAAGCCGGTGCGCGCCATCACGTACTGGATTGCCGCGGCCACCCGCCTTGCCGGCTGAGGCAAGAAAGTCGGCGCTGGCGGTACGGCGGTTGAGCGGCGCGGCTTGACCACAAAGCATAGGCCTCCTGCGCAAGATCTCGCCGACCCCGCGTCAATCGCATCGACGACGTGTATGGCGACCGCAATCTTTTCTGCGCTTGCGTGCCGACGGAGGGATAACATATGCCGGTCTGTCAAACCGCCGGCGCCGCCCGTTGGCCATGCGGCACAAGTCATGGATCACGCTGTCCACAATGCCTCGCCGAATTCAGCCAGTCCCGATTTCAGCCTCCAGGATTTCGCCGCACCCCTGCTGATCGGCTTGGCCCTGATCTGGCTGAGCCGTTACAGCTTTCTGTGGTTCCACACACTGGCCGAGTTGTTCTGCGTCGTGGTCGGCGCCGCGCTTTACCTGATCGCGCGCTACAGCCACGTCTTCAATCGCAATAGCTTTCTGCTGTTCCTGGCCCAGGGTTTCTTCTGGGCCAGCGTGCTCGACGCCATCCATGCCATGGCGTATTCCGGCATGGGGCTGGTGCCCGGCGGCGACCCCAACCCGGCCACCCAGATCTGGCTCTGCGCCCGCGCGCTGGAAGCGACCACGCTGCTCCTGGCGCCCCGCTACCTGAACCAGAGACCGATCGAGGCGTGGACTTTTGGGGTATTCGGTACCGCTACGATCGCCGCCCTCGCACTGGTTTTCTTCGGCGAGTTGCCGGATGCGTTCGTCGTCGGCAGCGGTCTGACGCCGTTCAAGATCGGCTCCGAGTACCTCATCATCACCGTGCTTTTCCTCGCCGGATGGCGCCTCCGGCAGCACCATGCGGGGATCGACCTCACGCTGTACCGGATACTGGTGTGCGTGATCGGGCTGACCATCGTTTCCGAGTTCGCCTTCACGCTCTATGTCAGCGTATTCGGCCTGTCGAACCTGGTCGGCCACATCGCCAAGTTCTGGGCATTCTGGCTGCTGATGCTGGTCATGTCGCGTTGGATGCTGGCCGAACCCTTCCGCATCCTGTCCGCCAACGCCACGTCCTTCGACGCGATGCCGATGCCGGTGCTGGTGCTCGACCGGCACGGCAGGGTGCAGTCCGGCAACGAGGCCGCGCGCCAGCAGCACCCGGGCGACGCGGTCGGCCGCGCCCTGCACGAAATCTGGCACCCGGCCGCAATCGCCCGCGCCGAGTGCGAGGTCTGCCGTGCCATCGATGCCGGCCAGGGCATCAGCACGGTGCAGCACGATCCGGAACGCGACGAATGGTCGGGCGTGCGCCTGCATCCGATCCAGCAGCACGACCAGACCTCGGGTTACATCTATGTCCATACCAACATCACCGAACGCAAGCGCAGCGAGGAAAAACTCGCCCAGGCGGAAAAGCTCGAACTGATCGGCCGCATGACCGGCGGCCTGGCGCACGACTTCAACAACCTGATGGGCATCGTGCTGGGCAGCCTCGGCCTGCTGGGCAAGCGCGTTGCCGACGACGAAAAGGCGCGCCATCACATCGCCCTGGCACAGCAGGCGGCGCAACGCGCCACCGAGGTCACGCGCTCGCTGCTGGCCGTGGCCCGCAAACAACCGCTGGCGCCGCGCCTCCTCAACGTGCGCCAGGTCATCATCGAGATGATGCCCTTGATCCGCCAGTCCGTCGGCAACCGGATCACGGTCACCGAAACCCACTGCGCCCTCTGCGCACCGACCGAATGTGCCCGCTGCATACTTGCCTCGGTCGACCCTGCCGGATTGAGCAACGCCATCCTCAATCTGGTCATCAACGCCCGCGACGCCATGCCGCAGGGCGGCGAACTGCTGATCGGCACCGATGTGCGCACGCTCGCCGCCGCCGAGTCGGGCACCCCTGCCGATCTCACGCCCGGCTGCTACGTCATCGTCGGCATTGCGGATACCGGCACGGGAATGACCCCGCAAGTCGCCGAGCGGGCCTTCGAACCGTTTTTCACCACCAAGGGATCGGGTGCCGGAACCGGGCTCGGCCTCGCCTCGGTGTACGGCTTTGCCCGCCAGTCGGGAGGTACCGCGACGATCGATTCGCAGCCCGGTCTCGGTACGTCGATCCAGCTCTATCTGCCTGCGGCGGGTGACCTGTCCACCGCGAATGCCAATCATGGAGCCGGGGATCGCGGTGAATGGCTGCGGCTGAAGCGGCCCTCGACGAATTACAATCCGCTCCATGCGGTCGACCAGGCGCCGACCTGATCACCTTGGCGGCAGGGCACAAACGAGAAAACACAATGACGCAACACTTCAGGATATTCGTGGTCGACGACGAGTCCGGCATGTGCAGCCTGCTGACCTCGATCTTGGCCGACGACTACGCGGTGGAAAGCTACCCCAGTGCGGAAGCATGCAGGGACCGCTTGCCGCGGCAGCTTCCCGACATGTTCCTGCTCGATGTCGGGCTGCCCGGCGAGGACGGCTACGAGTTCTGCCGACGGCTTAAGAACTCCGAGCAGACGCGGCACATCCCAGTCACTTTCGTCTCCGGTCATGACACCATCGATGCCAGATTGCAGGGCTACGAGGCCGGCGGCGAGGACTTCATCGTCAAGCCCTTCGCACCCGAGGAACTGCTGAGCCGGGTCAAGGTCGCGCAGCGCATCCAGAACGAGCAGGCGCAGTTGCGCGCGCAGGCGAAGTTCGCCGAGCGTACCGCCTTCTCGGCCATGACCAGCATGGGCGACCTCGGCATCATCATCGAGTTCCTGCGCAAGTCCTTCGCCTGCACCACGGCACCCGACCTGGCCCAGGCGATTCTGGACGTCCTCGGCCAGTACGGGTTGCAGGGCGCGACGCAAATCCGCCTGGGCCGCGAATCCCTGTCGATGAGTCCGCAGGGATCGGGGATTCCCCTGGAGCAGACCATTCTCGACCACGTCAGCACGCTGGGCCGGATTTTCGAGTTCCAGAAGCGCGGGGTTTATAACTACGGCGGCATCACCATCCTCATCTGCAACATGCCGGTGGACGATGCCGAGCGCTGCGGCCGCATCCGCGACAACCTGGCGATCCTGACCGAGGCCGCCGATGCCCGACGCCAGGCGATCGAGCTGGAACAATTCAATCGCCGTGCCCAGCAGGGCATCGGCCAGGCGCTGAGCACGCTGCAGGCCACCCTCGACCAGATCCGCGCCGGCCATCAGCAGGACCAGCTCTCGGTGACCCAGTTGATCATCAACGTGCAGGAGGACATGGTGAAGTCCTTCGTCAAGCTCGGCCTCTCGGAAAGCAACGAGAACTTCATGATCGAGCTGGTCAAGCGCCATCTCGGTCAGGTGATCGACCGGCTCGACGGCGGCAGGACGGTGATCGGCCGCCTCGAAGAGATGGAAAAGACCCTGCGCACGCTGGCCGCCTGAGTCCGCACCGCCAACCCGGCCATGTATACCCTGCACATCGCCAACAAGAACTACTCCTCCTGGTCGCTGCGGCCCTGGCTGCTGCTGCGTGCGCTCGGCATTCCCTTCCGCGAAGTGCTGACGCCCTTTTCGCCGACGCGGCGCAACGACTACCTGCGCTTTTCGCCCTCGGGCAAGGTGCCCTGCCTGATCGATGGCGATCTCGAGGTGTGGGATTCGCTGGCCATCGTCGAATACCTGGCCGAGCGCCACCCCGGCGTCTGGCCGGACGCTGCCGCAGCCCGCGCCTGGGCGCGCTGCGCCTGCGCCGAAATGCACTCGGGTTTCGCCGCCCTGCGCAACCTGCATGGCATGAACGTCGGCGTACGGGTGAGCGTGGCCGCGCGCGCGGCCGAAGTCGACGCCGACATCCAGCGCATCGAAGTCCTGTGGAACGAAGGCCTGCAACGCTTCGGAGGGCCGTTCCTGGCCGACGCGAGCTTCGGCGCGGTCGATGCCTTCTTCGGCCCGGTGGCCTTCCGCTGCCAGACCTACGGCGTCGAGCCCCACGGCGCCGCCGCGGACTACCTCGCCCGCCTGTTGCAAGTGCCGGCCATGCGCGAATGGGAAGCGGCGGCGCTGGCCGAGACCTGGCGCGACCCGCCCCACGAAGCCGAACTTGCCGAGTCCGGCGACCTGATCGCCGACCTGCGCGCCGTAGCGCCGGCGCCGACTCCTTGATGAAAACCCCGGAACTGCTGGCCCCCGCCGGCTCGCTGCTGATGACCCGCACCGCGCTGGATTTCGGCGCCACGGCGATCTATGCCGGACAGCCGCGCTACAGTCTGCGCGTACGCAACAACGATTTCGGCAAACTCGAAAACCTCGCCGAGGGCATCCGCCTGACCCACGCCCGCGGCGGCAAGTTCTACCTGGTCAGCAACGTCCTGCCGCACAACGCCAAGCTCAAGACCTACCTCGACGACATGGCGCCGGTCGTGGCGCTCCGGCCCGATGCCCTGATCATGGCCGATCCGGGCCTGATACTGATGATCCGTGAGCGCTGGCCGGAAATGGCGATCCACCTCTCGGTCCAGGCCAACACCGTCAACCACGCTGCGGTGAAGTTCTGGCGCAGCGTCGGCGTTTCGCGCGTGATCCTCTCGCGCGAACTCTCGCTCGACGAAGTGGCAGAAATCCGCCAGGAATGCCCCGACACCGAACTCGAAGTATTCGTGCACGGCGCGCTGTGCATCGCCTATTCCGGCCGCTGCCTGCTCTCCGGCTACTTCAACCACCGCGACCCGAACCAGGGCAGCTGCACCAACTCCTGCCGCTGGGATTACAAGCTGCATGATGGCAGCGAAGACGCCGCCGGCGATGTCGGCCTTGCCACGCCGCGCCCGCTCGCCGTGTCGCCGGCGCCGACTCCTCCGGCCGCCGTCAAGCAGACCACGCTGCGCCGCCCCGGCGCCACCTGGCTGCTGGAAGAGAAGGAACGCCCCGGCGAATACATGCCGATCGAGGAGGACGAGCACGGCAGCTACATCCTCAACTCGAAGGACCTGCGCGCCATCGAGTACGTGTCGCGGCTGACCGAGATCGGCATCGACTCGCTGAAGATCGAGGGCCGCACCAAGTCGCCCTACTACGTCGCGCGTACCTGCCAGAGCTACCGCCAGGCGATCGACGACGCCGTCGCCGGCCGCCCCTTCGACGCGCAACTGATCGGCCAGCTCGATGGCCTCGCCAACCGCGGCTACACCGCCGGCTTCTATGAGCGCCATCCCGACCGCGAATACCAGAACTACCTGCGCGGCAGTTCCGAATCCAGCCGCAGCCTGTATGTCGGCGACGTGCTCGGCTACGACGCCGAGGGCCGCGCCGAAATCGCGGTGAAGAACCGCTTCAGCGTCGGCGACCGCATCGAAGTGATCCGTCCGCAAGGCAATCTCGAACTGGTCATCGACGCCATGTGCAACCAGGACGGCGAACCGGTGACGGTCGCTCCGGGCAGCGGCCACAGAATGCGCATCGCCCTGCCGCCGGGCTGCGAGGGCGCCTTCGTCGCCCGTTTTGTCGCCGACCCGCAAAGCGCCTGAGCATGTCCCGGCTGGTAGAGGTCCGTATCCCGATTTATCCGGAGTGCTGGGAAACCTGCGGCAGCTGCGCCCAGGGCGACGTGACCGTCGAAGAAGTGCTGGTCAAGCCCGGCGACATGGTCCAGTTCGACGACAACGTGATCACGCTGGAAACCGGCAAGGTCGCGCTCGACATCCAGTCACCCCACGCCGGGCGTGTGGTCGAGGTGTTCGTCGAGGCCGGCCAGGAAGTAGCCGAGGGTGCGCTGGTGCTGACGCTGGAAGCGAGCTGATCCCGCTCAGATCAGCAGGTAGCGGTTCGCCTGCTCCTGCCTTGCCAGCGCATCCAGTGCGTCCTGGCGGCTGATCCGGGACACCATCACGATCCATTGCCGTCGATCGCGACCGACCAGTTCCGGGAAATTCAAGGTGCTGAAACTACCGCCGCTTTGCGGCTCGCGCACGATCACGCCCATGCGGTCCACCGTCACCTCGGTCGGCTTCAAATACAGCCGCTCCTGCGGCGCCGCCAGCCACTCGACGAACGCCTGCAGCAAGCGTTCCGGGGCCAACGAGGCAACGGCCTGGCGCTGGCGCTCCTCCAGCATCTGCCGTCGTTCGCCGAGCACGGCGCCGCCCGCCCGCTCCATGTTCCAGGCAGTGCGCGCATCCTGGCGTTCCTGGCGCAATTCGGCAACGCAGCTGGCAAAGCCCCGGGTCAGGCCGTCGAAAGCCGTTGCCTGCAGACGCTGGCGCGTGATGTCGTAGTCGCTGCCGAGTTCCCCCAGGGTATGGTCGGCAAAATAGAGCAGGCGTTGCGGCACATCGTTCTGCAGCATATCCCCGTGCAGTGCCATGCCCATCACGGATTTCTCGCGCTGGCGCATGCCCAGCAGGGCGAAGAATTCATCCGCCTGACACTGCCCTGGATCGGCCAGGAACTCGCGCAGTTCGCGGCTCTTGCCGAGCATGTCGGCAATGGCGTCCGGCGCGCCGAACATCGCATGCACCAGCGGGTCGTTGCCGAAGGCACGCGAGTTGATCTCGATCGGGCCGGGAATGGCGGCGGCCAGCTCCCCGCAATACTCCAGCGCGCGGCTCACCACCGGCACCAGCTTGCGCTGGTAGCCCGAGACGGTTTTCAGCAGCGGATCGACGGCCTCGACCGCCCGCTCGATAGCCTGCCGGAGCGCCGGGTCGGGCGTGGGTGCAGGCCCCAGCCAGCGACCGAGACTGGATAAAATTCCCATGCAATGTTCTCCGAGTCACCAGGGCCTGCGCATTTCCGCGCGACCCCGCGACCGCAAGTGTCTCATGCCGCCAGCGAAACAGGCCGCGCCTTGACGCGCATTACCGATGCGCGTAATCTACACGCGTCCAACCCATGGAGAAAAACCATGAGCGTCCTGCCCAAGAAAGCCGCCAACCTGACCGTGCGTGCCGACCTGCTGGAAGAAGCCCGCGCCCGCAAGATCAACCTCTCGCAGACGCTTGAAATCGCGCTCGCCGCCGAGCTGAAGCGGCAACGCGAAGCCGAGTGGCTGGAGCAGAACAAGGCAGCGATCGATGCTTATAACCGCCACATCGAGCGCGATGGACTCTGGAGCGATGGCTTGCGCCTGTTCTGATGGCCCATCTCGATGTTTATCGAAATCCCAATGCGAAACAGGCGCCGGGATTTCCCTATCTTCTTGAGGTGCAGACCGCCTTGCTCGGCAACATGCCGACCGCCGTGGTCATTCCTCTCGGACTGCCGGCGGTAATCGATCACATTCCCGTGGTTCGACTGAATCCGCCGGTCAAGGTATCCGGACGCAGGCTGCTCGTCATGACGCAGGAACTTGCCGCCATCAAGCGGAAAACGCTGAAGGAGCCCGTCACCAACCTTTCCGCCCAGCACGACGAAATCCTCGCCGCGCTGGATTTCCTGTTCACCGGTTTCTAATCCACGCAAACCAGAAAACCACCATGGCCCAATACGTCTTCACCATGAACCGCGTCGGCAAGATCGTGCCGCCGAAACGCCAGATCCTCAAGGACATCTCCCTCAGCTTCTTCCCCGGCGCCAAGATCGGCCTGCTCGGCCTCAACGGCTCGGGCAAATCCACCGTGCTGCGGATCATGGCAGGCATCGACAAGGAGATCATCGGCGAAGCGACGCCGATGCCCAACCTCAGCATCGGCTACCTGCCGCAGGAGCCGCAGCTTGACCCGGAAAAAACCGTGCGCCAGGAAGTCGAATCCGGCATGGGCGAGGTCATGGAAGCCCAGGCCAAACTCGAAGCCGTGTATGCCGCCTACGCCGAACCTGATGCCGACTTCGACAAGCTGGCCGAGGAACAGGCGCGACTCGAAGCCATCATCGCCACTTCCGGCGCCGACACCGAACACCAGCTCGACCTCGCCGCCGACGCCCTGCGCCTGCCGCCGTGGGACGCCTCGATCAAGAACCTTTCCGGCGGCGAAAAAAGGCGCGTCGCGCTGTGCAAGCTACTGCTCTCAAGGCCAGACATGCTGCTGCTGGACGAGCCGACCAACCACCTCGACGCCGAATCGGTGGAATGGCTGGAGCAGTTCCTCACCCGTTTCCCCGGCACCGTGGTCGCCGTCACCCACGACCGCTACTTCCTCGACAATGCCGCCGAATGGATCCTCGAACTCGACCGCGGCCACGGCATTCCGTGGAAGGGCAATTATTCATCCTGGCTGGAACAGAAGGAAGCGCGGCTGGAGACCGAAGCCAAGCAGGTCGACGCACACATGAAGGCCATGAAGCAGGAACTGGAATGGGTGCGCAGCAACCCCAAGGCGCGCCAGGCCAAGAGCAAGGCCCGTCTCGCCCGCTTCAACGAGATGTCGGAAACCGATTACCAGAAGCGCAACGAAACCCACGAACTCTTCATCCCCGTCGCCGACCGCCTCGGCGACAAGGTCATCGAGTTCCATGAGGTCAGCAAGGGCTTCGGCGATCGCCTGCTGATCGACAAGCTTTCCTTCACCGTGCCGCCCGGCGCGATCGTCGGCATCATCGGCCCCAACGGCGCCGGCAAGTCGACGCTGTTCAAGATGCTGACCGGGCAGGACAAACCCGACAGCGGCGAAATCGTCACCGGCCCGACGGTGAAGATTTCCTACGTCGACCAGAGCCGCGACTGCCTCGACGGCAGCAAGACGGTGTTCGATGAACTCGCCAACGGCGCCGACATCATCACCATCGGCAAGCAGGAAATCGCCAGCCGCGCCTACATCGGCCGCTTCAACTTCAAGGGCGGCGACCAGCAGAAAAACGTCGGCAACCTCTCCGGCGGCGAGCGCGGCCGCCTGCATCTGGCGAAAACCCTGATGGCCGGCGGCAACCTGCTGCTGCTCGACGAACCCTCCAACGACCTCGACGTGGAAACCCTGCGCGCGCTGGAAGACGCCCTGCTCGAATTCGCCGGCTGCGCCATGATCATCAGCCACGACCGCTGGTTCCTCGACCGCATCTGCACCCATATCCTGGCCTGCGAGGGCGAGTCGCAGTGGAGCTTCTTCGCCGGCAACTACCACGAGTACGAAGAGGACAAGAAGAAACGCCTCGGCGAGGAAGGCGCCAAGCCGAAGCGGATTCGCTACAAGCCGATCACGCGCTAAGATAAAGCGTCATTCCCGGGGAACCGTCATGCTCGATGCCGAAACCATCCAGTCCGCCGTCAAACGCGTGGTGGCCGCCGCGTCCGGCCCCAGCCGGGTGATCCTTTTCGGTTCCTATGCGCGCGGCACGGCGGATGAAGACTCGGACCTCGACCTGCTGGTGATCGAAAAGGAAATCCCCGACAAGGCGGACGAATACATGCGTTTGCGCGGCGCCATCGGCCTCATCGGCACCGGCGTGGATGTCCTCATGTACTCGGAGCACGAGGCCAGCCGACGCGGACAAGTTCCAGGCACTTTGCTCTATTGGGCCATGAAGGAAGGCCAGGTTCTTCATGACGCCCTCGCTTGAAGAAGCCCAGCGTTTTCTTGGGTTGGCAAAGGCCGACCTGGCCGCGTTCGAGCTACTGGCGGCGAACCCCGGGATACGTCGCGCCATTGCTTTCTTTCATGCCCAGCAGGCAGTCGAGAAGTGCCTGAAAGCGATATTGTTCGCTCGCGGCGTCGAATTCCATCGCACTCACGATCTTCTTCAGCTCGCGGGGAATATCGCGGCTGCCGGCATTGCGCTCCCGTATCAGGCGGAATTGCTGCTGAAGCTGAATCCATTTGCCGTCGAGCTCCGCTACGACGACCAGACAATCCCTCTCCTGAGCGACGAGGAAGCAAGCAGAATCGCCACCCGGACACTGGCTTGGGCGGAAGCCCTGGTGACGAAGGCGCAATGACCGGCCTGAAAGTTGCCGCGGGCGTCCTCGCCCTGCTGGTCGCGTTGCTGCTGGCGCAGATGCTGTTCCCACCGCAGCGTGAACCGGCGCCGCCGGTGACGCACGGCATGCCGTGGCAGATCGAGCATCCCGGCCCCGGCCAGTCGCGGGTGTTCGGGCTGACGCTGGGCGGCAGCGCGCCAAGCACACTGGCCGATGCGCTGCGCCTTGCCAAGGAAGCGCCCACGCTTGCACTGCTGACGCCACAGGATGCGCCGGCGGCCCTCGAAGCCTATTTCGAAAGCGTCTCGCTCGGCGCCCTGACCGGCAAGCTGGTGCTGAGCATCGCCGCTTCGCCGACCGAACTGGAAGCGATGCGCAGCAATGCGGCGAAGACCGACCATCTCGAAACCGGCATCCGCAAGTACGCGCTGCACGACGCCGATCGTCAGCGCGCCGAACGCCTGCCGCTCGCGGCCATCGCCTTCATCCCGGCGGCCAGCCTCGATGAGGCCGTCATCCTGCAGCGCTTTGGCACGCCGGCAGAGCGCATCCGCCAGGGCGAGACGCTGGAACACTTCCTCTACCCGGCGCAAGGGCTGGACATCGTGCTCGACAGCAAGGGCAAGGAAGTCCTGCAGTACGTCGCGCCCGCCGAGTTCGCGCGGCTGCGGGCGCCGTTGGGAAAATAGGCCCACTCGCTCCGGACACCGGGATTCTGTACTGCGTGGCGTTTGTAGATCGTGGCGCAACACGAAGGATCATCAGCCTTCGCCGCGCCAATCGTCGTGAGGTAAAGCACTATGTCGAAAGTCTCTAAGCGACCAGCCGTTCGCATGCCTACCGCGGCTGAGGACAAGGCCATTACCGCGGCGGCCAAAAGCGACCCCGATGCGCAGCCGCTCACACCCAGTCAGCTCAAGGCCATGGTTCCCTTGCGGTCGTTGCGTGGGCGACCCAAGTCAGAAAACAAGAAATTGCTGATATCGGTGCGTTACAGCCCCGAGGTCCTTGCCTACTTCAAGTCCACCGGGGAAGGCTGGCAGTCGCGCATGGATGGTGTGCTTCGTCAGTATGTGGCACGTCATTCGCGCACGGCCTAGCAACCGGGTCGCACCCGCCGGTCACCTCGACGGTGGGCGTCTGGACGCGGCGCACAGCAAGGTCGAAAATCTTTATAGAACCAGACTCGAAAACCGACAAGGAAGGAGAGAAGCATCATGGCTACAGGCACTGTTCGTCTCCACCGCGTTCTGCGTGCGCCACCGGAACGGGTTTATCGCGCATTCCTCAATCCCGAGGCGATGGCCAAGTGGATTCCTCCCAACGGTTTTACCGCCACGGTCCATCACATGGAGGCCAGGGTCGGCGGCACGTTCAGGATGTCCTTCACCAACTTCACCACGCAGCAGAGCCACTCGTTCGGCGGCGACTACGTCGAACTGGTGCCCAACGAGCTGATCCGCTACACGGATACGTTCGATGATCCGAATCTTCCGGGCGTCATGCAGGTGACGGTGTCCCTGCAGGCGGTGTTCTGCGGCACCGAGTTGAATGTGGTGCAGGAAGGAATTCCCGAGGTGATACCTGTTGCCGCCTGTTATCTCGGGTGGCAGGAGTCGCTCGTGTTGCTGGCGAAACTCGTCGAGGCGGAAATCCGGGAGTAGTCGGCGTGTGTCGGCGCTCGCCGGGGAAAGCGAGTCGGCGTCGCATTTGTTTTTTCGCTGGTACCCGTCGCCGTGCCGCTTGCGCCGACTCTCGACGCAAGCGGGCGGCGTGAAAATCAGCGCACGACCTTGAGCAGTTCCACCTCGAAGGTCAGCGTCGCATCCGGCGGTACGGCTGAACCGGCGCCGCGCGAGCCGTAGGCAATCCCCGGCGGGCAGATCAGCTTGGCCTTGCCGCCTTCCTTCATTTTGGCCACGCCTTCGGTCCAGCAGGGAATCACGCGATTGAGGGGAAAGGTCGCCGGCTGACCGCGCTTGTAGGAACTGTCGAACTCGTTGCCATTGACCAGGGTGCCGCGGTAGTGCACCTGCACGCTGTCCGCCGGCGCGGGCTTGGCGCCGGTGCCGTCCTTGAGCGATTCATAGATCAGGCCGGAGGACGTCTTTTCCGGCGTGCCCGCCTGTGCAGCAGCAGCGGCAAATCCCGCCAGTCCGGTCAGTACAATTTTCTTCCACAGTTTCATTGATGGCTCCAGCGTGTGCACGCTTTGATTGTCGAGGCCGCAAACCTACAGGGAAGTGACGCGCCGGGCAAGCCCCGTTGCAGGTCCGGCGTCTGCTCAGGCCTTCGGCGCCGGCCGGAACTGCATCGCCTTGTATTCGAGGAAGTCCTCCAGGCCGTACTTGCCCAGCTCGCGGCCGTTGCCGGACTGCTTGTAGCCGCCGAAGGGGGCGTAGAGGTTGAAGGGGCCGCCGTTGATTTCGACCTGGCCGGTGCGCAGGCGGCGCGCGATCTGCTCGGCATGGTCGTCGGTGGCCGACCAGACACCGCCGGCGAGGCCATAGACGGTGCCGTTGGCGATGCGCACGGCATCGTCTTCATCGCTGTACGTGATGATCGAGAGCACCGGGCCGAAGATTTCCTCCTGGGCGATGGTGGCGTCGGCCTTGACCGTGCCGAAGATCGTGGGCTTCACGTAATAGCCGCTCGCGTGCACTCCCTCGGGCAGGTCGGCGCCGCCGGTGAGCAGTTCGCAGCCTGCGGCGATGCCTTTGGCGATGTACTCGCGGACGCGGTCCTGCTGCATCTTCGAGGCCAAGGGGCCGAGCGTGGTGCCTTCGGCCATGGGGTCGCCGACGCGGTAGGCCTGGGCGGCCTCGACCGCCAGCTTCGCGGCTTCGGCGTAGCGCGAGGCCGGCACCAGCAGGCGGGTATGCGCGGTGCAGGTCTGGCCCGAGTTGAGATAGCAATTGCCAACCACGCCCTTGACCGCGACGGCGAAGTCGGCGTCGTCGAGGATGATCGCCGCCGACTTGCCGCCGAGTTCCAGCGCGACGCGCTTGACCGTGGCCGAAGCCAGCTCGGAGACACGGGTGCCGGCGCGCGTGGAGCCGGTGAAAGAGATCATGTCGACTTCCTGGTGCGTGACCAGGGCCTCGCCGATCGCCGGTCCGTAGCCGGTGACGAGGTTGAAGACGCCGGCCGGCACGCCGGCGGCGTGGATGATCTCGGCCAGCAGGAAGGCATTCAGCGGCGCGACTTCGGAGGGCTTCAGCACCACCGTGCAGCCGGCTGCCAGGGCGGCGGCGACCTTGGCCGCGATCTGGTGCAGCGGGTAGTTCCAGGGCGTGATGGCGACGATCACGCCGACCGCTTCGCGCAGCACCTTGGAATTGCCGACGCGCTCCTCGAACGGAAATTCCGCCAGCATTTTCGAGTACATGCCGAAGCTGGCGGTCGGCGAGCCGACCTGGATGCGCTGCGACAGTTTGTAGGGCATGCCCATTTCGAGCGTGATGGTCCGGGCGATTTCATCCGTGCGAGCCTTGAGGCCCTCCTGGATCTTCTTCAGACAGGCCGCGCGCTCGGCGGCCGGGGTCATGCTCCAGGCCGCGAAGGCCCGGCGTGCGGCCATCACCGCGGCGTCGGCGTCGGTCGCGTTGCCCTGCGGGATGGTCGCCAGCAAGGCGCCGTCGGTGGGCGAGAAGACCTCGATGCTGCCCTGGCCGGCCGGGGCGACCCATTGGCCGCCGATGTAAAACTGGTTGCGCTGTTCCATGGTGTTCCTTAACGTGAAATAACTTGTTCGGAGCGACTGGT
>Ga0156014_1029_pt2 | contig 29388 bp, 30 predicted proteins | sample RifCSPlowO2_02_FD_107668 | JGI IMG/M metagenome (GOLD analysis project Ga0156014, IMG submission 107668) | Rhodocyclales bacterium RIFCSPLOWO2_02_FULL_63_24 | reverse complement strand
CGCCGTGCGCGAGCGCCAGTGCATCTACCGCCAGGCCGGCTCGGTGCATGGCTGCGCCCTGGCGCGCAACAGCGACGCCATCGAGCTGCTGTATTTCATCGAAGACGTCGGCCGCCACAACGCCGTGGACGCCATCGCCGGCCGCATGTGGCTGGACGGCGAAAGCGGCGCCGACAAGATTTTCCACAGCACCGGCCGCCTCACCTCCGAGATGGTGATCAAGGCCGCCCAGATGGGCATCCCCTTCCTCGTCTCCCGCTCCGGCGTCACGCAAATGGCCTGGGAGATCGCGCAAAACCTCGGCCTCACGCTGATCGGCCGCGCGCGCAACCGGCAGTACCTGATCTATACCGGTGCCGAGCGCTTCGTGCGCTGAAGCATTTTCTGGCGAGCGGGATTCGCGAAGCAGGCGAAAGACTTGTCGCACGGGGCGTCTGATTCAGGCTCGACTGCCGACGCACGCAGGGCCAATGGGTGACGACGATTGATCTGACTTTGCGGCCGTCAATGACCGTTCTATCTATGTCCCAGAGCGGCCATGAACAGCCATTGGCAATGCTTCGGTAAATGACGGCGATCGAGCCAGAGCGGTCGCTCGCTCCGTTGAAACTGCGGTCATTCGCAAATGTTGCAGCGGCGTACTGGCACGACGCACTTCTGACAGAGACTACAATTTCCGACATATCGTTACTCCGAGGCAAGCGTCATGGAACTTCGTGCAATCGCCAAACTGTCAGAACGTCGCCCAACTGGACTCTTGTACCACTACACGACCATGGCCGGTGCGCTAGGCATCATTTCGAGCAAGCAGATTTGGGCGACACATATCAAGTATCTGAACGATTCGATGGAGTTCGAACTTGCGAAGACAGTTGGCGTTGAGGTTGCCGAGTCACTGCATAAATCCTCGAATAGCAATGTCGACCGGAAATTGTGGTCTGAAATAGCCAACGGGATAAGGGCCGCCGGCATAAATATTTGTGTCGCTTCGTTTTCGGAAAACGGGGATCTACTGAGCCAGTGGCGAGGCTACGCATCCCCAGGAGGATGTTCGCTTGGCTTCGATCACGAGTTTTTATCCTCTGTGGCCGCCGTCGATAGTTGGCGGTTTCTTCCCTGTATCTACGAACCAGACGAGCAGCGCGAACTGATGCGCGACATATTGCTCGAAGTCTTCGAAGTAAACACGCGTCTTGTAAGTGAAGGCGAGTACAACGACTTCAATGGAGGCGATGCCGCTGCCCGCATGAATCAACTTGCTGGCATCTTCAAAGACCGTTCCTTTGCCGAGGAGCGGGAATGGAGACTCTTATCCCGCCCGCTGATGAATACACATGATGCGTTCAAGCTCCGGCCCGGAGCATCAACGCTTGTCCCGTATTTCGAGAAGGACTTGTTGAATGCGCAAGGTGCGATGCTTTTGCGACACGTCGTTGCTGCTCCTACTCCGCATCCAGATCTCTCTTGCTCATCGCTTCGGCAATTGCTCGTCAAGTATGGCTATAGGAACGAGCCGGAACTAGGTTCCTCGAATATCCCGTTTCGGAACTGGTGACTGCAGGGGTGAAGACGCTTGTTGGTCGAAGAGCGGACGGTCGACAGTTTTGCCTGGATGACTCATAAGGGCACAAAGTGTGAGTAGCGGTTTTCGATAAGCTGCCGCTCAGATTGACCGCCCCAGATTCTTTTGGGCCTCCGGATTTTCCGGTGGGCAATTGAGATTTCTGACTTGAAAACTACCTGATTCCAATCTCGCCTCTTGGGTGGACAGGCCCACGTGGTCATTCTTGACATCCTCTTAGGCTTAAATACAATGTATGTATGATTAAGTTCGAGTGGGACTCACGCAAAGCTGCGGCGAACGTCAAGAAGCATGGAATCTCCTTTGAGGAGGCTCAGTCGGTTTTCTACGATGAGTTCGCTGTCCAGTTTTTCGACGATGACCATTCATCCAGCGAAGAACGTTTTCTATTATTGGGCATGAGTACAGGGGCAAGATTGCTTCTGGTCTGCCACTGCGAGCGCGATGCAAGCACCACCATCCGCATCATTTCAGCCCGCAAGGCAACCAGAGGGGAGAGCACATTTTACGGAAGTGATAAAGCATGAAAGCCGAATACGATCTTTCCAAGATGAAATCACGCAGGAACCCCTACGCGTCGAAACTCAAGAAGCCTGTAACTATGCGGCTCTCTGAAGACGTGGTTTCTTATTTCAAAGGGATGGCTGCTGATGCTGGGGTTCCCTACCAGAGCCTTATCAACCTTTACCTTCGTGACTGCGTTATGCAGCATAGACAAGTGCAGATAGTCTGGCCGGCAAAGTCCTAGCGCCGCTGCAAGGCTGGCAACGCGTCTGCCCGATAGTCCGGAGTCCACAAGAAATGCCAGGTCAGGCTGATCCAGCTGCGTCCACCGGAAAATCCGGATACCAAACCTTTGCGGGTTTTCACAGGATGAGCCGCCGACGGGAGCGGCCCCGTGCCGCCGCCAAATCGCACTAGTCGGCGCTGGCGGCACGGCAAGAGATGCAATAGGCGCACCGGAGACCTGCTACGGGCGGGCCATTTGAAAATCCGAATGTCGGGAACGGCCGGCAGGCCGAAGATCATTGCCAGTCGATGGATAGTCGGGCAGCCGCAGGTCGCTTGCGAGCGGAACGCCGCAGGCCGGGCGCGCAACGCGCAGTACCCGATCTACATCCGAGCGAATCGCTTCACCCGCCGACCTGGCACGGCATTCGCTGCTGGCCGGTGTGCCGGCGATAATGTCGGCTTTACGACATTCGACCGCCATGCGCTGCCGCCTGCTGCTTCCCCTACTCGCACTTTTTCTCGCGCTGTCCCCGCTGCCGCTGGCGGCGCGGGAAAAGCTCACCATCGCGGCCGCGGCCGACCTCAAGTTCGCCATGGAGGAGATCGTCGTCGCCTTCAAGCAGGCGCACCCGGCCGACGAGGTCGAAACCATTTACGGTTCCTCCGGCAAGTTCCACACCCAGATCCAGCAGGGCGCGCCCTTCGACCTCTATTTTTCGGCCGACATCGCCTATCCGCGCCTGCTCGAAAAGGAGGGCCTGGCCGCCTTCCCGACGCGGCCCTACGCCTTCGGCCGCATCGTGCTCTGGAGCGCCTCGCGCGACGCCCGCCGCATGACGCTGGCCGACCTGGCCGATCCGGCGATCAGGAAGATCGCCATCGCCAACCCCAAACACGCGCCCTACGGCAAGCGCGCCGAAGAGGCGCTGCGTGCGGCCGGGCTGTGGCAAAAGCTGGAAGGCCGCCTGGTGATGGGCGAGAACATCGCCCAGACGGCGCAATACGTGCAGACCGGCAACGCCGAGGTCGGCATCATCGCCCTGGCTCTGGCGCTGAACCAGGAACTGGCGACGAAGGGTGGCTACGCGCTGATTCCCGAGACGCTGCACCAGCCGCTGGAACAGGGCTTCATCGTCACCCGGCGCGCCGCCGGCAAGCCGCTGGCGAAGCAGTTCGCCGACTACATGGCCAGCGCCGAGGCGCGCCGCGTCATGGCGCGGCATGGCTTCGTGCTGCCCGGAGAAGCGCCCAAATGAAAATCGCCATCGCCACCCAACGGCACGCCTGCGTTTCCGGCCACGCCGGGCAGAGCCGCGAGTGGCTGATCTACGACTGCATGCCCGGCCAGCCCCTGCCGCCGGCGCAGCGCATCACGCTGGAAAAAGCGCAGGTGCTGCACCACTTCGACGACAGCGGTCCGCATCCGCTGGACGGCGTCGAGATCGTGGTCGCCGGCAGCGCCGGCGACGGCTTCATCCGCCACATGCAGAAACGCGGCGCCGCGGTGCTGCTGACCGGCGAGACCGATCCGGCGGCAGCGCTGGCGAAGATCCTCGCCGGCGAGGCCCTGCCCGATACCCGCTTCGATGTGACGACCACGCTGTGCAAGCTGCGCGACCTGTTCTCGCGGCACTGAGGTTTTGCGTCAGTTGACGGGAAAGTATAGACTGTCGCATATACCCGACTGAGCAGAGGTCCGCCATGATCGAAACCCGTACCGCAAAACTGTTCAAGAACGGCGCCAGCCAGGCCGTCCGCCTGCCCGCCGAATTCCGCTTCGAGGGCGAAGAGATCTTCGTCAGCCGCGACGAAGCCACGGGCGACGTGCTGCTCTCGACCCGCCCCGGCGCCCGGACCTGGGGCGAGTTCTTCGCGCTGGTGCACTCCCTCGACCTGCCGGGCGACTTCATGGCCGAACGGCCGATGAATGCCGCGCCCAAGACGGCCGGCGTGTTCGACGACGTGGCGGACGCCTGAGCCATGCACATGCTCGACACCGACATTGCCAGTTACGTCATCAAGGGCCGCTCGCCGACGCTCGAAGCGCGGCTGGCGGCGATACCGCCGGATCGCGTCTGCATTTCGGCGGTGACGCGGGCGGAACTGCTGTATGGCTTGAAGCGCTTGGCGCCGGAACATCGCTTGCACATTGCCGTGCGCCAGTTCCTCAAGATTGTCCGCAGCCAGCCCTGGGACGCCGACGCCGCCGACCAGTACGCGGAAATCCGCCACCAGCTCGCAAGCAGCGGCCAGCCCATCGGCGAAATGGACATGATGATCGCCGCCCACGCCCTGGCGGCCGGCGCCGTGCTGGCCAGCAACAACTGCCGGCATTTCGAGCGGATCAAAGCGCCGCTACTGCTGGAAGACTGGCTCGCGCCGGCCTGACCGATCATGCCAGCTGAGGCCAACCTCCCCGCCGACCTCGCCGCGATCTGGCTCACTTTCAAGCTGGCGACGATCACCACGCTGTTGCTGCTGCTGATCGGCACGCCGATCGCCTGGTGGCTGGCGCGCACCCGCTCCGCGTGGAAAGGCCCGGTCGGCGCCGTGGTGGCGCTGCCCATCGTGCTGCCGCCGACGGTGCTCGGCTTCTACCTGCTGCTGTTGATGGGGCCGGCGGGCGTCATCGGCCGCTTCACCGAGTGGGCCGGCATCGGCCTGCTGCCCTTCACTTTCTGGGGCCTGGTGGTGGCCTCGGTGTTCTATTCCATGCCCTTCGTCGTGCAGCCGATCCAGAACGCCTTCGAGGCCATCGGCGAAGCCCCGCTGGAAGCCGCGGCGACCCTGCGCGCGACGCCGCTCGACGCCTTCTTCAGCGTCGCCGTGCCGCTCGCCAAGCCCGGCTTCATCACCGCCTCGATCCTCGGCTTTGCCCACACCGTCGGCGAATTCGGCGTGGTGCTGATGATCGGCGGCAACATCCCGGACAAGACCCGCGTCGTCTCGGTGCTGATCTACGACCACGTCGAGGCGTTGGAATACGGCCAGGCGCACTGGCTGGCCGGCGCCATGGTGGCTTTCTCCTTCCTCGTCCTGCTGGCGCTCTACACGCTGAATCCGGGCGGGCGGCAAAGGCGCTTCGGACGATGAGCATCAAGGCGCGCTTCCGGCTCGACTACCCCGGCTTCGCGCTCGACGCCGACCTGGAGCTGCCGGGGCGCGGCGTCAGCGCCCTGTTCGGCCACTCGGGCAGCGGCAAGACCACGCTGCTGCGCTGCATCGCCGGCCTCGAACGCGGCGCCGGTCGGCTCGAAGTCAAGGGCGAGGTCTGGCAGGACGCCGACATATTCATGCCGACCCACCGCCGTCCGCTCGGCTACGTGTTCCAGGATGCGCGCCTGTTCGCCCATCTCGACGTCGCCCGCAATCTCGACTACGGCCAGCGTCGCGCCGGCGGTGCGCCGGCCATCGAGCGCGCCGCGATCGTCGACCTGCTCGGCCTCGGCCCCCTGCTCGATCGCCTGCCGGCGCGGCTTTCCGGCGGCGAGCAGCAGCGCGTGGCGATCGCCCGTGCCCTGCTCACCGCGCCGCGCCTGCTGCTGATGGACGAGCCGCTGGCCTCGCTCGACCTCGCCCGCAAGCAGGAAATCCTGCCCTACCTCGAACGCCTGCGCGACGAGCTGGAAATTCCCATGCTGTATGTCAGCCACGCCGCCGACGAGGTGGCGCGCCTGGCCGACCATATCGTCGTCATGCAGCAAGGCCGCGCCGTGGCGCAAGGCCCGCTGGCGGCCACCCTGGCCCGCCTCGATCTGCCGATCCGCCTCGGCGAGGACGCCGGCGCCGTGTTCGCGGGCACCGTGGCCGAGCGCGATGCCGAGTGGCACCTGGCGCGCATCGAATTCGACGGTGGCGAACTGTGGGTACGCGACAGCGGCGTGCCGGTCGGGCGCCAGGTGCGCCTGCGCATCCTGGCACGCGACGTGTCGATCGCCAGCAGCCGCCATGACGATGTCAGCATCATGAACCTGCTGCCGGCCACAGTCACCGCACACGCCAGCGAGGATCATCCCTCGCTGGTGCTGCTGCAACTGCGCGTCGGCGCGACGACGCTGCTGGCGCGCCTGACGCGACGTTCGGCGCAGCGCCTCGACCTCGCCCCCGGCCGCGAAGTCTGGGTCCAGATCAAGGCCGTGGCGCTGGTCGGCTAGCCAAGTATCATGCTGATCGAATTCGCCGGCGCCGAAGACATCGACGCCATGGCCGACCTGCTCCACGAACTGTTCACGCTCGAATCCGACTTCCGGCCGCAGCGCGCGAAACAGCTCGCGGCGCTGAGCTGGCTGCTCGCCCACCCCGCCCACGGCCGCCTTTTCGTCGCCCGCGCCGGCGGCCAGGTGGTGGGCATGGTCAACGCCCTGATCAGCATCAGCACCGCCGAAGGCGGCCCGGTGCTGATCCTCGAAGACGTGATCCTCGCCGCCAGCCACCGCCGCGGCGGCCACGGCCGCCAACTGGTCGAGCATGTGCTGGCCTGGGCCAGGAGCCAAGGCATGCGCCGCGTCACGCTGCTGGCCGACAAGGACAACGCCGCCGCGCTGCGCTTCTACGAAAAGCTCGGTTTCGAAGAGTCGGCGATGGTGGTACGGCGCAGAAAGCTGTAAGCCGCACGGCCAAAAGGCAAAATCTGTTGTACGTCGACGGCAAGGCCGCCGGCTTCTGGGGTTGCTCGGCCTACCCGGCCTGCCGGGGTGTTCGGGACATTTGAGGTGACGAGCGGAGGAATACTCGCCGTCCCGCCAGCGCCGACTTTCACAAATATTGACTATGCCCATTTTGGGCATTAACATTCCCAAAATGGGCATGAAAGCCAAGACACCCTCCAAACAAACCAGCCTCGCCGATGCCTTGTTCTCAGGCACACAGCAACGGGTGCTGGGGCTGATCTTTGGCCAGCCCGGGCGCAGCTTCTACGCCACGGAGTTGATCGGGCTTACCGGCGCCGGCTCGGGGGCGGTGCAGCGCGAACTGGCGCGGCTGGCCCAGAGCGGCTTGGTGACGGTGCATCCCGTCGGCAACCAGAAGCACTACCGGGCCAACCCGGATTCGCCCATTTATGCCGAGTTGTGCGGCATTGCGCAGAAGACGGTCGGTCTGGCTGAGCCCCTGCGCGAGGCGCTGGCGCCGCTGGCGAAGAAGATCACTGCCGCTTTCGTCTATGGCTCGGTGGCCAAGCGGCAGGATACGGCGGCAAGCGACATCGACCTGATGCTGATCAGCGACAAGTTGAGCTATGCCGATGTGTTCGCCATGCTGGAAGACGTTGGCTCCCGGCTCGGCCGGCCGGTGAATCCGACCCTGATGACCCGCAAGGAACTCGCGAAGCGCGTTGCCGGCGACAATGCCTTCGTCACGCGGGTGCTGGCGCAGCCCAAGCTTTGGCTGATCGGTAGCGACGATGACCTCGCCGTTTGAGAACCTCACCGGCTACGGCAAGCCGCTGAAGGCAGAGCCGCCGGACGCAAAGGAATTCGCGGGCCTGGTTCGGTCGGCTCGGGCGCGGCTGACGGACGCGACCAACGCTGGGCTTTCGCTGGAAAGCCGTTTCGATCTGGCCTACAACGCGGCGCATGCATTGTGCCTGGCGGCGTTGCGCCGGCAGGGTTACCGGTCGGCCAACCGCTATATCGTTTTCCAGTTGTTGCCGCACACGCTTGGCCTCGGCCCCGAGGTCTGGCGCATCCGTGCCAAGTGCCACGATGTCCGCAACCTCGGCGAGTACAACGGCGACCTTAACGTCGACGAACGTCTGGTTGCCGATCTGGTTGCGGCCTGCCAGAAGGTGGCGACAAAACTCGGTGCCTTGCCTCCCCAATGAACCACCCTGAAACCGTTGCAATATGCTGCGGAACGATGCCACGCCGCCGCCCCGGACTCGTCTACCGGGAATTTCGCTTCGCGGGCCAGCAAGCACCGACTTTCGCTATTTGCAAATAGCGAATACGGTGTCGCCATGTACCGTTCCAGCTCGAATCCGCAAGTGGTTATCCGTCCGCAGGTAACCGGTAACCCTGCGAGTGCTCGACGAGCGCCTGGCGTCATGAATTCAAACGATTCCAATGTGGTGATGATGGAGCTGGTGGCCGAGCGGCTGGGTGATGGATTGCGCGACGAGCTGGTGTTCCTGGGCGGTGCGGTCACCGGACTGCTGATCACTGATCCGGCGCAACCTGCCGGCGCCCGAGATCATCGCGCAGGAAATCGTCGATGACCTCGAAGCGGCGCTGGAGCAGTTTCGCGAAGTGCTGGCCGACCTGCGGCCCGACGCTATGTAGCCTGCCGCCAGACGTCGGGGGCCGAAAGTCGGCGCTGACGGAACGGCGTCCGGCGCCAGCAGCACCAGTACGGCCGCCACACGCCGCCTCGTGCTTACACCGCTGCCGCTTCCCCGCTGATCAAAATCGCGCGGAAATCATTGACGTTGGTCAGCGTCGGGCCCGTTACCAGCGCGTCGCCCAGCGCGCCGAAGAAACTGTGGCCGTCGTTGTTGGCCAGGCTGTCGGCGGGCCGCAGGCCGAGCGCCCAGGCGCGCGCCAGGCTGTCGGGGGCGAGCCAGGCGCCGGCGATTTCCTCGATGCCGTCGACGCCGTCGGTGTCGCCGGCGATGGCGTGGATGCCCGCTGCGCCGCGCAGGCCGAGCGCGAGTGACAGAAGGAACTCGACATTGCGCCCGCCGCGGCCCGTGCCGCGCACGGTGACGGTGGTTTCGCCGCCGGAGAGCAGCACGCAGGGCGGCCGCAACGGCTGGCCGTGGCGGGCGACTTGCAGGGCGATGCCGGCCATCACGGTGCCGACCTCGCGCGCTTCGCCCTCGATCGAGTCGCCGAGGATGCAGCTCGCCAGGCCGGCGCGGCGAGCGACTTCGGCGGCGGCTTCGAGCGCCATCTGCGGCGTCGCGATCAACCGCGTTTCGATTTCCGGCAGCCGCGCGTCGCCGGGCTTGGGCGACTCGCCGGCGCCGCTTTGCAGCAGGTCGAGCACCGGCGGCGGCACTTCGATGGCATAGCGCCGGAGAATCTCCAGGGCATCGCGACAGCGGGTCGGATCGGCGACGGTGGGCCCCGAACCGATGTTGATCGGATCGTCGCCGGGCACATCCGAGATGATCAGGTTGAGCACCCGCGCCGGGGCGCAGGCGGCGGCCAGGCGGCCGCCCTTGATGGCGGAGAGGTGGCGCCGCACGCAATTCATCTCGGCGATGGTGGCGCCGCTTTTCAGCAGCGCGCGATTGATCGCCTGCTTGTCGGCCAGCGCCAGGCCGGCGGCCGGCAGCGGCAGCAGGGACGAGGCACCGCCGGAGATCAGGCACAGCACCCGATCGTCGGCGCTCAGGCCGGACACCAATTCGAGCATGCGCCGCGCCGCCGCATGCCCCGCCGCGTCGGGCACCGGATGCGCGGCCTCGACGATCTCGATGCGCTGGCAGGGCACGGCGTAGCCATAGCGCGTCACGACCAGGCCGGTGAGCGGATGCGGGTAGTGGCTTTCGACGGCGCGCGCCATTGCCGCCGAGGCCTTGCCGGCACCGATGACGATGAGCCGGCCGCGCGGCGGCGGCGGCAGATGCGGGGGAAGGCACAGCGCGGGCTGCGCCGCGGCGACCGCCGCATCGAACATGCGCCGCAGCAGGTCGCGCGCCGCGCCGGAAGTCATGCCCTGCATCGCATCAGTGGTCATGGCATCAAACCTCCGTCGCGGTGACGATCGATGCGATCGCCCTGCCGACATCGGCGGTGCTTGCCTTGCCGCCCATGTCGGGCGTGCGCGGACCTTCGGCGGTGACAATCTCGATCGCGGCCATGATCGCCGCCGCCGCATCGGCGTGGCCAAGGTGTTCCAGCATCATCGCGCCGCACCAGATCTGGCCGATCGGATTGGCGATGCCGCGGCCGGCGATGTCCGGCGCCGAACCATGCACCGGCTCGAACAGCGAGGGAAACAGCCGCTCGGGATTCAGGTTGGCCGAGGGCGCGATGCCGATGGTGCCGGTGCAGGCCGGACCGAGGTCGGAGAGGATGTCGCCGAACAGGTTGGAGGCGACCACCACGTCGAACCACTGCGGATTGCGCACGAAGTGGGCCGTGAGGATGTCGATGTGGTACTTGTCGCTGCGGATCTCCGGATAGCGCGCCGCCATCGCGGCGAAGCGCTCGTCCCAGTAGGGCATCGAGATCGAAATGCCGTTCGACTTGGTGGCCGAGGTGACATGCTTTTTCGGCCGCGTCGCCGCCAGTTCGAAGGCGAACTGCATGATGCGATCGACGCCGCGGCGGGTGAAGATGCTTTCCTGGACCACGGTCTCCTGCGCCGTGCCCTCGAACATGCGACCGCCGACGCTGGAGTACTCGCCCTCGGTGTTCTCGCGCACCACGTAGAAATCGATGTCGCCTACCGTGCGTCCGGCCAGCGGGCTCGGCACGCCGGGCATCAGCCGCACCGGGCGCAGGTTCACGTACTGGTCGAACTCGCGCCGCCACTTGAGCAGCGAGCCCCACAGCGAAATGTGGTCCGGCACCTTGTCCGGCCAGCCGACGGCGCCGAAGAAAATCGCGTCATGGCCGCCGATCTGCTGCTTCCAGTCCTCGGGCATCATGCGACCGTGCTTCAGGTAATAGTCGCAGCTCCAGTCGAATTCGTCCCACTGCAAGGCGAGGTCGAAACGGCTGGCGGCAGCCCGCAGCACGCGCAGGCCCTCGGGCACGACCTCGCGGCCGATGCCGTCGCCCGCGATCACGGCAATGCGTTTGAGCTTCATGGTGTCCTGCTCCGTTGGTTTGCGCCCGGCTGCCGACGGCGGATTCGCGCCGGCCGTCGGGCCTCGGGCGGAGTTTACTGCGTGGCGGGGTCGAATCCGGTTTCCGTGTCGCGAGGGGCCAGCGCGCCACCAACGACAGCGGGATCGCCGTGAGCCGGGCGCGGATATCGACGCCATCGATCCGAAGTGCCATCGGCTTTCGGCGCGGATACGCGCTTCTTGTGGACTACCTGGCGCGCCCCTTGGCGCGTTTCGCGACCGGTAACGGTCGCCGAAACGAAAAGGGTATTGACCCAAGCCTATCACCATAGTTATAGTGCGATGGTTTTGCGTGTAGTCTCCCTCGATTCGACACCCTCTCAGGCGGCCATATCTGCAACCATGTGGTGGACGTGCGACCTCAAGTTTTTCCGGACCATCCTGCAGCTCAAGGTCTGGGCGAGAAGCGAGCCCGAGGCTCGCAGCAAGGTTGAACGCATGTACCAGGTCGCCACGATTCAAAATCTGGCGCCGGTCGACAGCGGCAATATCTTCCCCTACGCAACAAATCCGCCGGAATCAGCGGTGGATCGCTTCCGCCGCTTCCAATCCTAGGAGCGCGCACAGCGTGCCTGCCAACGCCGACGAAAAGCGCCCGGGCCATTCTGAAGCGCTGATCGGTGCGGGGACGGTCGTTGCCGGCGACATCCTGTTTTCCGGAGGGCTGCGCATCGACGGCGAAGTCCGCGGCAATGTGCGTTCTCTCGACGGCCAGACGGGAACCCTGGTCATCGGCGAGAAAGGCCGGGTGGATGGCAACATCGAGGTCGTGCGCCTGATCGTCAACGGCCTGGTCACGGGCCGCGTCGATGCCAAGGAGTTCGTCAGGTTCCAGTCGAAGGCACAGGTCAATAGCGACGTCGAATATGCCGTCGCCGAGATTCATTCGGGGGCCGTGATCCAGGGGCGACTGCTGCAACGGCCAGCCGCCGCCGAGGTTTAAGAGTCGGCGCTGGCGCTACGCCGCCGGCGCCGGATTCAGCCGGCGGAGAGGTCCTGGCGCCCCGGCAGCGCGAGATGGGGATGGATGCCCAGACTGGCACGGAAGGCGGGCAGATCCTCGCTCGGCATGGGCCGGGCGAAGTGGTAGCCCTGCGCCTCGTTGCAGCCGAAGTCGCGCAGCAGGCTCAGGACCGGTTCGGTCTCGACGCCTTCGGCAATGGTCGTCAATCCCAGGCTGTCGGCCATCTGGATGATGGCGCGCACGATGGCGGCATCCTCGGCGTCGGTGACCAGGTCGCGCACGAAGGACTGGTCGATCTTCAGCTTGTCCACCTGGAAGCGCTTCAGGTAGGACAGCGACGAATAACCGGTGCCGAAATCGTCGATCGAGAGTTTCACCCCGAGCAGTTTCAGGCGCTTGACGGTCGCCAGGATGTGTTCGGTATTGTTGATCAGGATCGACTCGGTCAGCTCCAGTTCGAGCAGCGCCGGATCGAGGCCGGAGGCTTCGAGGGCGCGCACCACCGACTGCTCGATGTCGCCGCGCCTGAATTGCACCGCGGACAGATTGACGGCGATCACCAGGCCGCGGATGCCCGCCTTGCCCCAGGCCGCCGCCTGCCGGCAGGCCTCGGTCAGGACCCATTCGCCGATCGGCACGATGAGGCCGCTGTCCTCGGCGATCGGGATGAAGCGGCCCGGCGGCACCATGCCAAAATCGGGATGGTTCCAGCGGATCAGCGCCTCGGCCCCGATCAACTCGCCGCTGCCGATATCGATCTGCGGCTGGTAGTGCAGCACGAATTCTTCGCGCGCCAGCGCCTTGCGCAGGCCGTTGCGCATGCGCAGATGCTCGACCGCATCGACGTTCATCTGGTCGTCGAAGAAGCGGTAGGTATTGCGGCCGGATTCCTTGGCGCGGTACATCGCCATGTCGGACTTTTTCAGCAGGGTTTCGAAATCGGCGCCGTCGTCGGGGTAGATGGCGATGCCGATCGAGGCCGAGGTGTTCAGCTCCTGGTCGTCGATCTCGACCACCTCGCCGATCCGCCCCATCAGCTTGACCAGCACCGGCGCAATGTCGTCGGCATCGGTCAGCGCCGGCAGGACGACGAGGAATTCGTCCCCGCCCAGGCGGCTGACGGTATCCGTGTCGCGCACGCTTTCGCTCAGGCGCGTCGCCACTTCGATCAGGAGTTCGTCGCCGGTCAGGTGGCCGAGCGAATCGTTGATGGTCTTGAAGTTGTCGAGATCGAGGAACAGCAGGGCGACCTTGGCGCGCGCGCGGTCGGCATAGGCCATGGCCTGGCCGAAGCGGTCCTGCACCAGCATGCGGTTCGGCAACTGGGTCAGGGCGTCGTGATAGGCGAGGAACTCGATTCTTTCCTCGGCCCGCTTCTGCTCGGTGATGTCGTCGAGCGTGCCCGAGGTGCCGGCAAACCCGCCGGCCGCGTCGAGGCGCACGCGCTGGGCCACGTCGAACCAGCCGAGGCTGCCGTCCCGCCGCGCGTAGCGCACCTCGAAGCGGCAATCCGCCGCTTCGCGCCGCTGCAGGGCCGCCGCCCACTGGATGACGCGCGACCGATCCTCCTCGACCACATAGGCGGCCATCGGCCGGCCGAGCGCCTGCTCCACCGCGACGCCGGTAATCTCGACCCAGCTTGCATTGAGGAAGGCCCACTCGCCCGCGGCGTTGGTCTGGAATATCACCTCCTTGACGCTATCGACCACCTCGCGATAGCTGGCCTGGCTTTCGCGCAGGGCGCGCTCGCGATCCTGCAGGGTGCCGATCATGCTGTTGAAGGCCGTCGCCATGTCGACGATGTCCTTCGGCCCGGCGAGGCTGGCGCGCACCCCCGACTCGCCGCGCTCGGCGCGCGCCATGGTTTGCGAAAGCTCGACGATCGGCTGCGTCAGCCGGTTGGCCAGGCGGCGCAGCACCAGCAGGAACACCGCGGCGAACACCAGCGAGATCGCCAGGTTGACCATGAATACCTGCAGCATCATGCGCGACAGGGTTTCCTTGCCCTGCACCACCCGCACGAAACCCAGCAGTTCGGCCTTGCCCTCGGTGGCATCGAACGGCGAGTCGCTGGCCTTGGCCAGCACCGGCGCGACGAAACGCCAGACCTCGGCGGTCTCGGCTTCGAGATAGGCGGCGCGCATCGTCGCGTCGGGCCGCAGGGCAGCGCCCGCGGCAAGGCTTTCGATGCCGCGCAGGACCAGCGTCTGGCCGTTGGCATGGATGATTTCCACGCGCTTGACGTCGGGGAACAGCAGGGTGGTATTGACCGCGCCCATGGCGTTGTCGGCCGACGCATAGAGCAGGGCGAGAACGCTCTGGCTGGCCAGGTTCTCGGCGACGTGCTCGCCCTGCTTGAGCAGGGTGTCGCGGATCTGGCGGCTGCCCTGCCACGAGGTCAGCAGCGAGGAGAGCATGGCGAAGAGCAGCACGCCGACGGCCACCGTCACGTTCAGTTGCTGCCTGAATGCGGCCTGGCGCAGGAATCGAAAGGCAATCGGCATGCTAGGCTAACTCGTTCATCATTGTTCGGGAAACACCAGGTCGAATCCCGCCTGCTTGCCCGCGGTGTCGATCCCGAGGTGGGCGGCGGTGCGCACATTGACCGCCAGCTGCACCGCCTTGAGGGGCATCATGCCCCGCGGCGGCGCGGTCGCGGCCAGGTAGCCGAGCGCGTAGTCGGCCAGGTTGCGGCCGACCTCCAGGTTGTTCGGATAGAGCGAAAACAGCGCGCCGCGCCGGACGTGGGCGACGTTGCTGGAAAACACCGCGAGGTTGCGCTTCCAGGCCTCCTGCAGCACCAGGGGCAGCACCGCGACCTCGTGCACCGTGGTCGAATCCAGCGGCAGCCAGAGCGCATCCCGTCCCGACTCCATGGTCGCGACGATGGTCTGGTAATGCAGCAGCGCGGTCTTCAGGTCGGACGCCTCGTAGGTCACCAGTTCGATGCCGCGCGCGCCGGCGGCCTGCCTCGCCAAGCGTATCATCCAGTCGTTCTGGGCCGGGTCGTATACCACCAGCACCCGCTTCACCGTGGGGATGAGACCCCTGAGGCGGGTGAACAGCAGGGCGGGATCGGGCGCCAGGCTGGACACCGTGAAATTGCGCGCATCGGCTTCCGCCACAGCGACCACGCCGCCGACCACCACGCCCATACCCCGTTCCAGGCTGGCGGCCATCTTGAGGCCATTGCGGCCGAGCGCGATCACCACGCGCGCATCCTTGCGCCGCAACTCGTTGGCAACATCCTGCGAATTCGGGCTGGCGCCGATGGCGATGCTGGTCACCGGACCCCGCGCCTGCTCCTCGATGCCCTGGATGATCCGGGCGAACACGCTGCGGTAGGGTTCGCCGATCTCCGGATACAGCACGGCGATCCCGCGCGACGGCTGCAGCGCGGCGGCAGCCGCCATGCCGACGCCCAGCAGCAACAGACACAGCCAGGCGGTGGCGCGGCGGCGGCAAGCCCGGCTCGACATCATGCCGGCTTCATGGCGTGAAGATCGCCTGCAAATAAAAGCTGCGCGGCGCCAGCGGCAGGTCGTTGGGAAGGGTGAGGCCAGGCGCCAGACTGGGTTCGCGGACGTCGGCAGCGAACAGGTTGCGGATCGAGGCGGCGAATTCCCAGCGCCCCTTGCCGCGCTCGCTGCGTAAACTCAGGTCGAGCGTCGTGTAATCGGCGATTGACGCCCGCGCGTCCCCGGCAGGACGGCGGCGGTCGGTGACCCGGTTGAGCTGCCCACCGACCAGCCAGCCCGACGCGAAACGCCAGTCGGCGCGCGCATAAACGCGATGCCGCGGCGCATAGCCGACATCCTGGCCGGTCGAAGCATCGAGCGATCTCTGGAAGGCGTAGTGGCCGCTCAGACGCAGGCTGCGGCCGGCATCCCAGTCCGCCTCCAACTCCAGTCCGCGGCCGCGCTGCACGCCGGTATTCTGAAAGGTGGAGCCGGGCGCGGGAGCGGTATTCGACACCAGGCGGATGAGGTCCGCCATGCGGTAAAGGAACACGCCCAGGTTGAGCTGGAGATCCTTGCGTGCCTGCCAGGTCACCGCGGCCTCCAGCGTGCGGATGGTTTCCGGCAACAGGGAAGGATTGCCGTTGGCCACCGGATTGATGCCGTATTGTTCGTTGAAGGACGGCGCGCGGAAAGCCTGCCCATAGAGCAGCTTGGCCGTCAGGTCGAGCGCGGCGTCCCAGACCAGGGCAAGGCGCGGATTGGTGGTGTTGCCGAAATCGGAATAGCGGTCGTGACGCAAGCCCGCGGTGAGCGCCCAGTCCTGCGCGAAGTTCCATTCGTCCTGGACGAAGAAATAGTTCAGCTTGCGCAACTGCGGCCGGATGAAGGGCTGGATCTCGGAATAGTCGATCACCGGGCCGGTGGGAATCGGGGCGCCGGCGGCGCTGAGCCGGTAGTTCTTGTAGGTCTTGGTGCGGTACAGGTCCAGATCGTCATGGCCCAGGCCGAAACGCAGGCTGTGCCCGGCAAAGCCCGAATAGGCGGCGTTCACCGACAGGCGCAACTGCCTTTCCCATTGGTTCGGACCGCCGATCATGCCGGCGGGGAAGGTCCCGCCGGGCAGTGTCGCGCCCGGCGGCAGCAGCATCAGGTTGCCTGGATAAACGAAGGAATACGCGGTGTAGGCTGCGGTGGCGCCGAGGCCCCAATGGGTCGCGAACTGCGGATCGTTCCAGGCGACGTCGCCGACAAAATGTTCGACCCGGCCACCACTGTAGGGTTCGAGCGCGGACGATACCCCGGTGTAGGTTTGCATGTTGTCGCGCTGGCGATATCCGGCATGGGCGCGCCAATTGCCGGCGGCCAGGTTTACGCTGGCGTCGATCGTCTCGTATCCAAGATTGGTCGCCCCCGGCGCCAGGCTGGCCGCGGTGCCGAACAGGCGATCGTTGCGGGTCTGGGCGTCGGCTTCGATGGTTTTCTTGAAGCCATCGGTACCGCCGACGCGCAGGTAGGCCGCGACTTCCAGCGGCCCCAGGGTGCCGCCGTGTTGCGTCCAGGCGCTCCAACTGCCGAAGGAACCGGCGCCCAGTCCGGCCACGGTACCGGGTGCTTCCGCCGCGCTCTTGGTGACCACGTTGATCACGCCGGCGTAGGCGTCGGCACCGTACAAGGCCGATCCGGGACCGCGGATGACTTCGATCCGCGCCACGTTGTCCACCGGCACGCCGACCCAATCCACCCCTTTGTCGCCGTTGAACAGGGTGGTCACGGGAATGCCGTTTTGCAGAAACAGGACCTGCGGCGTGGACTGTCCGCCGCCGACGATGCCACGCATGAAATGCAGCGACGCAAAGCGCACCGAGGCCCGCGACACATGGAGGCCCGGCACGCTTTCCAGCACCTCGTCGAGGTCGGTCGCGCCCATGGCCCGGATGTCCTCGGCGGTGATCACCGTGGCGATGGCGGGCGCGCGGCGCAGCGACTGCTTGCTGCCGGTGGCCAGGCTGAAGGTGGACTTGTCGCCGTAGATCAGCGCCAGGTCCTCGTCTTCCGCCAAGGGCTGCGCGCTCGCACACGAGCACGCCACGGCACCCCCCAAGGCCAACGCTGTCATTCGCCAATGCACCCGCCCGCCCTCCCCAGGAATGTCCTTTGCGCCACACCCTCCGTCGACTGCGGCATCCCACAAAAGTATAAGCGCTATCGCCCACGAGTCGGACATGGTTTCTCGCGCCACTGCGCGCCGCCAAGCCGGTGATGGTTTCCCGGATGGCTGTCGGAGTCGGCGCTGGGGCTACGCCTCGATGGAGCCGGCTTCAGAAGCCGTAAGGCTGGTAGAGCCACTCCTTGACCACCGCCGCATCGCGATCCGGCAGATAGTGGAAGCCGGCCTGGACGTCGTCGATCACGGCGGTGGCCAGGGCGTGGGGAGCGCTGCGGGTGGTCAGCATGTGGAAGAACCAGGCCATCGGGTAGCCGACAGCCTTGTCGTAGCGCGCCAGGGCCTCGTGCAGGGCCAGGCCCTGCATGCCGAAGGCGGCGGCGAAACGGGGCGGCGTCCCGTTCAGTGCCGCCACCGGCGTGGCATGCAGCACGACCTGGCGGTAGCGATCGAGATGCTCGCGCACCGCGAGCACCCAGTGATTGGAGAACTGCGTGGCGACCCCGGCGCTGCTGCGTTCCCAGGCGTCGATGAAACGGTGGATCGGCTGCGGATCGGGCTTCTGGGCGCGCATGCGGCTCAGGAAGGGGCCGACCGCGGTCAGCCGGCGCAGGGCCAGGAAGGGCGCACCCAGGGGTCGCGCCGCAGCGCCGCAGCCGTTGTCCGCGCCGCGCGGATCGACCAGTTCCTCGACGCTGGCCGGCAGGGCCTCGCCGTCGAACAGAGGGTGGCAGACCATCTCCTGCAACTCCTCGATTTCGAGCTGGATGAAATCCGTGGCGAGTGGCCCGTTGCCGGCGACGAAGTAATGCGTGCGGCCGGCAAGCCGGGTGGCGTGCAGGCCGCGATCGGCGTAGTCGTCGCACAGCGCGCCCATGTCGTCGTCGTGGCTGGCGAGTTCGGCTTCGGCCCATTGTTCCAGGTCGTCGGCCAGGTGCGCGCCGGCGGCGTCGACCACCCCGCCCAGCCGGTACCAGCCGCCGCGGGCGAGCACTTCGCGGAAGGCCAGTTCGGGCGCGATGGCCGCCAGTTCGCGGGCCAGCACGGCGGGGCCGGCCGATGCCGGAATCCGCACGCAGAGTTCGCCGATCTTGCGCGAGAGGTCGTCCCAGTCGGTGCTGGTCGTCGTTTCGGGTTTCATTGCGGGATCTCCGTAGTGCCGTCGCCGCGCTGCAGGCGTTCGCGGGCGGCGTGGCGTACCTCGGCTTCGGCATCGTCGAGGCAGGCGCGGATCGCCTCCAGCGGCGCGCGCTGCACCGCCGCCAGGCGCACCAGCCAGTCGGCGTCGGCCAGCAGCCGCGCCGCGTCCGGCGCCAGCGAGCGTTCGGCGACGATGCGGCGCACCTCGACCTCGGGGTCGTCGACCAGGCGCGTCAGGGCGAAGGCCGGCAGGCGGCGCGCCACGGTCTTGCGCACTTCGCGCTCGGGATCGTCGGCCAGGCGCGGCAGCTTGCCGTGCGACAGGCGGCGCGCCACCACCACGCGCACCATGTAGTCGGGGTCGCCGGCCATTTTCAGCAACTGCTCGGCGTCGAGCCGATGGGCGACCGTGATGCGCACCTCGCGGTCCGCGTCGTGCATCAGCGCGGCGACGGCGTCGGGCGCCAGGCGCGAGGCGACGACGCGGCGCACCGCTTCGTCGCCGTCCTTCACCAGCATGCCGATCGCGGCCAGCGGCGCATAACGCGCGGCGATGGCGCGCCGCTCCCAGAAGCTGTCGCGCAGATAGCGCTCGGCCTGGTCGGGATGCTGCTTGAAGAAGCGGTCGATGCGCCGCCCGCTGTGCGCCTCGACACAGACGTCATGGGGATCGCAGGCGCCGCCGGCGAGCAGGGTCGCGGCGTATGCGCAGCGCGCACAGGGCGGCGCCTGGGCATCGGGCGCCGACGCGCCGCGCGGCTGCCTAGTCGCCATCCGCACCGAGTGCCTCGCCCAGCAACGCCACCACCAGTCCGCTCGCCGCCTCGGCGTCGCCGGTGAGCTTGACGCAGTGCTCGCCGGCATCCAGGTAGTACAGGTTGCAGCGCGCGTTGCCGAACGCCGGCGACAGCCTGGGCGGCACGTCGTCGTCGCTGCAGACCACCACGCGCAGGCCGTCGAACTCGGCGCGCAGGCGATGCTGCAGGTCGATGTCGAGCAGTGTCGGACTTGCCGCGACGACCGCCGCCGCAACGCGCTCGACGACGCCGGCGGCAATCATGCCTCGGCGCCCTCCGCTGCCGCAACGAACTTCGCCAGCGACCCGGCCTCGACGCCCATGATGCGCGCCAGCCAGGGTGGCGGCGAATTCAGCGCCCGCTGCAACTGCACCAGCGTATCGCGTGCCGTACCGCCAGCGCCGATTTTTACCGGATGCACGCCGGCGCGCACCACCTTGGCCGTGGCCGGGCCGCCGATGGATTGCACATAGACCACCTGGCAGTCGTTGATCAATGCGGCGCGGGCGACGTTGCGATCCTCGGCCTGGTCGGCTTCCGGCGTCGGCCGCAGGTCGATCAGCCGCGCCTCGGCGGGCGACACCTGGTAGATCAGGAAGCGCTCGCAGGAACCGAAATGGCCGTCGAGCAATTCGCCGTTGTTCGAGGCGCAGGCGACGCGGATCGAGCCGGGCAGGTCGCCGTCGGCATAGACCGCGACCGCGGGCAGGTCGCCGTCGGCATAGACCGCGACCGCGGGCAGGTCGCCGTCGGCATAGACCGCGACCGCGGGGAGGTCGCTGTGGGCGACGCCTTCGCCCCAGAGCAGGCGCACGGCCTGCTTGAGCTGGTCCTTCGGCGTGCCGGTCTCGACCACGTCGTCGCCCTGCAGGATCACTTGCAGGTCGGCGACCGTCACTGTCTTCAGCTTGGCTTCGGTCAGCGGCAGGTCGAGCCGTTCGGCCAGGGCAGAGACCAGGTCCCTGACCGGGACTTCGCCGAGTTCACGTGCGGCCAGCGCCACACGCAGAGCCGCTTCGCGGGTGATCGACTGGGACATGATGGTCTCCCGTCCGAACTAGATGAACACGATGCAGGACTCGCCGGCCGGACAGGCGTCGAGGCACTGCGGACTGTCGTGTTCGCCTTCGCACTCGGTGCAGGTCTCGACGTTGATCTTGTAGATGCCGCCCTTGTCGGTGATCGAGTTGGTCGGGCAGACCGGCTTGCAGTCGCCGCAAGAGGTACATTCAGCCTGGATGATTTTCATTGCCATGATGATTTCCTTTCGTCGATTCGGCCGCGCTATTCGGCGGCATCCAAACGCTTCGCCCGTAGCGAAATCGGAAAGCGCGCGGGCGGAAGCTGCGGCTCGATGTAATAGGCGCCACCGTTGTTGAGCTTGATCTCGCCGCCCCACTTTTCGGAGCTGTCGAACTCCATCGCGACGATGGCGTCCTCCAGATCCCGTTTCGGCAGGTAGAACGAGTAGGCGCCGGCGGCGTCCTTGCGGACCATGATGTTGGCCATGAGACTTTCCTTCGTGGTTGGCGACGGAGGCGCGCGGCGCCCCCGTCGGTCTTGCCTAGCGGATCAAGTCGAAGTTGTAGTCTGTGGTGCCCATCCCCATCGTCTCGGTATCGAGGCGTTCGAGCACGGCATTGACCAGCGTCGTCACCACCTGCATGGCGCCCTCGTAGCCGATCGTCGTCTGCCGATGCAGATGATGGCGATCGAACAGCGGGAAGCCGATGCGGATCAGCGGCACTTCGAATTCCTTGCCCTTGTGCAGCGTGTCGCGCTGGATGAACTTGCCGTAGCTGTTGCCGATCAGGAAATCCGGCTTGTCGGTGAAGCACAGGCTGCGCAGGTGCCAGAGGTCGGCGCCCATGTAGACCTTGCCATTGACGCCGAAGGGGTTCCCGGCAAGCAGGGCTTCCATGGCCTTCTTCCAGCGCTTGCCGCCGTTGTGGCAAACGATGTGGGTCGGTTCGGCGCCGCATTCGAGCAGGATCTTGACCATGCCCATGAGGAAATCCGGATCGCCGTAGAGGGCGAACTTCTTGCCGTGCAGCCAGGCATGGCTGTCCGACATCATGTCCACCAGCCGGCCGCGCTCCTTGGCCAGCGATTCGGGAATCGGCTTGCCGGTCAGTTCCGCGACCTTCATCAGGAAGTCGTCGGTCCACTCCACGCCCATCGGGATGTTGAGCTTGGGCACCTCGTGGTTCCAGGTGTTCTCGACGAACTTCTTGGTCTTTTCGAGCTGCCAGGGCTGGATCAGGATCGTGCTGATGGCGTTCGGCGCATCCTTGATCTCGGCCTGGGTGGTGCCGCCGGCATACATGCGGAACTCGCCGTCGGCCGGCGTGTCGAGCACCTCGGTAGGATCGGACATCAAGGTCGCATCGACGCCCATCTCGGCCATCATGCGCTTGATGACGCGGAAGTTGCCGAGGTAGGTTTCGAAGCCGGGCACGAAGTTGAGCTTCTTGTTCGACCCGGCCACCTTGCCTTCCATGGTGTTCAAGGTGAAGGAGCGGATGATGCCTTCGAACATGTTGTCCCAGCCGGTGACGTGCGAACCGACGAAGGACGGCGTATGGGCGAAGGGCACCGGGAAGTCCTGCGGAATGTGGCCTTCCTTCTTGGTGTTGTTGATGAAGGCGTTGAGGTCGTCGCCGATCACCTCGGCCATGCAGGTGGTCGACACCGCGATCATTTCCGGCTTGTAGATGGCCTTGGCGTTTTCCAGGCCGTCGAACATGTTCTTCTGGCCGCCGAACACCGCCGCGTCCTCGGTCATCGAGTCGGAAACACAGGAAATCGGCTCCTTGAAATGGCGGTTGAAGTAGCTGCGGAAGTAGGCCACGCAGCCCTGCGAGCCATGGACATAGGGCAGGGTCTTCTCGAAACCGAGGGCGCAGAGCACGGCGCCCAGCGGCTGGCAGGCCTTGGCCGGATCGACGGTGAGCGCCTGGCGGCCGAAGTTCAGATCCTGGTACTCCTTGGTGGTGGTCCAGGCGAAGACCTCCTTGACCTTTTCCGGGCTGTGGCGCTCTTCGAACAGGGTCTGCTTGTTCTTCAGCGAATCCTTGTAGTCGTCGTCGCGGAACAGCGGGTAACAGGGCTTGATTTCATCTACGGTTTGCATCTTCATCTCCTTTGCCCGCGCCACCCATTTGTGGACGCGGGCGCAAGTTATGTCCGCGGAAGCCGCGGACGGTATCCACGCGGATGAGGGAATGCCTCTTTAGGCGGCCTTCGGCAACTCGGCGGCTTCCACCACCTCGGGCTGCTGCTTCCAGGGCGGCACCAGCTTGCTCCAGCACGGGTTGGAGATCGCCATGTCCATGTCGCGGGCGAAAATGGCGAAGCCGTCGTAGCCGTGATAGGGACCGGAATAATCCCAGGAGTGCATCTGGCGCAGCGGGATGCCCATTTTCTGGAACACGTACTTCTCCTTGATGCCGGAACCGACCAGGTCGGGCTTCAGCTTCTTGACGAACTCCTCCAGCTCGAAGCCGGTGACGTCGTCATAGAGCAGCGTGGCGTTGCCCATTTCCTTCATGGTGCGGTCGTAGTCGTCGTTGTGGGCGAACTCGTAGCCGGTGCCGATCACTTCCATGCCGAGATCCTCGTAGGCGCCGATGACATGGCGCGGACGCAGGCCGCCGACGTAGAGCATCACGGTCTTGCCCTGCAGGCGCGGCTTGTACTTGGCGATCACCGCTTCCATCATCGGCTGGTACTTGGCGATCACCCTCTCGGCGCCGGCCTTGATCGTGTCGTCGAAATGCGCGGCGATGGCGCGCAGGCTTTCGGCGATCTTGGTCGGGCCGAAGAAGTTGTATTCGAGCCAGGGAATGCCGTACTTCTCCTCCATGTGGCGGCTGATGTAGTTCATCGAGCGGTAGCAGTGCAGCAGGTTGAGCTTGACCTTGGGCGTGTTCTCCATCTCGGCCAGGGTGCCGTCGCCGGACCACTGCGCGACCACGCGCAGGCCCATTTCTTCGAGCAGGATGCGCGAGGCCCAGGCGTCGCCGCCGATGTTGTAGTCGCCGATGATCGAGACGTCGTAGGGCGTCGACTCGAAGGCCTGGCCGTCGCGCTTGTCCAGCACCCAGTCGCGGATCGCGTCGTTGGCGATATGGTGGCCGAGCGACTGCGAGACGCCGCGGAAGCCCTCGCAGCGCACCGGGACGATGGGTTTCTCGATTTCCTTGGCGCCCTTCTTGGAGACGGCTTCGATGTCGTCGCCGATCAGGCCGATCGGACATTCCGACTGCACCGAGATGCCCTTGTGCAGCGGGAACAGCAGTTCGACTTCGTTGATCAGCTTGGCCAGCTTCTTGTCGCCGCCGAAGACGATGTCCTTCTCCTGGAAGTCGGAGGTGAAATTCATGGTGCCGAAGGTATCCACGCCGGTGGTGCCGACGTAGTAGTTGCGGCGGCCGGCGCGCGAGTACTGGCCGCAGCCGACGGGGCCGTGGGAGATGTGGATCATGTCCTTGATCGGCCCCCACACCACGCCCTTGGAGCCGGCGTAAGCGCAGCCGCGGATGGTCATCACGCCGGGCAGCGACTTGCGGTTGGAAGTGATGCACTTCTTCGACTGTTCTTCCGCCTGGTCGTTGACCGCCAGGTGCTTGGCGCGGTCCTTCTTGGCCTTTTCGGGATAGACCTCGAGCACCTCCTGGATCAGGGCCTCGGTTTCTTCACGTGTCAATGCAGACATCTTGCTTCTCCTTGTGGGACGCCGGCACTCATGCGTGCACGGCGCCCGTTGAATTACGGAGGAATACGCGGTTTCAGGCGGCGGCCAGCTCGGCCGCGGTCTTGCCGATGATGGTGGTGTCCTCGACTTCCATGATGCCGAACTCCATCAGCAGGGCTTCCAGCTCGTCCATGGTGATCGGGGTCGGGATCACGAACTTCGTGTTATCCACGATCTTCTTCGCCAGGGCGCGGTACTCGTCGGCCTGCTTGTGCCTGGGGTCGAATTCGATCACCGTCATGCGGCGGATCTCGGCGTGCTGCACGGCGTTGTCGCGCGGGATGAAGTGGATCATCTGGGTGCCGAGCTTCTCCGCCAGGGCGATGATCAGTTCGTCTTCGCGGTCGGTGTTGCGGCTGTTGCAGATCAGGCCGGCCAGGCGCACGCCGCCCGAGTTGGCGTACTTGACGATGCCCTTGGCGATGTTGTTGGCGGCATACATGGCCATCATTTCGCCGGAACAGACGATGTAGATTTCCTGCGCCTTGTTCTCGCGGATCGGCATCGCGAAACCGCCGCAGACCACGTCGCCGAGCACGTCGTAGAAGACGAAGTCGAGGTCTTCGTCGTAGGCGCCTTCTTCCTCAAGGAAGTTGATGGCGGTGATCACGCCGCGGCCGGCACAGCCAACGCCGGGTTCCGGGCCGCCGGATTCGACGCACTTGATGCCGCCGTAGCCTACCGACAGCACGTCTTCGAGTTCGAGGTCTTCCACCGAGCCGGCTTCCGCCGCCAGTTCCATGACCGAGTTCTGCGCCTTGCTGTGCAGGATCAGACGGGTCGAGTCGGCCTTGGGGTCGCAGCCGACGATCATTACCTTCTTGCCGGCCTCGGCCAGCGCGGCGACGAGGTTTTGCGTGGTGGTAGACTTGCCGATCCCGCCTTTGCCGTAGATGGCGGCCTGACGAAGTTTTGCCATGATGCGCTCCTTGTTGAGGTCCTGCGTTGAAGTCCTTAGAGGTGACGGGAATTCCCGCGCTCCCGACAGGGCTTGTGCACGGAGCGTGCCAGCCCTTGCGATTTCTCCGAAACCCTGACGTGGCAAGGATCTCCGCGCCCCCCGAAAATTCCGGCGTCGATGCCGTGTGCGACATCGACGCGGCGCTTTGTCGTGCCCCCGACAAGAAAAGCCTCTGTCCGATAGTGCGCCGTCTCGCCAGCGCCGACTATTGCAACCGCGTACCGTTTTCTTCGCTCTGTCGTTGAATTGGGAACATTTTCGGGCATAATGTCCGAAAATGTTCCCAGAGGAGAGCTGAAATGTCCCAGCTGCCGCCGCTTGACCTGTTAAGACAAGCCCGCGCACGATACAGTCAAGGTGAACTTGCCTCCCTGCTGGACGTTGATGTACGGACTGTTCGCCGCTGGGAAGTTCGTGAAAACGATCCTCCTCCCTATCTGGCTGACGTTATTCGGCAGAGAATACTGCCGTTGATGGCGGTTCCGAGGACAGATAGCCCTCCCTTCACGTTCATTGACCTGTTTGCCGGGATTGGTGGAATACGACTTGGGTTCGAGAAGCACGGTGGACGTTGTGTGTTCACCAGCGAATGGAATGGCTTCGCCCAGAAAACCTATCTTGCCAATTTTCCACTGGACGATGCGCATGTCTTTGCCGGTGACATAACGGCTGTAGATGCTGCGGACGTACCCGATCACGATGTCCTGCTGGCAGGGTTCCCCTGCCAGCCGTTCAGTATTGCAGGGGTATCCAAGAAGAATGCGCTTGGACGTCCGCACGGGTTTGAATGCACTACGCAAGGCACGTTGTTTTTTGACGTTGCCCGTGTCATCGCAACCAAGCGCCCCAAAGCGTTTCTACTGGAGAACGTCAAAAATCTACTGTCCCATGACAAGGGCAACACCTTCCGGGTAATTCTCCAAACATTGCGTAATGAACTGGGTTACGACATACATTACAAAGTCATTGATGGCCAGCACTTCACACCACAACATCGCGAGCGAATTATCATCGTCGGGTTCAGAGAGAAGACCGGATTTTCTTGGGACGATCTTCAGCTTCCAGCCAATGGCCCCCGTCTTGGTTCAATTCTGCATCCGCAGGATGGAAGCGAGACAGTTGTGGAACCATATACGATTGGTCCGCTCGGGAAAATCAACCCCAAGTACACGTTGACACAGAACCTATGGACTTACTTGCAGGCTTATAAAGAGAAGCACAGCGCAGCCGGAAACGGGTTTGGTTTTGGATTGGTTGACACTAATAGCGTGACTCGAACCTTGTCAGCACGCTACCACAAAGACGGTTCTGAAATCCTTGTGTCACAAGGCAGAGGCAAGCGTCCACGCCGCCTGACTCCGCGCGAATGTGCGCGGCTTATGGGTTATCCAGATGACTTCAAAATTCCGGTCAGTGATACGCAGGCTTACCGGCAATTTGGAAACAGTGTGGTAGTGCCTGTTATGCGTGAAGTGGCGCGAATCATGACACCCCACATTCAGGCCTTGATCGAAGAAGAACGGGATGGCGTTGTGCAGACTCTGCCGCTGTTTGCCTGACATCGGATGGACGTTGTAGACAGTGCCACCCGCAGCCGGATGATGTCTGGAATTCGTGGGACCAACACGAAGCTGGAAGTGCAGATACGCAGTGCGTTGCATCGACAGGGTTTTCGATACCGCCTACATGCACGAAATCTTCCCGGAAAGCCGGACATGGTATTTCCACGGCATAGCGCTGTGATTTTTGTTCATGGGTGTTTCTGGCATGGGCATGACTGCCCGCTGTTCAAATGGCCAAGCACCCGACCGGAATTTTGGCGCAACAAGATAAGCCGTAATCAGGATAATGACCAAATGGTACGCGCTGCACTCATCGCCGCAGGCTGGCGCATAGGTATCGTGTGGGAATGCGCAATTCGTGGTACGGGGAAAGACTTGGAGGCCGTCGCCAAACGGCTGGGCAGATGGCTACATAGCAAGACGCAGTTTTTGGAAGAGCGGGGATGAAAAGAGGCTATCTGTCTGAATACTTTGAAGGGGTCGCGGCAAAGCGCCTAAGTGCGGTCGAAGCTGATGAAACCTGCTCTAACCAGCACGAGTACAACGCCACCAAGAAAATGCTGGAATTTATCGGCAGGCCGGCTGAACCGACGCGTCTGCCAACCCGCTTTCTTTACCTTGCAGATGATGATCCAGAGCCGATTATTGAAGACGCATTTCTGACACTTTACGACAGTCGAAAAGACCAGCTACACCGATCAGCTGAATACCGTTTCTATTTCCCAACGACTACCGTTTCCTTGAATGCAGCCGAAGGTGATTTGTTGGTGATCGCCAAACGTCGTGATGGTGGGCTATTGGTTGTCATCGCCGAAAATGGTTCAAGCGTGTCCCGCCAAATTGAATGGTTGTTTGGTTTTACTGAGTTGGCGCACCCCGGCTTCTCAGTCAAATCTGAATTGGAGACAGAGCAGGATCGTATTGAGTTTGCATCGCGGTTTATCTTGGAAAGCATTGGGATCGAGGTAGAAACTTCCGCTGAAACTTATCTGGACACGATGCTTGAGAAATTCGAAGGGAAATTCCCGACGACGCGCGAATTTTCTGCATATGCCCGTTCTACCCTTAATGATGTCAATCCACGGGAAGATCAAGACTTGGTACTGATGGCGTGGATGGAGCGAGAAGAAATTCTGTTTCGTACCCTTGAGCGTTTTCTTATCGCCGACCGTCTTTCCAAAGGTTTTGGCGGCGATATCGATGCAGGCGTCGATGTGGACGGCTTTCTGTCGTACTCCTTATCAGTGCAAAACCGGCGAAAAAGTCGGGTGGGATTGGCACTGGAAAACCATCTTGAAGTCCTGTTTGCCCAGTGCGGCATTCAATACACACGTACCGCAATAACGGAAAACAAGGCAAAACCTGATTTTATTTTTCCGGGCGTATCGGCATACCACAATCCGACATTTAACCCGCTACGCTTGACTATGCTTGGCGTTAAATCAACATGCAAGGATCGTTGGCGTCAGGTACTTTCGGAAGCGGATCGGATTGACCATAAACATCTGCTGACACTGGAAACATCGATCAGTGTGCATCAGACTGATGAAATGAAGGCAAAGGCACTGCAACTTGTTTTGCCGCGCGGCCTTCACGAAACTTACACACCACAGCAACAGGCGTGGCTCATGGACATTTCATCATTTTCCGCATTGGTGCGCGAACGGCAGGATGCTTGAAAACCGGACTGCGGCAACGCGCCCACCGGGTTTGCCGAAAGCCGCGCAATTGCCGATCAACCGCTGCAACCTGCCGGCGGCGATCCTCGGCGGCCTGACCTTCCAGCGCGCGCCGACGGCGTTGGCGATCGACGGCGTCGCCGCCCTGCACCGGCCGCTGTTCGAACTGCTCGACGAGATCGAGGCGGCGGCGGAACGCGCGCAGCGCTTCATGGGCTACATGGCGGCCCACTTCTGCCTGGACCACCCGGAGCAGGCCGGGCTCACCGCGCAGCAGCCGAAGTCGCGGGCCAAGGCCAACTACCTGCGCGTGGTGCGCGGCTGGGCCTTCGATCCCGACGGCCGCGAAGCCGCCGTGCTGAAGGGCTGGGTCGAGTCGCGCTTCGGCCTGATGCCGCGCCACCACGGCGACTCGCTGCGCGAGCCGGGCAGCGCCGCCTGGCAGCGCTATGTCGCGATGCGCGCGGCGGGACTGTATGGCACCAACGCCCTGGAGGCGCAGCTCGACCTGCTCTACGCCTACAGCCAGTACGAACTGGCGCGGCAGTTCCCGCAGCGCACGCACCTCCGCCTGTACCGCGGCGTCAACCGGCTCGGCGACCACGAGATCATCGCCGACGGCGATGTCCACAGCGGGCCCGACGCCAAGGTGGTGTTGCTCAACAGCATCAGCTCCTTCTCGCGCTCGCGCGAACGCGCCGGCGAGTTCGGCGACGACGTCCTCGGCGTCGACGTGCCGCTGCCCAAGCTGGCCTTCTTCAGCCAGCTGCTGCCCGGCATGCTCAAGGCCGAG
>Ga0156014_1102_pt2 | contig 30212 bp, 33 predicted proteins | sample RifCSPlowO2_02_FD_107668 | JGI IMG/M metagenome (GOLD analysis project Ga0156014, IMG submission 107668) | Rhodocyclales bacterium RIFCSPLOWO2_02_FULL_63_24 | reverse complement strand
GGCGCGGCCCTCGGCGTGCATCAGCGCGGTTTCGAAGCTTTCCGCCAGGCGCTGGCGCACGTCGGCCCTGACCTTGAGCCGGTCGACCACGATGTCGATGGTGTGCTTCTGCGTCTTGGCCAGTTTCGGCAGCGTGTCGATGTCATGTACCGCGCCATCCACCCGCAGGCGCACAAAACCCTGCGCGCGCAATTCGGCGAACAGGTCGAGTTGCTCGCCCTTGCGGTTGGCCACCACCGGGGCGAGGATCATCAGCTTGGTGTCCTCAGGCAGCGCCAGCACGTGATCGACCATTTGCGACACGCTGTTGGCTTCCAGCGGCAGGTCGTGGTCCGGGCAATGCGGCGTGCCGGCGCGGGCGTAGAGCAGGCGCAGGTAGTCGTTGATTTCGGTGACGGTGCCGACCGTCGAGCGCGGGTTGTGGCTGGTGGCCTTCTGCTCGATGGAGATCGCGGGCGAAAGGCCTTCAATCAGGTCCACGTCGGGTTTTTCCATGAGTTGCAGGAACTGCCGGGCATAGGCCGAAAGCGATTCGACGTAACGGCGCTGGCCCTCGGCGTAGAGCGTGTCGAAGGCCAGCGAGGACTTGCCGGAACCCGACAGACCGGTGATCACTGTCAGCCGGTTGCGCGGCAGGTCGAGGTTGATGTTCTTGAGATTGTGCGTGCGTGCGCCGCGAATCTTGATGAAGTCCATGATGCGATATGGAGGTTGGGGCAACCGAAGACTATACCCCGCTGCGGATTCGATAGCCACCTCATGCAAACCCCTGTTCCGGCAGGGGGCGCCGTGTCGCCAGCGCCGACTTTTGGCGGCATTCGCTTCGCGGTTCGAGCCAAGGAGTCAGATCGCCAGCTTTGCCACGCGAGGATCGTTCCTGAACAAGACGCACCATTTCGCCACCGACGAAAGCTCGGCCTGTTCGCGGGTCATTTCCCGAATCTCGTCGGCGTAGCGGCGAGCATCACGCTTTGCACCGGGATTTGCGCCACTGGCCGCTTTCTTGATCGCATCCAAGTAATGATCGATTCTGATCGATAGATACTCCCGGCCATGCTCGGCCAACTTGCGCGCCGAAGACGGCACGCCATCGATGAGCACCTTGGGCGTCTTGCCGCGCTGGGCGCGCACCTTGATTCGATGGCCGCGTACCGCGTAGTCCAGCTCGTAATCCAGGCTGGCCGGTTCGTTCAAGTCCAGGTCGCGGAAGAGGGTGGCGATGGCCTCCAGCAGGTTCGACTTGCCCGAACCGTTTTGGCCGATCACGGCATGGCTGTCGAAGCGTTTTCCCGTCGTGGCATCGGTGGCATCGAAGGCGACCTCGAAATCCCGCAAATTGCGGAAGGCGCTGATTTTCAGTCGGTGCAAGTGCATGACGCAGGCCGCTCCTCAATCCGGTTCCGGCGCGTGGGCTGTGGCGTCGGCATCGCCAGCCAGTTCGCGCTCGATCTGCTCAATGCTCGGCAGGCTGGTTTGCAGCTCGGCGGGGAGTGCGGCCAAGAGCTGGTACTCGGCCACGCCGATGGGTTTGTTGGAATCGCGCAGGGCGTATTCCGCCACCACGCGGTTCTGCGTCTTGCACAGCAGGAGCCCGATGGTTGGGTCATCCTCTGGTGCCTTTACCTGCGCATCCACGGCAGTGAGGTAGAAGCTCAATTGCCCCGTGTGCTCCGGCTTGAAGGCGCCGGCCTTGAGTTCCACCACCACGTAGCAATGCAGCGTCAGATGGTAGAACAGCAGATCGATGAAGAAATCGTCGCCGCCCACCTCGATATGCACCTGGCGGCCGACGAAGGCGAAGCCCGCCCCCAGTTCGAGCAGGAAGCGCGAGATGTGCTGGACGATGGCCGTTTCGATCTCGCGCTCGTCGGCCTCCTTGCCCACGCCGAGGAAATCGAACAGATAGGGGTCTTTCAGCGTCGCGTGAGCCAGATCGGAATTGGGTGCCGGCAGTTGCGCCCCGAAGTTGGTCACCGCCAGCCCCTCGCGTTCCAGCAGTCGGGTTTCGATGTGGATGTTCAACACATTGCGCGACCAGCCATGCTGGATGGCGCGCTGCGCATAGGCCAGCCGCGCCTGTGGCTCCTTTAGTTTGCTCAACAGCACCAGATTGTGGCCCCAGGGCAATTGTCCAACAGCCTGTTGGACAATCTCGGCATCGGGCCATGCCTCGGCGAATGCACGTATGTACATCAGGTTGGCGCCGCGCGCCGGCGATGTGTTCTTCACTCGTGAAGCGCCGATGGGCGAGGCGGCGATTGTTCCGGAGAACGAAACGGTTTGCCTGGGGCAGCGGAGCATGCTGATTCGCTTGTTTCCCGAGCTGTTCAATAGCCGCTTCCTGCTTTTTGTCATCTACAGCCCCAGCTTTCAGGCCAGGATGAGAAAGGCAGCTATCGGCATGACCGTAAAGCATCTTCGCGTCGGCGGCGTTGAGGCCTTGATGGTTCCTGTTCCCCCAAAGCACGAGCAGGACCGTATTGTGGCCATCGTCGAAGCGCTGTTTGCTCATTGCGACAGACCGATGGCCCAACTTGCGAGCAAGCAAGCCATTGCATCGAACTTCGCCAAAGCCAGTATCGAAGCCATTACCGGCATCCGCATCGAGGACAAGGAAGACATGAAAGCCCCGAAGACCGAACTCGTTTCCCGCCTGCGTCTGGGCGTGAGCCCCGCCGACAAGGACCAGGCGCCGCTGGCCGCGCTGTTGATCCGCAGCAACGGCGAACTGGCGGCCAAGGCGCTCTGGCAGATGTCGGGCCTGGAGATCGACGATTTTTACCGGCAACTGAAGACCGAGATGGCGCGGGGCTGGATCATGCAGCCGGAGCCGGCCTATGTGCGGGAGGTGGCGGCATGACTCGCCGTCCCACCAGCGCCGACTTTTCCACGGCGCCCGCAGCACCCGATACGCCGGTGAGCTTCGCCACGCCGCTGGCCGGTTACGCCGACTGGCTGGCGGAACTCAAGTCGCGTATCCACAGCGCCCAGCAGCGAGCGGCGCTGGCGGTCAATCGCGAGCTGGTGTCGCTGTACTGGCAGATCGGCCGCGACATCCTGGCGCGGCAGGCGCAGCAGGGCTGGGGCGCCAAGGTGATCGAGCGCCTGGCCCACGATCTGCGCGCCAGCTTCCCCGACATGAAGGGCTTTTCGCGCGCCAATCATCGCACAGAACAGGCTTGTTGCCACGGCTGGAGCTTGTGCGGGGCATGCCGTATTGCCAGCGCCGACTCATATCTGACTTTTCGAACTTGGGTAAAACGAGGAAGCTCAATGTTCCCGTGTGACTCCGGTCAATTGGACTTTGATTTGCTCCGTGTCGGGCAGGGCCAGCATGTGGTCGACTATTTGCGAAACGCTGTTGGCCTCCAACGGCAGGTCGTGGTCGGGGCAGTTCGGCGTACCGGCGCGGGCGTAGAGCAGGCGCAGGTAGCCACCTCATGCAAACCCCTGTTTCGGCAGGGGGCGCCGTTCCGCCAGCGCCGACTGTTGGCGATCGGCCCACCACGTCAAAATGTCAATCGAACCTGACCGTTCGCTCCCAAACCGCTCGTAGGAGCGGGCTCGCAGCCTTGGGTCACGTCGATTGGGCGCCGCAGGCAGCGCCGTGCCGGTGCGCCGAGGCGCCGGATCATGGTGACTTCGATCGTGGCGGTATCATGGACGGCGGCAGGGCGGACATGATAGGGTGCCTTGCCTGCCATTCGTCCAATTCCGAACAGACCACGAGGCTTCCATGATATTTGACGCGGACCAGGCGGTGGATTCCGTGATTTGGCGCCGCATGTTGCGCTGGCTGGCGTTGGCCTGCGCACTCCTGCAGGCGGCCCCCGCCTTCAGCCAGGCCTCGCTCGCGGCGGCAAGGCCGTTCATCGTTGCCGCAGGCGGTGAAGCCCACACCTGGGGCAGCAGGCTGGGTTTGCTGATATATACCGAGGCATTCAAGCGCCTGGGGATTCCCTTCGTGATGGAGCACTTCACCTTGGCGCGTTGCGCGGCCATGGTGGAGCAGGGGCTCGCCGATGCCGAATTTTCCCGCGTGTATGAGTATGGAGCGGACAAGCCCTATCTGGTTCGGGTCGAGGAGTCCATCGTGGACCTGGGTTTTTCGCTATATACCGCGAACCCGGCTCTGCGCCTGGAACGGCTTGAGGACCTGCGATCCAGCAACTATGCGGTCGAATACCGTCGCGGGCTGCTGCTTTGCGAGACCACGCTGAAATCCCTGGTCCCTGCTGCGCGTCTTTCCGATGTGACAACCCGGGAGCAGGGGCTGAAGAAGCTTCTGGCAGGGCGCACCGACCTCTACTGCGAGATCGACGTCTTTGTCCAGCAGGAACTCCGCTCTCCTGAGTTCAAAGGCGTCGCCAATGTGCGCAAGATCATCAGCGTAGGCAAGAGCATGCCGACCTACCCCTACCTGAACAAGAAACATGCGGACCTGGCGCCGCGCCTGGCGGCGGTATTAACGCAGATGAAGGCCGAAGGTCTGATCGAGGCCTATCGGCTTCGGGTGGAGCGAGATCTCGGATGGATGTAGTGCTCTGCAAGACCGCTGCCGCCGATTTCCATGTCCCCGCCATCTGCTGCGGGTTCTCCGGGCTGCCGGAACATGGGGCCGTGTCGCCAATTGGTTACGGGGCAGGAGAAGAGGCAACCTGCTAACATACGCGACTCCCCCAACTGCTTCATTCCTGACGTGCTTTCACCCACACCTGACGCCATGAGCCGCGACGAAAAGCGTGCCGGCGCCGCACTGGCTTCCATCTTCGCGCTGCGCATGCTCGGGCTGTTCCTGATCCTGCCGGTGTTCGCGATCCATGCCCAGACCATACCCGGCGGCGACGACCTGACGCTGGTCGGCGTCGCGCTCGGGGCCTACGGCCTGACCCAGGCGATGTTCCAGATTCCCTTCGGCATGGCCGCCGATACCTTCGGCCGTAAGCGGGTGATCGTTATCGGCCTGCTGCTGTTTGCCTTCGGGTCGGCGGTGGCCGCCCTGTCGACGGATATCTGGTGGGCCATCATCGGGCGCGTGCTGCAGGGCGCAGGGGCTATCTCGGCCGCAGTCACCGCGCTGGCTGCGGACCTGACCCGGGAGCAGCATCGTACCAAGGTGATGGCCATGATCGGCTCGTCGATCGGCCTGGTTTTTGCGTTGTCTCTGGTTGCCGCACCGGCGCTATACGCCGCGATCGGCATGGCCGGAATCTTCTGGCTGACGGCCTTCCTGGCGGTGGCCGCGATTGGTCTGGTGACCCATGTCGTGCCGCCGGCGCCGGCGTTGCCGCCCGGACCCAAGCCGCGATTTCGCGATGTCCTGTTCGATGCGCAGTTGTTGCGGCTCAACTTCGGCATCTTTACCCTGCATACGGTGCAGATGGCAATGTTTGTCGTGGTTCCCGGCCTCTTGCTGCGTTATGGCGATCTGCCGCTGGCCTCGCACTGGAAGGTCTACCTGCCGGCGGTGCTGGTTTCCTTTGTCCTTATGGTGCCGGCGATCGTCGTCGCCGAAAAACGCAACAAGGTACACGCCGTGTTTGTTGCGGCGATCGGCTTGCTGCTGCTCACCTTGCTGGCGATGTCGTTTGGCGGCAAGAGTTTCGTGGTGGTGGCGGGCGGTTTGCTGAGTTTCTTCGTCGCCTTCAATATTCTCGAAGCCATGCTGCCTTCGCTGATTTCGCGGATCGCGCCGGCGCGCGCCAAAGGGGCGGCGCTGGGCGTCTACAACACCACGCAGGCGCTTGGCCTGTTCCTCGGCGGGGCCATGGGCGGCTGGTTGTCAAAGCATTTCGACGCCGGCGCCGTGTTCATTGGCGGCGCCGTGATGGCCGCGCTTTGGCTGGTGGCGGCCGCTACCATGACGCCGGTGCCTGTGCGGCGGGCGGCGACAACGGCGCCGTCGGCGCATGGCATACTTGAAACAAAATCCTGAGGAGGAACCGCATGGCTTCAGTCAACAAGGTCATCATCGTCGGCAATCTGGGCCGCGATCCGGAAGTGCGCTACACGCCCAACGGCGATTCGATCACCAACGTCACCATCGCCACCACCGACACCTGGAAGGACAAGGCGACGGGTGAGAAGAAGGAAGCCACCGAATGGCATCGCGTGGTGTTTTTCGGCAAGCTGGCGGAGATCGCCGGCCAGTACCTGAAGAAGGGCCGGCAAGTCTATGTCGAAGGCGCTTTGCGCACCCGCAAGTGGCAGGACAAGGAAGGCCAGGAGCGTTATACGACCGAGATTGTCGCCAACGAAATGAAAATGCTCGGCTCCCGCGAGGGCATGAGCGACGCGCCGCCGCGCGACAGTAGCGGCGGCGGCAATCGTCCTGCCGCAGCGGCGGCGGCACCGCAACCGGCCGGCGGCAACTTCAACGACTTCGAGGACGATATACCGTTCTAGAGGTCCACCTGGCAGTAATCGGCCCGGACAGGCTCGTGACCTGTCCGGGTCTTTTTTTGGTGCCTTGCCTCAGGCGGGACCCGATTCGCGGATCATTTTTTCCAGCAGGGTACGCAGCCACTGGCTGGCCGGATCCCGGTCGGCGTTGGCATGCCAGTACAGATAGAGTTCGAGTCGTGTCGCCTGCAACGGCAGCGCCAATATCTGATTGCCATAGGGCTTGTTGATCACGCGGGCATAGCGCTCGGGCATGGTCGCCAGCAGGTTGGTCCGGCTCACCACGCGGCAGGCCGTGCCGTAGTGCTGGCAGCGCAGGCGGATGCGGCGCGAGACACCGATACGCGACAGTTCCATGTCTTCCAGCCCTGGCCCGCGCCGTCGCGACGAGACCTGGATGTGTTCCTGTTCGAGATAGGTCTTGAGACTTGGCTTGCCGCCGATTGCGGGGTGCCCCTTGCGCGCCACCACCACCATGGGCTCAGCCAGTATCCGCTGGTGTCGAATTTCGGGCGAGACCGGCAGCAGTACGTCGATCGCGATGTCCACTGTTCCGGTCAGCAGGTCGGATTCGAGATTGCGCCGGTCCATCCGGGTGGCGACGATCTCGATGCCGGGCGCGCTGGCGCAGAGGGCTTCCATCAGCGGCGGCACCAGGATCAGTTCCAGCACGTCGCGGAAGGCGAGCGCGAATCTGCGTTCGCTGCTGGCCGGATCGAAACGCGCGGCTTCATTTAGCGTGCCTTCCATGTTGCGCAAGGCGGCGCGCACCGGGCCAATGATCGAGCGGGCCAGCGGTGTCGGGACCATGGCGCGACCGCGGCGTTCGAACAGCGGATCGTCGAACAGGGCACGCAAGCGCGTCAGAGCATGACTGACCGCGGGCTGCGAGAGGTTCAGCGTATGACTGGCGGCGGTGACGCCACCCTCCGTGTAGACGGTATCGAAAATCACGAAGAGGTTCAGGTCGATGCGCGATATATGCATGAGATGAATCGATGATCATTAGAAATGTGCAGTGGGCAGATTATAGGTCAGGCTTTATGCTTCTCGAAAACCTGCCAACGAGGACGCCATGGACTTCGATTACACGCCCAAGGTCAAGGAATTCCAGCAACGCCTGCTGGCATTTTTCGACGCCAACATCTATCCCAACGAGCAGCGTTTTGACCAGGAAGTCGAGGCCAACCGCCGCGCCGGCAGTGCCTGGATCCCGACCCAGGTGATCGAGGAACTCAAGCCCAAGGCCCGCGCCGCAGGCCTCTGGAACCTGTTCCTGCCGCGCTCGAAGCGAGCGCCGGAAGGCCTGTCGAATCTCGAATACGCGCCGCTGTGCGAAATCATGGGGCGAGTCTGGTGGGCGCCCGAGGTGTTCAACTGCTCGGCGCCCGACACCGGCAACATGGAGACGCTGGAGCGCTACGGCAGCGAGGCGCAGAAGGATGCATGGCTGGAGCCGCTGCTGCGCGGCGAGATGCGCTCGGCCTTCCTGATGACCGAGCCGGCCGTGGCGTCGTCGGATGCGACCAACATCCAGTGCCGCATCGAGCGGGACGGCGACGACTGCGTGATCAACGGCACCAAGTGGTGGTCCTCCGGCGCCGGCGACCCGCGCTGCAAGCTGTATATCGTGATGGGCAAGACCGACCTCGATGCGCCGCGCCATCGCCAGCAGTCGATGATCCTGGTTCCGGCCGACGCCCCCGGCGTCACGGTCAAGCGCTTCCTGCCAGTGTTCGGCTACGACGACGCGCCGCATGGCCACATGGAAATCGAATTGAAGAACGTGCGGGTGCCGGCCGGCAATATCCTGCTCGGCGAGGGGCGCGGCTTCGAGATCGCCCAGGGGCGCCTCGGACCGGGCCGCATCCACCACTGCATGCGCAGCATCGGCGCGGCGGAACGGGCCTTGGAGTACATGGTCAAGCGCTCGCTGAACCGCGTCGCCTTTGGCCGTACCCTGTCCGAGCAGGGGGTCTGGCGCGAGCGCATCGCCGAGTCGCGCATCATGATCGAGCAGGCGCGCCTGCTGACGCTGAAGGCCGCGCACATGATGGACACGGTCGGCAACAAGGTGGCCCAGGGCGAGATCGCGATGATCAAGGTGGTGGCACCCAACGTATCGACCAAGGTGATCGACTGGGCGATCCAGATGCATGGCGGCGCGGGTGTTTCCGACGACTTCCCGCTGGCCTTGATGTACGCCCAGCAGCGTACCCTGCGCTTCGCCGACGGTCCCGACGAGGTGCATCGCAATTCGATCGCCAAGCTGGAAATTGCCCGCCACGCGACGGTGCGGAGCAATTGATGGGAACGGCCAATCTGCTCCCGCTTGCGCTGGCACCGGGCCTGCATCTGGCCGCGACCGACGATCCGACGGACTACCTGCATCAGGCGGTGCTCGGTGCCGGGCGCGGCGCGGAGTGGCCGGCGCAGGCCTTTCCGGTCGCCATCCAGCGCGTCGGCATCGTCGGCGCCGGCGCCATGGGCATTGGGATAAGCCGCAGTTTTCTCGATGCGGGGATTGCCGTGGTGCTGCTGGATTGCTCGGCGCAGGCGCTGGAGCAGGGGCAGGCACGTCTGCGCGAGGCCTTCGAAACGGCGCGGCGCAAGGGTCGCCTGATTGCGCCCGAAATGGCCGAGAGACTGGCTTTGTTGCAGCCGACCCTGGCCTGGAAGGATCTGGCCACCTGCGACTGGGTGATCGAAACGGTGTACGAGAACCTCGCGCTGAAGCGGGAGGTAATGACCCGCCTGGGTCGGGTATGCAAGCCCGGAGCGGTGATCGCCAGCAATACCTCGACCCTCGATCTGGACATCCTGGCGCATGCCAGCGGGCGGCCGCAGGACGTGGTCGGCATGCACTTCCTGGCCCCGGCCCATGTGCGCCCGCTGGTCGAGGTGGTGCGCGGCGCGGCCAGCAGCGCACGCAGCCTGTTCGTGGCGCGCGAGGTGGCGCGCCTGCTGCGCCGCATTCCGGTGCAAAGCAGCGTCGGTTTCGGCTTTACCGGCAATCGCATGCTCGATGGTATGTTGCGCGAAGCCGACTTCCTGTTGATGGAAGGCGTCAGTCCGCAACGGGTAGACCGTGCGCTGGAGGAGTTCGGCTTTGCCACCGGCCCCTGCCGGATGATGGATCTGATCGGCCTCGATGTCTGTCATCAGGTACTGACCGAACGCACGCGCGCACTGCGTCCAGTCGATCATCCGGCCTATCGGCGGCTGACGCGGCGGCTTCACGCGCTGGGGCGCCTGGGGCAGAAGAGCGGCTGCGGCTACTACCGCTATCAGGGGCGCCAGGCGCTGCCCGATGCAGCGGTCGGCCAACTGGCCGCCGCACTCGCGGAACGCCACGGCGTCGTGCGCCGGCGCAGCGTCAATGACGATGAGATCGTGCGGCGCTGCCTCTATCCGCTGGTCAATGAAGGGCTGCGCCTGCTCGCCGAAGGCCGGGTACAGCGGGCCAGCGACATCGACTTGATCTGGACCTACGGTTACGGCTTCCCGCAGGCCAAGGGCGGTCCAATGCATTGGGCCAGCCGCCTTGCCGAGGATACGCTGGAGAGCGGCATGCGGGCCTTCGCCCGCCGCTTCGGCGACAATTTCGGCTACTGGACGCCGGCTGCACAGCCTCGCGGGGAGCAGGCATCTGCACGGCGCCGGAGCTGATCCACCCGCGCCCGCAATGCGCGCGCGGGCGGGCGGACCGGACCGTCTGTCTATAATGCTCGGCGACTGGTCACGACCGAGCGAACATGCCCGAAAAACTCAAACTGCTTTCCTGGCGCGACATCGTTCTCGTCGCGCTGCCTTCCCTGCTGCTGGTTGTCGGTGCATTCTGGCTGGCGGCGCAGTTCATCAAGCCGGCGCCGCCGGCGCAACTGGTCATCAGCACCAGTGGCGAGGGCGGTGCCTACCAGCGCTTTGCCGCCCGCTACAAGGATGTCCTCGCGCGCTACGGCATTGCGCTGGTGGAAAAGCCGTCCGCCGGCTCGACCGAGAACCTGCAGCGTCTGCGCGACGCGGCGTTCGCGGTCGATGCCGCCTTCATCCAGGGCGGCACGGCGCGGCCGGGCGAAGAGGACGCGCTGGCTTCGCTGGGCGATTTCTATTACGAGCCGCTGTGGATTTTCTATCGCGAGGCGGCCTTGCGCGGCGGCGACCGGCTGCTTGATCTCAAAGGCAAGCGCATTGCCGTCGGCGGCGCAGGCAGCGGTACTCAGCATCTGGCGATGGAACTGCTGACCGCCAACGGCATCGACAAGACCAATACGCGGTTGATCGAGGCCGGCGGCTTGGGGCTGGTCGAGCGTCTGCACGCGAACGAAATCGACGCCGTGTTCGTCGTCGGGCCGACGCAGTCGGCGCTGGTATGGTCGCTGCTCTACACGCCGGGCGTGCGCCTGATGAGCCTGACGCATGCCGAAGCCTACACGCGGCGTTTTCCATATCTGGCGCGGCTGGTGCTGCCGCGCGGCGCCATCGATCTGACCCAGGACATTCCGCCGCACGATACGCAACTGGTGTCGCCGATGGCGACCCTGCTGCTGCGCGAGGACACCCATCCGGCCCTGATCGACCTGCTGATGCAGGCGGCGAGCGAGGTTCATGGCGCACCGGGGGTGTTCCAGAAACCCGGCGAGTTTCCGCGCGCCGGACACAACGATTTCCCGCTGTCGAAGGAGGCCGAGCGCTACTACAAGACCGGCAGGCCCTTCCTGCAGCGCTACCTGCCGTTCTGGGCGGCGACGCTGATCGACCGCATGGTGGTGATGGTGCTGCCGCTGCTCGTGGTGCTGATTCCCTTGTTCAAGTTTGCGCCGCAGATCTACGGCTGGCGGGTGCGTTCGCGCATCTACCGGCGCTACGGCGAACTCAAGTTCCTGGAAAACGAAATCAACGAGGATACCGGTCGGCACAGCCGCGCCGAATGGCTGGAAAAGCTCGACCGCATCGAGGCCGATGCCAGCCGCATCCGGACGCCGCTGACCTTTACCGACATGCTCTACACCCTGCGCGGGCATATCGATCTGGTGCGCGACATGATTCTGCGGCGCACGCCAAGCAGCTGAATCGGCGTCTCATCAGCGCCGACTCTTGAGCTCAGAGTCGGCGAATCTTCTCCATCAGCGCCGTGGTCGAGCGCTCGTGAATGAAGGGCAGCGAGTGCACGCTGCCACCCCAGGCGATCACCTCCCGGTAGCCGACGATTTTTTCGACGGGCCAGTCGCCGCCCTTGACCAGTACGTCGGGGCGGCAATCGAGGATGCGTTTGAGCGGCGTGTCCTCGTCGAACCAGGTTACCAGCGAGACGCATTCGAGCGCGGCGAGCAGCGCCATGCGGTCGGCCAGCGGATTGACCGGACGGTCCGCGCCCTTGCCCAGGCGCTTGACCGAATCGTCCGAGTTGGCGGCGACGATCAGCGCCGCGCCGAGGGCGCGGGCCTGCGCCAGATAGGTGACATGACCGCGGTGCAGGATGTCGAAACAGCCGTTGGTGAATACCAGCGGACGCGGCAGCAGGGCGATGCGCCCGGCCAGGTCGGCGGGTTCGCTGATCTTGGATTCGAAGGCGGGAGGCGAATACGCCGTGCCGGGCATGCTCACTTTTGCGCCGACGGCTTGGCGTCCTGCGCCGGAGCCGGCGTGTAGTCCATCGCCCGCGCCTGTTCCGGGCTGATGATCTCGAACACGCGCACCACCTTCTGCACGCCGCCCGTGGTGCGGGCGATCTCCACCGCGGCATTGGCTTCGGCCTGGGTCACCAGTCCGAGCAGGAAGACCACGCCGGCCTCGGTCACCACCTTGACGTGGTTGGCGGCGAATTTGTCGGCGTCGACAAAACGCGCCTTGACCTTCGACGTGATATAGGAATCGTTGCCGCGCCCGCCAAAGCTCGACGGCCCGGCGATGGCCAGTTCGTTGCTGATCGACTTGACGTTGGGCACGCTGGAGGCAACCTTTTCCACATCGGCCTTGACCGCTTCGTTCGGCACTTCGCCGGTCAGCAGAATCATGCGGTTGTAGGTGGTGACATTGACATGCACCTTGTCGCCGTGCTTTTCCGTGATGCGGTTGGCGGCGCGAATTTCCATGCCCTCGTCGGAAATGAAGGTTTCCGAGTGGCGGCGATCGGTCAGCACCAGGGCACCGGTGCCGACGCCCACGGCGGTGGCGCCGAAACAGCCGGCGAGAATGGGCACGCTGAGCGCGAGCGCGGCGAGGTTGCGCAGATTTGCGCCAATCCTGGTGCGGATGTTCATTGCGTTTCTCCCAGTATCAAGGCATCGATGCCGTCACACAGGCAGTGGATGGTGAGCAGATGTACTTCCTGAATTCGCGCGGTGCGCTCGGCCGGCACACACAGATGAACGTCGTCGGGCTTGAGCAGCGCGGCGATCTTGCCGCCCTGCTTGCCGGTGAGCGCCACCACCGTCACGCCACGGGCATGGGCGACCTTGATGGCCTCGATCACGTTGGGCGAATTGCCCGAGGTCGAGATCGCCAGCAGCACGTCGCCGGCCCGGCCCAGCGCCTGCACCTGCTTGGCGAAGACGTCCTCGTAGCGGTAATCGTTGGCGATCGAGGTCAGCGTCGAGGTGTCGGTGGTCAGCGCAATGGCTGCCAGCGGCGGACGCTCCTTCTCGAAGCGGTTGAGCAGTTCGGCGGCGAAATGCTGCGAATCGGCCGCCGAGCCGCCGTTGCCGCAGGCCATCACCTTGCCGCCAGCCTTGAGGCTGTCGACCATGCGGCGCGTGGCGGCTTCGATCGGCGCCGCCATGGCGGCAAGCGCCGCGAGCTTGCTTGCGGCGCTGTCCTGGAATTGTTGCTGAATGCGGTCGGCGAGTGACATGGATCGGGTCTTTGCGTCGTGAATGAATGGGGTCGACCGAGAATAGCTGTCCTCGGTTCCTGGCCGAAGCCGGAATAGGGGGCCTAGAGCACGACAAATACCTCGATCAGCACCCGCTGCCAGGGATTCCGGTGCTGGCGCAGGCGGGCGATACGAGCCTCCACCGCCTCGCCGCCGTCCATGGCGGCAGCCACGCTGCGGTTTTCGGCGCGCGGCAGATAGCCCAGCTTCTGGCCGCGCCACTCGATGCGAACGGCGTTGGCGTCATGCGGGTTGTCGGCTTCGAGCACCAGCGCCAGGCGGTCGCCCTCGCGCATTTCCTGCCATAGGGCTTCCCCCGCATGGTATTGAAAGCCGGCCAGCGGCGAGATTTGCACCAGGATGCGGACCTCACCGGCTTGCGCAGCGAGGTTGACGGCCAGGCCGAGGCTCAGCCACAGAAGGAATCTAGTCAGCGGAGAACGCATTGCGCAGCCATTCAATCTTGTCGGGGTCGAGACTGTCGAGCAGCATGCAGTCGAAGCGGCATGGCGTTTCGCCGTGGCGCAGCAGCCAGTGCCGCGCGGCGAGAATCAGGCGGCCCTGCTTGGTGGCGGTGATGCTGGCCGCCGCGCCGCCGAAATCACTGCGGCTGCGCAGGCGGACTTCGACAAATACCGTGGCTTTGCCGTCGCGGCAGACCAGATCGATTTCGCCGCCGCGCACCCGAAAATTGCGCGCAACCACGGAAAGGCCCTTGTCCAGCAGATAATCCGCCGCCAATTGCTCGGCCGCCGCACCTTTGGCTTGCCTCGTAGTCATGGGGCTGCAACAATCCGGGACATGGAAAATGCATTGTATGTCGTCGCCACGCCGATCGGCAATCTGGGCGACATCACCCTGCGCGCGCTGGAAACCCTGCGCGGCGTGGATCTGGTCGCCTGCGAGGATACGCGCCACGCGCGACAGTTGCTCGATCATCACGGCATCCGGGTGCCGACGCTGGCGCTGCACCAGCACAATGAGAACGAAGCCGCGCAGAAACTGATTCGCCTGCTGGGCGAAGGCAGGCGCCTGGCGCTGGTGTCGGATGCCGGTACGCCGGGCGTCTCCGATCCGGGTGCGCGCACCGTCGCCGCCGTGCGCGCCGCCGGCTTCCGGGTGATTCCGCTGCCGGGCGCGAATGCCGCGGTCACCGCCCTCTCGGCTGCCGGTTTGGCCGATGGACGCTTCCTGTTCGTCGGTTTCCTTCCGGCAAAAGTCGGCGCCCGGCGCACGGCGATTGCGGAGCTGGCCGTCGCCGAGGCGACCCTGGTGTTCTACGAAGCGCCGCATCGCGTGTTGGAAACGGTGGCGGACCTGGCCGCACTGCTGGAGCCGCAACGCGAGATCGTCATCGCCCGCGAACTGACCAAGATGTTCGAGCAGATTGAGCGGATGCCGCTGGGCGAGGCCACAGCCTGGCTCTCCGCCGATGCCAATCATCAGCGCGGCGAGTTCGTCCTGCTGGTCTCCGCGCCGCCACCGCGCACCGGCCTGGATGCCGCGACCGACCGCGTGCTGACTGCGTTACTGGCCGAACTGCCGGTCAAGCAGGCGGCCAAGCTGGCTGCGGAAATCACCGGGCAGCCGAAGAACGCCTTGTATGCGCGGGCGCTGCAGCTCAAGGACGCCTGAACAAGGCCCCCGTATAATTCGTTCCATGCAGACCCTCACACTCACGCGCCCCGACGACTGGCATTTGCATCTACGAGACGGCGCCGCGCTCGCCGCCGTGCTGCCCGACACCGCGCGACGCTTCGCCCGCGCCATCGTGATGCCGAATCTGAAGCCGCCGGTGACCACGGTGGCACTGGCCGGCGCCTATCGCGAGCGCATCCTTGCGGCATTGCCGGCCGGTTCGCGCTTCACGCCGCTGATGACCCTGTATCTGACCGACAACACGCCGCCGACCGAAGTCGACGCCGTCAAGGCGAGCGGCTTCGTGCATGCCATCAAGCTCTATCCGGCCGGGGCGACCACCAATTCCGACGCCGGCGTCAGCAATCTGGGGAAATGCACGGCAACGCTGGCGCGCATGGAAAAACTCGGCGTGCCGCTGCTGGTGCATGGTGAAGTCACCGATCCGGCGGTGGATATTTTCGACCGCGAGGCCGTCTTCATCGATACCGTGCTGCTGCCTCTGCTGCGCGATTTTCCGGCATTGAAAGTGGTGCTCGAACATGTCACCACGCGGGACGGCATCGAGTTTGTCCAAGGCAGCGGCGCCAACGTGGCGGCGACCCTGACCGCCCACCACCTGCTGCTCAACCGCAACGCGCTGTTCGCCGGCGGTATCCGTCCGCACCACTACTGCCTGCCGGTCCTCAAGCGCGAGACCCATCGCCAGGCGCTGCTGGCCGCGGCGATCTCGGGCAATCCGAAATTCTTTCTCGGCACCGATTCGGCGCCCCACGCGCAAAGCGCCAAGGAGGCCGCCTGCGGCTGCGCCGGCTGCTATACCGCACATGCCGGCATCGAACTGTATGCCGAAGCCTTCGAGGCGGCCGGTGCGCTGGACCGGCTGGAGGCCTTCGCCAGTTTTCACGGCCCCCACTACTACGGCCTGCCGCGCAACATCGGGGAAATCACGCTGCGGCGCGAGACCGTGGCCGTGCCCTCGAGCCTCGACTACCTCGATGGCGACCGGCTGGTGCCGTTGCGTGCCGGCGAGTCGGTCGCCTGGCGCCTGGAGTGATGTCATGAAGAAGCTTGCACTGCTGTTTGCGATTTCTCTTTTGGCCGGTTGCGGCGATACCCAGCATGCCGCCTACCTGATTGCCGGCGGCCAGCATTCGCTGACGCTGACGCGGCAGCAGACCTTCATCGGCAGCGACTGGGATACGGAGCTTGTCGTGGCGCGCTTCCCGGAGTGCCAGCGACGCTATCCCTTGACCGGGGTGAGCGGCGACAAGATCAAGCTCGATGTGTATCGCAGCGAACCCCTGGTATTCATCCTGAATGCGGGCAAGCGCTGGTATGTGACCGAGACGAAGACCTGCCGCTTCGAACAGTTCAAGGAGGCGCCGCCAGCGCCGGGCGACCTGATCGGCAGCTTTCAGGTCAAGAACGGCGATCTCGAATACAAGGATCTGGAAGAGAAGAAGCCGGCTGCCGCCGTCCCGCCGGCGCCGACTTCCGCCCAATAGCGCGACACGCCGGGCGGCGTGATGCTCAGCCCGCTGTCGGCCTTTCTGGCGCCCTGGTTCGGCGCCGGAATGCCGGATGTTCTCCGGCTGAACGAAGCGGCGCGCGAACGCGGCTTGGGCACCGGCGACGGCGCGCCGTTGCATTTTGTGCCGCCGTCGGACACCGGTCCGGGATACGAGGAGCAGGCCTTTGCGACCGGCGCCGTGGCGACGCGCCCGGACAACCGGCACGACTTGTTCAATGCGCTGATCTGGCTGGTCTTCCCCCGCACCAAGGCAGCGCTCAACCGGTGCCATGTGGCGGCACTGAGGGAGGCGCGGCAACGTGGCTCTGTGGCGCGTGGTCCCTTGCGCGACGCGCTGACCCAGTTCGACGAATGCGGCGTGATCGTCGCCGGTTGCCGTCCCGATCTCTGGCAGGCCTTGTGTGCGCACCGCTGGCGCGAGGTGTTCGTCGAACGGCGCGACGAATTGCGGCGTACCACGCGTTTCGTGGTCTTCGGTCATGCCAGCCACGATGCCCTGGCCGCGCCCTTTGTCGGGCTGTGCGGCAAGGCTTTGTTCGTGGAGGTCGACGCGGCTTGGCTCAAGCTGCCCGAGGCGACGGCGCTGGCCACCCTCGACGTGCGCCTGGCTGGGTTGTTCGACAGCCGGGACTTCTCGCCGCGCGACTGGCAGCCGTTGCCCTTGCTCGGCATTCCCGGCGCCACGGCGGAAAACGAAAGGCCCGACTATTACGACGACACGCGCCAGTTCCGCGCGGCGCGTAGAATGCGCGCGGGAAGTTCGCCAGGCAACCGCTGATCACGCAAGTGGTTGGAGGAAAGTCCGGGCCCCGTAGAGCAGGATGCCGGCTAACGGCCGGGCGTTATAAGTCGCTGGACGCAAGTCCGGCGACAAAGGCGACGGAAAGTGCAACAGAAAGATACCGCCTAAGTTCGCAAGAACCGGCAAGGGTGAAATGGTGGGGTAAGAGCCCACCGCGTTTTCAGTAATGAAAACGGCATGGCAAACCCCATCCGGGGCAAGGCCAAATAGGGGAGCATTGGCGTGGCTCGCGTCGCTCCCGGGTAGGCTGCTAGAGGCCGTCGGCAACGGCGGTCCCAGAGGAATGGTTGCCCACGACAGAACCCGGCTTATCGGCGGACTTCCCACCTTCGATGCGTCGCGGCACTTCCGCTGTGTGATCTAGGTCACCGACCCGGCCGGGCGTCGCGCCTAGGATGTCCCCAGCACCACTTCAACCACCCGACCATCCACTCAATTCCAGGAGATTCGCATGTCCATGTTTGCCCAGAAATCGATCCAGATCATCGCTACCGGCCTGATCGCACTGTCCCTGTCCGCCACTGCTGCCGCAGCGGACAAGACCCTCTACGAGCGTCTCGGCGGCAAACCGGCGCTGCAGGCCGTGGTGGGCGAACTGTGGACGGTCGTCGCCGCCGACGCGCGCATCAACGGCCGCTTCAAGCACACCAAGCCGGAAGCCTTCGGCGGACAGTTGGTCGAGTTTCTTTGCCAGGGCGCCGGCGGCCCCTGCCAGTACAAGGGCAAGGACATGAAGACGGCGCACACCGGCATGATGCTCACCGACGCGGAGTTCACTGCGTTGGCGGAGGATACGACCAAGGCCTTGAACAAGTTCAAGGTGCCGGCGAAGGAACAAAGCGAAGTCATCGGCCTGCTGGCCAGCCTCAAGGGCGACGTCGTCAATCGTTGATCCGCCGTCGCGGGCAGCGGGCGGGCACGCGCGTCATGGTGCGTCCGCCGCTGCTTGCAGTCACTCCAGTCGCCAAGAAGCGCTCGATTCCATGTCGAAAAAACTGATGTTGATCCTGTCGGCGGCCACCCTGCTTGCTGCGCCTGCGGCGCAGGCCCTGACCGACCGCGAGCATTTGTTCAAGTGGTGTACCCGCGACTCGTCGGTCGCCGCCGGGCGTTGCATCGGCTACCTGCTGGCGGCCGAGGATGCGCTGGCCGCCGACAGCATCGAAGGCGTGCGCGCCTGTTTGCCGCGCGACATCACTTTGCAACAGCAGCACAAGATCGTTGTCGATTGGCTGACCGCCAATCCCGATGCAACGGCGGGCACTGCGCTGGGGCTGGTTGCACGCGCCTATGCGCAGCACTATCCTTGCAACAGGTAGCCCCGGCGAACTGAACGTCTTACGGAGGAAGCGGACCATGCGCGTCACGGCCTTAGCGATGTTTGCGGGAGTCGCCCTGGTTGTTGCCGGCTGCGCGGTTCAGCCGCAGTCGCCGCAGGCGCTCAGCTACCGCTGCGACGACGGCCGCGAGTTCGCGGTGAGCGTTGCACCGTCCGGTGGCGAGGCGAGCATCGAGATCGCGCGCATGCGCTTCAGTCTCGTTGCCGATCCCGCGGCAGCTCCCGGCGAGCAATTCAGCTGCAGCATGCTGACCCTGCGGCGCCAGGGGGACTTGGCAAGCGTCGATATGGAAGGCTCGCAGCACTTCAGCAATTGCCGCATCAAGCGCTGAAAGTCGGCGCTGGCGCCACGGCGGTGCGGTGCGGTGCGTGGCGCACAGTCGCGCCGCCGCAGCGGATGGAGTGTTCAGCGGATCAGCAGTACCGGGACGCTCGACAGGTGCACCAGCTTCATCGCCACCGAGCCGAGCAGAGTGCCGGCCAGCCCGCTATGGCCGTGGGTAGCAATCAGAATCTCGGTGCAGCCGTGGCTGGTGGCAAAGGCGGTGATGGTGGGCGCCGCTTCGCCCACCAGGACATGCAGTTCGGGTGTCAGGCCGGCAGTCGCCAGTTGCTCGCGCGCGGCCGCGAGCGCGGTCATGCCCGCTTCGCGATGAAAATCACGCAATGTATCCGCGTCGATAAAGCGGCCGATGTCGCTGGGCAGCGCTGCCTGCACATTGATCAAATGAATTTTCGGCAGTTCACGCAAATCGGCGGCGTGCTTGATGATCCATGCGATCGAGTGCAGCGCGATTTCGGAGCCGTCGATCGGCACCAGCCATGTTTGGGTCATGATGAACCTTTCGAGGAGTCGTCGACAGTCAGTTCGACCGCGGTGCGAGGTGCGGCGCGTGCCGCCAGCCATTTGCCAATGACGACCACCAACGCAGCGCCGACCAGCGCCGCCAGCGTCTTGGCGTAGGGGATTGACGACAGCAGGGCGGGCGGCAGGGCCGGGTCGGTGACGATCATGCCGCCGCCGATCCAGCCCAGCAGCGCGCCGCCGGCGGTGATCACCACCGGGTAGCGATCCATCAGCTTCAGCACCAGCTGGCTGCCCCAGACCACGATCGGGATCGAAACCAGGATGCCGAACACGACCAGCAACATGCTGCCGTTCGCTGCCCCGGCCACGGCGATGACGTTGTCCAGGCTCATCACCGCATCGGCGACGATGATGGTCTTGATCGCGCCGGCCAGCGTTGTCGAGGCGGCGACGTCGCCGTGGGCATCGTCTTCGGGCAGCAGCAGCTTGACGCCGATCCAGAACAGCAGCAGCGCGCCGATGATCTTGAGCCAGGGCATGGACAGCAATTGCAGGGCGAAGAAAATCAGCACGATGCGCAGGCCGATGGCGCCGACCACGCCCCAGAAGATTCCCTTGCTGCGTTGCTCCGGCGGCAGCTTGCGGCAGGCCAGTGCAATGACTACGGCATTGTCGCCGCCGAGCAGGATGTCGATCAGTATGATTTGCAATACCGCGATCCAGAACGCGGCGGTCGAGATGTCGAGCATGAAATGAAGTAGGAACCTGTCGTGGGTAAATGCGGTCGGTAGTTTAGCGTTTGCCGCGGGCTTTGCCAGCGGTAGGTGCATTTCTGTCGAGATCGAGCGCCAGCTTGATGCCAAAGCGGCCGGCGGTGCCGCGCAGATGTTCGAGCGCGCAGCCGCGGGCGCCTTCCACATCGCCGCGGGCGATGGCTTCGAACAGGGCGCGGTGCTCGCGCTGGGCCTCCTGCGGGTGGGCGAGTTCGCGGCGCGTGCCGTGCCAGGACAGTTTGCGCGAATCGGAAAAGTGCCTGCCGAGGAACTCGACCAGGCGGCCGACATAGGCATTGTGCGTGGCATTGGCCATCGCGATGTGGAAATTGTCGTCCGCTTCCGTGCCGTCGCGGCCGCTGGTCATCGCGTCGTCCATCGCCTGCAGGTGTTCCGCCATGGTTTTGAGGTCGTTTTCGTCGCGGCGTTGGGCGGCGAGTTCGGCCACCGCGCCTTCGACCATGGCCCGCAGTTCAAAGATGTCGCGCAATTCGTCGAGCTCGGGCCCCGCCCCTTGCCAGAAGCGCAGGTTGATGGTTTTCGGCACTTCGACGATGAAGGCGCCGGAGCCTTGCCGGGTCTCGATCAGGCCGTCGGCCTTGAGCCGGGCGATGGCTTCGCGCACCACCGCGCGGCTGACCCCGAAGGCGTCGCCGAGGGCCTTTTCGGTCGGCAGGCGATCCCCCGGCTTCAGTTCGCCGCGGGCGATGCGGCGTTGCAGCTCGCCCGAGACTTCTTCGGAAAGCCGCAGGGGGCGGGCGATCCGGTTGAGTTCGGGAGCGGGCGGAATGCCGGGTTCGTCGGTTTGCGGCGGAGGTGAAGACATTTATGCCTCAAATAATTGTTGTCCTATTGTCAGACAAATTCTGTTTCTGGTAAAGTGGCCCGGTCAGTTGCGGTACCCCGGTTCGATAACAGCATCGCAGGTCGCAGCGGCTTTGCCCAAGCGACCGCATCCACCACAGTGTTCTCAGGAGGAGACCATGTCCGATAGCAAGCAGAAAGAGCAGCAACCGTCCCGTCGCAAGTTCCTCGCCGCCGCCGCCACCGGCACGGTGGGCGCCGTTGCCACGGGATTCCCGATGATTTCGGTGGCGCAGTCGCCAATATCCATGCGCTGGCAATCGACCTGGCCGGCCAAGGACATCTTTCACGAATACGCCCTGGACTTTGCCGGCAAGGTGAATTCCATGTCCGGCGGCCGGCTCAAGATCGAAGTATTGCCGGCGGGCGCCGTGGTGCCGGCGTTCGGTTTGCTGGAAGCGGTGTCGAAAGGCACGCTGGACGGCGGCCATGGCGTGGTCGCCTACTGGTACGGCAAGAACTCTGCCGTGGCCCTGTGGGGATCCGGCCCGGCGTTCGGCATGGACCCGAACATGGTGCTGGCCTGGCACAACTATGGCGGCGGCAAGGAAATGCTGGCCGAGATCTACAAGAGCCTTAACCTCGACGTGCAATCCTTCCTCTACGGCCCGATGCCGACCCAGCCTTTCGGCTGGTTCAAGAAGCCGATCACCAAGGCGGCCGACGTCAAGGGCATGAAGTTCCGCACCGTCGGCCTCGCCGTCGACATGTACAAGGCCATGGGCCTCGCCGTGAACCCGCTGCCCGGCGGCGAAATCGTGCCGGCACTGGATCGCGGCCTGATCGACGCGGCCGAGTTCAACAACGCCTCGTCCGACCGCCTGCTGGGTTTCCCCGACGTCACCAAGCACTGCATGCTGCAAAGCTTCCACCAGTGCTCGGAACAGTTCGAGATCCTGTTCAACAAGAAGCGCTACGACGCCTTGCCGGCCGACATGAAGTCGATCATCGACTATGCCGTGCAGGCCGCTTCGGCCGACATGAGCTGGAAGGCGATCGACCGTTATTCCAAGGACTACATCGAGATGCAGGAAAAGCAGGGCATCAAGTTCTGGAAGACGCCGGATGCCATCCTGCGTACCCAACTGGCCGCCTGGGACAAGATCATCGCCGCCAAGAGCGCCGAGAATCCCGCTTTCAAGAAGGTTCTCGACTCGATGCGCGGCTTTGCCCAGCGTGCCTGCCGTTGGCAGAACGACACCAACGTCGATTACAAGATGGCCTATAACCACTTCTTCGCCAAGAAGGCCGCCGGCAAGGCGCCTGCCAAGAAGAAGGGTTGATCGTGTTGCGCGCGGCCGGCCGGTAACAGCCGGGCGGCCGCTTTTTTTTCGGTCCCGATTCGGCACGCCGCTGCATACTGCGGAATCCGGGACATGACGAGGGAGAGCACGCATGCAAAAGGCGTTGCTGTGGGTGGACAGGGCATCCACGCTGGCCGGCCAGGTCTGTGCCTGGGCAATCGTGGCGCTTACGGCGCTGATCACCTGGGAGGTGTTTTCGCGGTATGTACTGAATATTCCGCACGCCTGGGTGCTGGACGCCCAGATCATGCTCTACGGCCTGCTGTTCATGATGGCCGGCGCCTATACCCTGTCCAAACAGGGACACGTCCGCGGCGACGTGCTCTACGGTTTCTTCGCACCCCGTACCCAGGCCACCTGGGATCTGGTGCTCTACCTGATCTTTTTTCTGCCCGGCATCTTCGCCCTGTCCTATGCCGGCTGGATCTATGCCAATGAGTCGATGGTCATCAACGAGCAAACCTTTTCGCCCGAACCCCTGCCGCTCTGGCCCTACAAGTTCGTGATTCCCGCGGCCGGCTTCGGCCTGATGTTGCAGGGCATCGTCGAAATCATCCGCTGCGTGATCTGCATCCGCGACGGCGCCTGGCCGTCGCGCGAGCAGGACGTCGAGGAAGTCGACGTCGAAAAGCTCAAGGAAATGGTCCACGTCAAGGACGAGGACATCGCCGCGCTCGACCAGTACGTGGTCGGCAAGGATGGGGCGCAGACGTCGCCCGCGAACGGAGCGGCGCAATGAAGATCAGGAAGGAGTTTCACTTCGGTTTTTCGCTGATGGCGGCGATTTTGCTGGTCACGGCGATCTTCATGCCCTGGAGCAACCTGAGCAACGGCCATCTGGGTATGCTGATGCTGTCGCTGGTGGTGGTGGCGATCATGCTTGGCTTCCCCACCGCCTTCACCCTGATGGGCATGGGCGTGTTTTTCGCGTGGCTGGCCTATCGCAGCGGCAATCCCGAACTTGCCGTGCGCCAGACCCTGGACCTGATGGTGCAGCGTACCTTCTCGGTGATGAGCAACGACGTGCTGATCTCGATCCCGCTGTTCGTCTTCATGGGTTACCTGGTGGAGCGCGCCAATCTGGTGGCCAAGCTGTTTCGTGCCCTGGAGCTGGCGCTGGCGCGTCTGCCCGGCGCGCTCGCGGTGGCGACGCTGGTGACCTGCGCGATCTTTGCCACGGCCACCGGCATCGTCGGCGCGGTGGTGACGCTGATGGGGCTGCTGGCCCTGCCGGCGATGCTCAAGTCGGGCTATGACATTCGCCTCTCTGCCGGTGTCATCACAGCCGGCGGTTGCCTCGGCATCCTGATTCCGCCCTCGGTGCTGTTGATCGTCTATGGCGCCACCGCCGGAGTCTCGGTGGTGCAGCTCTATGCCGGGGCTTTCTTTCCCGGCATCATGCTGGCCGGCCTCTATATCGCCTATGTGATCGTGATGGCCAAGCTGAAGCCGGCATGGGCGCCGCCGCTGCCGATGGAGGAGCGGCACATCGACCTGCCGCCGGCCAACGAAAAAATTCGCGATGCCATCAGCCACCGCGTGCTGCCGGGCCTGTTTGGCGCACTGAAAGGCTCGCGCAATCTGGGAATTGGCAGCGGTGTCATCGTCAAGCAGGGGTTCATCGCGCTGCTGCCGGCGTTGGCGCTGGTACTGTTCCTGGGCTTCACCTGGAACCTGGCCACCAAGCCCGAGGTCAAGGTGGAAACCGCAGGCCTGGTGGAAATGGGCGGCGGTGATGCCGTGGAGCCGGGCGCCGAAGCAGCCGGAGACGTGCAGGAGCCGAAGGCAGAAGGCGTGGCCGAACCCGAGGAAGAAGCGGAAGGGATCAAGGAACCCCCAGCCGAGGAGGAAGAAGGCGTCAAGGAACCGCCCGCGAGCGGCGTGCAGGAGCCGCCGGCAGCCGATGAAGCGCCAGCGGCAAAGGCGGAAGCTGCGGCGTCCGCCGCAGGCGCCGTAGCTCCAGCGCCGACTGTCGCGGATACTGCCGGTTCCGCCGGAGGCGTGGCGGTCGAGGAGCCGGAGCGCTTGCCGGTGCCGCTCTGGTACTGGATAGTGCTCGGCGTCAGCGTCGCCGGCGCAATCGGCTTCTATGCGATCTTTACCTTCGTCCGCCTGGAAGTCTTCAAGATGCTGCTGGGATCCTTCTTCCCGCTCGCGATGATGATTCTCGCCGTGTTGGGCAGCATCGTCTTTGGCCTGGCGACGCCGACCGAGGCGGCGGCCATCGGTTCCGCCGGCGGTTTCGTCCTCGCCGCGGCCTATCGGCAGCTCAACTTCACCATGGTCAAGGAGTCGGTTTTCCTTACCGCCAAGACCTCGGCCATGGTCTGCTGGCTGTTTGTCGGTTCCTCGATCTTCTCGGCAGCCTTTGCCCTGCTGGGCGGGCAGGCTCTGGTCGAGCAATGGGTGCTCTCGCTCGACATGACGCCGCTGCAGTTCATGCTGCTGTCTCAGTTCATCATCTTCATCCTCGGCTGGCCGCTGGAATGGACCGAGATCATCGTCATCTTTATGCCGATCTTCATTCCCCTGCTGGCGCATTTCCAGATCGACCCGCTGTTCTTCGGCCTGCTGGTGGCTATGAACCTGCAGACCGCCTTCCTTTCGCCGCCGGTGGCGATGTCTGCCTTCTACCTGAAAGGCGTGTCGCCGCCGCATGTGACCCTGAACCAGATTTTCGCCGGCATGATGCCCTTCATGGGCATCCAGGTCTTCGCGCTGGCGATCCTGTACATTTTTCCCGACATCGGCCTGTGGTTGCCGCGCGTGCTTTACGGAAACTGATCACGATGAAACCGAAAATTCTTGTGGCCCGCGAAGTCTTTCCCGAGGTGCTGGAACGCCTGCGCCGACACTTCGAGGTGGAAGACAACCAGGCCGATGCCGTGCTCGGTGTCGATGGTCTCAAGGCGCGCCTGGCCAACAAGGCCGGCGCCCTGACCGCCGCCACCGATCCGGTAACGGCCGAGGTGATTGCGGCTGCGCCTGGCCTGAAGGCGGTGTGCAATTTCGCCGTCGGCTACAACAACATCGATCTGGCCGCCTGCTCGCAAGCCGGGGTGATGGCGACCAACACCCCCGGCGTGCTCGACGACACCACCGCCGACCTGGCCTGGGCGCTGCTGATGGCCAGCGCACGGCGCCTGCCCGCCGCCGAACGCTGGCTGCGCAACGGCGAGTGGAAGGGTTGGCAGTTCATCCAGTGGCTGGGCAGCGACGTGCATCACGCCACGCTCGGCATCCTCGGTATGGGGCGCATCGGCCAGACCGTGGCACGGCGTGCGCTGGGCTTCGACATGAGGGTGATCTACCACAAGCGCAACCGCTTGCCGGCAGAGCGCGAGGTCGAGTGCCGCGCGACTTGGGTGGATAAGCAGACCCTGCTGCGCGAATCGGATTTCCTGGTGCTGCTGCTGCCTTACTCGCCGGAAAGCCATCACACCATCGGCGCCGCCGAGCTGGCGCTGATGAAGCCCACGGCGCACCTGATCAATGTCGCGCGCGGCGGCATCGTAGACGACGAAGCGCTGATTTCGGCGTTGCGCCAGCGCCGACTCGCGGGCGCAGGCCTCGACGTGTTCGAAGGCGAGCCGAAGTTCAATCCCGGCTTCCTTGAACTCGACAATGTCGCGCTGACGCCGCATATCGGTTCCAGTTCGCGGGCGACGCGCATGGCAATGGCGATGACTGCGGCCGACAACCTGATCGTCGCCCTCGGCGGGCAGCGGCCGCCCAACTTGCTCAACCCCGAAGTGCTGCGATGACAGCTTCCGCCACCCGGCCGGCCGTGCTGCTCGGCCTCGGCGTGGCGATTGCCGCCTACCTGCTGTCCTTTTTTCACCGCGTGGCGCCGGCGGCGATCTCCGGCGACCTGCAAGTCAGCTTCGCCATCGGCGGCGCCCAGCTCGGCTCCCTGGCCGCGACCTACTTCTACGTCTACACGCTGATGCAGATTCCGACCGGGGTGCTGGCCGACACCCTGGGGCCACGCCGCATCCTCTGGTGGGGCGGGCTGGTGGCCGGCGTCGGCGCCATCCTCTTTGGGCTCGCGCCGAGCTTCGAGCTGGCCTTCGTCGGCCGCACCCTGGTCGGCCTCGGCGTCTCGGTGACTTTCATCGCGATGCTCAAGCTGCTGGCGATCGGCTTCGACGAACGCCGCTTCGCCACCCTGACCGGTCTGTGCATGCTGATCGGCAACTTCGGCTCTATCCTGGCCGGCGCGCCGCTGGCGTGGGCGACGCAGGCCACCGGCTGGCGCCAGGTCTTCGTGGCGGTCGGCCTGCTGTCCTTCGCCCTGGCCTTCGCCAGCCGCGCCTGGGTCATCGAAACCCCGGCGGGCAAGGTCGATCGCACGGCCTGGCTCTCCGGCCTGGTATCGGTGTTGAAGAACCGCGCCACCTGGCCGGGATTCTTCGCCAACGCTGGCCTCTCGGGCGCTTTCTTCGCCTTCGCCGGACTCTGGGCGGTGCCTTATCTGACACAGATGCACGCCATGAGCCGAGCCACCGCGTCCAATCATGTGAGCATTTACTTCCTCGGTTTTGCTGTCGGTTCGGCTTTGTGGGGGCGGGTGTCGGATGCCATGGGCAAGCGCAAGCCTGTGGCGCTGGCGGTCTCCGGCCTGCATGTGCTCGGCTGGGGCGTCTGGCTCTGGGCGACCTGGCGCGACGGCGGTGCCTTGCCGCTGGCGGCGACCTATGCCCTGTGCGTCGTGATGGGACTGGCCACGGCCGGCTTCACACTGTCCTGGGCCAGCGCGAAGGAGGTCAATCCGCCGCAACTTTCCGGCATGGCCACCAGCGTGGTCAATGTCGGCATCTTTCTCGGTCCGGCGATCCTGCAGCCCACGGTCGGCTGGCTCATGGAACGCACTTGGGACGCCCGAATGGAGGCCGGCGTGCGCATATACTCGGCCAGCGACTGGCGCAACGGGGTGCTGCTGTTGGCCGCGTCGGCGCTGGCCGGTTGGATCGCCACGCTGTTCGTGCGCGAAACCGGTTGCCGCAATATCTGGAAACAATGACAACATTCCCCCCAACCCCCTTTCCTGGAAAGGGGGCGATCACGGTTCAGTCGCCAGGGCGACTTCCGGTTTATTGGTGCTTGCCTGCTTGGGGCGGCCCGGCGGAGGCAAAGTGAAGGCAATCCTGCTCTATGGCCATGGCGCGCGCAATCCGGAGTGGGCGCAGCCTTTTCATCGCATCCGCGCGGCGATCAAGGCGCGCGACCCCAAAGCCCTGGTCGAACCGGGCTTTCTCGAACTGCTGCGGCCGAGCTTCGACGAAGGCGTCGCCACTCTCGTCGCGCAGGGCGCGACTGAGATCGTCGTGGTGCCGATCTTCATGGCCGCCGGCAGCCATGTGAAGAAGGATCTGCCGCAACTGGCAGCGAATGCCATGGACCGCCACCCAGGCCTGGTCATCGAACTCGCCGCGCCGGTGGGCGAAGCGGCATCGGTCCTGGCGGCAATGGCCGACTATGCGCTGACCGCGCAGCCCGACGAATAGCGAGCACCGCAAAGTCTTAACCTGGAAACTTCCGTTCTATCCGCAGATTTCGCAGATTACGCAGATAGAACAGAGACGTGGCAGGTGCCCACTGCTCACCCGTTGGTGGTTCGACCCGACCAAGCAACGCACCTGATCCATCTGCGTTAATCTGCGAAATCTGCGGATCAAATGCTTTTCGCAGCCTGAATGAAAAAACGGGGGCCGCAGCCCCCGTTGCATTTTCAGCAGGCGGAACGACTCAATACACGTCGTGCTGCGTGTTGTGCACGTTGAACTTGCCGGTCGGCGTGATCAGTTTCGGATCCTTGATCACGGCCTTCAGCTTGCGCGTCTTGTCGTCGATCACGACCAATGCGGAGGTCTTGTCCTTGGCGCTCCACACCGAGAACCAGACTTCGTCGCCGGCCTTGTTGTACTCGGGCTGGACGATGCGACGCGCGCCGTCGTCCTTGATGCCGGCCCAGTCGCCGATCGGCAGCACTTCGAAACCCTTTTCCAGATCGTTGATGTCGAACACGGCAATCGACTGGCTGACCTTGGCCTCCGGATTCAGCGGGGTATCGATCCACAGGTTCTTCGACTTCGGATGGGTCTTGATGAACAGCGAACCGCCGCCCTGCGCCTTGAGCGTCTGCACCACGCGCCAGGCCTGGTCCTTGTGCTTCTTCGGATCGGTGCCGATCAGGCTCACTGTTTCGTCGCCGAGATGGCTGGTGGCCCAGACCGGACCGAACTTCGGATGGACGAAATTGGCGCCGCGACCCGGGTGCGGAATCTTGCCGACGTCGACCAGCGCGGCCAGTTTGTCTTCCTTGGTATCGACCACGGCGATCTTGTTCGAGGCGTTGGCCGCGACCATGAAGTAGCGGCCGGTGGAATCGAAGCCGCCGTCGTGCAGGAAACGCGCCGCGTTGATGCTGGTGACCTTGAGGTTGTTGAGATCCTTGTAATTGACCACCAGGATCTTGCCGGTTTCCTTGGCGTTGACGATGAACTCCGGGTTGTAGTGCGAGCCGACGATGGCGGCGACGCGCGGTTCCGGATGGTATTCCTGGGTATCCACCGTCATGCCGCGGGTCGATTCGATCTTCAGCGGCTTCAGCGTATCGCCTTCCATGATCACGAACTGCGGCGGCCAGTAGGTGCCGGCGATCGCGTACTTGTCCTCGTAACCCTTGTACTTGGAAGTCTCGACCGAGCGCGCTTCGAGGCCGACCTTGATTTCGGCGACGTTGGTCGGTTCCGGCATCCATAGGTCGATCAGGTTGATGCGGGCATCGCGGCCGATCACATAGAGGTAGCGACCCGACTTGGACATGCGCGAAATGTGTACCGCGTAGCCGGTCTTGAGGATCTTGACGATCTTCTTGCTGGCGCCGTCGATCAGCGCGATCTCTCCCGCGTCGCGCAAGGTGACCGAGAACAGGTTGGCCAGATCCAGGTTGTTCATCTTCTTGGTCGGGCGCTGGCTCGGCGGCACGCTGACCTTCTGCGAGGCGAGCATTTCCTTCATGCCCCACTCCGGCGGCGTCGGCGGCTCCTGCTGCACGTAGCGCGCCATCAAGTCGACCTGGGGGTCGGTCAGTTCGCCCGAGGTGCCCCAGTTCGGCATGCCCGCGGGCGAGCCGTACTTGATGAACACCTTGAGGTATTCGGTGCCGGAGGCCAGGGTCTTGTCCGTGGTCAGCGGCTTGCCGGTAGCGCCCTTGCGCAGCACGCCATGACAGCCAGCGCAGCGCTGGAAGTAGATTTCCTTGGCCTGTTCGAACTCGGCCTTGGTCATCGGTGGCGCCTTGGGATTGATGTTCTGGTGCATTTCCACCTTGCCCAGCGGCGAATCACCGGCCTGGTATTTCATCTCGGTGTCGGTCACGCCGGGTTTGGCTTGATCCTGGGCGCTGGCCACGCCCAGCGGCAGCGTCAGCGCCACGATCAGTCCGAGCTTGCGCAAGCTTATGTAACGGCCTTTCTCCATACATTCCTCCACTTTCAGCTATTGATCCATCGATAAGATTTATTGTGAGCGCGGAACATGCCCGACATCCAATCGAAAGTCCTTGATGCGTGTCAATTCACTCCGGCAGGCGCCAACTTCATGATATTAATCGGATTTCGCAACAATTTAGGTTGAAATCGGTTTGGTTCGAAGCGTTGCCGGCGAAGCGAGGCGCAGAGCCAAAGACGGCGCATTTGCCACAAACTTCCGGGTGCGGCGCTTGATTTTTTTGAATATAAGCATATACTGATATTTCTGATGACACAGCCAAATACGCGTTTCCTCCACAAGGGTCTTCTCCTCCTCCTGACGGCCCTTGTTTCCTCGCTCGCCGGCCTGGTGCCGGCGAGCAGGTCTTTCGCTGCCGA
>Ga0156014_1064_pt2 | contig 30221 bp, 28 predicted proteins | sample RifCSPlowO2_02_FD_107668 | JGI IMG/M metagenome (GOLD analysis project Ga0156014, IMG submission 107668) | Rhodocyclales bacterium RIFCSPLOWO2_02_FULL_63_24 | reverse complement strand
TGCGTTTCATGGCGAATGGAATTACCGCATCAGCCCCAGAGCTAAGTGATTGTTCATGTTATTTACGAACGACTCCTAAGGGAGATCTGCTCGCCGCATATCCTCGTTAAAGCGGCCTTCGCAGGGCAATCCAAATACCATACCGGAAAAAGAGGGGAAAGACACTTGTAATCAACCGATTAAATTCACTTGAAGCGTATCTGGCTTTGTGTCATGCTACTTTAGCACTCATTATGATCGAGTGCTAACAATTTCCCTATCTTCGGTTAATGCGTTGCGAAAGGGCCGGCCAATGGCGCAAACACACAAGATCGTCTTCTACCCGGTCGGCAACGGAGACACCTGTCAAATTATCCTGGCCGGCGGCCGGCGGATCCTGTTCGATTTTTGCCACCTGCGTACCGCCGAGGATGACGACGATCCCCGAATCGACCTGAAGAAGCAGCTGAAAGATGAGCTGACCGCGGCCAACCGCGATGAGTTCGACGTTGTTGCTTTCACGCACGCCGACACGGACCATATTTCCGGCTTCACCGAATTTTTCGAGTTGCGTCACGCGGCCAAGTATCAAGGCGAGGGGCGTATCAAGATCAAGGAACTCTGGGTTCCCGCCGCCTTGCTGATCGAGGAAGTGGAGCGGGACAAAATGAGCAGCGAATTCGCCATACTGCGCCGTGAAGCCCGCCATCGCGTGCTGGAAGGCAAAGGCATCAAGGTCTTCTCCAAACCGAAGCGCCTGATGGACGAATGGCTGCGCCAGGCGCTGAAAGACCGCGACGAGGCCGAGACTGCACGAGATCACCTTTTCGTCGATGCCGGAACGCTGGTCGACGGGTTCTCTCTGGGCACGGACGGCGCCGAATTCTTCTGCCATTCCCCCTTCATCAAGCACTGTGACCAAGGCGACGAACTGCGCAACGAGGCGGCCTTGATCTTCAACGTCCGTCTGCGCGCCGATGGCGCCGACTACGATTTCCTGCAGATTGGTGACAGCACCTGGGAAGTCCTCGAGGACATTGTTTCGACCACCAAGGCCCACAAGAACGAAGACCGGCTCAAATGGAATCTCCTCAACATTCCGCATCATTGCAGCTACCTGGCCTTGAGCGACGAAAAGGGTGCACAGGAGACCGAGCCGAAACCGCTGGTGAAAGAACTGCTGTTGTATGGCAAGAAGGACGCCTACCTGGTCAGTTCCTCCGATCCGATTCCCGACAGCAAGGACATGTACGAGGCGGATCAGCCGCCCCATATCCAAGCCAAGAAGGCCTACGAGACGTATCGGAAGAAGGTACAGGGCCGCCGGGTGGTCGTCACCATGGAGGAGCCGAACGCCTCCAAGCCGGAACCGCTGACATTTGAAGTAACCGTCGGCGGCGTGGCGTGGATCAAGGCGATCCCCGGCGCACCCGCAGTGCTCGCCTCAAAACCACCGCGCGCCGGACTGGAAAGCCGCCCGATTAGGGCGGGGTAATGGAACCTCGGTTCCATGCCCTGGACGATGCGAAGGAAATTGCCGGCGCCGATCTGACCCTGCCGCGCGCCAAGGCGCTCCAGGATGCCGTCAGGCAGCACTGCGACTTTGACCTCGTTGGCGCATTCCGGGGAAAGGCCACTCCCGAGGCATCAGCAGGCGAGATCATAATCGTCGATGTTTCCTGCGACGGTGTCCCGCCGTCCAACGCGGCGGGCATCGATTTCACCGAGCGCCTCGCGCTGTGCGTGCCCGAAGATACATCAAGCTTGGTCGAAGTGTTGGCGCTCAGAGTGAGATTTCCGCTGCTGATGCATCAAAATTCAGTGCTTCCGGGCAGACCGCCAAGCTTGTGCCTGTATCAGGAACCGCCACGATCCGTAGCCCGAACCTGGACGGCGGCTTCGTTGCTCAAGCGCATCCAGGTTTGGATCGAAGGTTCCGCGCGCGGAACCCTCCACGCCGCCGATCAGCCCGTGGAGCAACTCTTCTTCGTTTCGCCGTACGAACTGGTCTTGCCCTGGAATTGCGAGTCGCTCCTGGCCGATAACAAGGCCAAGTTCTGGGTGACGCGCGGGCCGGAGCGGCCGGGGAAAGGCGGCACCTTCTTCCTGGAGGGAAGCGTGGAGCGTAAGGCTGAGCGCATGGCCTCCTTGGTCAGCTTAACGCTACCTGCGGTTGTCCACGGACGGGTGGAGACGGACTTCGGGACGCTCGGCCAACTGGCTGACGCGCTGTCTGCACGAGGTGTCCACTTGCTGAATGAGCTGACGAGCGAGATCGAAGCGCGCGTCGGCGCGGGAATTGAGGTCGGCCAGGACGAACTAGCTACTGTGCTCCTGACGCGCGTCCCAATCGTCAGAGCGGAAGGCGAGCCGCCGTCGAAGATCGCCCATCGGGCCTACTTCCTGAGCACCGGCATGCTGAAGCTGGGTGCCGCGATGGGGACGATTTACGCCGCCCACGACGGCAAATACTACAAGGAGGCGAAGGCGAGCTTCATCCAGCCGCAGGAGAAAACGGAATGGCGCAGCCAGACTATTCTCCCGATGGAAGTGCTTCGATGCCTCGATCGACCGGCCGCCAGATCCCAATCTGGGCTGACTTCCGAGGGGCCTGCGGGAGCCATGATTGGCGCTGGAGCGTTGGGAAGTACGCTGCTGGATATGTGGACGAGAGCCGGCTGGGGGGAATGGTCAATCATCGACAACGACCATATCAAGCCGCATAACCTGGTCCGTCACCAAGCCGACGCATTTTTGATTGGGGTGCCCAAGGCGGAGGCGGCCGTCCGCCACATCCGGTTTGTTATGCAGGATGCAACGAGAGCAACCGCCGTCGCTGCGGACGCCTGCGATCTGAGCGACGCCAAGGTGATTGAGGTGCTGCACGCCTCCAAACTGGTTCTGGATGCGTCGACGACATTGGACTATCCGCGTTTGGTCAGCATGAGAGACGACGTCGGCCGGCATGCGTCGGTCTTCGTCACACCGAGTGGCAGAGGCTGCGTATTGCTGCTCGAAGACACCGATCGCAAGAAAAGACTGCGGACGCTCGAGGCGCAATACTACCGGGCGATACTGACTTCCGACTGGGGCACCGACCATCTTGATGGGAATCGCGGCACCTTCTGGAGCGGTGCCAGCTGCCGCGATATATCGATGGTCATGCCGTATTCCGATATTGTCCGGCATGCAGCCGTTTTCGCGGATCAGGTTCCCCGCCTTTCAGAGTTGCCCGAAGCGGCAATACGCATCTGGTCTTGCGATGCGGAGTCGGGTGCAATCTCGGCGCACCGCATCGACGTCGTCGACGAACTTCAACTGCGTTTTGGCGGATTGGACTTGTTCCTCGATGCCGGCGTGTACGACAAGATGAAGTCGTTGCGTAAGGAGCAACTCCCCGACGAAACGGGCGGCATCTTGCTGGGCTATCACGACTTCAACGTCAATGCCGTCGTTGTCGTCGACGCTCTGCCGGCGCCGATGGACAGCGAGGCGAGCCCTGGGTCTTTTGAACGGGGCCTCGAAGGCGTGAGCGACGCGGTGTTTGAAGCGCGCCGCCGTACCGCGGGAGTCGTCGGCTATATCGGCGAGTGGCATAGCCATCCCCGCGGGTACGGTGCGCTTCCCAGCGGCGACGACAAGTTCCAACTGGCTTACCTGACGCTCGGCCTCGCCTTGGAGGGCTTGCCCGCCGTCATGCTTATTGTCGGCGACGACGAGCTATGCGCTTTGCAAGGATTCGTGAAGTGAACGGCGGGCAGGTTGCGCTGGCGCTGTCCGGCGGCGGCATTCGCGCCATGATCTTCCATCTCGGCGTGCTTCGTCATCTTGCCGAAAATGGGGTGCTCGAAAGGATTTCTCGCATTTCCACCGTCTCCGGTGGCAGCCTCTTATTGGGACTCGTGTTCAAGGAGTGTGATTACGTTTGGCCGAGCTCCCACCAGTTCCTTTCCCAAGTCTATCCGGTGCTACGCGGCCGGTTGTGCGCCAAGAGCTTGCAATGGGGCGCCGCAAGACAACTGGTGCGCCCAGGCAATTGGCGATACTTGCTATCTCGCTCAAACCTGCTGGCCAAGACCTTGGAGCATGAGTGGGGCGTAACGGCCGAACTGTCTCGTTTGCCGGAAGCGCCGGAATGGTCGATCAACGGGACCACGGCGGAGACCGGCAAGAGGTTTCGGTTCAAGCGCGATTCCCTCGGCGATTACATGCTGGGCTATTCGGCACCCGGCGATTTCCTGTTGGCCAACGCCCTTGCCGTGTCGGCCGCGTTTCCGGGAGGATTTGGTCCGCTGTCGTTCGAGGCCGCCAGCTTTCAGTGGAAGAAGCGACCGGCATGGGGTGCGCCCTTGGAGATATCGGCCAACGTCGAAGTCGGTTACCGGCGACTGCACCTGTACGACGGCGGCGTCTATGATAACTTGGGACTCGAGCCCTTCTTCGACGCCGGACGCGGCGTTCCCAAGCCTGAGGTCGATTTCATTCTTGTGTCGGACGCCGGTGCACCGTTGAAACCGGGGTTTCCGCGTTTCTCGATCAATCCCTGGCGACTGAAAAGGGTTGCAGACATCACCTCGGATCAGTCGCGGGCCTTGCGAGTACGGGCATTCATGAGCTATCTCGGCCAGAGTCGGGCCAAGGGAGCCTACGTCTACATCGGGATACCGGCAGCAACTGAGCACCGCATCGATGGAGCCGAGCCAGCCAGTTTCCCGACGACGCTACGCCGCGTAACCGAAGCGCAATTCGACTGCATTGCGGGACACGGTTACGCGGTCGCCTCGCAGTCTTTGGTCGAGGTCTAAGCGGACCGCGCCGAAATCGAAACATGCAGGATGGCAGGATTGCGTCGGCACGGCGCAATCCTGCCCGGCATTTTGCAACTCACACTCGATAATCTACCATTATCACGCCTGATATTTTGGCGTTTTGTCGCCATGCTTGACACGCTTAATAGTATGTAATATCGTATTACGTACTATGTTACGAAATACGAGGAGGCGACCATGGCGCGAGGCGGTATCTACAAGTCCGAGGTCATCAGAGCCCGGGACAAGCTCCTGGCGATAGGGCGGTATCCGTCGGTGGATGCTGTCAGACAGGAACTCGGAAACACCGGATCAAAAACGACGATTCAGCGGTACCTCAAGGAGATCGCGGAAGAGGAAGGCGGAAAGACCGGCACTAAGGTGGCCATCAGCGAGGCGCTGCAGGACCTTGTGGCACGCCTAGCGGAACGCATCCAGATGGAGGCTGATACCCGCATCGCCGAAATGACGGCCAAGCACGCTGGCGAACTGGTCGAGCAGCGCCAGGCGCGCGAGGCCGTTGAGGGCGAAGTAGCAGGTCTTCGCAAGACGCTCGAAAAGGCCCAGGCCGATTTAGCCGAAGAACAAACCCGCCATCAACGCACGGGCGAGCGGCTGCAGCAGGAGATTACGACTCATGCCATGGCCAGCCAGCAGGTGACCGACCTTGAGGATCGACTGCGGGTGGAAGAACAGCACCGCCGATCGCTCGAGGAAAAGCATGCTCATGCACGCGAGGCACTGGAACATTTCCGCGCGGCCACCAAGGAGCAGCGCGAGCAAGACCAGCGTCAGCATGAGCAGCAGGTCCAATACCTGCAAAGCGAAATCAAGACGCTCGGGAACAGCCTCGTTAAGGCGCGGCAAGAAGCCGCGACGAGTCATCAGGAAAACGCTCGATTGACATCCGAGCTAGCCCGATCCGAGCGTTCGCTTCATGACACGAAGGCAGAACTGAGGACGTTGAAGGATGCGAAGGCCGAATTGATCGCGGCTCAACAGCAAATGGATCGGCTGGGGCGTCAGGTCGTGGAACTGGAGGCGCAAGTTGCTGCCGGGAATACGTTGAATGCAAAACTCCAGGCCGACCAGACGGAGGATAGGAATCGGATCCACGAGCTTCAGATTGAACTGGCGGAGGCCCGAGCCGCCGCGGAGACGCAAGACCAACTGGCCGAGCGGATCCAGGCGTGGATGACCCAGAAGCCCGGGCCAACGGATCAAGCGCCATCAGCGGGTGGGCGCTAAAACCGTGTGGTTGAGCGGAATTTCGGAGCAACCGCCAAATTCAGCACGAAAGGTACGGGAACCCTTAGCTCTGGGCTTCGGGGGCTCAGGGTGCAACACACCATCGCGGGAGACCGGAGCTATTTGGATTGCAGTAATTTGTACCGCTTGGCTCGTTGGCGTTTTCGTCGGTCACTAATTCTTGAACCAAAGGGTTCTTTGGCCAAAATCTGCCGATTCGGTAGATTTGAAGAGGGGAACGGTCGAACAATTACTGCGGCGCACTGCAATTATTCGCCTGAACCATGTAGCCGCCACTTGACATAACGCCGATTATGCGAAGTAATGAAACAGCTTCGGAGCTGTTTTGGGGCTTCAAAATCAGCGCGACCTAACGATCATTCGATTGCCCCGACCTTCCGCAGATATTCGATGATTTCTTCGTTTCCCAGCCGGATAGCTAGCTTCAGGGCTGAAATACCTTCGAAGTCAGTCAGGTCCATATCGGCATCGGCGTCCACTAGTTGGCGCACCAGATCCAGGTTCCCATGCTTCACCGCTAGCATCAGCGGCGTTTGACCGTTTGGCGCACGAGCGTCAAGCTTGGCCCCTTTGGCCATCAATAGCGTTGCGACCTCGCTGCTGCCGCTGAACACCGCATAGTGCAGCGGTGTCCATCCGGACGGGTTGATATCTGCACCTTTCTCGATCAGGGCTTGTACCGACTCGATCCTGGCATTTAATGTCGCCAGGTGCAAAGCCGTATCGCCAAATTGGTTGCGTCGATTGACGCTCGCCCGATTGACCAGTAGCGTCTCAAGCAGCGGCTGGTTGCCGTTGCGGGCGGCAATCATGAGCAAGGTTGATCCGCTGCGATCCGCGGTATTGACGTCCATTCCTCGCTTCAGCAGATTCTCAACCGCTTCGGTGTCGCCGCCGTTTGCTGCCTTGATGATTTCTTCGTAGGCGCCTGCCTGCGCCAAGCTCATGGCAATAGATAAGACAATTCCTATCAATAGCTTACGCACGGCTGGCAGTTCCAAACAGACGAAAGAAGTTGTCAGTCGTCGCTTGTGCCAAGTCGTCGATGCCGATTCCCTTCAGAGTGGCGACTTCTTCGGCGACATGGCGTACTAACGCCGGGTGATTCAATTTGCCGCGATGGGGCACCGGGGCAAGATAGGGTGCGTCGGTTTCTATGAGTATTCTGTCGAGCGGGATGAGACGCGCAACCTCCTTGATTTGAATCGCGTTCTTGAAGGTAACAATGCCCGAGAAGGAAATATGGAAGCCGAGTTCGAGTGCTGCCTCGGCTACAGCACGGGTTTCTGTGAAGCAGTGGAACACCCCTCCGACTTCGCCGGCGCCCTCCTCTGTGAGGATCCGCAAAGTATCCGCAGTGGCTTCTCGGGTGTGAATAATCAATGGCTTGCGGCCCCGACGTGCGGCCCGGATATGGGTACGGAAGCGCTCGCGCTGCCACTCCAGATCGCCTTCCAGTCGGTAGTAATCCAGTCCGGTTTCGCCAATGGCCACCACTTTCGGATGCTGAGCGAGCCGAACCAGAGTGTCTTGATCCGGTTCCTTCGCATCTCCTTCGGTGTCCGGGTGAACGCCCACCGCTGCATACAGATTGGGAAACCGGGTGGCCAGCGCCAAGACGGCCGGAAAGCGTTCCAGTGTCACCCCGGCGACCAGTGCCCAGCCCACGTCGTTGGTCTTCATGGCCGCCAGCAACTCCTCTTCCCTACCCGAGAAATCCGGGAAATCGAGGTGGCAGTGCGAATCGACCAGCAAGGCGCTCATGAGGTGGCCGGGCGCAGGGCGCGCAAGAAGTGAGCTGCGAGGTTTTCAAGAAACAGCAATTGATTCAAGGGGTGGCGGGCGCTGCGCCGGAACTGATTGATTTCACGCCAGGCGGCCAGCAAGGAAGTTGGATTCAGATTTTGCACTCCGATGGGCCGCGGCCAGCCCCCGTGATAGCGCACGACTCCGGTCATGCGCTCTTGAGCCAGATCGAACAACCAGCGCTGGACCTCCTCGACCAAGTGTTCCATGCGAAATTGGCCATCACCCTTGAGCAGACCGTCCCAACGGGCGGCAAGGGCAATGGGGTCGGAGGGCGGCGCCAGCAGGGAATCCACCACGGCATCCAGAGGCGCCAACTGACCCTGGGCTTTCCATTGAGCGACGCGCATTGGGGCTCCGCCGGCCAAGTTGAGGTATCGCTCCGCCTGTTTTTCGAGTCCCGCACTTGCCAGCCAGGCTGCCGCCGCCGCAGCATCCGGCGGACCAAACGCGATCACCCGGCAGCGGCTGCGGATTGTCGGAAGAAGCGATTTCGTACGAGATGAAACCAATATAAAATAAACATTTGTAGGTGGTTCTTCAAGTATCTTAAGAAGTGAATTTGCCGCCGCGCCATTCATTGCCTCGGCTTCGGTCACGAGTACAACGCGGTTGCCGTGGCGATGGCTGCCAACGAAAACAAAGGATTCGAGTTCGCGAATCTGGTCGATGCGAATGGTTCCAGGACCGCGCTTTTTGGCTTTTTCGTTAACGCCTTCTTCAGCTTCGTCATCGCCATCCGGCGCAACGCGTCGGAAGTCGGGATGATTCCCGGCGTCGAGCCAACGGCATGCCTGGCAGTTGCCGCAAGCCGTCATTTCCGCGGTGATCGATTCGCACAGCAGAAGTGTAGCGAGTTGTTCGGAAAAGGCGGTCTTACCGACTCCGGGTGGGCCGACCAGAAGCATCGCATGCGGAAGCCGGGCCAGCCCCTGCCCGAGGAGTTGTTCCCTTATTGATGAGTTCCACTGTAACTGTGTTAGATCAAAGTGTTGCAACTATATTCTCAAGTACTTTATTAATTGAATTCGGCGTCTGAGTGGCATCGATCAACCTTACCCGATCAGGATGTTCGTTTGCTATGCGCAAGTAGGCAGATCGTACCCGCTCGAAAAAATCGGCTTGTTCCTGTTCGAAACGATCGGGTTGAGATGTCGCCGCATGCAGGCGTTGCTGAGCAATCGCTACCGGGGCGTCGAAGATCAGCGTCAAATCCGGTTGCAGATCGCCCAGCACCCAATCCGCCAGCACTTCGAGTTTCTTCCAGTTAAGGCCGCGCCCTCCCCCTTGATAGGCAAAAGAGGCGTCGACGAAGCGGTCGCAGATCACCCATTCGCCGCGCATCAACGCCGGTTCGATGACCTGCGCCACGTGTTCGCGGCGGGCCGCAAACATCAGCAGCGCCTCGGTTTCCAAATGCATGGGTTCGGCCAGCAGCAAGGCCCGCAGTTTCTCTCCCAGCGGCGTTCCTCCCGGCTCGCGGGTGGCGACCACGGTTCGCCCCTGATCGCGCAGGTAATTCACCAACCAGGCGTGCTGGGTGCTCTTGCCCGCGCCGTCGATGCCTTCGAAGCTGATGAAACGCCCGCGTGTCATGCTCGCCTACTGCTTATGGTATTTGGCGACGGCGCTGTTGTGCTCGTCCAGCGAGGCCGAGAACTGGCTCGATCCGTCGCCGCGAGCGACGAAATACAACATGTCGCTGGGGGGCGGCTTTGCGGCGGCTTGCAGCGATGCCAATCCTGGCATCGCAATCGGAGTCGGCGGCAGACCCGGCCGCTTATAGGTATTCCAGGGAGTGTCGGTCTGTAAATCCACCTTGCGCAGATTGCCATCGAAGCGTTCGCCAAGGCCGTAGATCACCGTCGGGTCGGTCTGCAGCAACATGCCGCGGCGCAGCCGATTGACGAACACTGCGGCGACTTGAGGTCGATCGGCGGATGTTCCGGTTTCCTTTTCGACGATCGAGGCGAGGATCAACAACTCATACGGCGATTTCAGCGGCAGCGTACTCTCGCGCCGGTCCCAGGCAGCGGCTAGGCGGGGCTGCATGGCTTTGTAGGCGCGGCGCAACACGTCCAGATCGCTGCTGCCCTTATGGAAGAGGTAGGTATCGGGGAAAAACAATCCTTCGGGATGATTTTCCTTTGCGCCTAGCATCGCCAGGATCTTCGCGTCGCTCAACTTCGCCGAGTCGTGAGCGAGATCGGGATGTTCGTTCAAGGCAGCGCGCAACTGGCGAAAGGTTTTGCCTTCAACCAGTACGAGTTCACCCTGCGTGACGTCGCCGCGCGTCAGCTTGTCGAGCAGGGCGAGGGCCGTCAATCCCTCATCCACCTCATAACTGCCGGCCTTGATCTTGGCCGAGCGCCCGAGGAGGCGTCCCATCAATTCCAGTTGCCAAGCCGGCAGGTCGATCCCCGCCGCCTCGATCACCTGGGCTGCCGCGCGCAAGCTGGCGCCTGGCGGTATGGAGAAAGCGGTGGGGTCGCTGCGCATCGGCAGGTGGCGAACCGTAAGCCAACTGGCGCCCGAGATCACCGCGAGAAATGCGAGAATCAGCACCAGCAGGATTAGTTTGAACGTACGCATGAATGCTTGAATAAGGACCGGACGGACGCAATCTGGAGCGTTGCCGCGATAATAACATTCCCCAACCCCTCAACTCGGACGCACCTCATGACTCAAGAATGGATTTCCTCGCTGGCCTCCCAAGGATTGACGGCGGATGGCAGCAGCTTTGGCGATGTCGCCGGTGAGCTTGTCGCGGCCAGTAGTGGATCGGTCGTTACGCCTTTGATCGATCTGGGCCTGATCCGCGCCAGCGGTGCCGATGCCGCCGGTTTCCTGCACAATCTGCTGACCAACGACATCAACGGCCTGGGGCTCGACAGCGCGCGCTTTGCCGGTCTTTGCACGCCCAAGGGACGCTTGCTGGCGCTGCTGCTGATTTGGCGCGATGGCGACGACCTTCTGCTGATGCTGCCGCGCGACATTCTGCCGGGAATCCTGAAGAAGCTCTCGATGTACGTACTGCGCTCCAAGGTCAAGCTCAGCGATGCAACGGCGGAGCGGACGCTGATCGGCGTCTCGCCGGCGCCGACTTTCGCCGCCGGCCTGCCGCGTTTCGGCGTGGCAGGCATCGCAGGCGGCCAGACGGTTCGCATCGACGACAAACGTGCGCTGCTTGCGCTGAACCCGGGGGCGGCAACCGTCCGCTGGGCCGAACTGGCCGCGAGTGCGAAACCTGTGGGCCTCGCCGCCTGGCAATGGCTGGAAATCGCTGCCGGACAACCACGCGTGGTGGCCGCCACCCAAGAGGCCTTCGTGCCGCAGATGCTGAATATGGAACTGCCGGCGGTGGCGGGAGTGAGTTTCAGCAAGGGCTGCTATCCCGGCCAGGAAATAGTCGCCCGCACCCAGTATCTGGGCAAGATCAAACGGCGTACTTACCGCGCCAGGCTGGTCGCTGCGACCACCGCGGGCATCCATGTTTACGCCCCGGAGACCGGCGACCAGCATTGCGGTGCCATAGTCAGCGTGGCGCCTTCCCCGGCCGGAGGCTTCGAGTGCCTGGTCTGCATCCAGAGCGGCGCGGTGGAGGCCGGTGAAGTACGGGTCGGCGCGGTCGACGGCGAACGGCTGGAGTTTCTTCCCCTGCCCTACGAACTGTCCTGATCCGCACGATGTGCCTGATCCTGGTCGCCTGGCGGGCTCATCCGGATTACCCCTTGGTGGTGGCGGCCAACCGCGACGAGTTTTTTTCCCGACCGACGGCGCCCGCTGCCTTTTGGCAGGATGTGCCGCAAGTACTCGCCGGACGTGATCTCGATGCAGGCGGCACCTGGATGGGCGTCGCCCGGACGGGGCGGTTTGCGGCGCTGACCAATTTTCGCGATCCGGCCCAGAACCGCAGCGGTGCGCCCTCGCGCGGCAGGCTGGTGGCCGATTTTCTTGCGGGAAAAGAAACGCCCCAAGCCTACCTCGAACGCATCGCCGCGCATGGCCGTCTGTGCAACGGCTACAACCTGCTGGTGGGCGACGGCGCAACGCTCTGGTGGTCGTCCAACATGGGCGGCGCGCCCTGTGCGCTGCAACCGGGCGTGTATGGCGTATCCAATCATCTGCTCGATACGCCTTGGCCGAAAGTCGGCGCCGGCAAGACGGCGCTGGCACAGGCGCTTGAACGCCTGCCCGACGATCAGGCGCTGTTTGCCCTGCTGCAGGACGACGGCATCCATCCCGACGTGCATTTGCCGCAGACCGGGGTTCCGCTTGAGTGGGAACGCCTGCTGTCCTCGGCCTTCGTCAAATCGCCCGACTACGGCACGCGCAGTTCCACGGTTTTGTGCGTCGAACAGGATGGCTGGGCCAGTTTCGACGAGCAGACCTGGCTGCCGGGCGCCAAGCCGGGCGAGCGGCGGCGCTACCGGTTTATGTCCCAGGCTTCCTAGCCGGGGACGGTATCCCCTGCGGATAGAGCGAGCGCAGCATGACCCGGTGCGGAATGCCGGCTTCCATGAACTCGGGGCCTTCCGCGACGAAGCCGAAGCGCCGGTAGAAGCCGCTGGCCTGGGTCTGCGCGTGCAAGGCCAGATGCCGCATCTCTTTTGCCGCCGCCTCTTCCAGCAGGCGCTCCAACAGGGCGCGGCCGACACCCTTGCCGCGCCAGTCGGCCAGAACCGCCATGCGGCCAATGTGACCAGCGGCAAGCAGACGCCCGGTGCCGATCGCCCCGCCATCGGCGTCACGGGCGATGACATGGCGGCTCGATGCGTCGTGTTCATCCATTTCGAGTTCCCGCGGGACTCGTTGTTCGTCGACAAACACCGATTCACGCACTTGCCGCGCTTGCGCGCCGAGCTCCTGCCATGAACCGGCCGCGACGCCGAACTCGACAATGTCGACCGGCGTATATACCGGGATCAGGTCGAACAACTCGACGATGTCGTGGTTGCGCATGCGCACGCAGCCGATCGATCCCGGCGCACCCAATTCCACCGTGTCGGGCGCGCCATGCAGGTAGATGTAGCGGCGCATGGTGTCGACTTCGCCGAGCCGATTGCATCCTGGCTCTTTGCCGGACAGCCACAGGATGCGCGTCAGGATCCAGTCGCGCCCTGGAAACCGTTCGGCGAGTTGCGGCGTCCACACTTCGCCGGTCGGCCGGCGGCGCTTGAACACCGTGTTCGGCGTCGCGCCGGCGCCGACTTTTGCCCGCACGATATGCCTGCCGCGCGGCGTACAAAAACTGCCATTCTGTTCGCCAGCGCCATTCTTTGCCGTGGATACGAGATAGCGGCGCAACAGCGTGCCGCGCTCGTCGTGCAGTTCGAGCGTTTGCAGCGGCAGGCTGATGCGGATATGCATGACGAGGGGAATCAGGCCACCAGCGTACGCCCGCGGCGTGCGGCGAAAAAGCCCGACAACAGGCTGCCGCAAGCTTCGGCCAGGACGTTGCCGGCAATCGAGGTGTGGTGATTGAGGCGGGATTCGGCAAACAGGTCGATTACGCTGCCCGCCGCGCCGGTCTTCGGATCACGCGCACCGAACACGACGCGTTCGACGCGTGCATGCATGATCGCTCCGGCGCACATGGCGCAGGGTTCCAGCGTTACATACAGGGTACTGCCAGGCAGGCGGTAATTGCCGAGGCGCGTGGCGGCATCGCGCAATGCCATGATCTCGGCATGGGCGGTGGGATCGTGGCGACCGATCGGCTGGTTAAAGCCGCGACCGACCACCTCCCCTTCCAGCACGATCAGCGCGCCCACCGGCACCTCGCCGGCAGCACCTGCCTCGCGCGCCAGATCCAGCGCCAGCCCCATGAAATACTCATCGTCCATGGGGCCGATTATGGCATCACTGCCTGGCACTGGACCCGGCGGGTGACTGACAGCCTCAGGCGTTCTTGGTGACCGCGCCGCCAGCTTCCAGCAATTGCGCCTGCGCGGCCGCCAGTCGCGCTATGGGTACCCGCGGACCGGAACAGGACACATAGGTGAGCCCAATGGAGTGGCAGAAGGCAATTGAACCCGGGTGGCCGCCGTGTTCGCCGCAGATGCCAACCTTGAGCTCGGGGTTGGTCTTGCGGCCTTCGCTGACGGCCAGTTTCATCAGTTCGCCGACGCCCTTCTGGTCAAGCACTTCAAAGGGATTGTCGACCAGGATGCCCGCCTCGACATAGCCCGGCAGGAATTTGTTCTCCGCATCCTCGCGGCTGAAGGAGAAGGTGGCCTGCGTCAGGTCGTTGGTGCCGAACGAGAAGAATTCGGCATCCTGCGCCATGCGGCCGGCGCGCAGGCAGGCGCGCACCACTTCCAGCATGCTGCCGAACTTGACGTCCACCTTGATGCCGTGGGTCAGTTCGACCACTTTGTGGATGCGCTTGACGTAACTGTGGATGCGCACCAGCTCTTCCACCGTCGCCACCTGCGGCACCATGATTTCCGGATAAACCTCGATGCCTTCCCGGGCGCACAGGGCTGCGGCTTCCAGCACGGCCTGGATCTGCATCGAGTAGATCTCGGGATAGGTGATGCCGAGACGCACGCCGCGATGGCCGAGCATCGGGTTGACCTCGGACAGCGCACGCACTTTCTTCAGCGTCTTTTCCTTCTTGTGGATGGCGTCCTCTTCGAGGTGGCCCTCCTTGAAATCCGTCATGCTGCGGCCGAGCTTGGTGAGACCGTCGGCGTACTGCATGTAGAGCTTCGGATTCAGTAGCTTCAAGGTCTCGGGCAGTTCTTCCAGCGCCTTGAGCGAATCGCGCAGGTGGTGCAGGTGGGCGATTTCCAGTTCGAGCTGGGCGGCAGTGGGCAGAAACTCGTGCAGCGGCGGATCCATCAGGCGCACGGTCACCGGCAGTCCCTTCATGGCTTTGAAGATGCCCTTGAAGTCGGCGCGCTGAATCGGCAGCAGGCGGTCGATCGCGGTCTGACGTTCCTCGATGCTTTCGGCGAGGATCATCTCCTGCACGATGGGCAGGCGATCCGTGGCGTTGAACATGCGTTCGGTGCGGCACAGACCGATGCCCATAGCGCCGAATTCGCGGGCGCGGGAGGCGTCTTCCGGGGTATCGGCGTTGGCCATGACCTTGAGGCGCGAAACCTGGTCGGCCCACTTCAGCAGGGTCTGCATGTCTTCGCTGAACTCGGCCTGCACGGTCGGCACCTCCCCGGCATAGACGTTGCCGTTGCCGCCGTCGATGGTGACGACATCGCCTTCGTGCAAGGTTGTGTCACCGATAGTCGCGGAGCGCTTGATGTCGTTGATGTGGATGGCTTCGCAGCCCGATACGCAGGGCTTGCCCATGCCGCGTGCGACGACCGCCGCGTGCGAGGTCTTGCCGCCGCGGCTGGTGAGGATGCCCTGCGCCTGGAAGAAGCCGTGGATGTCCTCGGGCTTGGTTTCCTCGCGTACCAGGATGATCTTCTCGCCATTGCGACCCCGCGATTCGGCGGTGTCGGCGTCGAAGACGATCTTGCCGGAAGCGGCGCCCGGCGATGCCGGCAAGCCGGTAGCGAGCGGCTTGCCCTTGAAGTCGGGCGAAAGCTGGGGTACCAGCAGCTGCTCAAGCATGGCCGGGTCGATGCGCAGCAAAGCCTTTTCCTTAGTGATCAGGCCTTCCTTGAACATTTCCACGGAGGTGCGCACCATTGCCGCCGCGTTCATCTTGCCATTGCGGGTTTGCAGGCAGTAGAGCGTGCCGCGCTCGATGGTGAATTCGAAGTCCTGTACTTCCTTGTAATGCGATTCCAAACGGTTGTGCAGTTCGAGCAGCTGCCGGTAGATTTCCGGCATGTCGTGCTCCATCTCGGCAATCGCCTTCGGCGTCCGGATACCCGCCACGACATCTTCGCCCTGAGCGTTGACCAGATATTCGCCGTAGATCAAGTTCTCGCCCGTGCCGGGGTTGCGCGTGAAGCCGACGCCGGTGCCTGAATCGTTGCCCATATTGCCGAACACCATGGTGCAGATGTTGACCGCAGTGCCGTTGGCCATGTCCTTGGTGATCTTGAACTGCTTGCGGTAGTCGATGGCGCGCTTTCCGTTCCAGGAACGGAACACGGCACCGATCGCGATCTCCAACTGTTTGTAGGGGTCTTCGGGGAAGGGCTTGCCGGTGTTGGTTTCGACGATTTTGGCGAACTCGTCGGCGAGTTCGGAAAGATGCTCCGCCTTGAGGTCGACGTCCTGCGCTACGCCGACCTTCTTCTTCATCGCCGCCATGGCGTCGTCGAAATGCTTGTCCTCGATGCCTAGTGCGATCTTGCCGAACAGTTGGATGAAGCGGCGCCAGGCGTCATAGCCAAAGCGCGGATTGTTGGTGAGTTTGATGATCCCCTGCAACGTGGCCTTGTTGAGGCCAAGATTAAGAATGGTATCCATCATGCCTGGCATCGACATCGAGGATCCTGAGCGCACCGAGATCAGCAACGGATTTTCGCTACCACCGAACTGCTTGCCGGTTTTCTTTTCGAGGTCCTTCATGTACTTGAGGACTTCTTCCCAGGCGCCTTTCGGTAGTTCGTCGTGCTCCAGGTAAGCTTGGCAGGCTTCGGTGGTGATGGTAAATCCGGGAGGAACGTTCAAGCCGATCTGGGTCATTTCGCACAGATTGGCCCCTTTGCCACCGAGCAACATCTTGTTCTTGCCATCGCCTTCCTCGAACGCAAATACCCATTGCCGTTTCATTACTGCTTCTCCTTGTTGTCGTACCATCGGATTGCCGCTGTGCACAAAAATATGCCACTTTATCGTTTTTGAAGCTTAGTTTCGCAAACGAAACCGCTTTCTTCTGAATAAGGGAATTCCATCCAGGCGCAAGATGCGCTAAATTGCTCGAAGCGCATCGTTCTCGCTATTGCTCGATATGGACATCGTCAAACAAAAACAAATCAGGGAATGGACCTTGCTGGGGCTGGTTGGGACGATGGCCTTGGTCGCCAACCTTCCTCCCCACATACTCAACAGCATCGGGGTCGAAGTCGGACTCCTGATGGCAATACTCGGCGTGATGGTGGTGCTGGCCCTGTTCCTCTATGTTCGGTTTTTCTTTTTCCTGCTCTATGCGCTGCTTGCCATCGGCGCCAATCTGCCGGAGAAATGGGCCGACGGGCTGGGCATCAGCCAGACGCCGTTGCTGGCGGCGCTGATTGCAATGGTGGCGCTGTCCTTGCTGAACTATGGCGCCAAAATGCTGCCCTCGGGGCTGGAGCCGAAACAACGCAAGCAAAATTCCGAAGCGACCCAGGTGCTGCTCGATGCCATCGAGCGCGGCAATGTCGCCTACATAAAAACGGTCCTGAGCATGGATTTCGACCTCGACACCACCGATGGCGAAGGCATGACTCCCTTGATGCGGGCGGCGCGGCGCGGCGACCTCGGAATCGTCCAGATGATCCTCAAACGCGGCGCATCGGCATCTCATCCCGGCCCGGCTGGCCGTGCGTCCGACATCGCGCTGCAGAACAACTTTCCGGCTGTCTGCGAGTGCCTCAAGAAAGCCGAGGCAACTGAAGCGGCGGAAGCCGCGCGGCAGGCAGCGGCGCAGCCCGGAGCGGATTCCGCGATCGTCGCCTAGCAGTCCGAAACAAGCCGGCTGCCGATAATTTTGAATCGTCACTCCCATTCGATGGTCGCTGGCGGCTTGCCCGAAATGTCGTAGACCACGCGGTTGATGCCGCGTACCTCGTTGATGATGCGGTTCGAGACCCGACCCAGCAACTCGTGTGGGAGTTCAGCCCACTTGGCGGTCATGAAATCCGAGGTTTGCACGGCGCGCAAAGCCACCACGTATTCGTAGGTGCGCCCGTCGCCCATGACGCCGACGCTTTTTACCGGCAGGAAGACGGCAAAGGCCTGACTGGTCTTGTCGTACCAGTCGGCGGCGCGCAGTTCGTCGATGAATATGGCATCGGCGCGACGCAGCAGGTCGGCGAATTCCGCTTTCACTTCGCCCAGGATGCGCACTCCGAGGCCGGGACCCGGGAAGGGGTGGCGATAGACCATTTCGTGCGGCAGTCCCAGCGCCACGCCGAACTCGCGCACTTCGTCCTTGAACAGTTCGCGCAGCGGTTCGAGGAGTTTGAGGTTCAGGGTTTCGGGCAGGCCGCCGACATTGTGATGGCTCTTGATGGCGTGCGCTTTCTTGGTCTTCGCTCCCGCCGATTCGATCACGTCGGGATAGATCGTACCTTGCGCCAGCCATTTGGCCTTGGGCAGTCTCTTGGCCTCGGCCTGAAATACCTCGACAAACTCGCGGCCGATGATCTTGCGCTTCTGTTCCGGGTCGGCAACGCCCTTCAGGTGCCCCATGAACTGATTCGCCGCATCGACATGAATCACTTTAACGCCCAGATTGCGGGCGAAAGTGTCCATCACCTGTACGCCTTCGTTGAGCCGCAGCAGGCCGTTGTCGACGAATACGCAGGTCAGTTGATCGCCGATGGCGCGGTGCAGGAGCGCCGCCACCACCGAGGAATCGACGCCGCCGGAAAGGCCGAGAATGACTTCATCGACTCCGACTTGCTCGCGCACTTTGGCGATCGCCTCTTCGACATAGTTGGGCATATTCCAGTCGCCGCGGCAGCCACAGATGTCGCGCACGAAGCGGGCGTAGATCTCGCGGCCCTTCAGTGTATGGGTCACTTCCGGGTGGAACTGCACGGCATAGAAGCCGCGAGTCTCGTCGGCCATCGCGGCGATCGGGGTAGACTCGTTGCTGCCGATAAGCTTGAAGCCGGGCGGCAATTCCGTCACCTTGTCGCCGTGGCTCATCCAGACTTCGAGCAGGCCGTGGCCTTCCTCGTTGATGCGATCCTGGATGCCGTCGAACAGCCTGGAATGTCCGCGCGCACGCATCTCCGCATAGCCGAATTCACGCTTGTGACTGCTTTCGACTTTGCCGCCGAGTTGTGCGGCCATGGTCTGCATGCCGTAGCAGATGCCCAGCACCGGAACGCCGAGTTCGAACACGATCTGCGGCGCCTTCCATTCCTCGGCCTCGTACACCGAGTTCGGTCCTCCCGACAGAATGATGCCTTGCGGATTGAAGGCACGAATGAAATCCGCCGAGACGTCGAAAGGGTGCAGTTCACAATATACCTGCTGCTCCCGCACACGCCGTGCAATCAGTTGCGCGACCTGTGATCCGAAGTCGAGAATCAGGATTTTCTGGTGGGCCATGGTGGGTGTCTCGAAAAATTAAAAAGCGGTTCAGAAACCGGTCTGAACCGCCGTGCCGCCCTCGCTCATGCGAACGGATTCAATCGATATGGTAGTTCGGCGCTTCTTTGGTTATCTGCACGTCGTGCACATGCGATTCGCGAATGCCCGCCGAGGTGATTTCGACAAACTCGGCCCGGGTCCGCATGTCGTCGATGGTCGCACAGCCGACGTAACCCATGGACGAACGCAAGCCGCCCATCAATTGATGGATCACCGCGGTGACCGGCCCCTTGTACGGCACACGGCCTTCGATGCCTTCAGGCACCAGTTTTTCGACATTGGCATCGGAATCCTGGAAGTAGCGATCCGCTGCGCCATCCTTCATGGCGCCAAGACTGCCCATGCCGCGATACGCCTTGTACGAGCGCCCCTGGTACAGCACGGTTTCACCCGGTGCTTCTTCGGTGCCGGCAAACAGGCCACCCAGCATGACGGCGTTGGCTCCCGCCGCAATGGCCTTGGAGATATCGCCCGAGAAACGAATGCCGCCATCGGCTATCAGCGGTACCCCGCTGGCAGCCAGCGCAGTCGCGACCATATCGACCGCCGTAATCTGCGGCACGCCAACGCCAGCGACGATGCGCGTGGTGCAGATCGAACCGGGACCGATGCCTACCTTGACGCCGTCGGCACCGTGGTCGACCAGCGCTTTGGCGGCATTTGCCGTGGCGATGTTGCCGCCGATCACTTCGACCTGCGGAAAGTTCTTCTTGACCCACTGCACGCGCTTCAGCACGCCTTCGGAATGCCCGTGGGCCGTATCGACCACGATCACATCGACGCCGGCCTCGGCCAGCAGTTCGGCGCGCTCCTCGGTGCCTTCGCCGACACCGATCGCGGCGCCGACGCGCAGATGCCCTTGCTCGTCCTTGCACGCATTTGGATGTTCGCTGGACTTGAGGATGTCCTTGACGGTCACCAGGCCGCGTAACTGGAACGCGGCATTGACCACCAACACGCGCTCCAGACGGTGTTTGTGCATCAGGGCCTTGGCTTCCTCGGCCGAACTTCCCTCGCCGACTGTGACCAGTCGCTCGCGCGGGGTCATGATGGCGCGCACTGCCTGATCGAGATTGGTCTCGAAACGCGTGTCGCGATTGGTGACGATGCCGACGACGACTCCGTTATCCACCACGGGCAAACCGGAAATCCGGTGGGCGCGGGTCAATGCCAATACCTCGCGCACGGTCATGGTCGGCGGAACGGTAATCGGATCTTTCAGAACGCCTGACTCGAAACGCTTGACCTTGGCCACTTCGGCTGCTTGCGCCTTGGGATTCAGGTTCTTGTGCACAATGCCGATGCCGCCTTCCTGCGCCAGGGCAATGGCGAGTCGCGCCTCCGTCACCGTATCCATGGCGGCGGACAGCAGCGGCAGGTTCAAATGGATCTTGCGAGTGAGACGGGTGGCGAGGCTGACGTCGCGGGGGAGGATCGCCGAATGGGCGGGAACCAGGAGGACGTCGTCAAACGTCAGCGCCTTCTGGAGCAATCGCATAATTGTTTTCCTTGTTTGGTGCCGAAACGCAGTTTCCAGTGAAGGCTAACGCCAGCATCTCCGGCGTTAAGCGTAGCGGCCGAAACTAAAAACGCATTATACGCGAGAGAACGGCCCTCTTCGCCGTCACCTGCCTGCGAAACGGGTTCCCAGATGCGCAAAGCGCGTCAGCGCCGACTGTCTGAAAACCGCTTTCAGCATAACTTTCAGGTTTCGTCGGCACTGCCGCCACCCTTTTTCATGGTTTTTCCTTCTGCAGCACGTTGTTTGCGCACTTCCTTGGGGTCGGCGATCAAGGGCCGGTAGATTTCCACCCGGTCGCGGTCGCGCAATGCGGTATCGACCTTGGCCAGCTTGGCGTAAATGCCGAGCTTGTTCCTGGCCAGATCGATTTCCGGATGCTTGACCAGCAGGCCCGAAGCTTCGATAGCCTGTCCAACGGTGCTGCCAAACGGCAAATCGAGGCTGGCTATCTCCTGACGTTCCGGCCTGGCATAGACGACTTCGACGTGAATGGTTTCAGCCATAGACTTTCTGTGCCCTTTTGACGAAGGATTCGACGAAAGTGTCGGCGATGTGATTGAACACCGGACCGAGCGCCCTTTCCAGCAGGTTGCTGGAGAATTCATAGTGAAGGCGGAATTCTACCTTGCATGCGGTCTCGCCCAGCGGCGTGAAGCGCCAGTGCCCGTCCATGTGCTCGAAAGGGCCGTCGGTCAGACGGATATCCATCAAGCGCGGTTCTTCCTTGATGTTCTCGGTAGAGAAGTGCGACTTGATGCCGTGGTAGTTGATGCGCAGCGTGGCCGCAGTGCGTGTCGCGCTGCGCTCATGCAATTCGGTACCGCCGCACCAGGGCAGGAAAGCGGGGTAGTCCTCGACGCGATCGACCAGAGCGAACATCTGCGCCGGCGTACGTTCGATCAGTACCGATTTTTCGACCAGGGCCATCGCGGAAAGTACTGCAAAGTCGCACGCAGGGGGTGAAGTAGAATGCCGCATTTTATCGCGCCGCCCCATGAGCATCGCCGACAACAAGAAGGCATTCCACGATTACTTCATCGAAGAGCGCTACGAGGCCGGTCTGGTGCTCGAAGGCTGGGAAGTGAAGGCGATTCGGGCCGGCCGCGCCCAGATCAAGGAAGCCTATGTGGTGCTGAAACGGGGCGAGGTATTCCTCATTGGCGCCCACATCACGCCCTTGCTGTCGGCCTCGACCCACGTTCATCCCGATCCCGTGCGCACCCGCAAGCTGCTGCTGCACGCAACGGAAATCAGCAAGCTGATCGGCAAGGTGGAGCGCGCCGGCTACACCCTGGTGCCGCTCGATCTGCATTACAGCAAGGGCCGCGTCAAGCTGTCGGTCGGACTTGCCAAGGGCAAGAAGCAGTACGACAAGCGCGATGCCGAAAAGGAGCGCGACTGGGTGCGCGAGAAGGCGCGCGTGATGCGCGATCGCCGCGGCTGAGCACGGCCGGCGCACCGTCATGACCCACAACACCCTGCTCTGGCTGGTGACCGGCTGCCTGATGCTGCAGCCCTTGTCGACCGACCTCTACCTCGCCTCGTTGCCAAATCTCGCCAGCGACTTCGCCACCACGCCCGCCGCCGTGCAGCAGACCCTGTCGCTGTTCGTCTTCGGTTTCGGCACCGCGCAACTCATCAGCGGCCCGCTCTCCGATCGCTTTGGCCGAAGGCCGGTGCTGATCGGCGGCTTGTCGGTGTATCTGGTTTCCGGCTTGGCCTGCGCGTTGGCTCCCAGCCTCGATATGCTGGTCGCGGCGCGTTTTGCCCAGGCGATCGGCTGCTGCACGGCCGTGGTGGTTGCGCGCGCCATCATCCGCGATGCCTACTCCCCGGTCGATGGTGCGCATGTGCTGGCCAAGGCCAGCTCCCTGCTGGCGCTGGCGCCTATTCTCGGGCCGATACTTGGCGGCTACCTGCAAGTAAGCTTCGGCTGGCGCGCCGCATTTGTCGCGCTGGCCCTGGCAGGTCTGGCCGTCTGGATCGCCGCCTGGCGCAACATGAAGGAATCCAACAGCCAACTGAATCCCGACGCCATGCGCATGGGCAGCCTGGCCGGCACTTATCTCGACGTCGTCCGCACGCTGGCCTTCTGGGCTTACGCCCTGCCCGGCGCGATCTCCTACGCCTCGATCTTCGTCTTCATTTCGGGCACGCCTTTCGTGCTGATCCGCGTCCTCGGCGTCCCCACCCAGTATTACGGCTATCTGTTCGCCTTTGGAGTATGCGGCTATCTCGGCGGCACCCTGATCTGCCGCCGGATGCTGGGAACCATAGGCGTCGCCCGCGCATTGGCTTTGGGGACGACGATCGGTCTGGCCGGGAGCCTGGGTTTCCTCGGCCTGGTCCTGATCGGCACCAGCCACTGGGCCCTCGTGGTGGCCGCGCAGTTCGTGGTGATGGCGGCCCATGGCATCAACTTTCCGTGCGCCCAGTCGGGCTCGCTGGCTCCCTTCTCGCAGCAGGCCGGCGCCGCCGCAGGACTCTTCGGTTGCCTCACCATGTATGCGGCCCTGTTGGCCGGCATGTGGGTTGGCAGCAGCCACGACGGCACGCTGTTGCCCCTGGCAAGCATCAGCGCCACGGTCGCCGTCGCCCTGTTCGTCAGCACACGCCTGCTGGCCCGGCACGGCAAGACGGCATAGGGCGAGTATGGTCGCCGTGGCGCCGGCGCCGACTCTTGCAGTTGTTGCGTTTCAGCGTTCAGTAGTCAAACCTGGCCTGCAGGTCTTCCAGATTCAGTTCGTGCAGTATCTGCGTCAGGCGCTCGCGCGCGTTGCCGCGCGGCGAACGGCCGCGGCGGGCGATGATCAGTTCGTTCTTCATCGAATGTTCCCAGCCCACCAGTTCGGTGACCGTCAACTGGTAACCATGCGCTTCGAGCAGCAGGCAGCGCAACACGTTGGTGATCTGGCTGCCGAATTCGCGGGTATGTATCGGGTGACGCCAGAGTTCGGCGAGCGGTGTTCTTGCCAGCGATTCGCTCTTGTGCCGGCGCAGCACGGCCGCCACCTCCGCCTGGCAACAGGGCGCCAGGACAATGAATTGCGCCTGCTTGCGCAGGGCAAAGCGGATGGCGTCATCGGTGGCCGTGTCGCAGGCGTGCAGCGCCGTGACGACGTCGACACGCGGCGGCAGGAGTGGGGACTGAATGGATTCCTCAACCGAAAGATTGAGGAAGGACATGCGGCCGAACCCTAGCTGCCGCGCGAGCTCGCGCGACTTCTCGACCAGTTCGGCGCGGGTCTCGATCCCATAAACATGGCCATTGCCTTGGGCTTTGAGAAACAGGTCGTAGAGGATGAAACCAAGATAGGACTTGCCGGCACCGTGGTCGACCAGCGCCAGATCGCCTCGCTGAGCCATGACTTCGCCCAGCAGCGGCTCGATGAACTGGTAGAGGTGATAGACCTGCTTCAGCTTGCGCCGGCTATCCTGGTTGAGCTTGCCGTCGCGGGTCAGGATGTGTAGTTCCTGGAGCAGTTCGACCGACTGCTCAGGATTGATCTCGGCAATGCGATTCACGAAAAACTCAGTCCTCGGTCGGCAGGCGGATGATGTGCTGGCCGGACTTCTCGTCGCGTTCGAGGACCAGTAGCTTGTGTTTCCTGGCATCTTCCAGCAATTCGCCGAAGGAACGGTAGCCGTAGTATGACTCGCTGAAGCCGGGCTTGCGCCGCTTGAGTGTCTGCTTGACCATCGAACCCCAGATCTTCTCGTCCTCGCCGCGCTCGGCGACCAAGGCCTCGACGGTTTCCACGACAAGGTCGATTGCTTCCTGCCGCTTGTGGTCTTCCGTTTTTTCATCACTCTTCGGTTTGGCCGCTGCACTGGCCGCCGGTTTGGCAGGCGTTTTCCTTTCGCTGCGCTTTTTCTTGGCCGGGAGTTCCCGCACCAGGTCGTCGTAGAAAATGAATTCGTCGCAGTTGGCGGCCAGCAGGTCGGAGGTGGCCGCCTTGACGCCGACACCGATCACGCGCTTGTTGTTCTCGCGCAGCTTGGATACCAGGGGCGAGAAGTCCGAGTCGCCGCTGATGATGACAAAAGTATCGACGTGCGATTTCGTGTAGCAAAGATCGAGGGCATCCACCACCATGCGGATGTCGGCGGAATTCTTGCCCGACTGGCGCACATGGGGTATCTCGATCAGTTCGAATGCGGCCTCGTGCATCGGCGCCTTGAACTCCTTGTAGCGTGCCCAGTCGCAATAGGCTTTCTTGACCACAATGCTGCCCTTGAGCAGCAGACGTTCAAGCACCTTGCTGATGTCGAACTGGGCGTATTTGGCGTCGCGTACGCCGAGGGCGATATTCTCAAAGTCGCAGAATAGCGCCATGCTGGTAATTTCAGGATTGCCGGCCATGGGGATGTCAGTGCAGGAATGATCAGAACCGCAAGTGTCTCATGGAGCGCCGGTCGCGGACAGCGACAGACGTTGTTACTCGGCATCCACGGTAACCCGGCATAATGCCGCCTTTGCCGTTTTCACACCCCATGTCCGCACCGCTCGAAACCTTGCGCCGCGTCTTCGGTTATCCCTCGTTTCGGGAGCCGCAGGCGGAAATCATCGACCACATGATGGGCGGCGGCGATGCCCTGGTGCTGATGCCGACCGGGGGCGGCAAGTCGCTGTGCTACCAGATTCCCGCCCTGCTCAGGGAGGGCGTCGGGGTGGTGGTCTCGCCCCTGATCGCGTTGATGCAGGATCAGGTCGACGCCTTGCTGCAAGCCGGCGTGCGGGCGGCCTTCCTCAATTCGTCGCAGGACTTCGCGACCGCGTCCGAGACCGAGCGGCGCCTGCGCATGGACGAGCTTGACCTGATCTACGTCGCTCCCGAACGCCTGTTGACCGAGCGTTTTCTCGGCCTCATGGATCATCTGCTGAGCAAGAATCGCGTTGCCCTGTTTGCCATCGATGAAGCGCACTGCGTCTCGCAATGGGGGCACGATTTCCGTCCGGAATACATCCAGCTTTCGGTCCTGCATCAGCGTTATCCGAGCGTGCCGCGGATCGCCCTGACTGCAACAGCGGACCAGTTGACGCGGCAGGAAATCATCACCCGCCTTGGCCTCGATGCGGCGCGCATATTCATTTCCAGCTTCGATCGGCCCAACATCCGCTACACCGTGGTGGAGCGCGACAATCCGCGCCGGCAACTGCTCGACTTTCTGGAAACGCAGCGCGGAGCCGCCGCTGCTTGGCCTGCCGGAGGTTCGGCTGCGCCGGCCGGCATCGTGTATTGCCTGTCGCGCAAGAAAGTGGATGAAACCGCTGCCTGGCTCAATGACCAGGGGATTCCGGCGCTGGCCTATCACGCCGGGCTCGACGCCGAGGTGCGGCAACGTCATCAGCAACGTTTCCTGCGCGAGGACGGCATCATCATGGTGGCGACCATCGCCTTCGGCATGGGTATCGACAAGCCGGACGTGCGCTTCGTGGTCCATCTCGATCTGCCCAAGAGCCTCGAAGCCTATTACCAGGAAACCGGACGCGCCGGTCGCGACGGCGAACCGGCCGAAGCCTGGATGACTTACGGCCTCAACGACGTCGTGATCCATCGCAGCCGCATCGACGAATCGGCGGCCGGAGACGAGCAAAAACGCGTCGAGCGCAACAAGCTGGACGCCCTGCTGGCCTGGTGCGAAACCGCAGCCTGTCGGCGCGCCTTGCTGCTCAAGTACTTCAGCGAAGAGGCCGGTGCCTGCGGCAATTGCGACACCTGCCTCAACCCGCCCGAACTGTGGAACGGCACGATTGCCGCGCAAAAAGCCATGTCGGCCGCCTTGCGCACCGGCCAGCGCTTCGGCGCCGGACATCTGATCGACATATTGCGCGGCAAGGCCACCGAGAAGGTGCAACAGTTTGGTCACGGCAACCTGCCCACCTTCGGCGCCGGCGCCGATATCGACGACGCCGGTTGGCGTTCGGTGTTCCGGCAACTGCTCGCTGCCGGTTTGTTGCACGCCGATGCCCAGGCCTTCGGCGCGCTGCGCCTGACTGATGCGGCGCGACCGGTGCTGAAGGGCGAACGTGAGCTGTCGCTGCGCAAACAGGCCCAGCGTGTCGGCAGGAGAAAATCGGGACGGTCGCAAGAGTCGGCGTTGGCGGGACGGCGATCCGCTGCCGGGGCGCCGCTGGCGCCAGGCGATGCGCTGCTGTTCGAGACGCTACGCGCTTGGCGTGCCGATCTGGCACGAGAACAAGGCGTGCCCGCCTACGTCATCCTTCACGATAAGAGCCTGTGCGAACTCGCCGCGCGACGACCGGCAAGCCATTCCGAGTTGCTTGGCGTGCCGGGCATTGGCCAGGCCAAGGCCGAGCGTTATGGAGAAGCCCTGCTGCGACTGATGGCTTGAGGCGACGAGAATTTTCCGCTGCCGGAGCGGTAGAACGGCCGTCCGGCAGGCGATAATGCCGGGCTACGAAAGCGAAGTTTCATCGCCATCAAGCGCAGCGGCCAAAACAAGAACTTCGTTTCGAGGAGTCTGGCGCCGGCATTGCCGACGTTGAGCGCAGTGGCCGTAACTAAACAATGGAAAAGTTTGCAATGAAGCGCGTCGATGATTTTCGCCTGCGGCTGGGCAAGCAGGAACTGGTACCGATCATGGTCGGCGGCATGGGTGTGGATATTTCGACTGCCGAGCTTTCCCTGGAAGCGGCACGGCTGGGTGGCGTCGGGCACATTTCGGACGCGATGGTGCCTACCGTTTCCGACCGTCGCTTCAACACCAAGTACGTCAAGAACAAACTCCGGCAATACAAATTCAACGTCGCCAATTCCGACAAGGCGGTCGTCAAGTTCGATCTGGGTCTGCTCGCCGAAGCGACCGCGCTGCATGTCGGTCGCACCATGGAGGCCAAGCGCGGCGATGGGCTGATCTTCATCAACTGCATGGAAAAACTGACCATGAACGCGCCCAAGGAAACCCTGCGCGTTCGTCTGCAGGCGGCGCTGGATGCCGGGATCGACGGCATCACGCTGGCGGCCGGGCTGCATCTGGGCTCGTTTGCGCTGATGGAGGATCATCCGCGTTTTCGCGACGCCAAACTGGGCATCATCGTATCGTCGCTGCGCGCCCTGCAACTGTTCCTGAAAAAGAGCGCGCGTACCGGCCGCTTGCCGGACTATGTCGTGATCGAGGGGCCGCTGGCCGGCGGGCATCTGGGTTTCGGCATGGATTGGGCAAAGTATGATCTGGCCGGCATCGTCGTCGAAATCCGCGAATGGATGAAGGCCGAGCAACTCGATATTCCGCTGATTCCCGCCGGAGGCATTTTCACCGGTTCGGATGCGGTCGCCTTCATGGAAATGGGCGCCGCCGCGGTGCAAGTGGCGACGCGCTTCACCGTGTCCAAGGAATGCGGCCTGCCGGAAGACGTGCAGCAGGAATATTTCAAGGCCAGCGAGGCCGACATCGAGGTGAACACCATTTCACCGACCGGCTATCCGATGCGCATGCTGAAGAACAGTCCGGCCATCGGTTCCGGCATCCGGCCGAATTGCGAGGCATTTGGCTACCTGCTGGACTCGTCCGGCAACTGCCAGTACATCGAGGCCTACAACCGCGAAGTCGCGCTGCATCCAGACGCCAAGAAGCTCAAGGTAATGGACAAGACCTGCCTATGCACCCACATGCGCAACTTCGAGTGCTGGACTTGCGGTCACTATACTTACCGGCTGAAGGACACCACCCGGCGCAACGACGACGGCAGCTATCGGCTGCTTTCGGCGGAACACATATTCCGCGACTATCAGTTCAGCACTGACAACAAGATTGCCTTGCCGGATTGATCAGGCCGGGAATACGCCTGTAGATAGATAGCGGTCGCCACGGTCGCAAACGATCGTGACGATCACCGCGTTCTCCACTTGGCTGGCCACGCGCAGCGCGACTGCCAGCGAACCGCCCGAAGAAATTCCGGCGAAGATACCCTCCTCGCGAGCCAATCGGCGCGCCATTTCTTCCGCTTGGCTCTGGCTGACGTTTTCGACCTGGTCTACCCGCGAACCGTCATAAATCGTCGGCAGATAGGCTTCGGGCCACTTGCGTATGCCCGGAATCTGCGATCCCTCCTCCGGCTGGCAACCGATGATGCGGATCGCCGGGTTTTGCTCCTTGAAATAGCGCGAGCAACCCATGATGGTGCCGGTGGTGCCCATGCTGGATACAAAATGCGTGATGCGGCCCTGAGTGTCACGCCAGATCTCCGGGCCGGTACCCTCGTAGTGTGCGAGAGGATTGTCGGGATTGGCGAACTGGTCGAGTACCTGTCCCTTGCCGTCTTTCACCATTTGCTCGGCCAGATCCCGCGCCGCCTCCATGCCGCCAGCCTTGGGCGTCAACACCAGTTCGGCGCCAAAGGCGCGCATGGTTTGGCAGCGTTCGAGGCTCTGGTTCTCCGGCATGATCAGGATCATGCGATAACCGCGCATCGCCGCCGCCATCGCCAGGGCAATGCCGGTATTGCCGGAGGTGGCCTCGATCAGCGTGTCGCCCGGCTTGATGCGGCCACGCGCCTCGGCATGGGTGATCATCGACAGCGCTGGCCGATCCTTGACCGAACCCGCCGGGTTGTTGCCTTCCAGCTTGGCCAGGATAACGTTGCCGCGACGGAGATTTTCTGCGCCGGGAATGCGTTTGAGTTGCACCAGCGGCGTATTGCCGACGAAGTCTTCCAGGGTCTTCCAGTTCATGTCATCTCCCGCCGCGCCGCCTTACGCGAACAGATGGCAAGGCTGAGTTGCTTGCAACTCACCGCGCCAGCCATTTCACGTAGTCGGCAACGCCCTCTTCCACCGTGGCGAATGCATCCGTGTAGCCGGCGCCGCGCAATTGGCCAAGATCGGCTTCGGTAAAGCTCTGGTACTTGCCCTTCAGCGCATCCGGAAACGGTATGTATTCGATGATGCCCTGCCCTACCAGTTCCGCCACGGATTGCGCCGGCTTGCCTTCCAGCGCGCGGCAGGCGTTGACCGTGGCGGCGGCGAGCTCGTTGAAGCTCTGCGCACGACCGGTGCCCAGGTTGTAAATGCCGGAAATTCGGCTTTCGAGAAAATCCATATTGACCTTGGCCACGTCGCCGACATAGACGAAATCGCGCCGCTGCTCGCCATTGCCGTAGCCGCCATAGCCCTCGAACAGCTTGACCTTGCCCGATGCCTGATACTGATTGAAGTGATGGAAGGCGACCGAAGCCATGCGCCCCTTGTGCTGTTCGCGCGGCCCGTAGACATTGAAATAACGGAAGCCCGCCACCTGCGAATCGGCAGCGTCCGCATTCGCTCCGATGCGACGGCGCACCACCTGGTCGAACAGGAATTTCGAGTAGCCGTACACGTTGAGCGGCGCCTCGAATTCGCGTTCCTCCCGGAACACCCCGCCACCGCCATAGACCGAGGCCGAGGAGGCATAGAGCAGCGGAATCTCCTGCTCCAGACAGAAGTCCAGCAGCGTCTGCGAGTAACGGAAATTGTTGGCCATCATGTAGTGGCCGTCGGTTTCCATGGTGTCGGAGCACGCGCCCTGATGCAGGATGGCCTCCACGCCACCATCCAACTGGCCATGTTCGACCAGTTCGAGAAACTCGCGCTTATCCAGGTAGT
>Ga0156014_1104_pt1 | contig 33194 bp, 30 predicted proteins | sample RifCSPlowO2_02_FD_107668 | JGI IMG/M metagenome (GOLD analysis project Ga0156014, IMG submission 107668) | Rhodocyclales bacterium RIFCSPLOWO2_02_FULL_63_24 | reverse complement strand
GAGGGAGCGCTGACCGTTGCCGGGGCCGGCGGCGCGATTTCGGTGGCCGTTGCGCCGCCGCTCTGGCAATGGGCGGTGCATGCCCTGTTGCTGGTCGCCACCGTCAGCTTCGTCGGCTTTTCGATTCGCGCCTACGACGACCGGCTCGGGCAGATTCGCGCGCTGGGCAGGGAACTGGGGGACAAGGTCCGCAGCATCGAGGCGCGGGAAAAAGAACTGGAGCAGCAGACCCTGCACTACCGCACCCTGCTCGACGCCCAGTCCTCCGCCGGACTGGGACTGTTCATCATCACCGACGGCCGCATCACCTACGCCAACGAGGCCGTCTGCCGGATGCTCGGCTATTCCCGCGAGGACATGCTGGCACTGCCGAGCTACACGCGCCTCCTGCATGCGGACGACTTCCAGCGCGTCAAGCTCAACCACGAACGAAGGGTGCGCGGCGAAAGCTTCGAAAACCGCTACGACATTGTCGTGCAGACCAAATCCGGCGAGCGGCGCGAAGCCGAGATCACCGTCGCCGTGATACCCGAATCGGCGCCGCCTGCCGTGCTGATCATCCTGGCCGACATCACCGAACGCAAGCAGGTCGCGCGCGAGCTGGCGCATTCGCGCGAAATGTTTTCCCACGTATTCCAGAGCAACCCGACGGCCGTCGCCGTCAGCCGCCTCGACGACGGCCGCTATCTGGACATCAATGCCAGCCATAGCCGGCTGTTCGGCTGGAGCCGGGAGGACGCGATCGGACACAACGCGGTCGAACTCGGCATCTGGCGCAGCGCGGCCGAACGCGAGCGGTGGGCCGCGGAACTGCGCACGACCGGCCACCTGAACGACTACCAGGCCGAGTTGTGCAATCGCGAAGGCAAGTCGCTCAGCGCCGCCGTCACCGCCGAGATTTTTTCCTTGGCAGGCGAACCGGTGGTGCTCTCCTTCGTCAGCGACTACACCGATCTGCGGCAGGCCGAAGCCAATCTGCGCCAGAGCGAAGAGCGCTTCGGCCGGGTGTTCCAGGCCAGCCCCGTGGCCACCATCATCAGCCGCATCGAGGATGGCGCCTACCTCGACGTCAACGACGCATTCACGCGACTGTTCGGCTGGGAGCGCGACGAAGTGCTGACCACCAGCGCGCTGAAAATCGGCATCTGGCCCGACCCGCAGGCGCGCGCGCAATGGATCGCCACCTTGCGCGGCGAAGGTTCGGTGCGCGACTTCGAGACCGATCTGCGTACGCGGCACGGCGACATTCGCCATTGCGTCGTCGCCGCGGAATTCGTCGATTTCGGCGACGAACCCTGCGTGCTGTCGCTGATCCACGACGTCACCGACCGTCGGCGCGCCGAAGAGGAAGTGCGCCAGCTCAACAGCCAGCTCGAGGAGCGGGTGCTGCAGCGAACCATGGAACTGACCGAAGTCAATCAGGAGCTGGAATCGTTTGCCTACTCTGTCTCCCACGACCTGCGCGCGCCGCTGCGCGGCATCGACGGATTCTCGCGCCTGCTGCAGGAGGAGTACGCGCCACAGCTCGACGACCAGGGGCGCGAGTACATCGCGCGCGTGCGGCGCGCCGCGCAACGCATGGGCATCCTGATCGACGACCTGCTGGAACTCTCGCGCATGACGCGACAGGAGATGACCCGGCAGCCCGTCAATCTCTCGGCGATCAGCGCCGAAGTAATCGCCAACTTGCGCCTCGAACAGCCGGAACGGGACGTGACGGTATCGATCGAGCCAGACTGCCGCACCCAGGGCGACCCGCAATTGTTGCGCGTGTTGCTGGAGAATCTGCTCGGCAACGCCTGGAAATACACCCGCAACAAGCCGGACGCCGAAATCGGGTTCGGCGTCGAACACAAGCCGATGGGCGACGTCTTCTACGTCCGCGACAATGGCGTGGGCTTCGACATGGCCTATGCGAACAAGCTTTTTTCGCCGTTTCAGCGCCTGCATAACGCCACCGAGTTCGAAGGGTCCGGCATCGGGCTGGCCTCGGCCTGGCGCGTGGTACGTCGCCACGGCGGGCAGATCCGGGCCGAAGCCCAACCCGGGCTGGGCACCACTTTCCGCTTTACCCTTGCCACCGCTTTGCCCGATAAGAACCCGGCTGGCAGTAAGCGCTGACCCTCGTGCTTATCGCGGCGACGGTCCCGCGCACGGATCGGTATTGCATCGCAACAAAAACACTTGTTTTTAGAGTGTATTCCCCATATCTAGGCTGTAGAATTCGCATTGCTGCGATGCAACACATTGTATGCAAGACGAACGGTCCCACTCACAAGGCGGGATTGTCCGAGCAAATAGGAGAAAAGCATGAGCACCACCCCCAAGACACCCAAGCTACTGCCCTGGCTGGCAAAAAAGGCGGGCATTTCCGAGCGGAGGGCCAGCACCTTGTGGCTCGAGTCCGAGCGCTGGGCTGCGCGCCGGGCGAGTTCCGGCTCCTCGGATTACTACAAGCTGGCCGTGGATCGCCTGCTGGAACTGGCCGCCGCCGAATCCTTGCGCGAAGACGCGGCCTCTTTCGGCTGGCGGCCGTGGGCGCGGGCGCAGGCCCGGCTCTGGGCCGTATCGCTGCAGGCGGCGCAGGAAGGCTCGGCCCTCGTGGCGCGCGGCTGGCGGCTGATCGGCGCTAACGCGCCACGCTGGATTTGAGGCCGGTAACTGCGGTCAGGCGGGCGGCCGCGACCTCGGCCTCCGCGGCGCTGGCGTAACCGCTGAGCAGGAGGTCGTAGCGCAGGCCTTCGTCCGCCACGTCGCGCGGCCGGATGCGCGCAGCAAACCCGGCCTCGCGTATCCGGTCGTACAGTTCCAGCGCGGCTTCTTCACTGGCCGCCGAGCCGGCAAGCACGCGCCACGGCCCCTTGGCCCGCGCCGCGCCGTCGCCGGCGAGAATTTCGGTCTGCCGCGCCAGTTGCTTGAACACCTCGGGGTCGAGTTGCTTGACCGCCGCCGCCTGGCCGCGCGGCGCATCGAAATAGGTCAGCGGCTGGCCCATTTCGGTGACTTGGCCGGCGCGCGTGATTTCGATGCGGCCTTCGAGCAGGGCCACCAGATCGCCATTGCTGTCCGTCCTGCCCCACAGGTCGGTGCCGCGGATGCCGATGGTGGCCGTGCCGACCCGGATCGCGACATCGCGCGGCAGCGCCTTCTTCAACTTGTCGGTGGTGAAACGGAAGGCTCCCGCCAAGACGTCGAGGGCGCCGCGAAAGGACTTCTCCGGCCGCAGGCTGCGCGAATGGAAGCTGAACCGGGCGCCCTCGCCGAGCTTGACCCGGCTGCCCTCGGCCAGCATCAGGTAGGCGCGCGCGCCCGGACCGGTGCGCAATACGTCGCCGCTCTTCAATTCCATGCCCGCCGCCAGCGGCGTGGTGAGGCCGTCGCGGTCCCTCCAGGCGGGCGCTTGCACGGCTTCCACGGTAGCCGCCGCCGCGGCCAAAACCCTAGGTGTCGACAGCAGCGCGGCGAGGGTGGCCAGCGCAACGAAGAGCGAGGTCGAGGGCCGCATGCGAATCCTTTCGATCAGATGAGGCGGGTATAATTCCGCCCTTTGCCAGTACTCGGAACAGACGCCCCGGCCATGCAGGAAAAATATCTTCCGACCGAAATCGAGCAGGCCGCGCAGGCCCATTGGAACACCACGCGGACTTTCCGTGCCGTCGAAAACAGCGAGCGGCCGAAATACTACTGCCTGTCGATGTTCCCCTATCCATCCGGCAAGCTGCACATGGGGCATGTGCGCAACTATACCATCGGCGATGTGCTCTCCCGCTACCACCGGATGAAGGGCTACAACGTGCTGCAGCCGATGGGCTGGGATGCTTTCGGCCTGCCGGCGGAGAACGCCGCGATGCAGAACAAGGTGCCGCCGGCGCAGTGGACCTGGGACAACATCGCCTACATGAAGAAGCAGCTCCAAAGCTTGGGTTTCGCCCTCGACTGGGAGCGCGAGCTGGCGACCTGCTCGCCCGAGTACTACAAGTGGAACCAGTGGCTGTTCCTGCGCATGCTGGACAAGGGCATCGCCTACAAGAAAACGCAAACGGTGAACTGGGACCCGGTGGACCAGACCGTGCTCGCCAACGAACAGGTCATCGAAGGCCGCGGCTGGCGCACCGGCGCGGTGGTCGAGAAGCGCGAGATTCCCGGCTACTACCTGGCCATCACCAAATATGCCGACAAACTTCTGGCGGCGCTCGACACGCTGCCCGGCTGGCCCGAGCGGGTCAAGACCATGCAGGCCAACTGGATCGGCAAGAGCACCGGCGTGCGCTTCGCCTTTCCCTACGAGCTGGACGGCAAGCAAGAGAAATTATGGGTGTTTACCACCCGCGCCGACACCATCATGGGCGTCACCTTCTGCGCCGTCGCCGCCGAGCATCCGCTGGCGACCCACGCCGCGCAGAACAACCCCAAGCTCGCTGCCTTCATCGACGAATGCCGCCACGGCTCGGTCATGGAAGCCGACATGGCGACCATGGAAAAGAAGGGCATGCCGACCGGCATCTTCGTCGACCACCCGCTGACCGGCGCCAAGGTCGAGGTCTGGGTCGGCAACTACGTGCTGATGAGCTACGGCGAAGGCGCGGTGATGGCGGTGCCCGCGCATGACGAGCGCGATTTCGAGTTCGCAAAAAAGTACGGACTGGCGATCAAGCAGGTCATCGCAGTCGAGGGCGAAGCATTCTCGCTCGACGGCTGGCAGGAGTGGTACGCCGACAAGCAGCGCGGCCGCTGCGTGAATTCCGGCAAGTACGACGGGCTGGGCCTCGACGCCGCCGTCGCTTCCATCGCCGCCGACCTGAAGGCCAAGGGCCTCGGCGACACCCAGGTGCAGTACCGCCTGCGCGACTGGGGCGTTTCGCGCCAGCGCTACTGGGGCTGCCCGATTCCGCTGATCCACTGCGATGGGGATGGCGTTACCGCGGGCTGCGGCACTGTGCCGGTGCCCGACGACCAGTTGCCGGTCAAGCTGCCCGAGGACTGCGTGCCCGACGGCTCCGGCAATCCGCTGGCGAAGCGCGCCGATTTCGTGAACTGCACCTGCCCCAAATGCGGCAAGCCTGCCAAGCGCGAAACCGACACCATGGATACCTTCGTCGATTCGTCCTGGTACTACGCGCGCTACTGCGCGCCGGACGCGCAGACCATGGTCGACCAGCGCACCAACTACTGGATGCCGGTGGACCAGTACATCGGCGGCATCGAACACGCGATCCTGCACCTGCTCTACTCGCGCTTCTGGACCAAGGTCATGCGCGACATTACGGTGGATGGAAAGCCGCTGGTCAGCTACGACGAACCCTTCGCCAACCTGCTGACCCAGGGCATGGTGCTCAACCACATCTTCTCGCGCCGCGGCGAGAAGGGCGGCATCGAGTATTTCGCGCCCGAGGAAGTCGATCCCAAGCGCGACGAAGACGGCCATGTCGTCGGCGCCACGTCGAAGGCCGACGGCCAGCCGGTCGATTACGGCGGTGTCGGCACCATGTCGAAATCCAAGCGCAACGGCGTCGATCCGCAGGCGCTGATCGAGGAGTTCGGCGCCGACACCGCGCGCTTCTTCATGATGTTCGCCTCCCCCCCGGAGCAGACCCTGGAATGGTCGGATTCGGGCGTCGAGGGTGCCTACCGCTTCCTGCGCCGGGTCTGGGCCTTTGGCCACGGCGCGCATGGCGCGGTCAGGCTGCAGGCCGCCATGCCGGACAAGCTGCCCGCGCCGCTCGCCGCCGTGCGCCGCGAAATCCACCTGCTGCTCAAGCAAGCCAATTACGACCTCTCCAAGTTCCAGTTCAACACCGTCGCCTCGGCGGCGATGAAAATGCTCAACAGCCTGGAGAAGGCTCCCAATGACACAAATGCGGGAAACGGCCGCGACGCCGTGGTCGCCGAATGCTTCGGCATCCTGCTGCGCATGCTGTCGCCGATCACGCCGCACATCTGCCACGCCTTGTGGATCGAACTCGGCTACGGCGCCGATATCCTCGCCGCGCCCTGGCCGGAACCGCTGGCGGAAGCGCTGGTGCAGGACGAGGAAGAACTGGTGCTGCAGGTCAATGGCAAGCATCGCGGCAACATCCGGGTGAAAGTCGGCGCTGAAAGGACGGCGATCGAAGCCGTGGCGCTGGCATCGGAAGCCGCGCAGAAATTCATGGGAGGCAAGGCGGCGAAGAAAGTCGTCGTCGTCCCCGGCCGCCTGGTCAATATTGTCGTCTAACGCGCCGAGGAGCCCGAGATGCGCGCCGCCAAACTATCCGTTACCCTGCTGCTGCTGGGCCTGCTGGCCGCCTGCGGCTTCAAGCTGCGCGGCAGTGCGGAACTGCCGGGCTACAAATTGCCGTTCGCGACCATCGCCCTTGCGCTGGAACCGACTTCGGAGTTCTATGCCCTGCTCAAGCGCAATATCGAAGCATCGTCGCCGGGCACCCGCGTCGTCGCCGATGCCAGCGAGGCCGAGGCGGTTCTCACGGTAGTCGGCGACACCAGCCAGAAGACCATTCTCTCGCTCAACGCGGCCGGCCGCGCGCGCGAATACCAGCTGGTGCGAACCTTCACGTTCAAGGTGCATGCCAACGTCGGCGCGACCACGTCCGCGCCGCCCGTCAAATACACGGATGCGCCCGCCGTCGCCGGTCCCGTCGAATACATCGCGCCGAGCAGCATCACGCTGCGCCGCGACATCACCTTCAGCGACGATCTGGTGCTCTCCAAGGAATCCGAGGAAGCGCTGCTCTGGCGCGACATGCAGGGCGACCTGGTGCAACAGTTGATGCGGCGGCTGGCGGCGGCGAAACTGAAGCCGGTGAAGGCCGACGGGGAGTAGGCCGCATGCAGTTGCGGCCCGAACAACTCGCGGCGCACCTCGACAAACCGCTGGCGCCGCTCTACCTGCTGCACGGCGACGAACCGCTGCTGGTGATCGAGGCCGCCGACGCGATCCGCGCCGCCGCCCGCAAGCAGGGCTTCGAGGAACGCGAAGTCATCATCGTCGGCACCAGCTTCAAGTGGGACGAACTGTTCCTCGCCGCCGGCAACATGTCGCTGTTCGGCGGCAGCAAGCTGGTCGATCTGCGCATTCCCTCCGGCAAGCCGGGGCGCGAAGGCAGCGAGGCGCTGCAACGCTACATCGGCACGCTGGGTCCCGGCATCGTCACCCTGATCACCCTGCCCGAACTCGACTGGCAGGCGAAGAAGGCGGCCTGGGTCACCGCCTTGTCCAACGCCGGGGTCAGCATCGAATGCAACGCGCCGCCGCCGGCGCGCCTGCCGCAATGGATCGCCGAGCGCATGGCGCGCCAGCAGCAATCCGCACCGCGCGCCGCACTGGAATTCATCGCCGCCCATGTCGAAGGCAACCTGCTCGCAGCGCACCAGGAAATCCAGAAACTCGGCCTGCTCTACCCGCCCGGCGAAGTGGCGCTGGCGCAGATCGAAGCCGCCGTGATGAACGTCGCCCGCTACGATGTCTCTGACCTGCGCGACGCCCTCAAGGCGCGCGACACGGTGCGCGCCGCGCGCACCCTGGAAGGGCTCAAGGCCGAGGACGCCGCGCCGCCCCTGGTGCTCTGGGCGCTGGCCACCGAAGCCCGCGCGAGCGCATCGAATTTCAAGGTCGCCGCGCTCTTGCATGCGGCGAAGATTGATCGCATGATCAAAGGCCTGGCGCGCGGCGACATCTGGAACGAGTTTCTGCAACTGGCGCTGCGCCTGACTCAGCCAAGGACACGCTAGCGCTCCGGGACACCAAGCAGAGTTTGCCTACCCACGTCCGGGTGGATACCCGCCCCTAGGGACATAAAGCGGAATCTCAAGCAGGCAATGTATGGCCCCGAACCGGAGATCGGGTTCGCGCGCGACCGTCAAGCCGGGTATGCACAAAAAAATTGACGCCCCATATTAGTGTGCATACAATAATTCGCATGCAGATCAGCTTCGACCCTGCCAAAAACGCCCGCAACATTGGGTTGCGCGGCTTGAGTTTCGAGCGGGTGGTGGAGTTTGATTTTCAGACGGCGGTGTTCACGATGGATGACCGGCGCGACTACGGCGAGATTCGTCATCGTGCGCTGGGCGTGCTGGATGGCCGCCTGCATGCGCTGGTATTCGCGGAAACCGCCGTGGGTATCCGCGTCATCAGTTTCCGCAAAGCGAACAAACGCGAGGTGCGATGTTATGAAAAAGCAACCCAACCCTGAATTGATCGACGACGAGAATCCCGAATGGACGGAAAAGGATTTCAAGCGTGCCGTGCCATTTTCCGGTCTGTCGGAAACATTGCAGGCCAAGCTGCGCGGTCGCCCCAAGGCGACGGTGACCAAGGAACGGATCACTATCCGCCTGTCGCCGGAAGTCGTCGAGCGCTTCCGCGCAAGCGGCGACGGCTGGCAAACTCGTGTGGACGCCGCCCTGAAGGACTGGCTCAAAACGCATTCGCCTGCATAGCTCGTCCCAAGCATCGACGGCAGGGAATCGGCTTCATCATTGCATCGCGCACACGACGATCTGCTTGCAATCTGGCACACGCAACTTAGGACACGGTAATGGACATTAAAGAATACATGCAGCAGGTCGGGCAAGCCGCCCGCGCGGCCTCGCGCGCCACGGCGAGGGCCTCGACGGCGGCCAAGAACACGGCGCTGCTGGCCATGGCGCAAGCCATCCGCCAGCGTCGTGCGGAACTGCTCGCGGCGAATGCCGCCGATGTCGCCGAAGCGCGCGGCAACGGCCTCGACGCGGCGATGATCGATCGCCTGACGCTGACCGAGAAAAGCATCGAAGCCATGGCGCAGGGGCTGGAACAAGTCGCCGCCCTGCCCGACCCGATCGGCGAGATCAGCGACATGAAGCGCCGCCCTTCCGGCATCCAGGTCGGCAAGATGCGCGTGCCGCTGGGCGTGGTCGGCATCATCTACGAAGCACGGCCCAACGTCACCGCCGACGCCGCCGCCCTGTGCCTGAAGTCCGGCAATGCCGCCATCCTGCGCGGCGGCAAGGAGGCCCTGCGCGCCAACCAGGCCATCGCCGCCTGCGTCCGCGTCGGGCTCAAGGCCGCCGGCCTGCCGGAGACGGCGGTGCAGGTGATCGAGACCACCGACCGCGCGGCCGTCGGCCATCTGGTCGCCATGCCCGAATATGTCGATGTGATCGTGCCGCGCGGCGGCAAGGGCCTCATCGAGCGCATCTCGAAGGAAGCGCGGGTGCCGGTGATCAAGCATCTCGACGGCAACTGCCATGTCTATGTCGATGCCGCCGCCGATGCCGCCAAGGCGCTGCGCATACTCGAAAATTCCAAGACCCAGCGCCTGGGCACCTGCAACACCGCCGAGTCCTTGCTGATCGCGCGCCCGGTCGCCGTCTCGCTGGCGCCGACTCTTTGCGCCATGCTCGCAAGCCATGGCGTCGCCATCCGCGGCTGCGAGGAAACCCGCACGCTGGTGCCGCAGGCCATCGCGGCGACAGAGGAAGACTGGTACGCCGAATACCTCGCCGCGATCATCTCGGTCAAGATCGTCGCCGATGTCGGCGAGGCGATCGAGCACATCAACAAGTACTCCTCGGCCCATACCGAAACCATCGTCACCGAGAACTACACGAATGCCATGCGCTTCCTGCGCGAAGTCGATTCGGCCTCGGTCATGGTCAACGCCTCGACCCGCTTCGCCGACGGCTTCGAATACGGCCTCGGCGCCGAGATCGGCATCTCCACCGACAAGTTCCACGCCCGCGGCCCGGTCGGGCTGAACGGCCTCACTTCGCAGAAGTGGATCGTGCTGGGCGACGGCGAAGTGCGCCAGTAAGTGAATCCCGCCGTCCCGGTTCTCTATCGATAACGCGGCGGGCGGTTATCCGCCGGATACGGGTCCGCATTCTGGCGATAGGGAAGCGAACCAGACGGCCTCTCTCGACGCTCAGCAAATCGTTCGGGTCTGCACACCGTGGACTCGTTGGGCAGCGCCGTGCAGGTTCCGCTCAGACTCTCGTTGCGCCGGTCGATGAAACTGCAACTGGCGCCGATCACCTTGCCCGCGCAGGCATTGAAGGCCTCGGCAAGCGGGCCCCGGCGGCGCTCGTTGTCGTTCGGACCCTCGCGGGGCGAGGGTTCGTTGCGGGGAGGTGCCTGAACTTCGGTGGACACCGGAGGCGCAACGGCAGGAAGCGGAACGGCGCGATCCGGGGGAATCACGGCAGGCTCCGACCGGGGAATTTCGCTCCGGGATTCCGTCACCGGGGCTGGGGTCGCTGCTTGATTTGGGCGCTCCGGAGAAGCCGGGCGGCGCGCTACAGACATGGCGATGAAGAGTGCCGCCACCAGGAGCAGAAGTGCCAGGAATGGGTGCGCGATCATTGCCTGCCCGAGGCGCCCCGGCAACCCCGGTGCGGCCGCTTCTTCCATGAGCCGGGCTCGTCGTGGCTGCGCGGACGGCCTTACGCCACCGCGACCGCGACTTGGCAAAACTTCGCCAGCCGCCGGCGAGATATGTCCGCTTGTAGGTTTCGCTTGAGGATTGGTGGCAGCGGGACTCGGCGCCGCGCGCGCTCCGGCCTGATCGGCCGCCGCAACGTTGGCAAGCGAACCGCCGGACACGCCACGGACCAGCAAACGCCGCCATTCGCCGATGCTTTGCGGACGCCGTGTTTCATCGACACTCAAGGCAAGGTCGATTGCACCAAGAAACCCCGCGCTGAACCGGCCCTCGCCGGAAAACGTCGTCGGAATCATCGCGTCGTTCTTGACGCGGTGCAAGGACGGCGGCGGGACGGCTCCCGTCACGATCCGGTACAGCACGCCCGCCATGGCATAGATGTCCGTCCAGGGGCCCTGGTTGCTATGGCGCGAATACTGTTCAGGCGGGCCGTAGCCATGACTCAAAATGACGGTCAGCGCGTCGGTGGACGTCGGACTTCGCGCCGCGCCAAAATCAATCAGAACCGGGCTGTCGTCTTTCGCGCGGAGCACAATATTGGCCGGCTTGATATCGCGATGAAGAAAGCCGGCCGCATGAACCGACTCCAGACCCTCAAGCAGGGGCATGACCAGGGCGAGCACGGTCGGTTCATCCCATCGGTCCGCCGTTTCGGCCAGAACCTGCTCCAGGCTCATGCCTTCTTCATAGGCCATGACCATGTAGCAGGTTCCGTTGCCTTCAAAGTAACGAAACACCTGGACGATATTCTTGTGGCTGAATCGAGCGAGGGTCTGTGCCTCGCGCATGAAGCGTTCCTTGCCCCACAGATACTCGGCCTGGGACTGTTCCGACTTCAACGCGACCGAACCGGAAAACTGGTTTCGCACCGCCACGTTCGACGGGAAATACTCCTTGATCGCGACCTTCAACTGCAGGTAGTTGTCGGCCGCCAGATAGGTTATGCCGAACGATCCCATGCCGAGGACGGAAAGAAGGCTGTACTCCTTCAGCAGGTGGCCTGCCGGCAACGCAGGCGATAGGGTCTGGGGAAGATCGGAGTTCAAGGCAAAGATATGTATTGGATCAAGCTCGATGGCCCGTCAATGGTAGCGAAAAACGCCTGTGCCCTGCTCGGGTTCTTCATGGGGCGGGTGTAATCGAAAGTGGCGGACGCCGAAGTAAAACCATTCCTTTGATCGGCATGGGTGCCAGAGTGGGCGGGCGAGGCGCTTCGCGCCGCTCATGTCCCCCGACGCCGGCCTTCGGCTGCGCCTCCTCCTTTACTTCGCCGCGCAAAGCGCCTCGTCAGCCCACTCCGGAGGCGCCTTGGTTGTTCGTCGATGCCAAGGCACCGGCATGTTCCGCCCAGGGCGGCGGGTGGGTGCCGCAGCGAAGTAACGGGCGTCGCCCGGCCCGGGGGGCGTAGGCAGGGTTTCGCGGAGCACCGCTCCGCGCTGCCGGAGCCGGCTTGCCATGCCGGGCAAGTCGTGGACCATGAGCAGCAGCGGTGGCTACCCGCCGTCCTTGGCGCGCGCAGACATTCAGCGCGCCAGGTTTTGACTTCTCGCCCACCACTTTCGATTGCACCCTCATGTGGCTGCCGACCGCGCCCGGGACCCACGGCGGGATGGGATGTGGTCGCAGACAGCCGCATTCGGCGCAAGGTGGACTCGGGCGGATCATGGTCAGCGCCTCGCCCCGCTTCGCCGACGGCTTCGAATACGGCCTCGGCGCCGAGATCGGCATTTCCACCGACAAGTTCCACGCGCGCGGCCCGGTGGGACGGGGAGGGCTGACCTCGCAGAAGCGGATCGTTCTAGGCGACGGCGAAGTACGCAGCTGACGCCGCGAACCGCTGCCGGGTGTGTCTCGATGATCTGCGACGGGCCAGGCAAGCAGGCTGGTTACTGCGTTGTCATTAGTTCAGCGATGGGCAGCAAAGTGACCTTTGCTGCCAGTCAGGCTTATGGAAAGCTGTCATTTGAACATCTCAGCGAACAGCGGGCCCGCCGGAAACAACCCTGCAAGTCGCCGGCATTTCACCACGACTTAAGACAAGAACCGGCAAGCGACCAGAGCAACTCAGCGGCAATTCCATACTAACTGGGCAATACAGCCGAAACGATAGAGCGGCGAAGGATTGCATTCGTGTACTCGGCCCCCCGCTGTTCAAACACTTTGCGTAATGTGGCTTCCTCACTATCGGTAGCTAAATTGCGTCCATCATCGCTGGCAGACATTTTTTCCATCACTAACATGTCGGACGCATGCTGCACATCGTGATACTCGTACCAGTGGACAGGGACCTGGTGGTTGCGGCCATCTCCACCCCGAACTGCGACATAGTCCACTCGCTCGACGCTACTGAATCCACTGGCCGCGACGCGCACATGTTGCGATCCATCAGCTTCGATTTTCGAGGCGGTCTTAAGGATACTCCGGGTAACGCAGTCAGGGTGTTTGAACTCCGCCTCGCCATGGTAATTCGCAATCGCCTCGTGCTCCCAGAAGCACGATTTGCTGGCGTAGGTGTCCTTGTAAATATCGGAGTGAGGACGATGTTGCTGGTACAACGGAATGGCCAGTAGCGGCGCAATTCCAAAATAGAACGAACGGAAAAAGTCGTTGTGGTAGCTGTTGAAAAAAATACGCGCCTGGGCCAGTTCATAGGCATAGAATTTTTCCGGCTCTCCTCCAATGTCGGTATGGCGCATATGCGCTGGCTCCACGACATTGATCATGTGCGTTTTGTTAAACGCGAAATCGTCGCCATAGCCAACCTGGCTGTCCTTTAGTAGCTTCAACATCTCCTGCTGTGCCAGCGGAGTGAACAACAGCCGGAACTGCACTTCATGGTTACGGTCGGTTGCATCAAAAAGGGCGTCGAACTCACGGTTGGACATCACCGCGAAAGTCTTGCCTTCCCCTATGTCACGAGACCTTTTTTCGAGCTTCTTAATGGCGCGATTTTTTCGCATCTTGTCGAAGAAGCCGTCTTCCAATTTAGAGAGTTTCGACGGGTTGCGGCTGAATAAAAGATCGGGCGCGGCTTCGTTGCCGTAAACGATAAATGTTTGGTTGTCATATTCTGGAAACGGATGTTCAACAGATGCGTTTAGCGTCTGGTGGTGTGTCTTGGTTTCCCATTTGCCGTCGGAGTTACGAACCTGTTCCGTCCAACTAATCTCAAGTGACCCGTGGTAAGTTTTGCTCCCCATCCAATGCGTCAAAGTACGCGCCAGAATAAATGGATTGCCATTGAGTACCCCGCTGTGGGTGAAAACTATGGAGTGCTCGTCCCCTAGCTCACCGGACCAGCCGAAGCTGTTGCGAAGTTCTTCCATACGGCCATTGGAGAAGTACGGGTCGAATGCTATGCGTGGCACTGTTTTTTGCATCAATTTAGCCACGATGTCCCAGTCAAATAGCCGATTGAGAGGTGCCATTTGTCCCCATGCCTCGGCGCGCTTCGCTTCGCGTGCCTGCTCAAGCTCTCCTAACTGCGCATGGGAGTCTTTGATGACCCGATTGAGCCAGTAGATAGCAGGGGAAAATATTGCTGTCGGCACCACAAGCCACGGCCACGAATAATGCGTAAAGACATACAACAGTGCAAATAGGGCTGCCGCAATGACGACGCCTCGCAATATTCGCCACCGCTTGTTTGTGGCGCTCGCCCCCCCGGCCTGCTGGTCCAGTTGCCGCAGTTGCTGCACGGTCTTGGCATTGGCATCTTCGTCAACACCTGACTGCCGTACCAAGTCTTCAAAGAAATCGGATGTGTTGTTGACGTGAGCAGTCTGGAAATGGGCCGCGTACTGCTCTAACGGCTCGTGAATGTCATCGATCAAAAGAACGTTCCTCTGGCAGCGGCCTTAGTCTCGGCGGAGGCCGTAAACGGAATGCGAGTTGTAAAGCCTGCGCGGGCCGCAACGATCTGCTTGGTTGGCCAGGCAAAAACATCTTGGTTCCACATTGCTACGGTGTCGTTGTAAAGCGTGCGCGCCGCAGTGATTTCCTTTTGAAGATAACTGTTTTGCCGCATCGCATCTGCAATAACGGCTTGCGCCTTTAGGTCTGGATAAGACTCGAACGCCACACTGATGCGTGAAAAAACCCCATCAATCTGTTGCGAAGCCGCGTTGCGTTGAGCGTCCGAATTTCCGCCATGACCACTCCTATACGCCGCCACTGACTTCATCACATCTTTGTCGAGATCAATCGCCTTTGCCACCAAGCCAACTACGTTGTTAAGGATGACAACCCGTTGTTCCAGATAGTTATCAATTTGAGATGCGTCGGCTTGAATTTTTTGTTGCAGTTTGCGCAAATACGCCAACGCGTTGATTTTCATGAATAAGAATATCAGGCCCGGTAGAACGCCTGCAACCAGAAGCCCGACGCTTTCCAACTTTGGCAGTGCACCACTCGCCAGTGAAATGATCCCAGGAATTGTCCCGACAGTCCAAATCGCAATTTCAAAGACCAAGGAGCCTGTGCCAACTTGAACGGGAATTTGTTTGCTGATTACGTTTACGTCACGTCCTTCGTTGTTAATTGGGCCTGTGGTTTCGTCTAAATCATTCGCCATATTAGATCCTCCTTTGTGCCGATGGGCGACTATTTGCAACAGAAAATTCGATACAAGCCACCTGACAGACTGACCATTTGAGAGTTCGCTGTGCATTTGACTTTGCAGTGATCAGGAGCACGCTCGTCACGCGACTTGGTTCTTTCGCGTTAACGCAGCAGCCAAATATTTACGACTTAAGCATAACCCGGAACTGTCTTGAACGGTAGCTTTGAAGCCTGACAACGGAGGTCGGCTCCTGGCCGAACGCGACCGAGACCCCAAATGCCGCTCTCTGCCTTCGAAACGCGGACTCTCTCAAGCGTCCCCGGCCCGATCCAGATCGACTCGCAGGTAATGCGGACAAGTCCATTTGGCATCTATGCTGCGCTCATAGTGCTTTTCAAGGCGGTCGCGCGCCTGGTCCATTGTTGGTGAATCCGCCGCGTGCATCGGCTTGAAGATGCCGGTGGCCGCGTGTTCCACCAGCGGCATCGGCTCGATCCAGAAGGCGCGCACGCCGAGTGGCGCGAAGACCTTCTGCGCAAAGGCCCTGGCCAGGGGCGTACCGAGGCCTCGCCCCTGATAGGCGGGCGGCGAGGCAATCAGCGCCAGCAGGGCGATCGCGCCGGCTGCCATGAGCTCGGGCGGGCACTGCTCGCAGTTTGCGCGGAGGCAGGCGGCCCAGTCGTTGCCGACCGGGGAGTGCGATTCGATGGCGTCCAGCGTGGCGTCCTTGCCGCCGGTGATGGTCAGATCGACCACCAGCCAGCGCATGTACAGCACGGCGTTGCCGGCCTCGCCGTCGATCCGCGCGGCGAACTCGGTGATGCCGGGTATCTCGACGTAGCCCGGCGTCGCTTCCCAGGTGGCGACGTACTGGCGGCGATCGGCGCGCAGGGTGTCGCGCTGGCTGTTTGCGGTGAATTCGCCGATGAGCTTCATGCCTGCCCGCCGCCGCTTGCAGAGTCGCCGCCGCGCGTCACCACTTGACCCGCACGGCATACTCCAGCAGCGCCGTGCCGCCCGCCGGCACCGCCACGTGCCAGGCGGCGACGCGCGCCGACTCCTTGCTGTGCTTGTGCGACTCCTGCACCAGCTCCCAGTCGCCGGGCATGGGCTCCTGCACCTTGACCGTCACCGCCTCGTCCTTGGCATTGCGCAGCTCGATGCGCCACGAGGATTCGCTGACGCTGTCGGCGATGCGCTTGTAGCTGGTCTGTCTGCGCTCGGCGGTGATGTCGAAGGCCTCACCCAGCCTGAGCTGCAGCTTCTCGTTCTTCGCCGTGTGCGCGATGCGGTCCTCGCCGACGAACTGCGCGGCGCCCTTGCTGTCCTTCGCATAGACGCGCACGATGCCGGCCGGCAACGGGCGGCCGATGGCCCCCTTGTTTTCGAATTCGAGGAAGACGGCGGGCTTGAGCTTCTGGCCGATCTGCCCATAACGCTCGCGGTAGTACCAGTCGTTGCCCGCCAGCAGGTACTCGCGGCGCACCGGCACGGCGCTGGCCGAGAGCAGCGCGAGCTGCTTGGTCTGGTTGTCGGCGATGCTGGTCGGCCGCTCGAAACTGTAGAGGTGGTAGTCGAGCAGCGCCTCCTGCTGCGGCGCAACCGACTTTGCCATGGCCGCGGCCGGCATCGCGTAGGCCCGCTGCGGCTCCGCCTGGCGCACGCGATTGACGCTGCCGGCGACCAGTTGCAGGGTCGCGTGGTCGAAGCCGGCGCCGCTGCGGTTGGTCAGCGTGACCCAGCCGTTGAGGTCGAGGCTCTTGCCGTCCACCGCCAGGTTGGCAACGTAATCGGCCTTCCACGACAGGCCGCCGCTGAGGTAGGAAAGTTCCAGCGCCTGCTTGCCGCCGGCGGCTTCGAGCAGGACCGAAAGCGTGGGACGCTCGCGCAGGTTGGGCGGCACGCTGTCGAAAGCCAGCCGCCCCGGCACCCCGGTTTCGATGCGGTCGGCGAAGCGCAGCACCGCAGTTGGGTAACCCGCTTGGCCGGCGGCCAGCACCGTGGCTTTCTCGCGGCGCTCGGCGTCGCTGGTCGGATGCGGACGGATCACCGTCACTTCGCGGCCGACATATTTTTCCAGCAGCTTCTGCGGCGTCAGCAGGTCGAAATCGAAGTTCTGCTCGATCAGGCTCAGCGGCGGCCCGGAGACCGCGCGCAGCAGCGCCGTCTCGGGCCGCATCCGGGCCGCTACTTCGCGCAGCGAAAGACGCGTCAACCCGGCCGGCAGCTCGACCCGGCGGCGCTCCTTGACCAGCGCCAGGTCGTCGTTGTACACGGTCAGAGCCACGGCTTCGCGCTCGGCGACGCCGGAGCTCACGTCGCGCGCCGGCTCGGCGGCCTGGAGCAGGCTCGCCGCAAGAACACTTCCGAGACCCAAGACATTGCGCCGCATGGCATTCTCCCCATCGATCGATGGCACAACGATAGCATGCCGGCGTCAACGTTATGATTGCGCCGGACCACCCACACCAAGGAGACGGATTCATGAACAAGGTCATCACCAAGGCCCTCGCCCTACTGCTGCTGGCGCTTTCCCTGCCCGCGTTTGCCGCGCTCGAAGTGGCCGGCGTCAAGTTCGACGACAAGGCCAAAGTCGGCGCCGGCGAGACGGTGATCAACGGTGCCGGGATGCGCGGCGTGCTGTTCATCAAGGCCTACGCGATGGCCATGTACCTGCCGCAGAAAGCCGCCACGGCGGCCGAGGCGCTGGCCATGAAAGGCGCCAAGCGGGTGCGCATCGTGCTGCTGCGCGACACCTCCGGCGAGACCTTCGCCGACGCGCTGCCGAACGGCATCCGCAAGAACCACAGCGAGCAGGAAGTCGCCGCGCTGAATGCCCGCATCGAGGCGCTCAAGGCCACCATGCTGGCGATCACCACGACGCCCAAGGGCGCGACGATCCATTTCGACTGGCTGCCCGAGGTCGGCGGCGGCGTCACGCGCCTCAGCATCAACGGCGAGAAGAAGGGCGACGATCTCGTTGGCGAAGACTTCTACCGCGCCGTGCTGAAGATCTGGCTCGGCGACAAGCCGGTGCAGGACGACCTCAAGGAACACCTGCTGGGCAAGCCGGCATCCTGATGGGCGCGCTGTCGGGCCTCAAGGTCCTCGACCTCTCGCGTGTCCTGGCGGGGCCCTGGGCCTCGCAACTGCTGGGCGATCTCGGCGCCGAGGTGATCAAGGTCGAGAAACCCGGCGGCGGCGACGACACGCGCGGCTGGGGGCCGCCCTGGCTCGCCGACGGCGCGGGGCAGGCGACGACGGATGCCGCCTATTTCCTGTGCACCAACCGCAACAAGCGCTCATTGACTGTCGACATCACGCAGCCGGCAGGGCAGGCGATCGTGCGCGAACTCGCGGCCCAATCCGACGTGGTACTGGAAAATTTCAAGGTCGGCGGCCTGGCGGCCTACGGCCTCGATTACGCCAGCCTGAGCGCGCTCAACCCGAAGCTGGTCTACTGCTCGATCACCGGCTTCGGCCAGGACGGCCCCTATGCCGCGCGCGCCGGCTACGATTTCCTGATCCAGGGCATGGGCGGCCTGATGAGCGTCACCGGCCGCGCCGACGACGAGCAAGGCGCCGGCCCGCAGAAAGTCGGCGTGGCGCTGACCGACATCCTCACCGGCCTCTACGCCACCGTCGCCATCCAGGCCGCGCTGGCGCACCGCGCGCAGACCGGGCAGGGGCAGCAGATCGACCTCGCGCTGCTCGACGTGCAGGTCGCCTGTCTGGCCAACCAGGCCATGAACTACCTGGTCTCGGGCACGGCGCCGCGGCGCATGGGCAACGGCCATCCCAACATCGTGCCCTACCAGGACTTTCCCACTGCCGACGGCGACATGATCCTGGCGATCGGCAACGACGGCCAGTTCGCGCGTTTCTGCGAGATCGCCGGCCATGGCGAATGGGCCGACGACGCGCGCTTCGCCACCAACGCGGCGCGCGTCAGGCATCGCGCCGCACTGCTGCCGCTGCTGCGCCAGGCGACGGTGATGAAGACCACGGCCGAATGGATCGCGCTGCTGGAAAACGCCGCCGTGCCTTGCGGCCCGATCAACGACCTGGCCGCCGTGTTCGCCGATCCGCAGATCGTGCATCGCGGGCTGCGCCTGGACCTGCCGCATGCCGCCGGCGGTACGGCACCGCAGGTGGCCAACCCGATCCACTTTTCCGCCACGCCGATCGACTATCGGCGCGCCCCGCCGCGGCTGGGCCAGGACACCGAGGCCGTGCTGCGCGAACTCGGCCGCAGCGAGGCCACCATCGCGGCGCTGCGGGCGGCGGGCATCGTGTAGCGGATTGCACATGGACGCCAACGCGCGCTTCAGCTATCTGATCACCCTGCCCGACGGCTCGCGCTGCGACATTACCGTGGTGCTCGATGCGGCCACCCTGCAATGCCTGGAGCCGGAGGCCCAGGCCCGCCCGTGGACCGCGCTCGGCTACCACCAGTGTCGCGACTGCCCCCTGAGCGGCAGCGCGGAAACGCTGTGTCCGATGGCCGCGCACCTGGCCCCGGTGGTCGAGAAAATCGGCGCGCTGCTGTCCTTCGAGGAACTCGAAGTCGATATCGCCTGGGGGCCCCGCCAGTTGCACGGCAAAGCCCCGGCGCAGCGCATTGCCAGTTCCCTGATCGGGCTGGTCGCCGCCACCAGCGGCTGCCCGCGCAGCGCCTTCCTGAAACCCATGGCGTGGTTCCATCTGCCCTTCGCCACCGAGGAGGAGACCCTGTTTCGCGCCGTGTCGACCTATCTGCTCGCCCAGTATTTCGCCGCCGCCCGCGGCGAGACGCCGGATTGGTCGCTGGCCCTGCTCAAGCAGCATTACACCGAGTTGCACCGGGTCAATGTCGCCATGAGCCAACGGCTGCGCGAGGCCTGCCAGCAGGATGCCATGGTCAATGCCGTGGTCCTGCTCGACCTGTTTGCCAAGGCGGTGCCGTTCTCGGTCGAAGAGTCGCTGGAGTCGCTGAAACCGCTGTTCGCCGCCAATCCACCGTAGCGCCGGCGCCGACTTTCACACCGACAAGCTGTCGTCATAGACGCGATAGCCGTTGCGGCCGCCCTCCTTGGCCGCGTACATGGCCAGGTCGGCGCGTTTCATCAGGTCCTGGGCATTGCCGCCATGCACCGGAAAAACCGCAATGCCGATGCTGGTGGTAATCGTCGTCACGGTGAGATTCAGCGCCGTCAGTTCGAAGGGCATCGCCAGGGCCTGGACGATTTTCGCCGCGACCACTTCGGCCGCGGCGACGTCGCTGACCTCGGCCAGCACCACGATGAATTCGTCGCCGCCCTGGCGCGCCACGGTGTCGCCGCGCCGCACGCAGAGGCTGAGGCGTTGCGCCGCCGCCTTCAGCAGTTCGTCGCCGGCCTCGTGGCCGTGCACGTCATTGACCTGCTTGAAATGGTCGAGGTCGAGGAAGGCCACCACGGCGATCCGCCCGCCGCGGCGCGCCTGCGCCAGCGCCTGTTCCAGCCGGTCCTGCAGCAGCCGGCGGTTGGGCAGCCCGGTGAGGCTGTCGAAATAGGCCAGCTGCCGGATCTGCTCCTGGTGCTGGCGGCGGTCGCTGATGTCTTCGATCTGGACGTCGAAGCATTGCGCCGCACCGTGGGTGTCGCGCAACACCGAGGCGGTCAGCTGCACCCAGACCAAACCGCCGTCCTGGCGCAGGTAGCCCTTCTCGGCCTGCCACAGCGCGGTTTCGCCCTCCAGCAGCTTGCGCCACATTGCAAGGTCCGCCGCCAGGTCGTCGGGCGGCGTCAGGTCCTCGAAGCTCATGGTTTCGAGTTGCTCGCGGCGGTAGCCGAGAATCCGGCACAGCGCCTGATTGACTTTCACCAAACGGCCGTCGAGACCGACGATCACCATGCCGATCGGGGCGAACTCCATGAAGTCGCGGAAGCGCTTTTCGCTTTCGAGCAGGGCGATTTCGCGCTGCTTGCGCTCCGTGATGTCGGTGCACAAGCCGACGAACTGCGTGGCGCGGCCGTTGGCATCGCGGATCGCCGAAACGTTGATGGCGGCGGGGAAGACTTCGCCGTTCTTGCGCTGGCTCCAGACTTCCCCGGCCCAGTGCCCGCAGCCGGCGATCGCCTCGAAAATCTCGGCAATGCTGGTCTGGCCACGCTGCTCGACATGCAGGATCTCATGCCGCAGGCCGGCCAGTTCCGCCGCCGCATAGCCCGTGATCGCGCTGAAGGCGGGGTTGACCGACTCGATGCAGCCGTCGTTGCCGACGATGAATATGCCTTCGCCGGCGTTCTCGAACAGGCGGGAAAACTGGGCGCCCTGGCGCATCAGGTCGTGGTGTTCGAAGGCTTCGCGCACCACCTCGCGCAGTTGCTGGCTATCCCAGGGCTTGTTCATGAACTTGTAGATATAGCCCAGGTTGATGGCATCGACGACGGCCTCGATATCGGCATAGCCGCTCAGCACCATGCGCACGGTATCCGGATACAGGCGGCGCGCCTCGGTCAGAAATTCGACCCCGGTCATGCCGGGCATGCGGTAATCGGAAAGGATCACCTGCACCTCCGTCTGCGCCAGCAGACCCAGCGCCTCTTCGCCGCTGGCGGCGGTGAGCAGCCGGTAACCGAGTCCGTGCAACTCGCGCCGCAAGGACTTGAGCAACAGCGCTTCGTCATCCACCAGCAGCAAGCTGCGGCCCCGCGGTAGCGCATTCGGCATCATCTTGTCGCAACCCAGGGAAGGGAGATCACAGCGCGCCCGCCTTGGTCGCGACCACGGTCGTGCCCCAGTCGTCGGCTCCGGTCATGCTGCGTCCATCCTCGGCGAGCTTCATGGTGTGAGTCCAGGTGTCGCTGAAGCGAAAGGCTATTTTCCTGGTCGCCGGGTCCAGGTAGCTCCAGACGCATGTGGTTCCGGTGTTCAACTCGCAGGTGCCATCGGCCTTGATCGTATTGGTGCGGTCGGGAACGAATATCGTCTTCACCGACCAATGCCACAGCCCGGCAATGTCGGGAGCCGCGTCCTTGCGGGTCGCCCGGCTGGCCGCCGCCATGCGGTTTTTCGCCAGGGCGACGAACTGCCCCTCGGGATATTTTTCCAGGTAGGCGTTGAAATCCGCGACATCCTTGCTGTCCTTGATGCTTTCCCAGTAGGCCAGCTCGATCGCGGCGGCCTCGGGAAATTTCATTGCCGGCGGCGGCGTAGTCTCGCCGACAAGGCTTGCCGGACCGGCACTTGCCGGCGCTTCGGCATTGAAATAGAAGTCCCCGGTCAGCGACGAGGCTTCCCACGGAATCTGGTTGTCGGCGGTGGCGCGGGCGACATTGGCGCGCACCCGCTTGAACACCTGCTCGATCGGAATGCCCGGCGTCTGCATCAGCTTCAGCAGCTCCTGGGTGTAGATGCCGTTGCGCCCCTCGCCGTCGGCAGCAGTCTTGCCCGGAGCCGTGGCATAGGCGATCAGACTTCCCTTGGGAGCGTCCATTTGCGCCAATCCCCCGGAAGTTCCGCGGAAGCGCCGCTCGAAAGGATTGTTGCGGCAGGCGTCGAGAATCACGATGTTGAGGGAGCTGATGCTGAGCTGGTCGAGGGCGCCATCCACATCCACGGTCTCGACGCGCACCGACGACTCGGAATCGATCTGCGCATCGACTGGAATCAGGAAATTCTTGCCCTTCACCTGCATGCCGTGTCCGGCGTAATAGAACAGCGCGATGGAATCGCTGCGGATCTTGTTGCCGAACTGGGCGATGGCCCGGTTCATTTCCTTCTGCGTCGCATTGGTCCTCTCGATCACATCGAAGCCCAGGTGGCGCAAGGCGGCGGCCATATCCCTGGCGTCGTTGACGGCGTTCCGGAGGGGTGCCGACGGATACTTGGCATTGCCGATCACCAGCGCCACGCGCGCCGCGCCGCGCTCCGCCTGGGCAACGCCCAGGTTGCGCTGGGCCAGGACCGGCAATGTCAGAAGCATCAACAGCGCCAGCACCCAGCCATGCAACGGATTCCCCCTTCGACTGCCCACCCTGAACCTTTCTGAAATTTGCCGCGCGGGGCAGCGCCCGGATCAGGCGACCTGCGGTTTCGCGTCAGTCGCGTTTGTCCGCTTCCGCCGCGGGCTTGGCCCCGAGTTTCTGCAGATAGCCGACGATCTGCGGTTTCTGCTTCTCGATTGCATGGGAAAGCGGAGTGTCGCCGCCGTTGTTCTCGTGGTTGATGTCTGCGCCATGGCTGACCAGCCAATGCACCATGGTCAGGTCGCCGACCTGGATGGCATAGAACAGCGGGCTCTCGCCGCCGCTGTCGCGGACATCGATCGGGAGTCCCGCGGCGACCAGGAACTCGGCCACCTGGCGATGGCCGCCGAAGGCCGCATAGTGCAGCGCGGTCCAGCCGCCAAAGGTGTTGGCCTTGAGGTCGGCGCCGCGCTCGGCAAACAGCTTCATCGCCTCCACGCTGCCCAAAAAGGCGGCATAGTGAATGGGACGGACTCCCTTGTAGTCCGCTCTGTTGATGTCGACGCCGCGGGCCAGCAACTCCTGCAACTGCGTGAGATCCTTCTTGTCGATCAGGCCCACCACCTGGCGGTTGAGGGGCAACTCCGTGGTTTCGAGGATGGCGACCGGATAGGGAGGATAGTTTTGCGCCAGCGAACTTGCGGAATGCGAGGCAACGATCAGGAGCGCCGAGCGGAGAAGGATGCGACGGAACAAGCCCATGACGATTACTCCTATTGCGTGCCTACCGGGAGCCTGCTGGCACTCCCAGGCAGCGGATGTTTCGGAAAAAGACCTTGCAGGGCTAAGTATCCTCGGCCTGCACTTTCCGGTCAAATAGGGCACCCGCAATGCATGGGCGCCGCAACGCACGCTTCGCTACGAGCCTAGGCCTTGATCCCGCCGACCAGTCCGCGCAGGAATCCCCTGCGATTGGTCGGCGCCTGCAACACCGAGTTTCCGCAAAGCCTGGCCGCTTCGCGCTGATCGGTCGCGCTGGCGGCGGCGACAAACAGCGCGGTCATGATTTCCCCCGCCGTCGCCTCGGCGCCGGCCTGATCGGCAAATTCGAACACCGGGGAAAACAGCGAACAGAACTGGAAGACGCCGCATTCCGCTTCCTCGCCGCCCATGAAGTCGTAACTGCCGGAGGGGAAATCCCAGGTCCGCCGGCGATCGGCGGCGAGATGCAGGGCGCGGCCCTGCTGCTCTCCCAGCAGCACCAGATTGATCGCCCAGGGCGTGATCAGCACGCCGACCAGATGGCCGTCCTGCCATGGCCGAAAGCCGACGGCGGCGACCCGCAGGGCCGGATTGTTCATCGGCAGCCCCGCCATGCGGGTTGCCGCGATGCGTTCGAAGGCCGCGGCGAGCTGGCGGACCGCCTCAGTCACAGACATCGTCGAGCAGCAGGAAGCGCTGGCGCGCCGCCTCGCAACCCGGACACACCCAGTTTTCGGGCAGTTCGGCGAAGGCGGTGCCGGCAGGAATCTGCCCGAGCGGATCGCCCTGCGCCGGATCGTAGACCTGCCAGCACACGCCGCACTCGAAACGCGCCATGGGATTGGCGACCACCTCGCGCCCGGTGCGTTCGAAGGAGCCTGCGGGAAAGTTCATGACCCGCGCCTAGATCGCGGTTTGCAGCGAGGCAATCCACTCCGCCAGCCGGGTGGTGGTTTCTGCGTAATCTTCCGCCGCGGCCAGCGCGACGCTCGGCAGGTCGACGATCTCGACCGAGTTGAGGATCAGCTTTTCCATGTTGTTGAAGTACTGCACCCACCAGACGAAGGGCAGCGCCGTCGCTGTGATGCGGCAGTTGCCGAAGCCGCGCGAGAGGATCGAAAACGAGATGCGGCCGAGCTGCTGGTCGAGCCAGAGCAGGTCGGCGGGCGTCGCCGGCAGCAAGGACAGGTTGATGACATGGGCGGCGCGGCCGGCACTCCACTGCGCCGACAGGCTGCGGATCTCGTGATACAGCGCCGGCGCGTTCATCAGCTCGGGCGGCGGCTCGGCGGCGGCCTCGAAGGGGAAGGCGCGCGCCAGCGCCAGATCGCGCAAGGCAGCGGGAAAGGCGCTGGCCTCGACGTCATCGACACCCCCGCCGCGGATGCGCCAGATGCCGGTGAAGGCGGTTTCCTGGGCGCACAGGTCGATCCCGGTCTTGATGCTGACCTCGCCTTCGCCGAGCAATTCGTTGATCTCGTCGCGCACCGCGGGGGGGAAACCGAGCAACGAGAAGCGCAGCGGTTTCGCCGCCGCAAACGGCGTTGCGCGCAGCGCGGCAAGCAGTTCGCGCAGGAAATCGAGCGCCGCCGCGACGACCTCGGGCGGCGCATCGAGCTCGGTGAGCGGCGGACGGAAGGTATGCACGTCGCCCTGGACATCCAGCGTATGCAGGATCTCGTCGTCGAGCGGCTGCGAGCCCGGACCGATGTTGGGCTGGTAGGGGACGACTGGAATTGGAAAGCTCAGCATGGCGGGATTCCTTCGGTGACTCAGTGGCAGGACGCAGCGGCATCGGCGCTGTGCACCGGGATGCCGATGCTCGGCGGACGCGAGGGCGCCGCCGCCAGCAATTCGGGAATCAGTTTGCTGTAGGCGCTCCAGTCCTTGAGCCCTTCGACCGTGCCGAGATACTCGCCGTCGCGCAGCGCGAGCAGCGCCGGCCAGATGCGGATGCCATAGCGTGCGGCGAGGGCGCGCGCCGCCACCGGCGCCAGCACCCCGACGCGGACGGGGCTGTCGAGCCGGGCCACGGCCTCCGGCAGGATCACGGTGAGGTCCCAGGTTTCCGGCACCTTGGCCGGATCTTCGGCAAACAGGATCAGGCAGGCGCCCGGCGCTGCGACGTAGGCGGCGAAGGAGTCGCCGTCGAGCAAGGCGTAGCCATGGCGGGCCTGCAGAATGTCGAAGCGTTGGCTCAGACGCTCAAGACCCGGTGCAAGTTTTGATAACGAATTCATCGCGTACTCCCTGCGCTGGCGATCGGGCGCAGGAAGGCCGGCAACTGCGGCTCGCGTCCGACCAGATCGGAAAAGTGGCTGTCGATCAAGGCCATGGCGTCCGTCCCGCCCTGACCGTCGAGGATGGATTGCAGTGCCGCCAGGGCGTCGCCCACCTGGGCAGCACGCCCGGCATCGATCACTTCGCGCGCCGCGCCGAGGAAGCTCAATATCCATTGTCCCGGCTGTAGCGGTCCAGTGAGCAGGGTGTCGACACGTTCGACACCATCGCGTCCCCGGCACAGCGCCGTGGTGCCGCCCAGCCCGCCCTCCATTTCGATCACCTGCATCGGCAGCGCGAGGCACATGCTCAGGCCACCAAGAAACGCGCGTCGCCGATGCGGCTGGCGGCGGCGGCGGAGGGGCGGCCGGCTTCATAGGCGGCCATGGTCAGGGCAGAGCCGTTCAAGCGGTGAGAGTCGGCGCTGGCGCGACGGCGCGGCGCATGCCCCCAATCGGTCAGCCGCGCCACCGCCATGGCCACCGCCTCCGCCAGCCGGGCCTTGACCGCCGGCCGCAGACTGCCGCCGTAATCGTCGAGCTCCTGCGGCTGGACGCCGATCAGCAACAGTTCTTCCGGCAGTTGCCCGGTCAAGGCAGATGCGGCAATGACTTCCTGGAAACCGGTCTGGTGCAGGCTCATCTTCTTGGCGCCCATGAAGCGCGGCACCTGGTCGCCCTCGACGCGCTTCATGGTGCCCGGTTCGAGGCCGTAGTCGATTGCATCGAACACGATCAGGCGGCGCGCCGCCTGCACGTAGGGCAGCAGGTAGAGCCCTTGCGTGCCGCCGTCCATGACCGTCACCGACGGCGGCAGATCCCACTCGGCGGCCAGCTGCTCGACGCAGCGCACGCCGAAACCCTCGTCGGCCCAGAGCAGGTTGCCGATGCCGAGCACCAGGACGTCGCAACGCAGATCGTCGATCGCGTTCATCGCGCTTATTCCCTGAAGGTGCGCTGGCCGCTGATCATGGTGCTGATCATGGTCTGGCGGCTCATGATGTCCTCGCGCACTGCGGCATAGACGTGCAGGATGACGAAGGTCACGATGCCCCACATGCCGAGGTGGTGCCAGCTGTGCGTCGCCTGACTGCCGCCGAGCAGCGGAATCACCCAGCCGAACAGGCGGTCCTGCCAGCTGCCCAGCCCCATGCCTTCGCCGTAGAGCGCGAAGCCGGTGCAGATCATCAGGATCGCCGCCACGGTGACGAAGAGGAACATGAACAGGTGCCCCAGCGGATTGTGGCCGACGTACTTGTAGGGTTGCTTTTCGAGGAACAGATACCAGCGCAGTTCGCGGATCAGGCCGGCCCACCACTTCATGTCGGTCACCGGCAGCATGAACAACTGCCGCGCATGATGATTGCCGGCCACGGCCCAGTAGATGCGCACCAGGAAGCCGACGGCGAAGACATAGGCCGCCGCGAAGTGGGCGAAGCGGATGTAGCCCATCAGGAAGTTGGCCGAGGCCTCGCCCGAGACGCTGGGCAAGGGACTGCCGATCAGGTAGCCGCTGACGGCCAGGACCAGGATGCACAGGGCATTGATCCAGTGCCACAGGCGCACCGGGCCTTCGTACACATAGACCGTTTTGCCGGCGGCGGTTTCCGGATCGTTTTCGAGGCTGGCGGCGGCCGCATTCAGGTTCATGGCAATCTCCTAGTGAACGGTCAGCGAACCTTGACCGTGGTCATTTCCTGACCGTCGGGACTCATGACATGGGTCGAGCAGGCCAGGCAGGGATCGAAGCTGTGCAGCGTGCGCAGGATCTCCAGCGGCTCGTCGGCCTTGGCCAGCGGCGTGTTCATCAGGCTCGCCTCGTAGGCGCCGATCTGGTTTTTGGCGTCGCGCGGACTGCCGTTCCAGGTGGTCGGCACCACGCACTGGTAGTTGTCGATCTTGCTGTCCTTGATCCTGATCCAGTGGCCCAGCGCGCCGCGCGGCGCTTCGGTGAAGCCGGCGCCCCTGGCCTCTTTCGGCCAGGTGCTGGGTTCCCATTTCTCGACGTTGGCGGTCGCCGTGTCGCCGGCCTTGATCGCCGCGATCAGCTTGTCGAACTGCTTGACCTGCAGGTCGGCGCAATACAGCGTCTCGATGCCGCGCGCCGCGGTGCGGCCCAGCGTCGAAAACAAGGCATTGACCGGGACGTCGAGTTTCTTCAGCACGCCGTCGATGGTCTCCTTGATGAAGGGATACTGCGTGGGTTGCACGTAACCCAACAGCATGCGCGAGAGGCAGCCGACTTCCATGGCATTGCCGCGCCAGCGCGGGGCCTTGATCCAGGAATACTTGGCCGACTCGTCGAGGTTCTCGATCTTGGTCCGGGTGCCCTTGAACTTCGGCCCCTCGGGCTTGTAGTTGGGCTCGGTGACGCCGTCGAACGGATGCAGGCCCTTGCTCTCGTCGCCGTACTTGTACCAGGAGTGATTGACGAATTCCTGGATCTGCTCGGGGTCCTTGAGGTCCACCGCATGCACCTTGGACAGGTCGCCGCCGGTGATCGCGCCGCGCGGCAGCAGCAGGTTGCCGGGGCTGTAATCGTTGGCGCGCTCGGGGATGTCGCCGTAGGACAGCACGGCCTGCGAGGAGAGGCCGCCGCCGTAGAGCCAGCCCTTGTAGAAGGACGCAATCGCCAGCAGGTCGGGGATATACACCTGCTCGACGAACTCCTTGCTGCGGTCGATGATGCTCTTGACCAGGTTCAGGCGCTCCATGTTGATCGCGCCGACCGCGCCCGTGTCATTGACGTTGATGGCGCAGGGCACGCCGCCCACCAGCCAGTTCGGGTGCGGATTCTTGCCGCCGAAGATGGTATGGACCTTGACGATCTCCTTCTGGAAATCCAGGGCCTCCAGATAGTGTGCGACGGCCATCAGGTTCGCCTCGGGCGGCAGCTTGTAGGCCGGGTTGCCCCAGTAGGCGTTGGCGAAGGGACCGAGCTGGCCGGATTCGACGAACTTCTTCAGGCGGTTCTGCAGATCGCGGAAATAGCCGGGCGAGGACAGCGGCCAGTTCGAGATCGACTGGGCCAGTTCCGAGGTCCGCTTCGGGTCGGCCTTCAGCGCCGAGACGACGTCCACCCAATCGAGCGCGTGCAGGTGGTAGAAGTGCACCAGGTGGTCATGCACATAGAGGTTCAACTGCATCAGGTTGCGGATGGTGTTGGCATTTTCCGGAATCTTGATGGCCAGCGCGTCTTCCACCGCGCGCACCGAGGTCAGGGCGTGGGTGCCGGTACAGACGCCGCAGATGCGCTCGGTGAAGGCCCAGGCATCGCGCGGATCGCGCCCCTTGAGAATGACTTCGAGGCCGCGCCACATGGTGCCGGTGGACACGGCGTTGCGGATCACGTTGTCCTTGTCGAGATTCACCTCGACGCGCAGGTGGCCCTCGATGCGGCAGATCGGGTCGACCACCACACGCTTGCCGCTGTTGTCGAGCTTGAAGCCCTGGGTTTCGTATGCGCCCATTTCAGTTTTCTCCAGTCACGGTTTCAGACTTCTTCGCCTTCTTCAGCGCGGATGCCGCGGCATGCACCGCCACCGCGGCGCCGGCCGCCGCCGCGGCCGTGCCGCCGACCTTGTCGGCATTGGCCTCGATGCCGAACTGCTTGATGTCGGTGACGCGGTCGTAGAAGCTGCCCTTGTCCCAGAAGCCTTCCTCCGAACAGCCGATGCAGCCGTGACCCGACTGGATCGGGAAGGAGACGCCGTCGTTCCAGCGCACCGTCGAGCAGGCGTTGTAGGTGGTCGGCCCCTTGCAGCCCATCTTGTAGAGGCAATAGCCCTTGCGTGCGTTGTCGTCGTCCCATTGTTCGACGAACTGGCCGGCGTCGAAGTGCGGCCGGCGATAGCACTTGTCGTGGATGCGCTGGCCATAGAACATCTTGGGCCGGCCCTGGCGGTCGAGTTCGGGGATGCGGTCGAAGGTCAGCATGTAGGTGACGACGCCGGTCATCACCTCGGCGATCGGCGGGCAGCCCGGCACCTTGACGATAGGCTTGCCGGAGATGACCTTGTCGATCGGCGTCGCCCGCGTCGGATTGGGTTTGGCCGCCTGCACACAGCCGTAGGAGGCGCAGGCGCCCCAGGCGATCACCGCCTTGGCGTCGGCCGCGGTCTCCTTGAGGATTTCGACGAAGGGCCGGCCGCCCTCGATGCAGAACATGCCGTCCTCATTGAGCGGCGGATTGCCCTCGACCGCGAGGATGTAGTTGCCCTTGTACTTCTTCTTGATCTCTTCCAGCTGCTTCTCGGCCTGATGGCCGGCGGCCGCCATCAGCGTGACGTGGTAGTCGAGCGAGAGCATGGACAGGATCACGTCCTTGGTCAGCGGATGCGCCGAGCGGATGAAGGATTCCGAGCAGCAGGTGCATTCCAGGCCTTCGAGCCAGATCACCGGCGTGCGCGGCTTGGTCTCCATGGCATGGGCGATCTTCGGCGCGTAGGCGCTGCCCAGCCCGAGCGAAGTCGCCGTCAGCGAACAGAATTTGAGAAAGCTGCGGCGGCTGATGCCCTGGCGCCGCAGCACGTCGTAAAAGGTTTCGGTCATCTCGGTCTCCTCCGGGGAAATTCCTTCTGATGTCAAATATGCAAGCTTCAAGCCATGGCCGATCGATCGAAACTAAGGCCATAAATTCATTGAGTTATGAATGCCGCGGCGCAGCAGTCGGCAGTTGGAATGGATAGCGCATAACCGCAATGGTTACCGGAATGAGCGCTTCGTCCTGCCGCGCACCGGTGCCGTGCCTGCCGCAACGAGACAACCCGGCGCGAACTGAAAGTCGGCGCCGGCGGGACGGCGAATCCGGCTGCGGGATCGCTTGCCTGCTCCGGCCGCGGCTAGTAGGCTGCAAGCGTCGATGTCATCAGCGGTGAGGCAAATGAAGCTCGGAATCACGCATCTGCCGGAGTGCCTGCGCCATCGGCCCTGGTGCTGGGCTTGGCTCTGCGTCGCCCTGGTGCTGCCCCTGCCGGCTGCGGCGATCAACGATCCGGTCGATGACGTCGACCGTGCCTTTGCCGCCGGGCGCTTCGGCGAAATGGCGGCGCTGCTGGAGCCGCGCATCGGCACGCTGGCGCAGGGCAGCTCGGAACAACTGGTGCGGCTCTGTTTCGCCTACAGCAAGATCAAGAGCTATCGCAAGCTCGATGCCTGCCTCGACGAATTGCAGAAGAAGCTCGCCGCGGGCGACCGCAGCGGCGGCAAGTACGGCTCGTGGTGGGCCAAGCCGACCTGGTTCGTCACCTCGCGCATGCCCTCCGGCCTGATGTTCGGCACCAAGGACTGGGACATTGCGCCGTATCCGCACATCATGCGGGCGGAGGCCGCGCTCGACCTGGGCGATTACCCGCGCGCACTGGCCGAGGCCGAGCTGGCGCGCGCCAAGCTCACTTCCAACCAGACCCAGGGCAATTATTTCCAGATCGACGTGCTGGGCCTGCTGGCGATGGCGCATGCCTTGAATGACCAGCCGCAGCAGGCGCGGCAACATATCGACGCACTGGCGCGACTGGACATCGCCAGCTTCGGCACCTCGTCGGCCGAAATCTATCTGCGCACGACGCTGGCCCGCGCGCTGTTCGCGGTCAAGGATTTCGCCAAGGCACTGGAAGTCATCTCACTGGATCGGACCTCGGGACTGCGCGCGATGGCCAGTGCCTTTGCCGGCCAGCAAGGCGGCGAATCGCTGTGGCGCTGGGAAGAGCTGCCGCGCGACTACATGCGCCACAAGAGCGAACTGGAGCTCGGCCGCCTGCGCGAGGCCAAGGCCGGCTTCGACCGCCTGCTGGCGCAGCCGCAGATCGCCGATCACTCGGGGCTGCACTGGATGCTGCTGCACGAGCGCGGGCGGATCGCCGAACGCGAAGGCGATGCCGCCACGGCCATCCGTCATTACCGCAATGCGGTGGACGCCATCGAGCAGTTGCGGGCGACGATCAACACCGAGGCCAGCCGCATCGGTTACGTGGCGGACAAGCAGGCGCTCTACGCCGACCTGGTGCGCCTGCTGGTAGCCGCGGGCGATGCGACGGCGGCTTTCGACTACGTCGAGCGCGCCAAGGCGCGCGCCCTGGTCGATCTGCTGGCCTCGCGCCAGGACTTCGCCGCGCGCGACACCGATGCCGCGCAGGTGACGAGCTTGTTGGCGCAGCTCGATGCCGCCGATACCACGGCGCGGCTGCAGACCGACGCGGCGCCCGCGGCGGCGGGCGCCCGCAATCGCAACCTGGCAGTGACGCGCCAGGCGATCCGCCAGGCCTCCGCCGAACTGGCCTCGCTGGTCAGCGTAAGCCCGGTGCCGACTGGCGAACTGCGTGCGCTGCTGGGGCCGGACGAGGTCCTGGTCGAGTACTACTACCAGCAGCAGGATTTCTATGCCTTCGTCCTCGACCGGGAACGGGTCCGGGCACTGCGGCTGGACGGCGCCGGGCTCGAACGCGAGGTGCAGGCCTTGCGCGATGCCATGGACGACCCGGCCAGCGACAAATGGCAAGCTCCTGCACGGGCGCTCTACCGCCGGCTTTGGTCGCCGCTGGCGGCTGCGACGAAAGCCCCGAATGTCATTTTCGTGGCCCACGGCGCCCTGCACTACCTGCCCTTCGCCGCACTGCAAGATGCCGATGGCAAGTTCCTGCTCGACCAGGTCGGCCTGCGCTACCTGCCCAATGCCAGCGTGCTGAAGTTCCTGCGTCCGCTGGCCGCACATGCACCCCGACCGATGCTGGTCCTGGGCAACCCCGACCTGGGCGACCCCAGGCTCGACCTGAGGCACGCCGAAAGTGAGGCGCGGGCGGTCGCCGGCCTGTTCCCCGGTTCGCGGCTGCTGGTCCGCCGTGAGGCCTCGCTGACGAACTTCCTCAAGGCGGCCGGCCAGGTATCGCGCCTGCATTTCGCCACCCACGGCAAATTCCAGAGCGACAACCCGCTGAGTTCGGGCCTCTATCTGGCAAAGGACGAAACGCACGACGGCCTGCTGTCGGTCGCCACGCTGTATTCGCTGCGGCTGGACCTGGATCTGGTGACCCTCTCGGCCTGCGAAACCGGCCTCGGCAAGGTATCGACCGGGGATGACGTGGTCGGCCTCAACCGCGGCTTCCTGTACGCCGGCAGCCGCTCGATCGTCGCCAGCCTGTGGAGCGTCGATGACGAGGCGACCGCCGCGCTGATGAAGAATTTCTACCTCAAGCTGGCCACTCGCTCAAAGCGGGACGCCTTGCGCCAGGCGCAAATCGAAACC